>Ga0208112_100125_pt1 | contig 127623 bp, 99 predicted proteins | sample HotLakConsoUCCLE_FD_184736 | JGI IMG/M metagenome (GOLD analysis project Ga0208112, IMG submission 184736) | Hypersaline microbial mat communities from Hot Lake, Washington, USA - Hot Lake Consortium UCC-LE (SPAdes) (version 2) ...
AATGAGTCAATACCCCCCTGTGTACTACAAGCTACTCTGAAAAAACCGGATCATTTAAAAACAATGCCTTAGCTTTTTTAAAAGGCCTCGTAGAACCCTTATCAGCAGAAAAAAGGTGCATTTTATTCAAAATTGATGGAAATAGCTGCAACTTGGGTTAAGGTATAATCTGATGATATGTCGCTAAGGTGCTAAGGCAGGATTTCCCGGAGAAAAGTTGTTTTTGTAAACTTGATATCGGGAGCAGTGTTGCCGATTTTCACAGTTCGCTAGTGTCACTACCACTTAATTAGTGATGTATTTTTCGCCGTACGACCACTTGAATGGTTTGGCTTTATTTTCATTGTAATCTTTGATATAACTCATTAGCTGGTCTACCAGTTGCTGCTTGGAATGCCATACTCCATCCTTGAGTATATCCCGGGTCATTATCCCAAACCAAATTTCAATTTGATTGAGCCAAGAAGAATAGGTGGGCGTAAAATGCAGGTGTATTTTACGCTTGTTTTTCAGCCAGTCTTTTACTTTTTGATTCTTGTGAATCGATAGATTGTCCAGTATCAAATGCAATTGAACATTCCGGTATTTACGATCCAGATACTTTAGGAATTTCAGGAAGTTATCGGTGTTATTCTTATCCACATTCCGAGCGGTTATTTCACCGGTTTGTACCGCCAGGGCAGCCATCAGGTTTACGGTTCCATTGCGTTTATTGGTATTGGTTAACCTTCGGGGATTACCCTTGCGCATGGGCAGCTCGGGCTGAGTACGATCTAACGCCTGGATCTGGGTCTTCTTCTCGTCAACGGATAATACCAGCGCGTTTTCAGGTGGATTCAGGTACAACCCGACAATTTCAATCATTTTTTGCTCAAACTCCGGATCTGGACTTTTTCCACACCAGTACTCGGTTTTGTGGGGCTTAAGATCATTCTGACGCAAGATATTTGACACCTGACTCTGGCTTATGCCTATGTTGGCAGCGATTTCATGCTGACTGTATTTCTGGGTACCACTGACTGTTGTCTGGCAGGCCAGATGTACCACACGATTGCGCTGAGCTTCGGTGATAGTGGTCGGTTTGCCTGAGCGTTTGCGATCCACAAGCCCATCAAACTTATCTTTGCTGAATCGTTTGCGCCACTTGGTAATAACAGCTTCTGCAACCTGATTTTTATGAGCTGATTGTTTGTAGGTTAATCCGTTGATCCAATCCAATATAATTTGACTCCGTAGAGCCATGCGCCGCTCCCCTTTTTGCATGCGTGCATAGCTGATTAACCGGGCATGTTCTTCCTTAGTAAGTTCGGGCAGTTTTAAGCGTACCATTTTTTATCTTAAGATACGGAATCACCTTATAACATGCACTATTAATTTAATGGTAGTGACACTATATATCTAGCTTGTCTGCAAACCGGGAACTAATCAAATCACTCTTGTTAGTCAAAATACTTAGCGCAAGGTACTCCGATAACTGAAACAAACTCAGGCGCTCTAACAAATCAATCAGGTACTCCCCGATTTCATTAAAGCGTTCGGTGTTGGTGGTGAGATTTTCCACCATGACTTAGATGGATGAGTTCAGCTCCTCGTAGTCTGCTCAGGGAGCGTCCGCTGTTTTCAACCAGCCAGACTTGGCTTTCTATGGCATCACCAAGCACTCCGCTTTTTTAGAAGTGATCAATCATCGGTATAATCCAAACTGCGAAAAGCATCTACAGTGGCAGGAACCTCTTCTGTACGGTATTGCGTGATGACGGGAACCGAGCTTAATAGTTTCCTGACCGGCAGATACCAGTGGACATAGGAAGAAGAGTCAAGATTTTTCAAAAATGCCTTATCTTACTACCGAATACACTTCATCTCCAACTCAATAGCCTCCAGGGAGTGTTGTGAACAGCAAGAAGCGAATCGCTTAGGTAGGTATTCTTCAGAAAAATCTACGAGCTTAGTACCTGTTCCCGCCGAGGGTATTTAGAGGCGTATTGTTCAAAAAGCTGGCTTTTCTCTCCGCTCAGAATTTCAATGCTCTCCGGATTAGTGAAAACCTCTCCCTTCAGCTCGATATCTTCACTGGACAAAACCAGGATAAATGACTGATCATCAGATGAAATCAAATAACCCATCCCAACATCATCTGCGCTGTAGGAATGCACAAAATGACCATCCCCTGAAACATTACTATTGCTAATGACATAGGTGTCAAATCCATTAAATCCTTCAAGCCGGACTTCCTCGCCGGCAAGCATGGAAAAATTTCCGGTAATGGTTTGGGAATTGGCATGGTTGAAACCTTTAAACCAAAAAAAAGGAAAACCTGAATACTTTTTTTCATAAAAACTAAACCGGGTTGTTAGTGCCTGATGGCTATCACGACGTTCTCACATTTATTAAAGATAGTTAATCATCTGAGTTAAAGTTAAATTTTTTTGTTAATTGAGCCTGTATTTTAATCCTATTTGCATTCCTGGCAAAAGACTCCAATCATCGGAAGCACCTTTGTCATTGATATTAATATATACACCAATGCCACCATCAATAATTAGATTATCATAAATAGGGTAAGTATAACCGGCAATCAATGAAGGACCAAATACAGGATCTTCCCGGTTTGTTACACCAGAACCGCTGACTGATGCAACTCCGAATTGGCTGAATTGAGCAGCTAAATACGCCATATTTCTAAAAATCTTTACACCAAAAGAATAGCCTACAAATAATTCGTTGTCCCCGGGATTAGTTCCCAAACCCGCGGTTAAGCTCATACTTTCATTCAAAGGATACTGAATTGCCAGTCCATATCCACCATATTCATTGCCAACGCCAACCCCAATATTAAAATTGCTTGCCGTAAGTCCTTTGTTTGTCTGTGCATGAACACCTTCAGTTATTACCATCTGAGTCATAATTATAGCTATAACAAATAACATTAATTTCACCCTAGTTTTTTATTTTTTCGTGAATTCATAATCAATTTGCTCTCTTGCACCCAGAAAGCCAGTTAAATTAAATGCCCTATTTTTATAGTTTATGATATTTCCATTTGAGTCAAAATCAACCTGTGTAAAAGCCGTCACGAATGCATACCGATTGTATTCTCGTACAGCTCTATGTATTCTGATTCTTGTAATTTTGTTATTATACCCCATCTGTACATCAGTAATATCAAACTGATAGACAGTTCTGAAATTTGAAGAATACCTGATAATTGTTGGTCTGTTATTATTTTTTCTCTCAGATATTCTCTCAGATGAACTCTTCACAAGACTTGCAAGTGTTTCAACAAGCGTATCATCAACACTTTCACCCACTAAACTATATTGTTGTTGCCTTGGATCGCTCCTGACACTTGTTCTGTATGAAGCCTTGACATCATACTCCATAGACAGTCTATGAGCATCTAAAATCATTTTTGGCAATAAGCTATCTTCGAATAATTTTTTTACAGAATTGATATCCTTATCTGCGTAAAAATCTTTTATAGAGTATAATTGAAGACTATAATCCTCTGAAATGAAATAATAGTCTATATTTTCACTTACAAATTGATCTTGGGACATCATAGTCCCGCACGCTACAAGTGTAAAACTCAACGCTATAACGGTATAAATTCTCTTTATCATATTATTATATTTAATTGATTAATTATGCTAACTATCATTACATTATATAGTAAGTGCAGAAAATTTTTCTAATGAAATCTTTTTTTCTGGATCATTTCATTATAGAAATTCTGTGTTAAACTCAGTGAACACAAAGTAATTTCAATATGCTAACCAATTATTTCAACCCATTGAAATAATTGGTCATATAGAAGTGTAGACTTTATACTTACTGTGGAATTCATCGGATTTTTATGATCCTCAAAATGCGAATCGCTTTGGTAGATATTCTCCAAAAAACTACGCACAATACGTCCACTCCTACCGATTGTGTTCATTAGCATACTTTTCAATAGATTGATTTACCTCCTCACTAATAATGATAATGCTTTCGGGGAACGCAAGAGTTTTTGGAAATCTACTCCACTTAAATCACCGCTCAACTCTTAAAATTCCTTACCTTGTGCAGTATTAGGTGTTAATTCAATTATTGGTTCATTTGGATACTCATTTGTTTGGAATTTACAACGATTTCTTCAATTGTTCCTTCACCAGCAATAGTAAAATTTAGTGGGTAATCTCTTTTTTCAAATAACCCAATTATATCTTAATCTTTAATCTTTGGATTTACTATAACTCCAAAAAAAATAGTTTGCCTTATCAATCATCTAAACAGAGAACTATAAATTTTAATCCCAAAAGTAAGCCCACCATACACCAGGTTTTCGTCCGCATTTTCCATAATGAGGTTGTACATTGAATATTGCAAATATAATCCAAACCCTGAAGATTCAGCTGTTATACCAGCTCCGTAGTTAAATCCATTACCTGATTCACTTTCAAAACTGACAGAAGTACCACCAGCGCTCATATCGCTAACATTTAGAAAATGACGGTTGTAGCCTCCAGTAAAATATAATTGTGTGAGTATATTATCAGTTTGGCTTACAGTTAGCCGAAGTCTGGCATTTGCACGAATAAGGCTTAGGGTCATATCTCCGTCAGACACTCCTAATCCTGAATTTAATCCTAGTCGATTATAAATATAGCCTATATCAGCTCCTAAAGCACTACAATTCATAAAGTTGGAATCACTATTCAGCTGTGTGCAATTTGCAAATGCTGTTCCATAAACTTCGAGGCCATAACCACTGTCATAAGTATCTGTAAATCCACTAGGAGACATTGGATGTGACCATCCACCTCCAACAAAATATGAAATAGATGTATTTGTTTGTGCATTAGCATAATCTAAAGTTGCAAGTAGAATTATAGTGAGTGCTATGATCGTTTTTTTCATAATTAGTTTAGATTTAATTTGTTTTTATTGTATTTACAATTAGAAAAATTCTCCTAAATTGAGCTATTTCCCATCATAGTTTCTTAAATATGTTTTTTATTTACCTGTGTCATTTTAGTATTCATAAATTTTTAGATTGTATCTTTAGTCATTAGCTTAAATACTTTTTATGTGCACATTTGAATCAGCAGAATCATCAACTGATAGTAAAACAAAAACTTTTTATAAACATTTAAGTTAATATGTTTCTATCCTTCCAGTTCTCGCCTTTTGCAGAATTTGATAACTAAGCATGTTAAATCGAATAAATACAAAGAAGTAATTGATCAAATAGTCAGTTCGCTTATGCAAAGACTCTAATAATTAAATCATTAAATACATAATTGATTACTTCACTAGCAACATTTTCCTAGTCTGGACAAAATTTCCGGCGCTTAGGTGATAGAGATATACTCCGCTAGAAAGATTAGTTGCATCAAAGTTCACAGTGTGACGCCCAGCAGCCTGCTGATCGCTGACCAGTAAAGCCACTCTCTGACCCATTAAATTGAATACTTCTAGCCGTACGCTTGCCGCTTCTAGCAAGGCGTATTCTATGACTGTAGTAGGGTTGAATGGATTTGGATAGTTTTGGCTAAGGGCAAATTCAGTTGGTATATCTTCAGGATCTATGCTTGTAGAAGGCTGGACTTCTAATTGTACATTTATTACAAATTCCGGTTCATTTACCGCATTGCTTGATATTATAATATCAGCTTCATAAATACCCGAGCCCAAATCAGTTGCATAAGCTGTTAATATAAGGCTCAATGAATTATCCGGTTCCAAACTGAACTCTTCATTGTCGAACTGTAACCAATCGGCGCTTGAACTTATCATACCGGATAGCAGAACCAAGCCGGTGTTTGTAAGCACCACTTCGGCTTCTACACTTTCACCCGAATCAACAATAATCACCAATTCTGATGGGTCCACTTCAATCGATGCACCTGACCTTTCAATTGTAAGTGCAAAAGGTCCATTAGCAGCCTCAAGAACATCATCATTGCGCCCTGCTATAACCGTCCATTTCAGCGCCGTAATTTCTCCGGCACCAACGCCTAGTTCAGCCAACAACGCATCGAGCTCACCACTTGTAAACGTCAAAGTCGTAGATTCGGTTTGCTCGCTTACTAACGGATCTTCGAAACTACCTCCTGTGGCAGCCAAGAGCCAGGTATAGGACTCTGCATTATCTGAGGCTTCCCACTCAATTGAGACCAGATCATCTGAACCGGGGATGGTCATCAGCTCTGTACCATCGGCTGGACTGAGCAGATCAAACGTTCCTAAAGGCAACATGGATACACTCAAGGTCACAGGAACCTGCAAACTAATATCATTGCTTGAGGGTTCGGTGAGTGATACAGAACCAATGTATGTTCCCAGCTCTAAAGTGCCGCTGTTAGCTGTAATCTCAACCGTCGCGCTGCTTTGCGAGTTTACAATTACCTGCTCAACTGAAGCGGACAACCAATTCATTTCACCCTCTGTACTAGCTTCAATATTCAGCGTAACGGAAAGCTGTCCATCATTGGTTAATGTTAGCGTTTGACTCCCCTGTTCGTTTTCTAAAAGCGCAAAGGACAGGGAGACCGGATCAACAGATATATCTGCAGCACCACGCGTAAGCGTGAGTGCAAAAGGCCCATTTTCCGCTTCTAGTGTTTCATCATTACGTTCTGCTCGTATCGTCCATTGCAGTTCCCCACTTTCTCCACCTCCAACGCCTAGTTCAGCCAATAGTGCATCTAGTTCACCACTTGTAAACGTCAAGGTCGTAGATTCAGTTTGTTCACTCACTAGCGGGTCATCGAAACTATCTTCAGCGGCAGCCAAAAGCCATGTATAGGACTCTGCATTATCTGAGGCTTCCCACTCGATTGAGACCAGCTCATCTGAACCTGAGATGGTCACCAGCTCTGTTCCATCAGCCGGACTGAGTAAATTAAACATACTCAAAGGAAATTCAATCACATACTGCCCAGACGTTATAGAACTTGGAAGAAACCCATCAGCTATGGCCAAAGCTCGAACCTCGGTGGTTTGGGTTAAATCAAACGGCGAGCTGTATTGCAAGGAGGTCTCGTCCGGATCAGAACCATCCAATGTGTAATAGATTACCGCCCCATCGGTTTCACTCGACATTGTTACCGTAACCAACTCGGTGAACGTGCCAGGCGCAGGAGAAAAGACCGGTGCAGCGGCTTGATCCGGTTCGTCTTCTTCGCTTATGGTCATTACCAATGCTAATCCAAAATTCTCATCCAAAAACTCGCTCAGGTTTGCCGGTGTAATTTCTCCAGATGGAAATTCTGATAACTCCGCAGAATACAACCCGCCATTTATTCGATCCTGAATCCGAAACTGATGCGATGCAGGTAAATCTTCCGGATTCCAGCTTATGGTAATCGGACCCTGACCCGAGGCTGATCGGTACGAAAAACCGAATTCCTTCTCTCCGGGTGTGTTATCTAAAAACTTGGTGAAGTAACTCTCATCACCTACGCGTAGTCGCACATCAAAGGCGCCATCAGGTGGTGCCGGTGGCGCAAACTGATCCAGACCTTCCACAAAATCAATACTCCCATCGGGATGAACACCGGCTGTTAAGGTAAACTCATTTTGACCATCGCTCAATAAAAATGGAATGGAAAACAAAAGGTCTTCTGCAGAACGAATTACATACTGTCCCGATGTAATTGTACTTGGGAGTAATCCTTCAGCTATGGCCAAAGCTCGAACCTCGGTGGTTTGGGTTAAATCAAACGGCGAGCTGTATTGCAAGGAGGTCGCGTCCGGATCAGAACCATCCAATGTGTAATAGATTGCCGCACCATCGGTTTCACTCGCCATTGATACTGTAACCGACTCGGTGAACGTGCCTGGCGCAGGAGAAAAGACCGGTGCAGCGGCTTGATCCGGTTCGTCTTCTTCGCTTATAGTCATTACCAATGCTAATCCAAAATTCTCATCCAAAAACTCGCTCAGGTTTGCCGGTGTAATTTCTCCAGATGGAAACTCTGATAACTCCGCAGAGTACAACGCCCCATTTATTCGATCCTGAATCCGAAACTCATGCGATGAAGGTAAATCTTCCGGATTCCAGCTTATGGTAATCGGACCCTGACCCGAGGCTGATCGGTACGAAAAACCGAATTCCTTCTCTCCGGGTGTGTTATCTAAAAACTTGGTGAAGTAACTCTCATCACCTACGCGTAGTCGCACATCAAAGGCGCCATCAGGTGGTGCCGGTGGCGCAAACTGATCCAGGCCTTCCACAAAATTAATACTCCCATCAGGATGAACACCGGCTGTTAAGGTAAACTCATTTTGACCATCGCTCAATAAAAATGGAATGGAAAACTCTTGAGCATAAAGAGAGCCGGTTAGTAAAAAAGCAAATATAAATAAAGTTAGATTAGTCTTAGTTTTATGCATAGTTTTTATTTTATAAGGTTCATTTTAATTGAATCTGTATGATAATTTGTACGGATTTCCAGCAGATAAATGCCGGATGCCAAGTTACTCCCATCGTAACTAAGCAAGTGTTGCCCCTCATTTTTAAAGCCATCAAACAGCTTTTGTACCAATCGACCATTTAGTGTAAACACTGATATCTTAACAGGAGTGTCAAGATGCAAGTCAAACGCTATATTAGTGCTGGGATTAAAAGGATTGGGATAATTTTGGTGCAGTGTAAATGCAGCCGGTCTTTGAATGGATTGATCAAGACTTGTTGTTACTTCGTAATCTATTATAAATACAAGGCCTTCAGCCAAAGCTGAATGCAGCGCAGAGGGTTCAAAACTTTCATCTAATTCTGTCAATGAACCAGAATAGAATTGCCCGCCAAATATGTCTTCGATTCTGAATACTGCATTATTAAATAATTCATTTTCTTCCCAAATAATATGGATTGATTCATTGCCGGATTCTTTTCTGTAACGAATTTCAAAACGCTTTTCACCAGGCGTTTTCTCTAAAAACTTTTTAAAGTAGCTCTCATTTTCAACGATTAACCTAGCATCAAAAGCCCCACTTGGTGGGGGTGGGGGTGCAAATTGATCTAATCCTTGAACAAAAGAAGATTGACCGTCGGGATGAACCCCGACAGTCAATTCTTTATGATTCACCCCATCACTTACGGTTATTATGATGGCTTGCTCTTGAGCAGCTACAATGTTGCTTAATGCAAAGAACATACCAATAACCGCTTTAAGAAATCCATTTGATATGTACAACTTGGTCGTCACTTCACCAACACCATCTTCCTGATCTGTACAAAACTACCCGCCTGCAAGCGGTAGATGTACATTCCCGAGGATAGTCGTGAGGCATCGAAGCTTACACTGTGCCAACCCGCGTTCTGATTCCCACTGACCACAGTCGCTACGCGCTGACCCGTTATGTTATACACCTCCAAGCGAACATCTGCCGCTTCCGGTAAAGCATAGGAAATGATCGTCACCGGATTGAACGGGTTTGGATAGTTTTGTTTGAGCACGAACTCTGCCGGTAGCTCCTCGCTCGGGACTCCCTCAAACAACCCAATCTCCAGCTGTTCAGCTTGGGCTAAAACTTCTATCGCGCGACCAGATTCCGTGATGGTTTCACCTAAAATTATTTCTCCGCTACGCTGCCGCACTATAAATTGTTGCCGTTGATCCTCACTGTTAAGTTCCAAGGTCATTTGCTGATCCGACTGTTGCAACTGAACCCGTACCGTTTCGGCTTCACTCACACGCATGTCATTTTCCAAACGGGCATCCGCACCTGATGGCGGCAGTGGTGGCATGGAGTAGCTCAGCGGATGAATATCTTTGGCCAGCGTTGCACCAAAGTACAACGGTAACAGTTCACGCTCGCCGGCATGAATGAGAATTTGGCTGAATGCACTCAGATCAGCGGCAGTGTCCGAGCCTTTGTCGAGTCCGGCCATTGCAGGGCTACCAGTAGCGATGGTAATGCTACCCGGACTGCTGGTGCGCAGCCAGTACCCAAGCCCCGGTTCTATAGCCGTTGCTTGTGCATAGGACCCGTCGTACACGAATATCGTTCCGGCTATGATAATCCCTCCAGGATCTGTTATGGCTGTTACATCGGTGGCCTCACTCACACCGGATATCAGGTTCCAGCTTTGAATCAACTCAAGATCCAGACTCTGTATAGCATCTCCGCTAAAGGTGGCCATCTCCTGATCACTGAACCGCAGCCAGTATCCGCTGCCGGGTTGCAGGGTTTCTTCCACCGTGTAGCTGCCATTGAATCCGGTCAGGGTACCGGTCATGGCATTGGTAAAGATATCTGAGTACGACCCGTGCGGCATATCCACCGGCAGGCCAATCAGAGACCAGCCCTGGGAGTAGGTGCGCTCTATGGTCTGACTCAGGCTGTGGACAACCCTCAGATCGGTTATAAAGCTCTCGCTTACTGTCAGGATGGATTGCGTACGCATATCGAGAGACACAAAATTACCGTCTATCACATCCACCATCCTGAAACTACCTTCTTCCGGCAGTTGTTCGGGATCCCAGATCAACTCAACTGGAGCAGCCCCGGTGGCCGGACGGAAACGCAGGTTCCACGTCGTCTGATCTACAGTTGTGGGTTGGAATAGCCTGAAATACGCATCATCCTCTGTGACAATACGCGCGTCAAAGGCGCCATCGGGTGGCGCCGGCGGGGCATATTGGTCGTATTGCGGGTCGAAGCCCGTGGTAGCATCGGGGGCGGTGCCAATGATTAGTTCCATTGCATTATCATTTTGATCGGATATGAGTACTACAGCCATAAAGTCTGAATTATCAGGCATCACACCCATTCCGCTTACCTCTACATTTTGAACTGGCAGGCCGGTTACACTATTGCCAACACTACCGGAATAATTCGCCATGCTGTTGGGAGTAAATTGAACATAGATTATCTGTTCGGTTATAGTACCGTCAGTTGGACTCAAAGCTATTGAATTGCTAAACTCAGAGTCTTGGCTCTCAGATACGTAAAAACCCTCCGGAGCAGAAATCGTTACATCGGATATTAAATTAGAACCAGTCAATGTGTATTCTAATATGGAATCCTGTCCAATTTCAACTTCACCAAAATCCAATGTAGCTGGATTTACAGTAAGTGTAGGCTGTGGTACTTCTGTTCCAACACCGCTTACTGCAACATTTCTGGTTGTTGCACCGGTAGCTACGTTGGAAACATTTCCAGAAACACTAGTCGCACTTGTTGGGCTGAAACGCACATAAATCGTGCGGTCGCTGATGTTTCCATCAGTTGGACTAAGTGTTAATGAGCTGCTATAATCAGAGTCTTGGCTCTCTGATACCTGGAAATCTTCAGGAGCAGAAACCGTTACCTCGGATGTTAAATTAGATCCACTCAAAGTATATTCTAATGTAGAATTTTGTCCGATTTCAACTTCACCAAAATCCAATGTAGCTGGATTTACAGTAAGTGTAGGCTGTGGTACTTCTGTTCCAACACCGCTTACTGCAACATTTCTGGTCGTCGCACCGGTAGCCTGATTGGAAACATTTCCGGAAAAACTTGTTGCACCCGTCGGGCTGAAACGCACATAAATCGTTCGATCACTAATGCTTCCTCCACTTGAACTTACCGTTATTGAATTGCTAAAACCTGAACTTTGGTTTTGTGATACTTGGTATCCATCAGGAGCAGAAATAGTTACACTTGAGGTAAGATTACTCCCATTCAGAGTGTAATCTTGCGTAGATGTCTGTCCTACCTGCACACTGCTGAAATCCAATTCAGATGGACTAACTATAAGGTTTGCTGGTGGACTAGTTGCTGTACCACTCAACGAAACAGGAGTCGGTGAACTCTGATTCGTAGCGTCATGCGTTATGGATATACTTCCGGATTTATTACCAGAAGATCCCGATGGCGTAAACCTAACTGTTACCGTCCTGCTCGATCCTGGACTTAATGAAAAGGAACCACCCCCATTTGTAATACTAAAGTTACCAGATGCTGAGCCTACACTGCCCGTCAAAGTAGAGTTAGAACTACTTTGATTTGTTATCGTAAACTGACGATCCTCGGTATCACCTATCTCCACACTCCCAAAGTTTAAGCTTGTTGTGGACAATGATATATTACGAACTGGTGGACTAGTTGCTGTACCACTCAACGAAACAGGAGTCGGTGAACTCTGATTCGTAGCGTCATGCGTTATGGATATACTTCCGGATTTATTACCAGAAGATCCCGATGGCGTAAACCTAACTGTTACCGTCCTGCTCGATCCTGGACTTAATGAAAAGGAACCACCCCCATTTGTAATACTAAAGTTACCAGATGCTGAGCCTACACTGCCCGTCAAAGTAGAGTTAGAACTACTTTGATTTGTTATCGTAAACTGACGATCCTCGGTATCACCTATCTCTACACTCCCAAAGTTTAAGCTTGTTGTGGACAATGATATATTACGAACTGGTGGACTTGTTGCTATACCACCTACCCCAATAATTCTTGGAGAGTTTGTATTTGTTGCATTATGAGTAACTTGAAATGCAGCTGACTTTGTACCGGCTGGTGCTGTTGGAGTAAATCGCATTCTAACAGTTCGGCTTTGTCCTGGACTTAATGTGTAATTACCACCACCACTGACAATAGAAAAATTATCACCAGCACCATCAAAAGTAGTTCCAACATTACCACTAATATTAGAATTTGAACTTGCCTGATTTGTAATTACTAAATTTTGCTCAGCTGTTTGCCCTATCTCAACATTTCCAAATAAAAACATAATGTCTGAAAAATGGATATTTCGCACAAGTGGAATAGTAGTAGAAGTATCACCATTATGTCCAGAATATTCAGAAACATGACCCACCATATCGTGCGCCCTAGCTCTAAAGTAATAAGTATTACCGGGGCTACCAGTATATGTAGCACTAGTACTTGTAGTATTTGTTCTCCAGTTTGTCCAGTTTCCATTATTTACACGAACCTGGACATCATATTTCCAAATCCCTGAACCTCCAGAGTGATTATCATTTCCAGACCAATTAACTGTAAACGAGTTTGAAGTCTGTGTAGGTGGCAGGGCATTTACAGCCGCTGAGGGAGGGGTAGCATCACTTGCCAATGGAATCAATACTCCAGCAATATAAACGTCTGGCAAAAGGGTTCTGCTCCTATATATCGAAAGTTCTAAATTACCTCCAAATGAAGAATTAGATGGATTTTGAACATTCATTGTAAAAGTTCTTGTTTCACCAGCCTCCATTGAAATAGATTGACTACTAGAATATATGGGTGACCCTCTAAAAAAAACTGAAAACCCACTAGGGGAGCTTCCTTCACGTTTAATATAGTAAGTACCAGTTTGATTTGCTCTAACTCTGATAGCGACATTATAAAAGCTTAAAAAACTAATAGGTCTTGGTGATTTAAAAACCAAACCTGTGTACAAACTATTATTGTGAAAAAATTCCCATTGAATTGGTTGCCCAGGAGAATACTCATTAAAATTCCAAACAAATTCAGCTTCACTTGATTGAACATTTATAATTTCTAATTCTGCTTTAGAATACTCCATGTCAGAACCAATGCTTTGACCATGAACCTGTCCAAAGCTAAGTAAGACTTTGAGTGTAAAAAACACTAGTATTTGATAGATTTTTCCATTTTTCATAGTATTGTAGTTATATTACGCTTTAAAATAGTGGATATTTACATATCGTATCTGAGCTTATTTCACTTTACCAACATCATCTTTCTGGTTTGCACAAAACCACCAGCCTGCAAGCGATAGATGTACATTCCTGATGACAATCGTGTTGCATCTAAGTTTACGCTGTGCCAGCCGGCGTTTTGTTGTCCGCCGACCAACGTTGCCACACGCTGCCCTGCTATGTTATACACCTCCAAACGAACTTCTGCCGCTTCCGGTAAAGCATAGGAAATCACTGTTACCGGATTGAACGGGTTCGGGTAGTTTTGCTTGAGGGCGAACTCAGTTGGAAGTTCCTCGACCGGGGTTTCTTCAAATAAAGCGATTTCCAACTGTTCGGCTTGTGCTAAAATTTTTATAGTGCGACCGGATTCGGCTACTAGTTCATCTAAAACGACGTCCCCACTTAGCTGGCGCACAAGGAACTGTTTATCTTGTTGCTCACTGCGAAGTTCCACGGTCATTGGCTCACCGGACTGTTGCAGCTGTACCCGTACGGTTTCGGCTTCGCTCACACGCATATCACCTGCCAAGCGGGCATCGTGAGAACCTGATGGCGGCAGCGGTGGCATGGAGTAACTCAGCGGGTTAACGTCTTTGGCCAGCTCCGCACCAAAATACAACGGCATCAGTGCACGCTCGCCGGCATGGATGAGAATGTGGCTGAATGCGCTCAGGTCCTGACCGTTGCCTGCTCTTTTGTCAATGCTAGTCATGGCAAGGCTGGAGGTGCCTATAGTTACACTGCCTGAACTTTCTGTTCGAATCCAGTAGCCTTTACCGGCATTCATATTATCAGTTAGAAAATAAGAACCATCAAATCCAAATAATGTGTTTGGAATGACTATTTCATCCGGATCGATAATACTACATGGACCGTCACAACCGGAATGACCGGATATCAGATTCCAGTCACCTATGAGTTCTTGTTCAACGTTTGTAACTATCTGGCCAGGAAAAAGCACCTCTGATTCTTCATCAAACCGAAGCCAATAACCTTTGCCCATCTCAAGAAACTGTTGTTGTGTGTAAGACCCATCAAACTCAAAAAGTGTATTTGGTAACGCCTCCTGAAATATATCTTGGAAATCTGAGTGCTCGGTATCCAAGGCTAAACCCACAAGGTTCCAGTCCGCGAAATAGTTAACCACCTCTTCTAATGTCAGACTGTGTTTTAAGGTTAGTGTTTGATATCCGATACCAGTAACTTCAGTTGTTGATATTACCCGCATATTCAAATTTATTCCGCTTCCACTGAGAATAAAAGAACCCTCCTCGGCCAATGTTGACGGATCCCAGCTTAAGGTTACCGGCGCAGCACCAGATGCAGAGCGCACATTTATCGTCCATAGAGTCTGCTCGGTAGTTGTTGGCTGGAAAAAGCTAAAATAAGATTCATCCTCAAAGCTTATTCGGGCGTCAAATGTACTATCTGGGCCTGGAGGCGGGGCAAATTGATCATACTGTGAATCGAAACCAGTGGTGGCGTTCGATGCAGTACCGATTGTGAGTGTAGAAGAATTAGAACTCTGATCGTTTATACTTATATCCAGAAAAAAATCTGGAATACTTTCTGAATCCGGTTTAAAAGCAAGAATACGCCTATTACCCCACCATGATCCAAGACTCACAAAATAGTTATCAATATCTGCATGAACTAAAAAATGACCAGGAGGGCTTCCATTATGCCTGGCAAAAAAATAGTATCTGTCTCCAGAATATTGCGGATTACCATCACGTGTTATTGCACCCCCCATATCATATCCTATCCCAAAATCATCAAATACAGCAGCCAAATCATAACCATTATCATGGTATTCAACTAAATCATTCCAATCAGCAACACGGTAGCCATTTCCAATAACATTATCTATGATTTCGCCCCAGTTTGAATTGTGCGCATATAAATCAGTTGTATATGCAAATGGTCCTGATGTTATATAATCATCTTCAGGATTTGGATCATCTATCAGATCTGAATTGAATGCCAAAATTTTTCTGGATCCATACCAAGAACCAAGGCTCACCAGATGACTATCTATATGATCGTGAACCAAAAAGTTGCCAGGTGGATTCCCATTATGTCGAGAAGCATAATAATACCGAGTGCTTGAATATTGCCTATTACCATCACGTTTAACAAAACCAATTGTACCTGATTCAATACCCAATTCATCAAATACTTCAGCCAAGTCATGTCCAGCATCATGAAATGCTTTCAAATCATTCCAATCTGCTACCTGATATCCATCACCAATTAGATTATCAATAATTAGATCCCAATCAGAATCATCTTCATAAGTTTCTGTTGTGATAGCAAATGGTCCTGATGTAATATAATTAGGCTCATCTTCGTCCTCTTGACCCCACACCTTAACATCATCAAAAAAAACGGTGTTTGTTCCGTTATTAGTAGCCGTTAATGCTAAATGAGTATACTGAAAATCTGGAAATTCATGCTCAATATCATCTAAATACAAATCATTATTAATCCACACAGTTAATTTAGAAGACTGCAAATCAACTTTCACTCGTACAGTATTCCATATATCAGGATCGTATTCAACTAATGAATAACCACCTATACTTATGCTACCGCTTAGGAACGAGCCCCCTAAAACATTAGATCCCCAAGTTCCTTGATTAGGATTATGTAAGCCAAATGAACCTTCGTTTGATATAGACTCAGAATAAAATGATATTTCAAAATACACTATATCAGGTGTTGATGATAAGGCGTTAATAATCCTTGCATCCCAATTACTTACACCTCTCAATCTAAATGACTTTTCCCCTGAGTTAGAATATAAATTTGTGATAAATTGCTGGTCATTACCGGCTCCGTTATATCGAATAACCCAACCACCACTACTTGGAAATGTATTCAAATCATAAGCTTCAAAATCATCCTCCAAGATTATTTGAGAATGCGCAACGTTTGCATATAAATATATGGCGAATATAACGATAATAAGTTTTTTCATAATTGTTCGTGTTACTTTCAATTATTGATATTGCTGGTCTATATAGTTGTATTTTGATATTTGATAAGTTATTCTAGGGTCTGAAATGACTAATAAAATGTCATATTTACTGATACAGCAAATCCTTTCTTAATTAATTTATCGAAAACCCTCCAGTAGCCTTGATCAATATTTTTATCAAATATTCCACTATTTGCATCTTGGGTATCGTTAGTTTTGAAAAGGATTACCCATAAAAGCAAAAGAGGATACAAATACGAAATTTCGATTTTCATTAGAATCCGTATAAATGATATTGCAAGAATAGTTTATAAACCCATCCAGACAGGCTTACAACCGACTCATACATATCCTCTCAATCCCACCCTTTTGCAGAAAAATTATTCTACTTCTTTCTTCAAATCTCCCCAGCGTTTCCAGGAGCCGTCATTTTGGTAATAAAGGTATTCATCCATACGCTGAGCAAGGTACTCAAGCGTATCCCAATTATGGAGCAATCCATCGCGCTCTAATTCTGCTACGATTCTGTCAAAATGGTCTGTGGCGGCCATACCAATTGGGTTAAAAGCCAAATCAAAATATAGATGCTTATGACTTTGATCATGTGAACTTGATGTTATATGAGGAAATTCTGAGATTTGGAATCTAACCATCTGGTCATTCAATGAAAGACTTAAAATCTCATTTCTATTTGTTCTCACCGGAACCTTGTCGAAAAGAGTAGTTTTAGGTACCCTTATATATGCAAGATGATTTGCAATTTCTGTTTTTGCATCTGAGTATCTCCAGGTAGCAGGTGATTGCCCATTCATATTATTTAGTTGTAAGACGCTAATCACGGCTTCATTAAAAGCATTATTCGTGCCTGCCAGAATCACTTCTTTTTGTCCATCACCACTTATATCTAGAGCCTGTATAGCTTTTAATCTGCCTGCATGAATATAGGCTTGAAGCACTTCTCCTGTATAAATGTTCAATTGATTAACAATATATTGAAATAGCGTTGTACCTGAAATAATAAGTATGGTTGTAGCTTCTTTATCTTCGTCTTCCACAACTATAAAATTTCCCGCACTTAAATTTGTATTTACGACTTCCGGGTTATGCCTGTAATCCAAATCATACTCAGGATAAAATCTCCACAATTCTTTACCATCTTTTGTTGAGTATGCAGTTAACCCATATCTGTTATTTTTATTATTCACATATAAAAACTCATTTCGACCGTCACCGGTAATATCAAAAAAAGTGAAAATTTGATTACTACTGTTACTTTCCAATAATTGATTCACTGTAGTGTTATTAACTTCAAGCTTATGAATAACTTGCCCTCTTACATTTTTGAATAGAATGGTTTCGCCTCGTGCTTCAAATGCAACCGGATTCTGATCTCTTGGTTCACCAAAAATACTAAATGATAGAACAGCCAATAGCACGATTGCTGCAGATAGTAATGGGCCGCTGTGTTTTTTGGATTTATATAGCACCCATTTACTAATTGGCGTTTTTCTATAATCAATTACTCTCCGATCAGCAATAATATCACCGAGCTGATTAACTCCGATTAACTCCAGTTTTTTATTCGGATATAATGAGAATAGTTCGGACAGCTTTTCCCGAATCAGCTCATAGTTTTCATTTGGCACGATTAATACATCCACCGGACTAAAGAAACATACTTCCGCTTTGTCCGAACAGGTATCAGGGTTTACAGCGTTAATGTCGCCCGACTCCTCTATTGATCCTGTAATCGCGCAGTTTTTGGCAAAAAAAGGTTTTGTGCGCATCTCTCTTTGTTGTAAAGCCTGAATGACCAGCAAAGCTGAAAGCCCGGCACTGAATGATTCTCCCCTGTACCAGTTTCTATCTTGACCAAAGGCAACTGCTCCTTTATACGCAGAGGAAATGCTGCCAAAATTATGATTCACATATTTTCGGAAAGCCTTAACTGGTGAACTTGACATTTCAGCTTGATCTTTTTCAGATCCCACGAATCGTGTTAAAAGCTTAATCTGATCTTCATTATCTGAAAGTGATGCCGGTTCCATAAACATCGCTTCCATTCTCATTATCTGTCCACAATGTGCGCATTCTTTTGCGGGTAGTTCAGCTACAACGGGTATATATATAAACTCCCTTTTGTCTGTTTGTAGCCGATAATGAAATAAAGCAACCGTGGTTAGTATATCTTTTACTTTTTCCGGAGGATCATACCTTTTTTCCCAAATTTTTAGTGTTTCTAAGCTAAACCCATGCTCTTCAAACCATGTAATATCGGTATCAGTCAATCCATCATAACCTGCTGCTTTAAATGCTCTTGCAAACTCTCCGACTATGAAAAACGAATATATTTCAAGAGATTGAGCAAATGCTATTATCTTATCAATTTCAGTTCGGGAACAAATCATTTCCCAACTTTCATAATTGACTTCTATAGTTATGTGAAAATCAGAATAGAGTTGGGGAGGATTTCCGAGCCAGTTTCGGTCTAATTGTAGCGTAGAGGCGATTCCTGCAAATTCCTCTGCGTAATCTTCAAACGTTTCAAAATCGTTTGACAGGTGTTTCAGATAGGATAAAATCTCACAAAATAACTGTGGCGAGTAATTTGCTGATGTAAGTTCATGTATTACCTTGCGATGTTTAGTATCTAGAAGTAAAAGATCACCCATATTTATTGTTCATCATTCAGCCTGAATAAACCGCCATTCTCTTTATACTTGAAATAGGTACGGGTAAGATGACATTCTCTTTTTGTAACTTCAACCGCACGCTGCTGTTATCTCTCAGAAATAGTTGCATCAGCATAATATTCGGCAAATATGGTTGTGTTTTACGCCATTTTAAAGTGGCTTCCTGATCTCTTTCAATTAGTTCAATTTCATACTGCTCTGTTTTATAACGTGGTTCATTTTCTTTCATCTCAAATACCGCTAAGGGGAAAATAATTTCTAATTTTGTATCATGAATATTGACTTGTTGCTGAGATGAGCTCAATGATACGTTAGCTTTATTTTTACTGTTCAATGAAAATCGAATTGGAACATCAGGTAAGTTTATATCAGCATAGCGGAGTGAAATATCTTCATTTGCGGACAAACCGGAGGCTTTTAACATGCTTTTTTGTGCATCATAGTTTATTCGAATCAAAAAACCATAGTCTTTTGACACATAGGAAGAATACACAGGTTTCGATAGTGATTGACTATCGGCTGCCAGCACAAGCCTACTTGGTATGTCGTTTCTATCTATGCCCATCTGTTGTAGTTCCAACCTGAAAGGTACTTCAGTACTACTGATTCGTTTTGATTTCAAGACATTATACATTAATTGTTCTTGTTCCACCAGATCCCTGCACATGGCACAGGTTAATAAATGATGCTCTATTTCCTCTAATTCATCACGATTTAATACAGCATTATTGTAGATATATTTTTCCAATTGAGATAATTTCAAATGCATTTATCTCTTTATCCTTACGCTTTAAATGGTTTGCTTAAAATCAAGCAGACAAAAAGTCCTGTTTAATCTGCTCTTTGGATACCTTTAACAGGTATTCAACTACAGTCCGGTGATCTCTACGGTAAATTTCCTGATCTATTGGTTCATGGATTTCACTCATGTAATGAAATATAGGGATTTTTGCAGAATCACCATGCTTCATTAATTCAGAATACATTTTTTTGATACTCTCCAAATACCAGTAAAAGGTTTCTTTACTTAGTTTATCTGTTTCAACATATTTTCTATAATATGCTGCTTCTATTTTTTTAATTGAGCGTTCGATTAGTTTTTCCAAATCTTTTTTGGCAACATCTTTAAATACCGAGTCATCGCTTACAGTAAAGGTATTAAATTTTTTCATACATGACCGGATAGATAAAGCAAGCTGAGAAATATGAATTTTAAAACTATATTCACTCTCTTTACAGATACCAGCTATTTCTTCAATTAAATCCGAGAAATTTCCATTCGTTTTAAGTACTTGAACAAGAATGTGTTCAAAATAAGTATCTGGTAAGCCTTCAAAATCTTCATCACAAAACACCACTTCCGCGTTTAGATTGAGTTCTACTTTATCCGAATTTTTAATATAAACCTTTAAATTCCTGATGATTCTACTCAATTCAGGATCATTATATCTGAATAAATTAAACAGGCCATCTTTTACTTTAGTAATCACAAACCGTTTGAAACAGAGTGCAATTTCAACATCTGATTTCTTATCAAGACAGGAAAACTCTTGATAATTCTGAAAATACTTGAAATTATTGTGTTCATCTCTGCCAAACATTTCGGCAATGGTTTCTGATGCCAAATCTTCCAATGGCAATTGTATTAGTGATACATCTAAGGTTCCCCGGTTAACCTTTTTACGTATATAGACTTTTGCTATTTCTAAACTACTCTCATACACGTATTTCGTAGCTAAAATATCCGTGGAATTCAGTATGACCCTCTTTAATGCTACATCTATATTCATCGCTCAACCAACAATTCGTTAATGGTAATGCATCTGCCTTTATATTGATTGCTAAAATTGGTAAACGTACTTACAAAAGCAACTTAAATTATCATTTATTGGTCATTTTTGTAGATGTAACCTTATTTACAAACTACATCTTATTTAAAATCAATTGTATTAACAATAATTAATTCTAACCAATATTTGTTTTCTGATGATAATCAGTCAACTTTCCCGACAATTACTTTTTTTGAAACTCTTTAAATGTTCAGGAAGGGAGCAACCCAAAATTGCGCAGGCTTCTCAATTCTATCAGGCTTCAATTTGATAACTGAACAGTGAGATATGTAACACATATTTTGTTTTGTGTAACATTATTACAACTGAATCAATGCATATTTAATCGTGAAAAATGAGATAAATCTCTTTTACTCATCTTTTGATTGATCTTATAGAATGATTACATAATATAAACAAACACCAACATTAGGGCACGGAGATACTCCATGAATAATAATTTCAATTTGATTATAAGTGTTCTTGTCATAGGCTTATTAACAGCATGTGGAAGCACAAATCCCCCATCTCAGCAGCTTACTGAAACCCGGATGGTGATTCAGCAAGCGGAACAACAAGGCGCAGAAGATTATGCGCCTCTTGAAATCAGAGAAGCTAAGAAGAAGCTCGATTTGGCAAATAAAGCCGTAGAGGATGAAGAATATGATAAAGCCATCCTGCTTGCTGAACAAGCCAGAGTAGATGCTGAATTAGCAGAAATAAAAGCGCAATCCGGAAAAGCCAAAAAAGCTGTAGCAGAACTCAGAGACAGCATTCAGGCTCTGAAGGATGAGATTGAAAGAAACAGAAATAATAATTAAACCCTACAAGGTTCATCACATGAATACATTTCAAATTCTAAATAATTTTCTGGGATATAAGGCTGGTTTTGCTATTATTCCTATACTGTTTCTCTTAATTGGCTGTGGAGGCCCCCCAGCTGATAATCCACTGCTTAAAAGTGCGGAAACAGAATATGATAAAGCCGAAGAAGACCCGATGGTTGTTAAGTATGCCCCGGTAGCGCTTAAAATTGCAGAGGAAACATTGCAGGAAAGCCAGAAATTATGGTCAGCAAAAGCTGATAAGTCGGCTATTGAGCACTATGCCTATCTTGCAAAACAAAGAACCTTAATTGCAATAGAAACAGCACAGTTGAACGAAGCTAATAATGAGATATCTCAGAGCGAAGTAGATCGGCAAAAAATGTTACTGGAAGTTCGCCGGAGCGAAGCCGATCAATCTGAGGCAAGAGCACTCAGAGCACAGGAAGATGCTCAAAGTGAACGGGCTTTAGCAGAAGCAGCGGCAAAGAGAGCTGAAGCTTTGGCTGAAAGAGTGCGTGAACTTGAGGCGCGTCCGACTGAACGCGGCCTTGTTCTTACACTGGGAGATGTATTATTTGAAACCGGTAAATCCCAAATGCGCTCTGAAGGAATGAAAAGTATAGAAGATTTGGCAAGTTTCCTGATGGAATATCCCGAGCGAAATATCATGATTGAGGGTTTTACGGATAATGTTGGTTCTGCTTCTTTCAATATGGGACTTTCGAGAGAAAGAGCTGATGCAGTAAAATCAGAGTTGGTTTCCAGAAGAATAAACGCAAACCGAATCAGTACTGTAGGCTATGGACTTGACTATCCGGTGGCAAATAATGCATCGGCAGCCGGACGTCAGCAAAACCGTCGTGTTGAAATTATCATATCCGATCAGGATGGAAAAGTTTCTGCCCGCAAGCAATAAAAAAACAGACTTCAAAGCTATTACCCCTTTATTAACTGGTTCATTTCAACTTTGACTTCATAAGCTGAAAACAAAAAAATGAGCTTCAGTTACTCTTGATTTGATGTTGCTTTCTGTGCAAGCATAAAAATTCATCTATAAAATATTTCGTAATCCACACGTAAAACTACTAACTGTGATATGTGTAATAATTAGTTATCAATGAATTATGCATATTATAACTATGTTGATAAATAGTTTTTTTTTACGTTCAAATAGCTACTAATGAAACTATATATTAAATATATGGTGAGTTTGCGCTGCAAAATGCTGGTTAAAAATGAGTTGAACAAACTTGGAATAGATCCTGTAGCTCTTGACCTCGGTATGGTTGAAATTTCCGGTGATTTTACAAGGGAACAGCGGGAGTTATTTAAAAATAATCTGAAAAAATCGGGCTTGGAACTGCTTGATAACAAGAAGCAGATACTGGTTGAAAAAATAAAAAGTGTGATAATTGAAATGGTTCATTATGCGGATGAAGTGCCACTTATTAATGATTCCACTTATATAAGTGATAAACTCGGGTATGACTACACCTATCTTTCCAACACTTTTACCGAAGTTAAAGGTATAACCATTCAGAAATACATGATACAGCATAAGATTGAACGGGTAAAAGAACTGCTGCTTTATGATGAACTTACCCTGAATGAAATTGCCTGGAAACTTCATTATAGCAGTGTAGCCCATCTTTCGAATCAATTCAAAAAGGTTACAGGCCTAACCCCAACCTATTTTAAAGAATTAAAACAAAAAAGGGAGAAAAATTTAGAAAATCTGTGATAACTATAAACCTATTTTTCTTCCACGTAACACATTAAAGACCATTTCTATTCAACTTGCTTTATGCAAATGTGAGTTTGCTTCTATTCCCTTTTATCTCGCAGAAGTCATTGAAGAATCATGTTTTTAGTCGAGATCAACGATGGAATAATCAATAAAACCATAGTATTGATGTCTGTGTCACATTGAGATTTTATTTTTTGAAACAATACAGTTTAAGGCAATCAGCCGGCTGGCTGATGCAAAGCCTTCTCTAATTAAAACTAAACAAAGAGACTAATGAAATATGCATTACTTATCATTTCAACTACAGCACTTTTTGCTATTATTATCATTCAAGGATGTGAAGTAGCTGTGAATAAGTTGAAACGCAACAAACATGATTAATCTGCGCAGACAACGAGCCGTCTGTCATCAGTACTAAATCAAAGACTTTTCTATTGGTTTGCATAAAGTACTGCCCAACTATTTCTAAAAAGAGAGGTTTTACAGTCATCTATCTGTCCATACTGACTATCACAAATTTCAATAACTACAATAATACCAAAATCATAAACATTTAAATTAATATCTATATGCGAGTAATTACCTTTATTTCTACCACAATTCTTGCATCTGCTGTTGCAGTTGCACTTGGAATGCTTTTCGCGCCACATAAAGGATCGAAAACCAGACGTAAACTATCCAAGAAAAAAGATGAGTATGCCGAGTATCTGTCAGATAATTTTGACAGTCTTGTGGACTCCGCTTCACATGCATTTGAAAATGCAGAAAACGAAACCGAACGCCTTGCAACTAAAGCGTCTGGAAAAATGAATAAGGTAGTGGGCAAAGTTAATTCCAAGTAATTCCAACCATTATTATTATTATTACCATGTAATGCCTGTGTATTTCGATATTCACAGGCATTTTTTTTGCAGATGTTTATTTTTATGCAAACTTTCCTAATCAATATTTTATCAGTTACTTATATAACATTTATCATTTTATTTGTAATAACTCTATTCTAAAGTTTTGGCATATTAATTTATAGAAGGTATTGAAAAAAACCTGGTTTTTGTTTTTGAGATAAGGCAAAATATAGGTTTTGCAAAGCCGTCTTGTGCTTTTGTACTCATTGAGTAAGAGGCAGAAAAATCAATAATCCAAATTTAAAGCAGGTCCAAAATGAGAATTATTAAACTGATCCCCATATTTGTAGTAATTACGCTTGCTATGCAAACAGTGGCTTTAGCACAATCTACAAATGTTACGGAAATGCTTAAAACGCATTTCAATGAAACGGTGCAATTAGTTCAACAGACTGAAAATGCTGATGAAAAACGCATCATTTTGAATGATTCATTTGATAAAATGATAACCGCCATAGAACGAATCGAATCAAAGACAAGACTTACCTCAGACGAAAAGAATATTCTACTCTCATATAAAAATGATCTTTTAGATAAAAAGAATGAGCTTGCAGGGTTAGACGGTTTTAATCAAGTTGATGATGCAGACCTTGATGAATTCTCAAGTTACTCACAAGATTTTCTGGAACAAGCTAACCGTACTGTCACCATTGGAGTTACAACTGCACTATTGATTATTCTCATTCTTCTGCTGTTGTAGGTTAAGGTGAACCAGGTTCAAGTTTGAATTTGGGAGCAACCCTTGTGTCAGAAAGGGTTGTTCTCAATTCATTCTTGTTATGTTGCCGTTTACTGAAATAACATGAGTATTTATAGTTCTTTATTCTCAGTTAGAGTCCTCATTTGCCGGACATTCATTATCGTGTTTATTATTTCAGGATGCAGCCCCATTTCAGAACTTTATAGATCGCCATCCTCCGCTGATAGTTCACAAATTGACTATTCAGTGATATACTACATCCATGCTGATTCCGATTATCTTTATCATGATACGGTTGGGAAACCCGTTTCGGGAAACAATCAGGTACTTGAATCGGCTATATTAGTAGCAAAAACCGCCCAAAATGGTGAAGTAATTATTTATCATCAATTGCCTGAAAGAAAGTTCTTAGGTCTGTTTCCGCGCAATAAAAGCCAGATGTATCATTTTAAAAATGGGAAATTAGTCAGCAGGTTAGCATATCGGCACTCTGACAGACACGAAGCTTTTCTTGAAACTGAAACTCGCCTTTTCAACGAATATAGAACCCATTTCAGGAATGAACATCATCGGAATTACTTCCTCTTTTATGGTCATGAAATTCCCGAAGACCAATCGGGTCAATACCACCGAACGCTTCCAAATATTGCTGTACATTCAAAGTCATTTGCGGCAGGAATTCAGAAATTTCTGAAACCAGACGACAAACGATTTAACCTTGTTGTGCTCTCAAGCTGTAACAACGGATCACCTGAAATGGTGAAAAGCCTGATGCCTTTATCTGATGTCTTGCTGGCCTCCCCTCAAAACCTGCACCTATCGCACATCGATTCCAATAATTTGCGATTAATGGACATTAATCCTGAAATACCATCAGTTCAATTGGCACATTCTATGGCCGATCAAACCTACCGTCGCCTTGAAACCGAAATCCATACAACCATTACACTTACTGTGTATAATCTGGAAGTCTTAAAGGAATATAAGAGCGAACTTCAGGATGTAAACAACAGAAATAACATCCGAAATCAAGAACAATTCCTTTCAGACAATATTGACTGTTCAACATTCTCCTTTTTTGTTGATAAAGAACTTTACAACGGTATCAGAACGTGGTATAAGCCATCGCGTTTTGGAAGAAAGCTCAACGAATCTAAACCTGAACATTCAGGGTGGGGATGCAAGCCGTAAGGAATTGATACTTCTTTAATAGTGAGAGGTCGAGAGGGATATTCCCCGTGTTATACACCCAAACCAACTGCTTCAGCTGTTGTTTAATCTCGCTCTTGGTATTCTATTGTTTTTCCAGTTTGGCTTCTTCCTGAAGCTTTCTGGCTTCGCGTCGTTCAATTCGCCTGAAATACCCTCTGAAAAAGAAGTTCTCCTTTAGTGCCTGGATATTTTCATCCAACCCCTGGCTACTTTGCTTGAGGTTTATAATCGTTTGATTCAGATTCTCAGCCATTGTGGTATCGTTAATAAGCGCGCCAATCGTGCCTTTACCACTGTTGATTTTGACCATAATTTCTCCGAGTTCCTGCGAAGCAATTTCCGTTTTAGCAGCTGTGATTTGCAATTTCTCCATAAATTCAAACACATTTTGTTTGGTTACCTCAATGGTTTCATCAAACTCTTGTGAGCTTTTCTGGAAGTTTTCTATCGTCTGAGCAATATTATCGGCAATAGTAGGGTCTTTTATCAATCTGCCAATAGTACCCTCACCACTATTCACATTTATCAGAATTTCTGATAATTGATTGGTTATAATTTCAGCACTGGCCGCTGATGTTTGCAAACTTGCCATTATCATATCCGTTTCGATTGGTTCTTTCGATGAAATATGCTGCCCATCCTGTACGGTTGGCGCTTGGTTACTTCCCTGGGTAATGATTAAAACACGGTCACCAATTATTCCATCAGATCCAATCCCCGCCTGACTATCGGCTTTAATAAATTCCTGCACATTTCTTCTGACCAACATGCTCACCTGCACCGTAGAATCATTAATAATGGCGATATTATCAACAATACCAACATTTATACCAGAATATCGGACATTATTTCCTACCAGTAACCCACTCACATTCTGAAAGTTGGTAGTCACTTTAAAAACCGGGTTAAATAAGTTTTGCTGTTTACCTATAAAGAAGATGATTATCACGAAAATCGCCAAACCTATGGCAATAAACACGCCTAATCGGGCTTTAAATGCAGGTGTAAAATTATCCATAATTGTTTATAGCTTTGTTTAAGACGATTTTTTTATTTTTAAGAAAGACTGAATGAGCTTATCAGATGAATGTTCAAATTCATCCATAGTACCTTCCAGATACACGTTTCCTTTATCTAACATAATCACACGATCGGCTGTAGATCGGGCGCATTCAATATCGTGTGTAATGATAATGGATGATGTTTTATATTTGTTTTGAACCTCATTAATCAAATCACTGATTTCATCAGATGTTACCGGGTCTAAGCCTGTTGTGGGTTCATCATACAGCATAATCATAGGGTCAACAACAATAGTGCGTGCAAGGCTCGCCCGTTTACGCATTCCGCCGGAAAGCTGAGAAGGCATTTTATTCATAGTATCAGACAAGCCCACATTCTCTAACGCTTCCTCTATTTTTTCGTTGATTTGTTTTTGCGTTAGATTCTTTTTGATTCTGATCAACGGAAATTCAAGATTTTCCTTGATAGTCATGGAATCGTATAAAGCGCCACTTTGGAACAGAAATCCGATTTTAACCCGTAATGCCGCTAATTCCCTGTTATTCATTTCTTGTACATTTTCATCAAAAATATGAATGGTTCCGGAATCGGCAAGGAGTAAGCGAACCATACATTTAATCAGAACTGATTTCCCTGAGCCGGATTTACCCAATACCACCAGGTTTTCATTTTCAAACAAATGCAATGACAAATCACGCAAAACAGGCACATTATCAAAGCCTTTGGACAGATTCTTTACCTCTATGATCTTTTTCGAAGATGTTGAAGATGTTGAAGATGCTGAAGTTGCTGAAGTTGTGCCGGGAATTACCGTTTTTTTAGATTCTGTTTCCATAATCAATACAACATATCGGTTATTTGTACGGCTATGAGATCAATCAAGATCACAAAGACGGAAGCAAGAACAACAGATTGATTCGCTGCTTTGCCCACACTTGCTGTTCCGCGCCCTGCTGTAAATCCTTTAAAACAGCCTACAAACCCGATTGCTGCCCCAAAAAAGAAGGTTTTAATAACTGCGGGTATAAAATCCATAAAACCAATTGCCATAAAAGCCTGCGTGAAAAATAATGCGAACGTAACATCCCCTTTTATATTAGCACCGGCCCAACTACCGAGAATGCCGAGCGCGTCGGCATACAGTACCAAAATGGGAATCATCAGTGTGGCCGCCAAAACTCTTGGAACCACTAAGAAACGAATGGGATTGGTTGAGGATACTTCCATGGCGTCAATTTGTTCACTTACTTTCATAGAACCCAATTCTGCTCCCATTCCGGAACCGATTTTTCCGGCGCAAATTAAGGCAGTTACAACCGGCCCCATTTCACGCACAATAGATAAAGCTACCATTCCCGGCAACATGGATACCGCACCAAAATCGACCAGAATGGGTCGGCTTTGAATAGTTAAGACCAATCCGATTACAATTCCTGTCAATGTTATGAGAGGCAACGTTCTGTTGCCCACCAAAAAACACTGACGCAAAAACTCTTTAAACTCAAAATGGGGGGAGAATAAGGACTTTATCGTTAGCCATAAAAACACATAAAAATCTCCCACTTCTAAAAAGAATCGGTTTGCCGTCTGCGTTTTTTTTATCGCGTTTTCGCTCAGCTTTATAGCTTGATTCTTAACTGAAGGCAGTTTGGGTATTTTTTTGAGTATAGGCCTTTTCACTTTCATAAGGTTATGTATCGAATTCTGAAAGCTTTCTTATAAGGCCTGTGCAAACTAATAATTAAAATACAGCCGCCTTTTTTTGAGGATTTGCTTTTTGTTTTAAAACGTAGATTACGATTTTAATCCATCAAGTGTGTTATATATTTCTTTGTTTTGAAATAAAAGAGGGTTTTAAATCTGTGATATATATAATAAAATGTTCTACAAATTGAATGCCATTAAATGTACCTTAAAATCATGTATAAGTAAAAAGATAAGCTTTTAGAAAGCTTTGATAAACTTGGGTTTTTGTTCGAGTAGAACGCTAGAGCAAAAAAATATCTACAATTTGGGAAAGCAATATAAAACAAAATTAAATTGGTACGTCAGATGGAATTTTCAGAATTTGAAAAATCGAAAGCATTTATTATTGTTGAAATTATCGAATACGTACCGGACTCTGTAGTGATTAAGACCATTATAAAGAAAACGACCGGAAATATCAGCGCGGTATCATTTGATTCGGGTGAGAATTTAGAAGAAAAAACATCTCCTTTCGACACCTTTATTCAAATTATTGATGGTAAAGCAGAAATAATTATTGATGGAGAATCCATACTATTAAATACCGGAGAATCCATTATTATACCTGCTCATGCCCGCAATTCAATTAAGGCAAATAACAGATTTAAAATGTTATCAACCGTTATTAAAAGTGGATACGAAGATGTTTTCTGATTTATCAATAACCTGTAATGAACCTAAATATGATAGATGATATCTCTATCCAGGTGATAGACAAAAATGAGCATATACATCTAAAACTCTTTGTTCGATACATGGTAAGTTTACGATGTAAGATGATTGTTAAACAGCAACTTAAGAAACTGAATATTAACCATAAGATTTTACCTTATGGTGGAATTGGATTTATAGATGATGTTTCCCAGAATGATATAGATACTCTTAAATTGAATTTACAAAAGCATGGCCTTGATCTGCTTAACATTAAGGAAACCAGACTCATCGACCGGAGTATCAATACTATTATAGAAGTAATTCACTATTCCGATGAATTACCAAGGCTCAATTTTTCCGACATTCTCGCTAAATCTTCAGGATTGACTGATGAAACCTCTTTGAAATTATTCACAGAGGTCGTCGGCATATCTGTCATTCAGTTTATCGTACTTCACAAAATTGAGCGTATTAAAGAGCTACTTATTTATGATAATCTGTCATTATCAGATATAGCTAATAATCTCAATTACAAAAATGAGCAAACATTAATTGCTCAATTTAAAAAATATACCGGTCTTACTCCGGCATTCTTCATCGAATTAAAGAACGAACGCGATAAAATTGCTTTGCAGATTAATAGCTAAAAATGCGCGCGTAAAATAACAGTAATCGGGTGCGTTTTAGAAACTTGAAGCCACAGCTCGACTTAAAAACTGTAAACAATGTAATCTTCATTCATATTGTTGTAACAGTTAAGGATTTTGAACTCACCATATTGAAAATGTACTAAAAGCGTTAGAGCAATTCCAGTAGTAGTGGAATTTCAAAACAGGCCGTAGTAGTAGGTCCCAAACGTATCATCAACAGAGTAGTACATACACTTTCTGACAGGCAATGAAATGGCATCAAAAACCAAATTGTCGCTTGTTGGAAAGTGTTTTTTTTGCGCTTTTTACTTTTCTGCAAACGGTATCCTTTTCAATATCACTTCGTACTTAGATGATAATATTGATTATGAGAATAACTTAATTTTTTTTGTATTTATTTGAAATACAGTGAGTTATGTAACAACTACCAGCAAATTAGTATGCACTTTGTGTTGTGATAATTACATCACATAAATCCGTCTTATCGGGTAAACTACACAAAATGAATTCTAATAATACATACTTCCACAGTTCTCTACTAATAGGGGCTCTCTTACTAATCGCATTTCTAACAGGGTGTAAAGACAGTTTAGTTGGGATTGAAGGTTTTTGTCCTATAGTTGAGTCAACAAGTCCAACTACACTCGAAACGAATGTAAACACTAACACCGTAATTACAGTAACGTTCGAAGAAAAAATAAATCCAAACACCATGGTTCCGTCAGCATTCATCCTGACATCTACCACCACCGATGCGGCTACATCAGCCAGTATCGCAGACGGCACCATATTGTTTCAAAATCCAATTAATATAATTATACCTCCAGCGGGTGCTCTCTTATCATCAAATACAATTGATGCTCAAAAAACATCTCCGGGTGTCCGTGGTTCTGTTCCTGCAATGAATCCTGAAAGTGCCACCGGCCGTGGATCGAACGATCTAACGATTCTAAACTCTGACGAAGATACAAGCTCACCGGCACTTGCCTCAGTTGTTGATGGTACTATGACTTTCGATAATGACAGTAATACCATGACATTTACTCCGCGCACGCCTTTAACAGTAAACCTGACCTATACAGCCACCGTCAAAAACACCGTTGAAGATCCCATAGGTAACAGAATGCTTGAGGACTATGTTTGGACGTTTTCGATTGAAGCCGGCGCCAGCCCAACAATCGTGGATACGGCTCCTCAAGATGGTGATCAAAATGTTGCCTTAGATGCACCCATTTCAGCAACGTTCAGTCAACTCATGAATCCGGTTACTCTGAATTTGAATTCATACACGCTTTTTAATGGCTCAACACAGGTTAATGGTTCCGTTTCGTATAACAATATGAACGCATTATTTCAGCCTAATGATGAGCTTCTGCCGGGTGTTACCTATACCGCTACTATTAAGTCAACTGTTGAAAATCAGTTGGGAACATCACTTGCAACTGACTTTGTGTGGAGTTTCACTACAGATTCAGGCGCAAGTCCGGTAGTGGCAACAACAGCTCCACTTAACAATGCTGTCAATGTTGCTTTAGATGCAAATGTAACCGCGACTTTTAGTCAGGCTATGAATTCAACCACTCTGAATCAGAATACTTTCACGTTGTTTAACGGTTCAACTCAGGTTAACGGGTCTGTATCATACAGCAATATGGTTGCTACATTTAACCCCAATTCTGACCTTCAATCGGGTACAACCTACACTGCTACCATCACCACCGGTGCTGAAAGTGATTTGGGCATGGCGCTTGAAGATGATTTTGTGTGGATTTTCACAACCGAAGCGCAAGAAAACGACATCCCAACGGTTACTCTGACTGACCCGTTAAACGAAGATGAAAATGTAGCGTTGAATACCTCTGTTTCAGCCACTTTCAGTCTGATGATGGATGCTGGAAGCCTGAATCAAAATACATTCACGCTTTTTGATGGAGCTAACCAAATTAACGGTTCGGTTTCCTACAATAACCAGACAGCTACATTTGAGCCTAATAGCGATCTTGCTCCGGAAACAACCTACACTGCTACCATTACCACCGGTGCTGAAAGTGATTTGGGCATGGCGCTTGAAGATGATTTTGTGTGGATTTTCACAACCGAAGCGCAAGAAAATGACATCCCAACGGTTACTCTGACGGACCCGTTAAACGAAGATGAAAATGTAGCGTTGAATACCTCTGTTTCAGCCACTTTCAGTCTGATGATGGATGCTGGAAGCCTGAATCAAAATACATTCACCCTGTTTGATGGAGCTAACCAAATTAACGGTTCGGTTTCCTACAATAACCAGATAGCTACGTTTAATCCTAATAGTGATCTTGCTCCGGAAACAACCTACACTGCTACCATCACCACCGGTGCTGAAAGTGATTTGGGCATGGCGCTTGAAGATGATTTTGTGTGGATTTTCACAACCGAAGCGCAAGAAAACGACATCCCAACGGTTACTCTGACTGACCCGTTAAACGAAGATGAAAATGTAGCGTTGAATACCTCTGTTTCAGCCACTTTCAGTCTGATGATGGATGCTGGAAGCCTGAATCAAAATACATTCACCCTGTTTGATGGAGCTAACCAAATTAACGGTTCGGTTTCCTACAATAACCAGACAGCTACATTTGAGCCTAATAGTGATCTTGCTCCGGAAACAACCTACACTGCTACCATTACCACCGGTGCTGAAAGTGATTTGGGCATGGCGCTTGAAGATGATTTTGTGTGGATTTTCACTACCGAATTAGCCGAGCAAGAACCACCTATAATTGGTTCAGCTGAAACTTATGGTATTATGGCAACCGCTGCTATTACAAATACCGGAAATACGGTGATTAATGGAGATGTTTCTCTTGATCCGGGTACATCACTTACAGGATTTCCACCGGGTGAAATAAATGGTGTTTTAAACGTGAATAATACGGAATCTGCTCAGGCCAGAGCTGATCTTTTGGTAGGCTATAACTACTTCAAAGCTCTACCACCGGGAACGAATATTTCAGCAGGCGCTGACCTCGGAGCTTTATATCCTAACGGAATTGCACCGGGCACCTATACTTCAGGTAGTACCATGCTGGTATCTTCACCGCTGGTACTGGATGCAGGTGGCGATGAGAATGCCATGTGGGTTTTCCAAATTGGTTCTTCACTGACCACAGGCGCTGATATTACCCTTACAGGTGGTGCCAATGTAAACAACATATTTTGGGTACCAACCGAAGATGCAACTATTGGAGTGGGAACAATCTTCCACGGAACCATCGTATCCGGACGTGATGTCACAGCCATTACCGGTGCCGTAATAAATGGCAGAATACTTGCAGGAGCCATTACTGCAGGCACCATTGCATTAGACAATAATACGGTAAACGTACCGGGATTTCAGAAATCTACTGGTAAATAATTGGCAACCCTGATTAATAGCATTCGTCTCCCTCTACATTTTTTGGAGGGAGACTCACAAAACACCGTTTTAACATTAAAGAAAATGAATACATTACAATTTTTTAGAAATAATACACATATTCCCCGATCGATTACTACTCTGATTGCTTGTTTATTTGTCAGTATAATAATCCTTGCCGGAACCCATTCAACAGCATTTGCTCAACAAGTTGAATATGAATTGCCTTCCTGGAAATTTGGCTTAACCGCCGCAGGAAATGCAAACTTTTATCAAGGTACAACTCAGCAATTAACAGCTGATTTCATATCCCCTCAAGCTTTTAATAAAGGAATGGGACTTGGAATTTTCGGAGGATTGACCATCGAGTATTATCGCCCGGGATCTCTTTTAGGTTTCATGTTACAAAGTGGTTTTGACAGCCGCAGAAGTTCATACGATCGGGTAACTTCTGCTTGCAATTGCCCGCTTGATCTAAAAACCGAGCTTAGTTACTTAACCATTGAACCGAGTATCCGATTAGCACCATTCAGATCCAATTTCTACATTTATGGTGGACCACGTTTCGCGTTTGTGATCAATAAATCATTCACATATAATCAAAAAAGCAATCCGGATTTCCCAAATTCTGCTGATGAGATTCGCATTAACGATGATTTCAGTAGTGTGGAAAATTCTCAGATTTCTATGCAAATTGGTACCGGGTACGACATTCCACTCACCACTTCTACCAGAAAAATGCAGTACATAATATCTCCTTACATATCCTATCATCCATATATGGGACAAACTCCGCGTTCAATAGAAACCTGGAATATTTCCACCATACGTGCAGGTGTTTCCTTTAAGTTCGGTAATGGTAAGCGTATAACACCTGTAGCCGTATCGGCACCGGTAGTTGATGCAACTCCACCATCCATAAACTTTTCAGTTGATTCACCGGTCAATACGCCGGTCGCCATCAGCTTTATTGAATCCTTTCCGCTGCGCAATTATGTATTCTTTGATAAAGAATCAACAACGATTCCGGTCAGATATACAAAACTGAACAAAGAACAGGCTGTAAATTTCAGTGAAGATCAATTAGGCCGATTTAATCAGGTTTCTGTTACCGGACGTTCGGCACGCCAAATGACCGTCTATTACAATATTCTGAATATTTTGGGTGACCGTATGGTTAAAAATCCATCAAGCTCTGTAATGTTGGTTGGTTCTTCAAATAGTGGTGTTCAGAATGCAAAAGACAAAGCAGAGTCGGTTAAAACCTATTTGGTTTCCGTTTTTGGGATTAATGCATCCAGAATTACCACATTGGGGCAAAATAAACCAACCATATCATCTATAAAATCTGGTGGAACACGTGAGCTTGAACTTCTTCGTCAGGAAGATAACCGAGTAACCATCGAAAGCAGTTCACTTGCATTGCTGAAAGAATACCAAACAGCACCTCCTGTATCGGCTACCACTGCACAGGAAGCACCGCTTGACAGCTATGTTACCTTTAATGTTCCCGGTGGCAATAATCTGAATTCCTGGAAACTGGAAGTAGAAGACGAAGATAACAAGTTGCAAACGTTCGGACCCTATTACACAGAAAAAACAAGCCTTTCAGGCAAGTCGATTCTCGGTGAACGTGCTCGTGGCACATATACATTCACCTTGATAGGTGAAGCCAAAAATGGTACCACAGTTCGCAAAGTAACGAGCAAAGAAATTGTACAATGGGTTACACCGGTTGTGGAACATGGCAACAGATACAGCGTGATTTTTGGATTTGATCAATCAGATGCTTCTGATGCCTATGAAAAATATCTGACAGATGTCGTAACAGCTGCTATAACTAATGGCGCAACCGTTAAAATACAGGGTTATTCTGATACAATTGGTGAAGCTGACTACAATTTACGCTTATCAGAAGCCAGAGCAGCTACTGTTAGAACCATCATTCAAAATGGATTAACAAAAGCAGGCCGGACTGATGTCATATTTGATGTAAAAGGACAGGGTGATATTATTTCACAATCGCAGTTCAATAACACACTGCCGGAAGAGCGTTTCTACAACCGTACCGTTGTAGTTGACATTATTCCAAAAAGATAATTTAGTTTAAGATTTTGTTATACAAAAGGACAGGTCCTCAAAAGGCCTGTCCTTTTTTTGTTTACTAAAGGTGGGGATTAATTCAGAATTTTAGAATTCAAAATTCATAATTATACGGGGTTTTATTTATGACATACAAGGATTTCAAACTCCTTTAGGTCTAAAAAAGGCAAGTGGTGGCATTAATGACTGCACGTCCTGAACAATCTTTTAAAGACATTTGAGGTGCCAAGATGTTTGCAAAGTGAAGAGTCCTCGTTCTAGAACCAACCTCAAACCTCCAAGGTTTTGAAAACCTTGGAGGTTTCTGGATTTGAGGCCTGTAAAGCGTTAGACTTCATAGACTTCCACCAAAGATGTATTGGATTTTAAAAAGACAAGTGGTGGCATTTAAAGACTGCATGTCCTGAACAATCTTTTAAAGACCTTTGAGGTGCCAAGATGTTTGCAAAGTGAAGAGTCCATCATTCTAGAACCAACCTCAAACCTCCAAGGTTTTGAAAACCTTGGAGGTTTCTGGATTTGAGGCCTGTAAAGCGTTAGACTTCATAGACTTCCACCAAAGATGCATTGGATTTAAAAAAGACAAGTGGTGGCATTAATGACTGCACGTCCTGAACAATCTTTTAAAGACCTTTGAGGTGCCAAGATGTTTGCAAAGTGAAGAGTCCTCGTTCTAGAACCAATTCTGAATTATAAAATTCTGAAAGCGATTCACGGTTCTTCGCTTCGCTACGTAAATCTGAATTATAACCATTTTCCATATTTTCAAAAATCAGAGTCCCGAAAACAATGAAATATCCGGAAAAAGTTGTATTTGTTGTGACCATCTCAATTGAGTATTATTTGGCAGTATCGAAATTAAAGACAGTCCACACACCTTTATTTACATTTAAATGATTGCCAGAATTTCAACAACATTGCCCTGTAATACAGATGATTTTTGGGATATAATTATTAAACCCAATTCGCTTCAGTATGTTACATCACCGGTTATAAAGTTTAAACCAATAGACCACCAAAGCCTTGAAAGCGATTGGATTCCAAACAAACTCTACATACTTCAAATCTATCTTTTCAACATTATTCCACTGGGTAATCACAATATTGAACTGAAGGAGATTGACCGCTCAAAGAATATCATCAAAAGTGAGGAAACCGGTTTATTAGCGCGCGTTTGGAATCATACCATCACATTCAGTCCAAGCGGGAAGAATGAAATTCATTATGTTGATGAAATAGAAATTCAGGCAGGGATTTTAACACCTGTGATTTGGACATTTGCTCATTTATTTTACCGGCACCGTCAGCGGCGTTGGAAAAAACTTCTCGCTGATACAATGTCATAATCTTTTCGTATTGCTTTACCTTAATTCAAAAAATGACTATCAACCAAATACTAAGCAGTACCGAACATAGAACCAGACCCATTCCGGCTGAGCGCTGGAAGTTCTATCAGGAATGGAACCATGCTATATTTCTTCATTGGCCAGTTGACTATGATGAGTTGAAACCGTTTGTACCGAATGACCTTCAAATTGATTGTTACGACGGAAAAGCCTGGGTCTCGTTAGTGGCTTTTACTATGGAAAAAATCAGGCCGCGATACTTCCCTGCCTTTCCTCCCCTATCCGACTTTGACGAAATAAACATAAGAACGTACGTAAAAAAAGACGGGAAAAACGGTGTTTACTTTTTGAGTATTGAAGGCGGCACACGGCTATCTTGCTTGGTTGCGAAATCTATTTCAGAGCTGCCATACAGATACTCAAAGATTACACGAACCGCAGCTTTCTACTACTCGAAAAATGGCCAATATGGTGATAAGCTGCACCTTCAATATGAAGTTGGTGATACAATCGAAACCAAAACCCAACTCGATAAATGGCTCACTGAACGATACGCCCTGTTTCAGGAATCCGGCACCTCTATCAACGAATTTGAGATTCACCATACCGAATGGCCACTATTAGACATTCACATCAAAGAATTAGAAATTAACTACCCTCGATTTAACGCACTTTTGAGGAATCATCCTGCAAAGCTACATTATTCAACCGGAGTACAGGTCATCGCCTGGGATAAGAAATCGAGTGAAATTTCGACTTCCTGAAAATGCAATTCCGAGTATTTCCATTCGTGTATAGATAGATACGGATAGAACGCTGATTTGGCAGATCAGGCAGATTTTGATTCAAAATTCAATGTTTAAAGTTCAATATTACTCGGAGTTATTTTGTCTTTTAAATTAACATAACCCCCGTTTTAAAAGCGCAATTCAGCAATTCTTGGATGAAATCTGCCCATTCTGTTATTTTGTCTTAATCGTTGGGTTCAGTACCTTTACTATTGTAGTTTCTAAACATACTTTTTTTAATCTCTAACATTTTATTATAGCATGAGAGCTTACCTTGATTTGGTAGAACGTGTACTTTCAAACGGAATTAAAAAGCCCAACCGAACCGGTACGGATGCAGTCAGCAGTTTTGCTGAATCATATCGGGTTGATTTATCCGAAGGTTTTCCGCTTTTAACCACCAAAAAAGTTTTTTTTAGATCGGTCATTTTAGAATTACTCTGGTACTTAAGAGGCGATGACCACATCAGGTGGCTTCGGGATGAAAAAGATTGCCATATTTGGGATGCATGGGCTGATGAAAATGGATATGTCGGCCCCATTTATCCCGTTATGTGGAGAAAATTTCCTTATACCGAATATGAGGAAATTGATTTTGAAGGCGTTGGCGCTTCTTTCACAAAAGATGCCCGCACCCAAAAAGAGTTTGATCAAATCAGGTACGTGATTGATGAAATAAAACGAAACCCTTCCAGTCGAAGGCTCGTGGTAAGCGCGTGGCATCCTGGTTTAATTAAAGAAATGGCGCTCCCACCCTGCCACGTAATGTATATTTTTAATGTGGCCGGCGATAAACTCAATTGTCATCTTACACAGCGTTCCGGTGATATTGCCTTGGGAATTCCGTTCAATTTGGCCTGTTATTCCGCTTTAACCATGATTATAGCCAAGCAGTGCGGATTAAAACCTGGGACATTTGCACATACTATTGTTGATGCACATATTTATGTGAATCATATAGATGGACTCAAAGAGCAGCTCAAACGCGAACCTCTGCCACTTCCGACCCTCGAAATTGCCGATAAGGATATTGATGAGCTTGATTTTGAAGATTTTGAACTAAAAAATTACCAGCATCATCCGTCTATTAAATTCGAAGTGGCTGTATGACAAGATTTGTGATTATCACGGCACACGACCCAAATCTTGTAATTGGTAAAGACGGAGCACTCCCCTGGCGAATACCGGAAGATTTACAACATTTCAAAAAAACAACACTCGGTTTCCCTGTCTTGATGGGACGAGGTGTTTTTGAGGAATTAAACGAAAAGCCTCTTCCCGGCCGTGAAAATTTTGTATTAACCAGCCGAAACTATGAGCAGGTCACCACATTCAAAAGTATTCCTGAAGCTGTGAAATCATTAAAAGAGGATGGATTTGAGAAGGTATTCATCATTGGTGGAGGAAAAATCTATTCTCAAATGATGGATTATGCCGATGCACTTATTATCACTGAAATCCATCAGGAATATGATGGAGATACCTTTTTCCCGGAATACCGCCATACTATTGGTGAAAAGTGGAAAGAAGTTTCAAGAGAAGATTTTGAAAAGTTTTCTTTTGTGGAATATGAGCGGTTGAATTAACCCGGATTATTCACCAATAAATTTTCTTGTTAGCAAGGCGAAGAGGAAAATCAGCGGAAGGGTACCTGAGTACCCTGAGCATGATTTTTCAACTTCAACGCAGCTAACGTGGAAATTTAGAAGCATTTTTTCTACACCCAAATTTGAGTGAGTACAGTATTTATCTACATCCAGAGTATACGATGCTTTATGCCTTGATTATCTAACTGTCGTGAATAATTCGGGTTAAGTCAATTAAAACTAGGCTTGACCAATCATGTAACCCTACATTCAATATGGGATTACATGCCCAAAACCCTTGTTTTTTGCAGGTTCAGTGCCTCTGGCGCGAACCGGTTCTTCGTTGGCGTCCTCGCCAACACCTATTAATGGCACGTTTTCCCGGCGGCGAGACACCGCAAGATGGTGCGTTCGTACCGAACATTCGGTACTGAACGTGCAGTATCATTTAAAAACCGGCGAAACGATTATATTCTCCATCCAAAACTCATCATCCAAACCATTCCACAAAATCGTCTCTGATTTTATCGGCGCTTAAGCGTCCGGTGAAAAATGTTGTGTGTGTACATAGAAGCGTTTTGGGATTTGTTTCATATCCCACGGGCAGTATTTGCTGTCGACCGGTGTTTACAACAAAATCGTTGGGATTTCCAAGAATTGGTCGCGTAAGTAATCCGATACCATGTTGTGCTAACCGACTAAGAAGACGACTTTCCCGCGCAACGCGTTTGGTCCATTTTCCGGAAATCGCTTTGAATTCTATATTCGCGTTTTGCGGTGCTGGAGTTGCCCGTAAAATGGCATCAAGCCGGGAATTACCAATAGTCATTTGTTGTGCACCCGGACGAGACAGAAAAAACTTACCGGAATGTTGAGCAAAAAGTGAAATGATAGCTCCCATTCCTCCTGATGCTATGGTCGTGCTTGTTTTTATATATCGCAAAAATATTCCGAGATACCGTGCTGCGGTGAAATATCCGACCCCATTCGCGCAGGTAACCAACGCGGCTTTTCGGATGGGGAATGCATCATTTCCAGGCCCACATGCCAGTTGTTTACCGACAAGGCCGCCTCTGCTGAACGTTATTATATCCAAAGGAACATGTTGAAAATGTACGCCCTGCATCATATCCCGAAATCGCAAAATATTTTCTTCTGCATCGTGCATAATGGTTGAGTGGTCAAACCCAATAATTTGAGGATAGATTTGAGATTGCACTTTAAGCCATGAATTTGTTGCTTGTTTGGTACCCAGCAAACCGCCAAAGGAACCCTCCGTTGAGGAAAACGTGCCATGAAAAAATAACAACGTTTTCACATCTGATTGCAAGCCATGATTAATCGGATCGGGTTTTATAAATGTATTTGAATCAGGATCATAACGTAAAATTTTATACCGTTTTTCTGTTCGGACTCTTTCAATCCCCTTTTGCACAATGGCGTAGGAGTCATTTTCCGTAGGTTGACGTTTGAACACCAAAATTTTTATTACAAAACTGCTTTTTCGGGGACTTCCAAGCTTTAGGCTTCCATCCACATTATTCAAAATTTCACGATCAGGTAAGATGGGGAATTTGTATGTGAGCCGGTCACGATTCGTACTATGCTCGGGCGTAGGTTCCGGTAAAATGTACTCTATTTCAGAATAGCCCTCTTTCCGCCAATTGTCAGTAAAATGATGATAATAAGCCATCGCGCCTTCATCCGGATCAAGAAAAAGTGTAAGCCGGACATTCGGAATATCCTCATGCGTAAACACGTCCGGCATTTCCGGGAACGTGATATCATCCATATTCACGAACCGCTCAATAACCCGGGTAGTATCACTGTTCACCGCCGGATTTATATCATAAATATCCCGGATTTCATCAAGTGTAATTCCTTCTGATTCCAGATTTCCGGATTTGGAAAAGCTTAACCGACCCGACCATCCAATGTTGGAATCATTCTCTGCTCGTCCAAGGGTTCCCCAAATTTTGGGGTGTTTTGGACCAAATCCACGGATTTTATCTCTAAACTGTTCTCGTTCTTCATTTGTAGAGAGCTCTGCTCCAAGTGGGATAAACGCCGATCCGGAATCTGTGATGAGAAAAGAATCAGATGAAAGTTGGATGGTTGACATGATCGTATCTAATTAGGTTTAATATTGAATTAGTGAACCTGCCTTTAAATATTTGATGTTAAAGTCAAACTTCAAATCTCGCCTTCTGTTGTGGTGTGTCAAAGATATAATTATAATTTTATGATACTTAATTGTGTAATTTTATATTACTTTTTTTATCGACCCCACCACTACTCCCAAAATTGCATCTTGAATGTTATTCAGCTTAACTATTGATAAGCCCTTCAATTCAAGTGCTTTCATTTCGAGTAGGTCTTTATCAGATTTCAGCAGCCACAGATATTCTTCTTCCGTCAGGTCTCCACTTGCAAGCAAGTTCGTTCGCCTAATCAATGATTCCTTCATTTTTTGAGCAAATTCACTTCCGGCTGATACAATATCAGAAACATACTCTTCACCAAATTCAAGAGCTGTTTCTTTTAAATCTGTTTTTAAAACATCCAAAAATTCATTGAAGTCAATCATAGTTTATTCCCCTTTTTTAATTTTACCACTTTCCAGTCCGATAATTGTATCAAACGCTTGGGCGATATTTTCTTTGGCCTCTTCCATAAAACCACTCGAAACGCTGCCGGCTTGCTCCCATCGCTTTAAAAATCCTCCGAGCATGTTTCTGTTTTCATCTAATAGAATATTCCATTGTTCGATTGTAAAATCATTATTGGGTCGGCCTTTGGCATACTCATGTGCAATATTCAGCTCCGTTTTTAGCAATTCTACAGCATCTTTGTAATCGGAGAAGGGTTTATCGGCATTGGAAATCAGATTAAGGGATTTTACTTTCAATTGAACTGCCTGCTGATAAGCAGTTTCATTGAAGGGAGAAATTTTTGGGGTGCATGATTGAATGCCGGTTGCCAAAAGAACCAATAACGAGAGTACAGCCATTTTTTTTCTAAACACATGTACGGTTTCACTCATCATAAAAAACCTCTTCAAATTATTGGAATGGAGGGTTGTGATACAAGTCTTCTGTATAAACCTACAAAAACAAAACAAATAATTCACCGCATATTTATGCAGTTTTTGTAGTTGGATGTTAAAATTCTGATAATTAATCGATTATCCGTTGTATTCCGCAATAATTTCTGATAGGATTTTGTGAGCCTGATTTTTTTAAAAATTGACGAATGTTACCTCAATATATGATCTATTGATATTCGCTTATCACCATTTTTAGTATCATACTCCTTCAATCATAATAAGCTTTATAGTCATGTTTAAAATAATTTTTTGAGTTTTTTAGTTCGTACTTGACTAAAACAGCGGATCTTTTCTCAATATCTTAAGCAGTAGTAAATATAAATTTTCGTTGCGATTGTTATACCTGAATTCACATTCTTTTAGATGATTGCGATAGCTTGTGGGGTGAATTCCTTTGAATTTAGCCAACCTTGATTTTGACATTCCCCAGAAATTTTCAATGCGGTTTACCTTTCTGCGATGTTCATCGGGTGACTCGTGTTCATACTTTGCTACAGTTTGTTTTTCGGTTTCCAAATTGATACAAATATCAGCTTGATGTCTATATAATACATCCAATTTTTCATCAGAATCGCCATTTATATTGTTAGCAGAAACGATTTCAGTATAAACCCCAGCCTTTATCGCTTTTATCAATAACAATAAAGTTAAATTAGTGTCATTTGTTCCTTCATCTCTTATGCTTAATCCGGTTGGGGCAGATTGATCGGAATGAGCTGAGATTTTTTTTCTGATTTCGCTCAGATACCTGTTAACCGTATTGCGGTTCAAACCTATTATACCAGCTATTTGTGTTGCCGTCAGATCAATGGCAAAAAAGCGAACCAATTCCCTGAATTTGGCTTCCGATATTTTGGCACGATTAACATATTTATTATTCATTGTCTATCAATGTGTTATATATGATTTAATACACCTGTTATAAGCAAGACCGATTTTAGAAATAGTATGTCTTAAATTTGATAGTCATGATTTGCTCTTTTTTTTGTTGTTTGGATTAAGTCTAAATAAATTTAGCCCGATAAATAAAAATATTGTTCATAAAACGCAACATTCAATTCCAATGATTAGATTTTTGACTTTAGCGCTTTACTTATCGCTCATTACCCAAAGCGTTTACAGCCAAGTCATCGAGGGAGTCATCACTGATGATAATCAAAGAGGTATAGAAAGTGCTCACATCAGGCTTGATGGTACTGAACTTGCAACTGTAAGTGACAGTGATGGGTATTTCAGTCTGAACATGACAGGGATTGACACAGCGCTGAATAGCCTTATTATCTCCAAAATTGGTTATCAAACTGAGGTTTTTGAGCTGAATATGGATACAACACGGGATATTTGGTTAGAAATTAAGCTAAGGGAGATTATTTATGAATCGGAAACTATGGTAATTACAGCTACACGAACCAGAAGAGATGTTGAGGAAGTCAGTATTCCGGTGTCAGTAATTTCAGGAATTGATATTCAACGTTCAGGTAGCATGAGGTTAAGCGATGTTTTAAGTGAACAAACAGGTATGCAGATTACTAACGATCACGGCACCGGCATACAGGTTCAGGGTTTTGACCCCGATTATACACTTGTAATGATTGATGGTAATCCGATCATTGGCCGTACAGCCGGCACATTAGATCTTACCCGAATATCCGTTCGTAATGTAGAACAAATAGAAATCATAAAAGGTCCTTCATCGGCTTTATGGGGAAGTGACGCTCTCGCAGGTGTAATAAACATTATAACTGAGAAAAGTAATGATGCACTTAAAGCTGGAATTTTAGCCCGTTATGGAGAAAATAACACCTTTGATTTGAGTGGTGACATCTCATACAACTTAGAAGGCTGGAGTAATGATGTGTTTATAAATCGTAACAGCTCGGGTGGATACAGCCTTAACCAATCATCAATTGAGCAAACGGTTCCGGAGTTTGAGAACTACACTTTCAATTATCGCACTACAATGGAATTAACCAACCGGATTCAATTTGAATCGGGGCTCCGATACTTCACTGAAAAACAGCAAAACCGCTCATCTTTGCCTGACGAGAATGGAAATCTTCAATTATTAATTTCTGATGCATCCCGAGAAGATTTTGTAGTGCGGCCTACAATTAAAATGCAACCAATTGATCGATTAGACCTTAATCTAAACTGGATGATTAGCTATTTTAAATCAAATTCTGATTTAGAATTTGAGCAAACCGGCGAAAATTATTCGGCATCACAATTCAATCAGTATTATAATAAACCTGAAATACAGGCTGGTTTCCAATGGGATACTCACCACCATTCCATCATTGGGGGTGGAGCCATTTTTGAGCGATTGAATGCGGAACGATACCCCAATAACCCTGAATTTACTACTCAATTCCTCTTTATTCAGCATTCATGGTTTCCATTTCAGCAATTTGAGCTTATCGGTGGGCTACGTTTTGATACGCATAGCGAGTACAACTCACAACTAAGTCCTAAGCTATCATCTCGTTATAGATTTAATGATTGGATTCAGGTTCGGGCATCATTAGGCAGCGGATTTAAAGCTCCTGAATTTAGACAGTTATTTCTTGATTTTACAAATACTACGGCGGGTTATAGTGTATTTGGCTCAAGTACGGTAGCTGAGGGTATTGCCAGGCAAATAGAAAATGGAAACATTGCGCAAATATTAATACCAATAGAAAGTCTGGAAGAAATCAGGGCGGAATCATCCTGGGCTGCAAATATCGGGTTTGATTTTGATCCTGTACGCACCATAAGATTCAGGGTAAATTTCTTCAGAAACAATGTATCGGATCTTATAGAGACTGCTCCGGTAGCACAACGAACGAATGGACAATCAGTATTTACCTACTTCAATGTTGACGAAGTGTTCACTCAGGGCCTGGAGGCCGAAATCCGCATACGATTTGGAGAGAACTTCCGTGGTTCAATTGGCTATCAATTTTTGGATGCCAAGCGCCGGATAGAGCGTGAATTAACTATACAGGACGATCAGGGTGAAGTTATTCAGCGTACTGATATATCCTTTGAGCCTATGTTCAATCGCTCAAGAAATTCGGGGAATATTCGCCTGTTTTATGATTCCAAAGGTGGTTGGGGAGCTAATCTTCGTGGTACTTACAGAGGACAATACGGCTTGTTTGATAGCAATGGTAACGGTTTTGTAGATGAGAATGAATATGAGCAGGGATACTTTATCTGGAATTTAGCCCTAAGCCGAAAGATCGGAAAATCATTAACGCTTCAAGCCGGTGTGGATAATCTGTTTAATTATACCAATATGAATCAACCTTACCTGGCCGGACGCCTTTGGTACACTCAGGTCTTTATGCAATTTTAAGTTTCTAATCAACAGGAAACAGTTCATAACTAACCAATTATCACAATACACTTAACTATAATTAAAATAATAACAAATAAATACAGTATAATATGCACATCAAACACATTGCTCATTTTTCTATAATCTTAACTATCATACTCGTTATGGTCGCTTGCAGCGATTCCTCTACAGGAGTTACTGATGAGCCCCAATCTGATATAGAAATTAAAACTATTGAAAATCTTGACGCTATCGGAGATGATGGAAGTTTCACCTTTATTAGTCTGAAAACCGGTGAGGTTTTAGCTGCTTCGGATTCTTCAACAACAAATTGGGATTTAGCTTTTCGGGGAACAACCATACTAACTAACAGTGGTGTGAGTGGTCCTGGCGAAGGTGGTGCTGTCATGCTTGATGTGCCATTCGATAACGTCTCAATTGCCCCGCAAGATGGCTATGCAATAGATACCGAACAGTTGCTTGCTATACCTACAGGTTCTGGAAATGGCTGGTACAACTACACAGGTGAAGGGAATCCGCCTATGGCTATCCTGCCTATTGATGATCTTACCATTATAGTCAAAACCGGAGATGGAAATCACTACGCCAAGGTTGAATTCATCAGTTATTATGAAGGAAACCCGGACACCTCAACTGACAATTTTGCCAATATTCAGACAAGACCGTCAGCAAGATATTATACATTTCGCTATGCTATTCAATTGACGGAAAGACTTCGAGAATTAGATTAATTTTGTCTGTAGGAATAGACTATATGTATTACCCATAAACAGAAAACGACTTTTCCTGATAGAATATGGAAAGTCGATTCTGTTATTATTTATTCAACATTAATTTTAAAGCGTAATGAATTATGGAATCTTTACTCCAACATAAAACGGGGGTGAACAACCTGATTAAACGGTGGGATGAACTAAAAAACAAACACCCTAAACTAAGAACAAAAGACGCAGCCGATCGGCTTGGTGTTAGCGAAGCTGAACTAATTGCTTCAAAAAGTGATGGAAAAAACATAATTCGGTTGAAAGAAGATTGGGAAGGAATCTTTAAAAGATTAGAAGTTTTAGGCTCACTGATGGCACTTACCCGAAACGATGCTGCAGTTCATGAGAAAACCGGCATCTATCAGAATGTATCATTTGAAGGACATGCGGGTCTTGTATTAGATGAGCAAATTGACCTTCGCATCTTTTATAAACGATGGGGATTTGGTTTCGCATTACCGGTTGAAAACCCAAAAGGAATCCTACATAGCTTTCAGTTTTTTGATAAGGAAGGGGTTGCAGTTCATAAAATATACTTAAAAGATAAAACCAAACTGAATCTATATAACGATATTGTTGAGTCTTTTAAATCAGAGAATCAAAGCACTGAAATCGTAATCGATAAATCGATACAAAAAGATAGTACTCAAAAGCGAGAGGATATTGATATTAAAGCATTTCTTGATGCGTGGTCTGAATTAAAAGACACGCACGATTTCTTTCCCATGCTCCGAAAATTCAAGGCAGACAGAACAGATGCTCTTGAATTGGCGAGAGGTCACTTCTCATGGAAAGTTGACAACAGCACAGTAAACCGCTTGCTTGCAATGGCTGCTGAGCGGGAAGTGCCTATTATGGTATTTGTTGGGAACAAAGGTATGATTCAAATTCACTCAGGACCGATAAACAAAATACGAGAGATAAAAAATTGGCTAAATATTCTTGACCAGGACTTTAACCTGCATCTTCGTCAGGATTTAATTTACAGCTCATGGATTGTAGAGAAGCCTACTGTAGATGGATTGGTAACATCTTTAGAATTATTTAGTGATACAGGTGAGCAAATTGCAACTTTTTTTGGCGCTCGTAAACCTGGTAAACCCGAATTGATTGAATGGAAAAAAATAACTGCTGAACTAAAAAACCGGAGTACAGATAAATGATAATGAAAAATAAAACCAACTTAAGTAACCAAATTATTTCAGTGAAAATCTCTCTTATCTTTAAAATGGTAATACTGTTTATCTGTTTATTATTTCAACCATATTCATTAACTGCACAACAGATTTTTACCGGAGTAGATGATGTTGAGGTTAAGGTTTCTGATACATCCCGAATTGTCTCCATTGGCTCGGCTATTACAGAGATATTATTTAAACTTGGGGTTGATGAACAGATAATTGCTGTTGATGAATCGAGCACCTACCCAGAAGATGGAGTAAAATCTAAACAAAAAGTTTCCTATACAAGAACCCTCTCTGCCGAAGGGATTCTATCTACTTCACCCAGCCTTATTTTAGCGAGTGAAAGTGCAGGGCCCAAAACGGCTATTCAACAAATCAGGAGTACCGGCGTTCCTATGCTACTCATTACTTCAGATGAGACCGTAGAAGGAGCTTTTAAAAGAGTGCTTGATATTGGTGAAATTCTTGGAAAGGAAGAAAAAGCCAATGATATTATTAAAGATATAAAAAGTAAACTTGATCTGGTAAAAAGTAATCGTGAGACCATTAAAGTAAAACCAAAGGTGCTTTTTATTTACGCAAGAGGCCAAAATAACATGATGGTTGCTGGAAATAATACAAGTGCTAAAACCGTGATTGAACTTGCGGGTGGCACTAATGCATTCTCGGAATTTAATGGATATAAACCCCTTACTTCAGAAGCCGTTGTGAGTGCCAATCCCGATATTATCCTAATGATGAACTCTGGAATTCGTAGTGTTGGAGGCAAAGAAGGAGTATTGAAATCGCCCGGTATAAGTTTAACAAATGCCGCTAAAAACAATCGCATTTACGCTATGGATGATACCTACTTATTGAGTTTCGGACCAAGACTGGGAAATGCCATCTTAGATCTGATGCAGATTCTGCATCCCACAATAAATTTTGTAGAATCATAACCTTTAAAACAGAACAGCACATCATACAACTAATCCAGGAATGTGAAATCCAAAATTCATTGAATATCACAATTTAATCTGACTTTCCTTTTATGAATTCGTTATCAGAGTATTTATTGATATGGCGGACTGTTCCAAGATTTCGACTCTCCTTTTTTGTTTTAACAGGGTTAAGCATAGTACTCTTATGGTTAATTTTGATTTCTATGGGTATTGGAGCCGTCCGTGTTTCATCGGGGCAGGTAATAGCCATATTATTAGACATTATTGGAGTTGAGAGTGGCTGGACATACGATTCAGTCCAAGAAGCCATTTTTATAAACATTCGGCTTCCCAGAGTGATCTTATCTGTCTTGGTTGGTGCAGCCCTCGCAATTTCAGGTGCAGCCATGCAAGGTTTATTTCGAAATCCACTGGCTGATCCTGGATTAATAGGTGTTTCAAGTGGAGCTGCTCTTGCAACGGCCATTGCAATGGTAATTTTGAGTAGTATTGATTTGCAATTCATCCAGTTTCTTAATTCCGCTCTCATACCTCTCGCCGCATTTCTTGGGGGAACATGCGCTACGGTTCTCGTCTATCGCCTTTCTACAAGCAAGGGAAAAACGTATGTAGCCACTATGCTACTCGCTGGCATAGCCATCAATGCTATGGCAGGTGCACTAATCGGGTTTATTATATTTCTGGCAGATGATGACCAACTACGAGATATTACTTTTTGGACGTTGGGTAGCTTGGGTGGGGCTATGTGGAGTTCTGTATGGGTAGTTCTGCCATTCCTACTCACCGCCATTATATTTTTGCCTCGTCTTTCTAAAGGGCTAAACGCCATTCTGCTTGGTGAATCAGAAGCTAAACATCTCGGAATAAGGGTTGAAAGATTAAAAAAAATCATCATTGTATTTGTTGGGCTCGCGGTTGGAGCTGCAGTATCAGTTAGCGGAATGATAGGCTTTGTAGGTCTGGTCGTACCACATATTTTACGACTTTGGATTGGTCCTGATCATCGTTTCCTAATGCCCGGCTCTGCAATACTTGGTGGGTTGTTGCTTTTGGGTTCCGATCTGATTGCAAGAACCATCGTTTCTCCCGCTGAATTGCCAATAGGGGTGATTACCGCATCCATTGGCGCTCCATTCTTTCTTTGGCTCCTTTTAAGAAACCGCCAGCTTGGCGGATACTTATGATAATTATTTAATAGTTGAATGTACAAACCAATGATTGAAGCCAAAAATATTTCTGTAATAATCAATAATAATACGTTAGTTAATAATGTATCAATGACTTTAGAAGCGGGTAAGTTCTCTGTTATTTTAGGAAAGAATGGGGCTGGAAAATCTACTTTTTTGAAAGCTCTCACGGGTGATATCAAACCTTCTTCAGGCGAGGTTCTTATTGATGGTAAACAATTAGGTTCCATCGCTCCCCTTCACTTAGCTCGTATTCGGGCAGTGATGATGCAAAATCTACAACTCTCATTCTCATTCACTGTACTCGAAGTTGTTTTAATGGGCCGTTCACCACACACACGGGGATTCGAAACAACCCGTGATCAGAATATCGCGATTAATTGCATGAAACAAGCTGGTGTAAGTCACCTCGCAAACCGATCATTTCCTACCCTGTCAGGTGGTGAAAAGCAGCGTGTTCAATTTGCCCGAATGTTAGCTCAACTCTGGGATCGAATTGAAGAGAATCAACCCTGTTGTTTACTTCTTGATGAACCTTTGTCAAGCCTCGATTTGGCTCATCAACATTCAATCATGCAACTAATCAGGGATTTGACGAAGAAAAACGTAGCCGTAATGATGATTCTTCATGATTTAAATCTTGCCGCGCAATACGGCGATGAAGTTAATATCATGAGAAATGGCGAGACCTATGCACTCGGTTCGCCGATTGATGTATTTAAGTCTGAAATCATAGAAATGGCATTCGATTGTCCGGTTCATATCATGCAACATCCGTATCATCATTGTCCTTTGGTTCTTGCTAATATTGAAACCAGGAAAACATTTATAAAAGTAGTTTGACACTTTATTTCACCGAAAAAACCTGCTCGCAAAGTGCCAGTTCTGTAGCATCATTTGAGGCGATGATGACTACTGTATTATTCCGGCTGGCCGATTGTACAATTTTTTCAACCAATTCATAGCCGTTGACATCCAAATTTGTGCCGGGTTCGTCAAGAAGCAGAAATGGCGGATTCTTTATCAGAGCGCCTGCCAGACGGAGTCGCTGCTGTTGACCGGAAGACAGTTTCCCATACCAGGCATGTTTTTTTTCGTGTAAACCAACCTTTCTCAGAACAGCTTCCACACGGTTTTTGTCACGAGCCTGTCCGAGTAATTCCAGAATAAGTAAGAGGTTTTCGATACATGATAAATCTGAATAAAATTGAATATACGGGGCGGCAAATCCCAAATACTGATACAGGTTTTTGTTTTCCAAACCCGTATCTGTTAACTTCCATGAAATGATACCGGTATCCGGGCGCAAAAGGCCGGAAATACATTTCATCAGGGTCGATTTTCCTGACCCATTTGGTCCGGAAATACCGTAAATTCCGGTATCAAATACGAAGTTCAGATCATTGAAAACGCAGTTTTTACCGTAACTTTTTGAGATATGTTGGATTTCTATTGTTGGCATAAAGCAAAGGTAACTACAACCGTATAAATCCCCAATCATTTTTCACTTATTCTATGAAGCAGGAAATAAACAGTCTTAAAGACAATTATTTAAAAAAACTTCCTACAAATCAGCAGTATTTTACCAAGAGTGACCTCACCAATGCCGGTTTTCCCTCATTTTTGTCCATCCGAATGGAACAAATAGCAATTGAGCACTTATTGGAAGATGTTCCCTTTCCTAAAACCAATTGGACATCAGAAAATACGATTCAAATTCGGGAAAAATGGAACACATTTTTGGCAACTCTCGAATCACAAGTTCACATTCCTAAAGCAAATTTAGATAATGTACTGGAACGTGCCATTCACGAGATTCTTAATTTATTTACCAATCCTCGAGGTTATTTACCGGATTTTATTTACGGAAATGATTCAGAACTGATTGCCGAAACATTACTAAAAAGATGCCAATCCATCGTTATTTTTCGTCATTTTGCCATTTTTATGGAAAAGTATATTCAAAAGAAAAACGTGGATTCCATTACAAAAGAGCAGTTTTCAAACATCATACATGCATTAGATGAACGGCTTTGTTCGAAATACGGCACTCTTGACTGGGCAACTTTCGTAAATCCGGCTCTTATTCTTTTCGAAGGGTTTGTCCCGGCATCCGTATTCGAGCGTTTATTTCGACATAAAGGTATGATGGGAACCGCACTAAAATTTGAACGCGAACATGCTTCAGTAACGCACGATACGTTTATTGAAATATATTCGCAACCCGAACCTGAGATTAGCGAATCATCCATTCCACCACAAGAAGAATCTACTGATATTTCTGATGATACAGCAACTATAGAAGAACAGGAATCGGAAGATGACATTGAAGATTCATCCAAATCAGTTCAGGAAAATCAATCTGTTATTGAGCATGACCTTGATCAAGAAGATGTGATTGATGATGGTTATCCGGAAGAAATTAATGTTATTTCTCCTCCTGTTGAACAAAAAATTAATGCAGATAATAAGAATTCTCAATCAGAAGATTTGGATACTATTCCTGCTGATGAAAGCGAATCTGAATCTAATAATCTGGAAGAGGATGAATCTGAAATCGATGAAATAGGTCACAAAAAAGGTTCTATAGGTGAGAATCTAACTGATAGTGATTCATCTGATTCTGAATCATCCGATAAGGAAAAAGAGGAAAAGTACATTTCTGAAGATGAGGAAGATGAGCCCATTTATGCTATGTTTGGGAAACATAAAAAGAACAACATTGCCGAGCGGGAGAAAGCGGAAGAACTAAACGCAGAAGAAGTGCCCATGTGGAAAACGTTTTCCAGGGAAGATGAGGATGCAATTCCTTTTGATGAAAAAAAAGAAGAATCGGACAAACCATTTATGCGCATCAAAATGTTTGAGCCTCCGGTTCCGGAAAACGCGGGACAGCAGTTATTGGAGCATCTTTCGGATGGACGTAAAGGTTATGTGGCTGAATTATTTAATAATGATGATTCTGCTTATGAATATTCCATCGAAGAGCTGGCCAATTTTCGTAATTGGCGGGAAGCAGGTAAATACCTGACAAACGATATTTTTAAACGCAACACCATCGATATGTACAGTGATACAGCGGTCGATTTCACTGACAAGTTGCACAAATTTTTCATCGACCGGGATCGACAAAAGTAAATGGATTTGAAGGTTTCAGGTTTCAGGTTTCAGGTTTCAGGTTAAAAGAGTATAATCAATAATTTGATGACTAATTAAAGCTTGTTTCAGCATTATTTGCGACAAAAAAACTGTAACCCGAAACTCGTAACCTGCAACTTTAATTTTGATTAAACTATTATTTGAGGATTCGACTTATGAATAAAGAGCAAAAATTTGATAAACTAAAGCAGCTTCGCGCGGAATCTAAATTAGGTGGCGGTGAAGAACGCATCAAAAAACAACATGCATCAGGGAAACTGAGTGCCCGCGAGCGTATCGACCTGCTCATGGATAAAGGGAGTTTTGAAGAAATCGGAGCGCTTGTTCGTCACCGTTGCCGAGATTTTGGCCTTGATAAACAGAGCTTCCCCGGCGATGGCGTAGTTACCGGTTTCGGCACAATTGATGGCCGTCCGATGTATGTTTTCAGTCAGGATTTCACCGTTTTTGGAGGATCACTTTCTGAAACTCATGCAGAAAAAATATGCAAGATCATGGATTTAGCTTTGAAAAATGGTGTACCTGTAATCGGTTTGAACGATTCCGGTGGCGCGCGAATCCAGGAAGGCGTGGCGTCGCTTGGTGGTTATGCTGAAGTTTTTTGGCGCAATAGTATGGCCTCGGGCGTGGTTCCGCAAATTTCGGCGGTGATGGGTCCGTGTGCCGGTGGTGCTGTCTATTCCCCTGCCATTACCGACTTTATTTTTATGGTTCAAAACACCAGTTTTATGTTCGTAACCGGCCCGAATGTAGTGAAAACGGTAACGCACGAAGAAGTCACATCCGAAGACCTCGGGGGCGCAACTGCGCACAGTACCAAATCAGGCGTATCTCATTTTTCTGTTGAAAATGATGCTGAGTGCTTGCTACAAATACGCAAGTTGATGTCCTACCTGCCTCTAAACTGCGAGGAAAAACCTCCGTTGAAAAAATCGGTCAAACCAAACGCATCGTTGGCGCAAAAATTAGACGAAATGGTGCCTGATAATCCGAATAAACCATACGACATGAAAGATGTCATAAATGGAGTTATGGATGAAGATTCCTTCATGGAAGTTCATGAAAATTATGCGGATAATATCATTGTCGGATTTGCCCGTTTGGATGGAAGAAGCGTCGGTATTGTCGCGAATCAACCGCTTTCTTTGGCCGGTTGCCTGGATATTGATGCATCAGTTAAAGGAGCCCGATTTGTTCGCTTTTGTGATGCATTTAATATTCCGCTGGTTGTTTTTGAGGACGTTCCCGGATTTCTGCCCGGTACCGATCAGGAGTGGGGAGGAATCATCAAACATGGCGCAAAATTATTGTATGCTTTCTGTGAAGCAACCGTTCCGAAGGTTACTGTTATCACTCGCAAAGCGTACGGTGGTGCCTATGATGTGATGAATTCAAAGCACATTCGCGCGGATTATAACGTGGCGTGGCCTTCCGCTGAAATTGCGGTGATGGGAACCAAAGGCGCTGTTGAGATTATTTTCAGACGGGAAATCGGAAAAGCTGAAGATCCTGCTGCAACACAGAAAAAGCTTGAGGATGAATATCAGGAAACCTTCGCGAATCCATATCGTGCTGCCGGACGTGGCTACATTGATGATGTAATTTTCCCCAACGAAACCCGTGAAAAACTCATTCGCGCGTTCAAAACCATCCAAAATAAAGTGGATACTGTCCCGAAGAAAAAGCACGACAATTTACCGCTTTAAGGATTCAAAATTTAGAATTCAAAATTCTGCGTTTTATTTTGAACCACTCAAGCTATAAGATGCAAAGAACCCAATGGATTTTATTAATTTGGAAATGTACAAAATCTCAATTCCGCATAAATATATCTGTGAAAATCAGCTCAATCAGCCAAATCTGCGTTCCATCTCCCTCATTTCTGAATTCTGAATTATATTCTCCATGAATTTATTCAACGACATTCCTTCCTACAGGTCGCAACAGTATAGTGGAGCGGCTACGGGGAGTACGCCATTGGCAACGAGGATGCGTCCGCAGTCGCTGGAGGAGTACACCGGACAATCACATGTGATTGGTGAGGGAAAATTGTTGCATCGGATGATTCGTACAGGAAATATCGGTTCCATCATTCTGTATGGTCCACCAAGTAGCGGAAAAACGACGCTGGCACATGTCATCTCCAAAGAAATTGACGCTCGTTTTACGATTCTGAATGCCGTTTTGGATGGCGTCAAAGAATTGCGCGCAGTGGTTGAAGAAGCCAAAACCCGCGCCCGGCTCAATGATACCCGCACCATTTTATTTGTAGATGAAATACATCGCTGGAATAAGGCGCAACAGGATGCACTACTTCCGCACATCGAATCAGGCTTACTTACACTCATCGGCGCTACAACCGAAAATCCGTTTTATTCGCTCGTCGGACCGCTTCTATCCCGTTGTCAGTTATTCGAATTACATCCGTTTGATGTGTCTGATATTCTGATACTTCTGCGTCGAGCCATAGCAGACAAAGAACGTGGACTTGGGAAGTTTTCAGTCGAAATAACGAACGATGCACTGCTTCATTTTGCTGAGTTTGCCGCCGGGGACATCCGCAATGCATTAAATGCCATGGAAATGGCGATTCTGACGACCAATCCGAATGCGGAAGGCAATCGTATTATCTCCCTTGATGTAGCCAAAGAATCTATCCAAAAACGAAATGTGCGTTTTTCACGTCAGGGTGATGAGCATTATCATTATGCATCGGCATTTATAAAATCTATGCGCGGTTCTGATCCCGATGCGGCTTTACATTGGATGTGTGCGATGCTTGAAGGTGGTGAAGATCCCAATTTTATTTTCCGGAGGATGCTCATTTTTTCTTCTGAAGATATAGGAATGGCCGAACCAAAAGCGTTGGAATTGGTCAATGCGGCGCATCAGTCGTTCGAAAAATGCGGGATGCCGGAAGCCTTGTATTTTTTATCACACGCCTGTATTTATCTTTCGCTTTGCCCGAAAAGCAATAGCACGGGTGCAATTTTTGAAGTTTTAAGTAATATCCGCAAAAAAGGTCCGGGCACGGTTCCCCCACATTTGCGCGATAAAACGGCCAACAAGCTTAAAACGAATTATACCGGTCAGCCAAACGCCTCAGATGACTATAAATACCCGCATTCTTACCCGAATAATTGGGTGGAACAACAATATCTGCCCGATGAATATAAAGACCAACGGTGGTACAAATCCGGTTCCAATCCGGTTGAAGAGCGTTTTAATAAGTGGTTGCGCGAGTTAAAGAAGTAGAAATTTATTCTGTGTTTTGTTTGAATGATTCCATCATAGCCTTTGTTAGCGACAATAACTTTAAACAAATTGTTACAAAGTATTCAATAAGTTCTTAAATACATTATTAGAAGATGATAAAAATTAATATTCTGAGTGGAACAGACCGTCCTGATTCCACATCCATGAAAATTTCCGAGTATATTTATCCTAAACTTAAAGGGTATGGAGCTCAATCCGATATTATTTCTCTGCGTGATTTTCCTATAAAAGATATTGCCGGTGGCCGTTATGGCGAAAAAATTCCCTCCATCCAGGAATTTAATAAAAAGGTATTAAACTGCGATGGACTGATTATGGTAATCCCTGAATACAATGGGGGGTTTCCGGGAATTCTTAAATTATTTATTGATTATTTACCTTTTCCAAAAGCTTTCGAGAAACTTCCAATTGCGTTCATAGGTGAAGCTGATGGTGCTTTTGGTGCATTGCGTCCGGTTGAACAAATGCAAATGGTATGCAATTACCGAAACGCATATTTATTCCCTGAGCGTGTATTTATACAAAGAGTAAACAAGCAATTCAGCCTCACAGAAGGTTTTGAGCACGAATTAACCGGACAATTGTTAGAATCTTTGCTGAAAAATTTTGTGGCATTCACCGACCGCAACAAGGGTGAACGCGAGCGTGGTGCAGGAACTGAATTGAGTAAATAAGTAATTTGTTTTTATCCTAAATCAGTCAAATTGAATGTCACTTTTTTTTCGAGTATGAGCGTACAATTTGACTTATTAATAGAAAGCATTGCAAACTGCTTGATTCGTAATACCAATCAACAGATAAAATTCTAGTGTGATGTTAATTACTTTTTGTCTAAAAAGACATGTCAGGTGTTTGAAAACCTGACATGTCGCTTGATTGCGAATTGGTTTATATGAATCAAGGTTATTCGTTTTTTTAAAGAACAGGTATCTTTGTATTGGTCAAAAACTCAGATAAAGCTCGACCTGACAGGATTCCTAACTCCTGTCAGGTCTTCCGACACTCAAATTTTGACACCACATAAACACTTTAAAATGAAGCACCTCGTTTCCAACTAAATTAGTTGATTTTTTTGCTATATTCCGCTCCATGCGCATATTTAAAACAAACATTGCTGGTGGTAAACGGACACTCATCCAAATTGGCAACCGCACGTACAGAGCGAACAGAGTTTTCATTATAATATTGTCAATTCTTGCTTCCCTTGCCATAATGTGGCCGGGCTATCCGCTTTTTGCGGGGATTGAACCCCTTATTTTAGGGCTCCCCCTTTCCTTTGCCTGGATTATATTCTGGGTTATTCTGATGTTTATCGCTTTGCTCCTGCTGTATTTTTCAGATAATAAAGAGGGGGAAACCGATTGATGGAAACCGGTACTGTGATACTCCTTATTGTCGGCATTTACCTGCTTATATCACTACTTACAGGCATCATTCCATCTCTTCGTATATCCAGTAATGTCACCGGATATGTGGCCGGTGACCGCAGCATGAACGTGCTGATTTTATACTTTGTAATAGGTGCTTCCATTTTCTCGTCGTTTGCCTTTCTTGGCGGCCCCGGTTGGGCGTACACGCGGGGTGCATCGGCGTTTTATATTATTGCGTATGGAATCATTGGGATTATCCCGCTTTATTTTTTTGGCCCAAGAGCCTGGCGACTCGGGAAAAAATACGGATATGTGACTCAGGCCGAACTACTCGCTGACCGCTTCGACAGCAAGTTTATTTCTGTATTACTCTCTTTTTTGACTGTTGTGGTGTTAATCCCATACCTCACTATTCAAATGAAAGGCGCCGGTTATGTGCTTAATGTGGTCAGTGAAGGCATGATTCCCGAGTGGATTGGCGCCGGAGTTACCTACCTCGTTGTGTTGATTTATGTGTATTTCAGCGGTGTGATGGGGGTTGGTTGGTCGAATGCGTTTCAGGGAATGATTATGATGATACTCGCTTGGGTACTCGGTATTTATCTGCCAAATGTGCTGTATGGTGGTATTGGAAATATGTTTCAGGAAATCATTGCTGCCGGACATGCCGAAATGCTCAAAGCTCCAGGTTTAACAGCATCGGGTGACCCATGGCATTGGTGGGGATTTAGTTCGGCTGTGCTAATTTCTGCAATCGGTTTTTCTGTTTGGCCTCATTTTTTCATGCGTAGTTTTGCCGCAAAGAATGCTAAAAGTCTGCGATTGAGCCTGGTTCTTTATCCAACATTTTTAATTTTTCTCGTACCTATTTTATTGATAGGATTTTCCGCCATCGTGGCCTTTCCCGGTGTAACACCTGCTGACTCTATCCTTCCTCATATTCTCATGCAACTTGAATTACCGGCTATAATTATTGGTTTGTTTTGTGCAGGAGCACTTGCTGCGTCTATGTCATCAGGAGATGCCATTTTGCACTCAGCTGCATCCATCGGAATCCGCGACGGAATATCAAAAGTGCTCAAAAACCCTATTTCGGATACAAATGAACGAATGTTGATACGTATTTTAGTACTGATTATCGGTTTAATCAGCTATCTGTTTGCCGTAGTCATTGATGTATCGCTTGTAGCATTATTACTTGGATCTTATGGAGGTGTAGCACAAATTTTCCCACTCATTTTTGCCATGTTCTATTGGAAACGTGCCACCAAAGCCGGGGCTATTGCAGGACTTATAGGAGGAATAGCGGTGAATATCTTTTTTTTGATGGCTCCCGAACTCAAACCTGTACCCATGCACGAAGGAATTTTTGGATTGATTGCGAATGCTTCTCTGTTAGTTGGAATTAGTTACCTAACGAATCCTGATGAAAAAGATCGGGTTGAGAAATTCACGAATTGTTGATAATTGGATTGATATTATTCAATTTCAACCGAATCAATGGCAATATTGCGGTATTGAAATAAATCGAATTGAAATTGGTCAATCGTAGGGACGGTTTCCAATTCGAATCAACCATTCCAAACCAACCAACGGCAATGGCGGGGAATTGCGAATAAACGAATTGAAATTGGTCAATCGTAGGGACGGTTTCCAATTCGAATCAACCATTCCAAACCAACCAACGGCAATGGCGGGGAATTGCGAATAAACGAATGGGAATTGGTCAAACGTAGGGACGGTTTTCAATTCGAATTCAACCATTTCAAACCAATCAACGGCATTGGCGGGGAATTGCGAATAAACGAATGGGAATTGGTCAATCGTAGGGACGGTTTTCAATTCGAATTCAACCATTTCAAACCAATCAACGGCAATGGCGCGGGATGGGAAAAATCGAATTGGAATTGGTCAAACGTAGGGACGGTTTTCAATTCGAATTCAACCATTTCAAACCAATCAACGGCAATGGCCTGGGGAGGGGGAAAAATCGAATTGAAATTGGTCAATCGTAGGGACAAGGCAATGCCTTGTCCCTACCGTTGATCGACCTATTCGCGATTATTCATTTTTCATTTTTTCCACCATGCTGCCAATGCCTTCTCCCTACCGTTGATCGATATATTTGCGATTTTTTATTTCATTCCGAGTCAAAAAACCGATCATCCTTCCAATTTCGGGGGTTAAATTCAATATATTTTGAAATATTATTATACGCCCTATCATCACGAATAATTCGATCATCAAACCGATATTGCCATGCAAATTTCGGATTAATTTTTCGCGCAGTTCTTGAAACTATAGATTTATATGAACCTATAATTGATGATAACGTAGCAGAACCTTGGTTTTGAAATCGTCTTTGTCCTATTGTTCTTGTATCATTGGGGTCAATTTTAGGTGGTGGATTTTCAAAATACCAATCCCTGTCTTTTTTAATTTCAACAATTCCGTGTATGTGATTTGGCATCACTACAAATTTCCCTAATTGCACGAATTTAAAATGAGAGGTTATCTCTAACCAGAATGAATTGGCTATATTTCCAATATCATTTAAAAACATTTTTTTTGATTTGATTTCTCCGAAAAAATGTTGCTTATTTTTGGTGCAAATGGTTACAAAATATTTGCCATTCCAACCGTAATCCCATTTTTGAAGACGCCGGGTTTGTCTGTTATATTTCTTTTTATAATGCGTACCCATTGAATCACCCAATTCAATCGCTATTTCCAATATTTTCATGCATTTCGATTTTATAATATTTTTTTCAATATTAAAAATCAACCCTTTTTTTTGTTAAATGATTGATATTCTCGCCCATATTTGGGACAAGGCAATGCCTTGTCCCTACCGTTGATCGACCTATTCACGATTTTTCAATTTCCATTTTTTCCACCATGCTGCCAATGCCTTCTCTCTACCGTTGATCGACCTAATCACGATTTATTAACTCTCACATTTGGGACAAGGCAATGCCTTGTCTCTACGGTTGATCGATATATTCGCGATTATTCAATTCCCATTTTTTCCGACATGCTGCCAATGCCTTATCCCTACCGTTGATTGATTTCGAACCTTTTTTTCCCAATTATGCGTCAACATGTTGATCAACTTTTCGTAAAGCCAACCATCTTATTTAGACATAAATAAGTTATTTTTTTATTTTAGTCTAAATGCAAAATTCCATACAAGTGGCTTATTCGTACAAAGAAAATATCTATCAATAAAAAATCTGAATCATGCAAACTATATTAGGATCTACCGGAGCCATTGGAACATCACTTGCAAATGAACTAACAAATTTCACAGATGACATTCGGCTCGTTAGTCGTAATCCAAAATTGATTAATCCGGGTGATGAACTTATAAGTGCAAATCTTTTGAGTGCTGAGGAAACGCTTCATGCGATTGATGGCTCTGAGATAGTCTATCTCGTTGTGGGTCTGGATTATAATTCAAAAACCTGGCAAGAGCAATGGCCTGTTATAATGGAAAATGTGATAGTCGCCTGCACAACCCATAAAGCAAAGCTCGTTTTTTTTGATAATATTTACATGTATGATGGCAGTAATCTGAATCTCATAACAGAATCATTGCCAATAAATCCACCCAGTAAAAAAGGCGCTGTCCGGGCTGAAATTCTATCTATGCTATGGGATGCTCATAAACGTGGAGATATTCAGGCAGTCGTTGCCCGAGCTGCTGATTTTTATGGACCTGATATGCAAAAACCACTATCCTTTTTGATTGAAGGTGTCGTGAAACCGCTTAAAAAAGGAAATACCGCTAATTGGCTGGCAAACGACTCCTTTAAACACTCCTTTACGTACATTCCTGATGCCGCTAAAGCCACCGCCGTGTTGGGAAACACTCCCGATTCCTATGGAAGAGCCTGGCATCTGCCAACCGCACCCAATCCATTTACCGGTAAAGAATGGGTTGAACACATTGCAAAAGAGCTAAAGGTGAAACCGAAATACAGAGTTGCAACCCGTAATATGATCCGGTTTCTTGGCTTGTTTATGCCTGTGATGAAGGAATCCGTGGAAATGTTATATCAATATGAACAGGATTATGTATTTAACAGCGATGACTTCGAAAAAACATTTGGCTTAAAACCAACGCCGTATGAAGTAGGAATAAAGGAAATCTTGAAATAATGTAGGAGCCATTGCGATTGCGACTCCAAGGCAAGCCTAATCAGGTTTCGCATGAATAATTAAGACTGGAGATTCCATCTTGAAAAGTTCCTGTGTTTTATTCAAATTATCTGTATATAATGATTCACTAATCAGAATGCTCAATAATCAAATACAAAATATGAAATCCTTTTTGCTCTCAGCTCTTTCCATCATTATCATTTTTAGCTTTCAGGCCTGTGGTGAACACGAAACAGATCCGGTTCCGGCCACTGTTCCCGCTGATCCGATTGACCCACAAGAAGCCTTTTTCGAAACTTTATCCTCACTTTGTGGCGAGACGTTTATTGGAGAAGCAACTTACCCGGAAAATACCGACCATCCTCTTGTTGGGACAGAACTCCGAACACATGTTTCTGAATGCAACGAATCTATGGTTCGCATTGAATTAATTCGTGACGGTGATTACTGGCATGGTGCATGGGTTGTAGAGCGCAGAGAGGATGGCCTGCACCTGTTCCATGATCATCTTGGGGATGTCCGTACACTCGAAACACTTGGTGAAGATGATTCTCACGGATACGGAGGATATGCTACGGATGAAGGAACCGCAACTGTTCAATATTTTGCCGCTGATGCTGTAACCGAAGAAATGATTCCCGAAGCCTCCACTAACGTTTGGATGATGGAACTTGATCTGGAAAACGAAACTTTCATTTATTATCTGGAACGCAACTCGGAACCACGCTTCCGTGCAGAACTGAATAAGGTAGAAGAAGAGGTTTAAATCAGTATTGGAGATAGAACACTGATAACTCTGATTGAGCAGTTATGCACTGATAATATTAAATAATGAAGCCTCTCTGCTAATCAATTAACAGAGAGGCTTTAATTTTTTCTAAGAAGTTGAATTTACTTCTTGCGGTTGCGCAGTTTGTTGACAGCGTAGGCTGCTCCACCGGCGGCGAGGATGGTTAATCCGCCGTCAATCGGTGCTTGTGGTGGTTCCGTTGGAAAGGTCGGCGGTTGCGCCATGGCCAAATCAGGCATCACCAACACAATCACAAGCAAAATGGTGATTAATAATATGTTTTTCATAAAAATCGGGATTTAAGTTGTAGGAATTGAGAATTCAAAATTCAAAATTTTTAGAGATAGAACGCTGATAACACTGATTGTTCAGATTAACACTGATAATTTTAATAAATCAGTGTAAACCCATTAAATCTGCGTCATCAGCGTTCCATTCTGAATTTAAATTTATTTAACCAAGGTCATTTTCTTGGTAAATACATTGTTTCCGGCTTGCAGGCGGTATAAGTACACGCCGCTGGCAAGATTTGCCGCATCGAAGGTTACATTGTAACTGCCCGGGCTTTGTGCCGCGTTGACCAATGTGGCTACACGCTGACCCATCACATTATATACATCCAAACGAACATCAACAGCTTCCGGCAGGTCATAGCTGACTTGCGTGGTTGGGTTGAATGGGTTCGGGTAATTTTGGTTCAGAGCGAAGTCGGTAGGAAAGTCTGCGGTAGGTTCTGTGCTAGTCGTAACAGATTGAATCGAAACCACAAATCTACCATCGGTATCATCAGACTGAAGCAATGTTCCACCTTTAGTAGTAGTGAAATCAGGCTGTGATGCTGTTGAAGCATTTTCGTATTCAAAAGTATAGGATTGTTCAGTTAAGTTTACACTCTCTCCTGTTTCTATATCGGTAAGCATGATATCCCAATCCTCAGCAATTCTTATTAAATCAGCACTCAACGTAAATATACCACTGAATGAGAATACATCCAGAGCAAGAGGTATATTTAGTATTTCTGAGAGATCGATAGCCCGGGAATCTATCACTTTATATACCTGATTTCCATCTCGTTCACCAATAATGGATAGGGATACTGATTGATAATTTAAAGAGTATAGTTTGGATAAGTCGAGCACATCCCAACCATCATTTGCATTTTCATGGAACATAATTCGGGTAGCATTATCTTTTACTGTAATACCATTTTCGTTTTCACCAATAAGGTTAAACGCAATAATGGATGGTTCATATCCACTCGAGAGTGGCGCTGGCGCATCCGATATTATCACATTACCATCATCATTTTTCTCAGCAAAGAAACCGGTAAACGGTGGTATGATATCTGTACCTGTCACAACATTAAAAGTAGTACCATCCCAAACATGGAAACTTGTCTGAACAGGACCTGTGATATTACTTGCCTGAATTGGCACTCGAAATGGATTTCCGAGTAAAGTATGTGTGGAATGGGTATTTAAAGTTTTTTCTACAGATGAGGTTGGCTCAAGTCCGACTGAATTGAAGACAAAAGGAAGACTTGCAACCGGAATTCCCACGTTTGCTTGATCAAAGAAATACCAAAGAAACCCCTGACCAGCTGCAATACGCGTACTAAAGTTGGAGGGAATTGTCCAGCTTTCAGGTTCACCATCCTCGTCAGGAAGACCGTCACCAGCAGGAACATTACCATAGAAGTAGAGATTTGAATTGAATGAATCAAAGTTTACTCCATCTATATTATAGAAAGCTGTTGAGCCATTTACACCCTGAACTAGATTTTGCGAGGCTAATTCCCGAACACGAATATTGTCTGCCGGAAGTGACATTAGATTCCAACCTGCCAGGCTTTTTGTTTGCGAAACAGTTTCGTGAATACCTACATTAGTCAAAAATAAATGAATTGTTGGGCTGGACGCTGTCCCATTATTTCTACTCGCATAAAATCCTAAACGAACCATTCCGGAGTATTCAGTTAGATCTACATAAAACGTTTCGCCACCTTCTTTAATAAGATCACCATTAGCACCATTTTTTTGGAAAATAATATTATTTGATGACCAAGAGACACCGTTGTCTGTTGAAATGACAACTGCAAAAGATGTTTCTGGCAAAAGTTGAGCTGGTATATGAGTTGAGCCTACGTTTTGAGAAACACCAAGATCAAATTTTAATACTTTTTCGGAACCAAAGCTATCAAGATCAATTGATGGACTTATTAACCAACGGTGTATAACATTAAATATTGATGTCACATTTAAGTGTATTGAAGCAGATGGATCATTTATATCATTTAAAAATGGTGAAGATGACCAATTTAAAGCCCATGGATGCCCCATAAAATTAGTATTTTCACTTAGGATACCATATTGCAATTCCCAATTAGCTGGTGGCATAACTTGAAAACTTTCGGAGAACGGTGCGCGGATTATCGGATCATATCCTTGCCCACTTAAATTAACTGATGCTGTCTTCAATGCGCCATCATCATAATGTACATTTAATACTGCTTCGCGTAATCCATCTGCTAAAGGTTCAAAAATAACATCAAATTTTGACTGTGCACCATAACTTAAATTTGATGGCGTAAAGCCTATAATTCTGAAATCATTTGCATTCGCACCGGTGATTTCTACCGAATTTATAGTTAGCGATCCATTTTGCACATTTCTCAGGGTAAATTCCTTGCTTTCTTCATTCCCCAGATTTAATGTGTCAAATGTATGAGAATTTTCAGGGTTTATAGAAAATTCTGGATCAGGTGAGAGTTCTTCTAAATTAAAAGAATCCATCCCCATTGCCATTGTGTTAGTTCCAATACCACTTGAGGCAAGAATTAAAATATAAACTTCAGATTTACTCAAATAGCTATCAGGTATTTTAATCATGTAATTATACCAACCAGCCGCTACCTCTACCGGAGATATTGATATTAAACTATTTAGAGTATAGATCAATTCAGCATTATCCAGGGTTGGTTCATCATTAATATATACACTATATGTATCTGTCGAGAATGCTTGAACAGTGCGATAAAAGTAGGTGTTTATTCCATATTGACTTTCTGTACCAGTAAAATCAACGGGGGGTGAAATTAAAATTGCATTTGATTGATTAAATATTTTACCGATAAAACCAGCCCCTTCGTGTGGAGCACTTATAAATCCTCCACCTGAACTCATTTCCCAAGTAGTTGGATTTAGTCCTGATATATTTTGAGTAACCCAACAATTTGGAAGTATAACACTATCGAATCCTTGATAAAATGGAGGCGTAAAGACACAAGTGGTTGTGGCCGATGTAGTAATTCCAGCGGAATACTCATTATCAGCTATACTCCAAATTTTATAATAATACGTAGTGTTTGAATCAAGCATAGTATGTTCAAAAGAGGTTAATTCACCCATAGCAAGTACGGTACCTCCACCATCAATGTTAGCCCCTGGGGTATAGTAACCGACAGGTCTGCCAAAAGTATTTTCTGTATTAAATGCGAGTAATATGTCATCGTTTTCAGAATTTAATTCCCAATTTAAATCAATTTGTGAATTGGAAACCGCTAAAGCATTTAAATTTGTAGGGCTAATTACCGATTCAGGTGCGTCATAGTACACGGTAATATTGAAACTGTTGCCTATGATATACGAATATGTATTATTACAAAACCTATCAACAAATGGATCGGTGCGCATACCAAATAACCTAAACTCAATATTGCCGCCTCCTGTAATACCATTCGCAATATCTAACCCAATATGGTTATAATGTTTAGTTCCCAAGTGACTATTGGGTACATCGAAATAAAAATCTGTATCATTTCCACCAATTACTCTGATTTTAGATACCTGTGTGCCAGCATATCCTACCATAGTATAACTGATATCAACTCCTGTAATTATCGCATCAGTTGGTAAAGATACCGTAAGTGGAGCATAACATGATGTATCTAAATTGAATGCACTATCATAAAAATCAGTTGGTAGATTACCCTCGGGATGTGTTACACTAACAGAATAAGATATTGTATTTTCTTTAATTTCTAATACAGACGCTTTTTTATTGCTTTCGTTGTCAATAAATGAGGTGTCTCCTTTTTTAGCATAATAATTATTTTCTTCATTCATTTTCAGTATTTGAGTCTGTTCACCTGAATAATTGAATTCCGATTTTGGAAGATTATATGCATGCACAATAGAGAACGAAAAAAATGACACTAATTTTAATGTCAATAACCAAACGCTTAAATATTTAAAAGTATAAGATTCCATAGTCCTATTATTTATGATATTAAAATCAAGCTTTATAGCAACTTCTTCCCAACATTCAACACAGTTACTATATCACTTAATCCTCTCTTTGATAATATTGACTGCAAATAACAGACCTATTTAAACCTACTTTGATTAAAAAAAGTATTCGGCTAACTATAATAGGATTTGTGTTATATGCATAAATAAATTTGCAAAAAAATCTATTAAATTAAAATAGTTCCCATTTTTTTTTGATAGTTTAATAGTTATCAGGAGTGAATGATTTGGAACATTGGTAATACAGATTAAACTAATAATCACCGATATTTCAAACTAATTACGCCTAACCTTAAATCTCTCTTTTGAGATTAAACAAAAAAAGCCTCTCTGCTAATCAATTAACAGAGAGGCTTTAATTTTCCTAAGAAGTTGAATTTACTTCTTGCGGTTGCGCAGTTTGTTGATAGCGTAGGCTGCACCGCCGGCGGCGAGGATGGTTAATCCGCCGTCAATTGGAGCCTGTGGTGGTGGGCCGGGGAAATCTGGCGGTTGCGCCATTGCCAAATCAGGCATCACCAACACAATCACAAGCAAAATGGTGATTAATAATATGTTTTTCATAAAAATCGGGATTTAAGTTGTAGGAATTGAGAATTCAAAATTTTTAGAGATAGAACGCGGATTACACGGATTGAACTGATATGCACAGATTTTATAAAATCAGTGTAAACCCATTAAATCTGCGTCATCAGCGTTCCATTCTGAATTTAAATTTATTTAACCAAGGTCATTTTCTTGGTAAATACATTGTTTCCGGCTTGCAGGCGGTATAAGTACACGCCGCTGGCAAGATTTGCCGCATCGAAGGTTACATTGTAACTGCCCGGGCTTTGTGCCGCGTTGACCAATGTGGCTACACGCTGACCCATCACATTATATACATCCAAACGAACATCAACAGCTTCCGGCAGGTCATAGCTGACTTGCGTGGTTGGGTTGAATGGGTTCGGGTAGTTTTGGTTCAGAGCGAAGACTTTTGGAAGTTCGTTGCCGGGTTCAACACTGGTGGCGGTTTCAGAAATTACAATGGAAAATCTGTTATCGCCATCAAATTTGATGGTTGGGTTTAAGAATGCTAACTCTTCCGGTTGGTCACCTGAAAGTTCCTTATTCATTGGGCTGAGGTCAACTGTAATGGTAGAATTATTTTCCATCAGATGATTCTCACCGGTATGGTGGTCAACCAGGTAGAACATTTTTGTTCCGGCATTCTCGGGTAATCTCCAGGATATTTCAGCAGATCCCGTTTCAGTCGTATATAAACCAAGCGGTAACACAACATCTCCGGTAAGCTCTGTACCAATATTTTGCGTCATATAATAGTTCGCATCATGCTCAAAGAATAATTCGACCATTTGATTGCGCATAGGAGTACGATATGGTGAACCAACTTTTTCCGTATCTATAAATGCCACACCGGCACGGCCACTGTGTGTTCCATTATCAATGCTGATAAACAGGCTTTCGATGGGGTCAGTTGGTGATAGAACAATAGGGGTGTTATCGAAACTGAAATCCGGATTCGCTACGGTACCTTGTACCCAGAATCCTTCATAGGTATTCAGCGTGCCATCCCATACCATTTCCGGTACACCATTGTCAGTTGAGAACCAATCGCTTTCAATCGGATCCCAGAAATATAAGTCAGATGAGTACCCGCTTCCGGTTGTTTGGGCTGTTGCATTGATGCCCACACCGTAAGGGTTTCCTACCATGTTCCAGCCGGTTTTTACATCAACGGGAACTACATCATTAGTTGGTGCAATACCGGAAAGACGGAATACTTTTGGAAAATTGTCGGCTGTTCCATCGTAGTCATCATCAGAATAAATTAATGCTGCCATACCAACTCCACGGCCAGGTACTTCTGATGCGTTAGCCGGATAGGTAAAATCACCTAGCTCCGGGTCGTAATACTGTACGTTCGGAGTACCATTTGTAACGTTACCACCTTCTATACCTTGTAACCACAGACCCTCAAACAAATCACCTAAAGTAGCACCTGCTACCGGAGCAGAAATTACACGCCAGCCTTGTGAGCCGTACATAAAACCTGGTGTTACAGTACCAACTACAAAGTTATCCAAGTTCACATAGTAGTCACCAGCAAGGCGTTCATTCGAAATACGAACCACAATTACTTCATCCGCATAAGCTGACAAATCGTAGGATTTGGTAGCATATTCCGTGCTTGCATCATGCGTATCTTGGGTAATTTGGTCAATTTGATCAAAGTTTTCGCCAAAATCGGTGCTTACCTCTACCCGGATATCGAAATAATCATCTGTTATGGCCGGACCCTGGTTTCCAGGAGCACCTGATTGGTAGAGTCTGACACTATAATCAAACATCAGCACCGGGTTGCTACCCGCCTGTACAGGTTCCAATTGGACAAACCCCGTTTGATTGCTTAAATCCCAGAAATTATAAGAAATTCTTCTTGAATCATTAACACCGGCAGTTGAGAACAAAGCAAAACTACTTGTGCTCCACCCTGATATCCGTGCCAAAACGGCCGCATTATCAGCACCACCAAGTGCTTCAACGATGTTTGCAGCCAATTCATTTATCTGAGCCGTTACATCCAGATCAAATGATCCGGCATTGGTAACTATAGTAACCGTTTCACCTTCAAACGCTCCAAGTTCTTCGGTGTTTAATGTGAAGGTAATGGTTTCGGTACCAGCAGCTCCAATTGAAATGGTTCCGGCAAAGTCAGACGTTATATCCGCTGATGAGCTGGATACTCCGGTGACCTCAAGGGTTCCGCCACCTGAATTGGTTACATCAACCGATGCGGTTAAATCAAATCCACTATAGGCTGTTCCGAATGCAAGGGTTTCAGATGGATTTAAACTTGCGATGGGTGCAGAGGGTATTTCACGAACCTCAACATCATCAATATGAAGATCAATATCAGGAGAAATTCCACCGTTTCTTTCTACGTAGAAAGCAAATTTCACTGTACCTGACATACTACCCAAGGCAACATTGATACGTTCTCCACCAGCTTCTACTTCATCACCAGCAGCGCCATCAAGTTCATATATAACGTTATCAGATGACCAGGTAACACCATTATCTAAAGATACAACCAAAGAAAACTTCGCATTTGTCGGTAGTTGATTTGCTGTTGTTGAATTCCAGTTAGTAATTGCAAGATCAAAGAGCATCTCTAAATCTACGTCAAGTGCATCCAAATCAACCGGTGGCGTAATCAACCATTCATTTCTTTGCTCATAAACGTTAATTTTTGCACCTGAACCATTTGCAACGTTATTTCCATAATTACCACCGGTCCATGATGAAATAGTTCCGGTTAGTTCAGAATCGAGTACTAACTCACCTGTTGCCTGAGACCAATTAATTGGAGGAAATGTTGAAAAACCTTCACTAAACGGCGGCGTGATGGTTGGATCTGCCTGAGTCGTAAAACTTCTGGAGGCACTTGCATCTGAACTACCGGCTCCGGTTTTGGCTACTACATTCCAATAGTACGTTGTTTCATAATCCAGCTCAGGTGTATCCCAGCTGTTTTCAGAAACATTCGCGGCAAAAGCCGGTGAAGGATCCGTACCGAAATACACATCATAGTTTTCCGGAGGCGTCCCCGCGCCATCTGACCAGCTCAGGGTCTGGAATATATCAAGACCTGTCGCTTCATCTGCCGGCGAAACCAGTGTTACCGGGTTTGGAATGAGTGATAGTGTTTCAAATGACCGAACCGCACTTGGGTCGGCATCACCTGCATCATTTTTAGCGACCACATACCAGTAATAAGTCGTTTCAGGATCAAGTTCGTCGGGTGAGAAATCGGTCTCAACCACATTTGCGGCAAAGGCCGGATCAGGGTCTGTACCCAGATATACATCATAATTTGTTGGTGCGGCACCGGAACCTGCACTCCAGGTCAGGGTCGGGGTTAAACTTACGTTTTCCGCTGCATCAGCCGGTGAGACCAGAACGGCCGGAGAGGGCTCGGGTGTTGGCTCGAAGACCGTAATATTGTCAATAGCCCAGTACCATAAATAAGCATTGGCATCATCAAACTCAAACCGTAGTAAAAAATCATCTTCCCCGCCAACAAATGCTGAAAGATCAAGATCGGCAGTAACAGGAGTTAATACAACTGAAGCCCCAAAACCAGTTGATGACCCTTGATTCGTACTATAGGTAACAACGGTGTCCCAGGTATCACCACCATCGGTACTAACCCTCACATATCCCCTTTGAGAACCTACATGTCTGTAAACATGATCAAACGAAAGATTAACAGTTGTAGCACCGTCTATTGCAATTGGTGAAGATGTCAGCGTTGCATGAAGATGATTACCGAAACCGATAGCATCACTGTCTGCGTATGCGATATTTCCGCTCATAGGAGGGTTCACACCACCACGAAACGTTCCAATTTCCCATACAAATTCGTTATCCACTTCTGATACGTTCGACCATCCGGCCGGAAGGCCATCATCAAATCCTTCGGAAAGAAAAGTTGTTGACTTTACCCACGGAAGCAACGGCTTGCTGATTAAATTAGCTCTTGTTTCCTCAAAGGCAGATAAAATCTGACGATTTTCTTGGGTTTGAGCAATAGCCACACCATTCAGATAATCCCGGATGAGACGTAGTTCATCTATGGAAAACTCCCCGATAAGCTCCGGATTTACATCCTGGAAAAAGGAAATTAATTCCTGTGTTTCAATCAATTTCTCGGTTTCAATTAACTTCTCGGTTTCAACAGAAGATTTCTGTTCCGAATGCTGTACACGTTCGGAGCGGTCATCGGAACCGATCTGTACTTGGTTCTGCGCCATCACTCCCGAGGAAGCCAATAGCAATAGGCAAACGAAGGCTGTGGTTATAGCAGTCAACGTTCGGAATTTTGGTAATAGTGATTTCATAGTAGTTGTAATTAGTTTGTGTTGTTTGGGTAAAAAGGGCATACAAATAAAACATCTTTTATTCTTTCAATTAGTCTGAATAGTGATTATTTACGAGAAAGAACAAAGTACTTTACCTGCAATAAATGAGTTTAAGTTAATGTTTATATATACTTATCTAAAAAAAATTAGTGTATTCACATATTTGGATTAATAAACAGAAAGAAACTAAAAATAATGTTAAAGTAAAAATATTGTTTTTATAATATTAATTTAATAAACATGTGGGTTTACTTAATAAAATTTGGGACATCTCATTTTGAGATGTGAAATGAAGAGCGTGTGCATGCTTGCTGTATAGTGCCATGCCGAGTATTTGTGGGGAGCTTTTAACTTTGGTAATTTTTTTCCAAACAGAGTACCTCATTCAAGGCGCATTATATTTTACTAAATGTTTTATCATCAGCCTGTTTATCCGAATTCCAAAAATCGGGATTATTCGAGTGAGTATTCATGTCTGATTGATTTGGCTTTTTTCATTACACTACCGGCTGTAAGGGAAGTGTTTGGACTGATGGGTAGCCCGGCTTTGCGTAAAATTCGTGCAATCCACCCGTTACTTGTTCGCGGAATCATATAGATTCGTTTTGAAGCGTAAAACCTGGATTCCCCATATAGACCATCTTGTAATACCCGAAGCTTACCCGATTCATCGGTCTCAATGGTTTCGAGAATATACTCTAATGCCTTTTTGTAGCCCTCTTTTGATAATGGCAATTTCACTATATCCTGATTTGAGAAGAAGATTTCAGGAGTTTCATCAAAAGCCGCTATGTGTACAGTTGAACGGGTTGGCAAAATTCCACCTTTAAAGGCTCCCCATATACCTTTACTTTCCTGGGTATAGTAATCACGGTCACCCCAACCGATTTCAGCCCATTTGTACCCTAATGCGTGTAGTTCGGGTGGTGATAATTCATTGAATAGTGAATCTACGGGTACAATTATCCCAACATGCCAGCCATGACTCACAATCATGATTTCAACTGAACGCTCATCTATTTCTTCAGGAAAAAGCTCTGGTACAGCTGATACACAGCCGGTAAAAAGTACCAACAGGCATATATGATGAATGAATCGGATGGTGCTGCTGTTTCTGATTCTCATGTGCCTGTGTTTAATATTTTAGTTTATGTGCACCTGTTTATGTAGTATTGATCACGTTCTTTCGTGAGTATTCCTCTATAGTGTACTGTAAGATACTTTTTCACTTTTGTGTTCGCCTTATAAACTCCTGATTATCCACAACCGGCCTTTCGGGGAAATTTGCCACTTCAATAAGTGTACTATAAATGAGTTGAGCTCTTTTTTCAAGCAGTTCAAATGCAATTTTTTCTATGGAATCAGAAGGTTCATGATAATCATCATGTAAACCTGAAAAGAAAAATATAAACGGCACACCCAGCCTGCCGAAATTCCAGTGGTCACTTCTTCGGTAAAACTGGTTACGGTCATCTAAATCGTTATATTTCATGTCCAGAGTCAGGCCTGCACTTCGTTCATTTGCCACATGTAACAAGCTATCCAGTTGAGATGAAATAATATCAGCTCCAATGATGTAAATATAATCTTCATCCTTTTCCTGATAATCATAATCAATTCGTCCAAACATATCGAGATTAAAATTTGCCACCGTTTGTTCAATAGGAAATACCGGATTTTCTGAATAATAACGAGAGCCGAGAAGGCCATGTTCTTCCCCGGTAACAAATAAAAAGAGGATACTTCTGTCCAGACATTGCCCCTTTTCTTTGGCTTTTGCAAGGGCCTGAGCCAGAGTTAAGGTTGTAACCGTGCCACTTCCGTTATCATCAGCGCCATTATAAATCATATCACCGTTTTCATCAGGTGTGCCAATGCCCATGTGGTCATAGTGTGCAGACATAACTACGAGCTCATTTTTCCGGGTTTCGTGACATCCTTCCAAGTATCCCATTACATTCTTAGAGGGGATATCTGTTTCTTCCCAATCGACGTGAACATCTAAGGTGTACCCAAGCTCTGTACCTGTGAATCCGGAGAGATCATGTGCCATTGCTTTATGAACCATTTCAAGGTCATCTACACTACTCAGCCCTAAAATTTGAGTGGCCAGTTCAGGACTGACACTTTTTACGGATACCGCCAACATGGAGCGTCCGCCGCCATCAGGCAAACGAATCCCCTTCGGGTTTCCAATAATCTGACTAAGTTTTGTAGCATGATGAAGATATTCATCCTTATCAAAATGATTTATCACCATAACACCGAGGGCTCTTCTTCTGAAAATGAGACTCATTATCCTGTTTTCTATCAGTTCCTCAATATTTTCAGGTAACTCTTCTATACCCTCAGGAATATCCGCGAAAACCATCACCCATTTATTGGATACATCGATATCCTTAATATTATCGAGTCCGGATTCCAAATCCTGTAATCCAAAACCGGCAAATACAATATCGCCGGTTAAGGCTTGTTCACCGCCATATAGATTATAAAACCCTGTGGGTTTATTTCGCAATGCACTCCCCACCCATGCCACTTCGCCTTTTCCTCCATCTTCGTCATTCTGAAACAAAGAATAATGAATTCCATTTACTCGTGAACCTTTTAAGTTAAAGGTTTGAAAATAGGAATCATCATCCCCGATTTTGGGAAATCCCAGTTCGTCGAGGTGGCCGGCCAAATAATCAGCCGTCATATCTATTCCCAGCTGTCCGGTTCCGCGCCCCATTAAGGAATCAGACGCAATAATATCAAGATGGGAGCGCAGTACTTCGGCGGAAATCAGGCTGCGGTGTTCATCAAATTTCTTGTTTTTATCCTCCGTTTCGATTTGAACTGAGGTGGCCGCAATAAGAAAACAGAGAATGGGTAGTAGAATAATGATATATTTTTTCATGATTTAGATACAATTCAGACGTTTTCAAGTAATTGTTCACTATCGACACGAGGTATATCGATATAAAACTCAAAGTGATTTTGTTCGGTGATGAAGAGTTCTAACTGTCCCTCTTTTATCATTTCGAGTACAGAAAGAAACGTTACAACAATCATCATTTTAGAAGTGGCTTCTTCGCATAGCCTGGTAAAAGAGATTTTACCCGCTTTACGTAATCGTTCAAGAATCCTGCTTGATTGTTCCTCAATGCTTGTTTCGGGTTTTTGGACATGATGCATCGGCTCTTCTCTCGTATTTCGTAGCATTACATCATGTATGGCCGCCATCAAATGAATAATGGTAACATCCTTTAAAGCTTCTCCATCGGCAGGTTTGGTAACCTCATCAGGTTCAAAATTTCCACGATAATATTCCCGGGATGCTTTTGCCTCATACGTTCTGAAATCCTGTCCGGTTTCTTTATAGCGCTTGTATTCGAGCAGGCTTCTCACCAACTCATAACGCGGGTCGTCTTCAGTGAGCTCATCTTCGTCGGTCTCAGGACGCGGCAGAAGCATTTTTGCCTTTATCGACATTAGGGTTCCCGCCATCAGAATGAATTCACTGGCAATTTCCAGGTCTAATTCTTCCATTAAATATAAATAATCAACAAACTGACTGGTAATCCGGGCAATAGGGATGTCTTTAATGTCTATTTCATCGCGCTTGATGAAAAAGAGTAACAAGTCGAGAGGACCTTCAAAATTTTGTAATTCTACGCGATACAATGGTAGCTGATTGATAGAGATTAGGATTAAACGACAACCAAATATAACCTTAAATTATGGGTGTGAAAAATCTGGAATGAAATCTTATATTTATCGCTCATACAATCAAAACCCAATATTTTAGAAAATTGTGATTCAACGCATCCAAACCGTTTATTTACTTGTTGTCGTTTTTTTGAACGCCGGTTTTTTATTCACCCCTGTTTTTGATCAAACTGAAGCCTATCCGGATCAATGGATGGTATTATTGTTATCAACGGCGCTTACTCTTTCTACAATTTTGTCGTTTCTTGCAATTTTCCTGTATAAAAAACGCCCAATTCAAATTCGGCTGATTACCATTGGGATGATAGCGCAAGTAGTTGTGATCGGTGTTGCGGCCGGCGTCTTGTTTAGCATGGGCTCCATAAACACGGAATCAATAGCCGAAATCAGTGGAGTACTTATGATTGTACTTGCCTGGATTCTTCAATTTCTTTCGGTCAAATCTATCAAGAAAGATGAAGCTCTGGTTCGCTCCATCGACCGGATTCGGTAAAACATGTTTACAGGAACTTTAAAACGGTGACAGAATCAACCCCTTCGACCACTAAACTTGCTGTATTTCTATTTTTTGGGATGGCATCCTTCGCATTTGCACCAATATTGGTACGATTTGCCGGCGATGTCCACCCTGTTATGTTAGCGGTTATTCGTACGGTTACAGCGGCATTATTATTAATGCCATTTTGGCTACAGAAAAGATCGCAAAAAATATTTCCGGTGTGGACGCTCCGCGAGCAATGGTTAAGTGTTGCTGCCGGAGCTTTCCTATCGTTGCATTTCGTTAGTTGGTTTGCTGCGCTTTCCTACACATCGGTAGCATCCGCTTCTGTTTTAGTAACCATACACCCCATCATTTTAATTGTGGTTGAGTCTGTGATGCGAACAAACCGATTCAGAGCCATTACCTGGATAGGTGTGCTATTAGCATTTGCCGGTTCTGTTATTTTGTCATTTATGGACTCTGAGGCCGTTGTTTCATCTCCAAATCCTGCAATGGGGAATGGATTCGCTATTCTCGCGGCTGTATTTTTTGTTTTTTATATCTTGCTTAGTCGCTCATTGCGCACAAAGGCACGCTGGCTCGATTTTGTATTCCGGGTCTATACCGGAACCGCGATTACCTGTGTAGTTATATTTGTAGGATTGGGCTTATCGGTAAAAGCCGCGCCCATTGCTATATTATGTGGTGTTTTACTCGCACTGGGACCTCAAATTCTGGGTCATGGTTCTCTGAATTATAGTGTTAAATATGTTTCGCCCACGCTATTGTCAACATTAATTCTTGCTGAACCGGTATTTGCCATCCTACTCGCCGCTTTTTTGTTCACCGAAGTGCCATCCTCTCCTGAAATAATGGCTATGTTAACCATCCTTTTTGGCATTGGCATCACCTGGTTTGGTAGTGGAAAAAAGCGCTAACATGGCGTTTAAACCTCTAAAATAAGAGTACATTTTTTACTCATTCACCTGCTCTATCTCGTTTAAAAATAAATAGGTGGTGTTTTACGTTTTTCTTTCGTAAGTTTACTTTATAATATTAAGAAAGTAGCAAACGACTCTCCAAACATAACTCGACTAAATCAAAAAAGTACCATTCAACAAGAAACTCAAATTTGACACGTATCACACTTGATACTACTCAATTATGAAACCCTGAACGTACATATATTTTCTCTCCTCAACGTCCTTTGACAGATCATTGCATATTCCCGGTCTGTCACCTTTTAACTCCAAATCGGAACTCTGGGCTAAGCCCGGTTAAAATGTGGACAAAATCTAATTATTATGACATTTAATACCCGAATTATATCCATATTAAGCTCAACTATACCTTTAAGTATTGGCCTTATTTTCGTGATAAGTATTCTATTTTCAGGATGCTCTGTTAGTTCAGATGAAAGCAGCGAAATATCAACATTTGAAGCTGATTCATCATTAATAAACATTCGGTTTACAGAACCGGTTTCCCGTGATTTTGATGAAATCAAAAAGGAAGGTGTTATCAGAATGATAACCCGGTTCAATTCAAGCTCATATTTTCTGCACCGTGGTGATGAAAAAGGATTTGAGTATGAACTTGCTCAAGCCTTTGCACGTCAGCACGATCTAACCCTTCAAGTGATTGTTTCTCCTGAAAACGAGCATCCCATAGATATGCTGAATAGCGGAAAAGGCGATTTCATTGCTGCAAATTACAGTATTACACCAGAGCGCAAAACGTTTGTTGATTTCAGCAATCCCTATAATGTAGTGAATCAGGTACTTGTTTTTCCAAAAGGCAAAAACATCCCGCAGTCACTTCAGGAACTCGATGGAGTAACCATTAGTGTTCGTGAAGGCAGCTCTTACTACAAGACGTTAAAGCGCCTGAAAGAAGACTATGGCTATACTTACTCTATTGATAAACTTCCTGAAATTTGGGATACGGAAGCCATATTATTTGCTCTCATAGACGGTCAGTTTGAAGCAACTGTAACCGATGATAACCTTTTACGTTCAGCTTCTATTTACTTGAATGATCTTGTAGAAGGTCCGTCTATATCAGAAAACGATCAAATTGCCTGGGCTATTCGAAATAACGCCTCAGAATTGCAGTCAAAAATGAATGCCTTCATCGAACCACATTTTAAGATCAGCGAAGAAAACGGACAGCCGCTTCGTTCATCTTTCATGAATGTACTTAAGAAGCGATACTTTGATAACCGACCCGCCGTGTATAATGTGCGTAATTATGCGCTTGGTACCGGTTATGAAGGAATATTTTCCCCATTTGATAATTTAGTGCGCCCATTGGCCGATTCAGCGAAAATTGACTGGAAGCTGGTTATAGCCGTAATGGCGCAGGAATCCCGATTCGATCCATTCGCGGAAAGCTGGGCCGGAGCAGTAGGCTTGATGCAAATCATGCCTCGTTTTTCTGAGGTTGAGTATCGTGAGGATTTATTTGAACCTGCAACAAATGTTAAGGAAGGTCTTAGATTCCTCAAAGAACATCTGAACCATTATGCCTATCTCGATTCTACAAATCAAGTTGCTTTTGCTTTAGCGGCTTACAATGTGGGAATGGGGCACATGGCTGATGCGCGTCGTCTTACAATTGACCGAAACAGAGACCCTAACAATTGGGAAGATGTTTCTGAATCATTACTCAAGCTAATGAATCCACATTTTTACAAAAATGCACGTTATGGCTATGCAAGAGGGATTGAAACGGTGAATTACGTGCGCAATATTATGAACCGTTATCAAATGTATAATACACTCATGATGTTTGCTGATGATGACCCTGTAAAAGACCGTTTGGACAGTATTATATCTTCAGCTGATCAAAACAACCGCTAAACAGCCCGAATTATTAACACGGTAAGATCATCACCGTAATTATTATTACAAAAAGACCGCACTTCAGTCAGTAGCTCTTGCATGATTTGTTGGGCGGTTTTTTTATAGTTTCTTTGAAGGCACTCCGCAATGCGTTCTTCGCCATACTCCTCATCGTTTGAATCCATTGACTCACTGACACCATCAGTGAACATCAGGATGACATCTCCACTTTGCATTTGCTGTTGACCCGCTATATAAGGCATCATAGAAGGCAATGCACCAAGGAGCATTCCACCGGATGAAAGCAACGTAATCTCTCCTGTTTTTCCATTCACGTAAACTGGTGGATTATGACCGCCATTGCAGTAGTGAAAAATGTTGGTATCTAAATCGAGTTTACCCCAAAAGAAACTGATGAACTTGTCGCTTGGTGTATTCTTGTAGATGATATCGTTAATCTTGCCGGTCGTTTCCGCTAGTGGTAATTTAAGAGGAGCAAGAATATGCAACATAGCCTGTAAATTAGCCATAAGTAGCGATGCAGGAATTCCTTTGCCCGTTACATCGGCTATAGCGAGATAAAGTTCATTTTCAAAAGGCTGAATAACATCATAATAATCGCCCCCTACCTGTCGTGATGGTACATTTACAGCAGCCAAATCAAACCCATCAGGAACTGGAATCGGGCTTGGGAAAAGCGCGTTTTGGATGGTACGAGCCAGGCTTAATTCTTCTTCCAGTTTTTCTTTTTCAATTCTGGATTCCATCAAAAATGTTTTCTGTACGGATAGAAAAGCGAGGCTTCCGAGTGACAATAAAAAGTCAAAATCCGACTTGCCGTAAGGCAAACCATTTGCTCGTTTGCTGATACCGAGAATGGCCGTTTCGTCCTGAAAACTAAGGCGTATCAACGCTACAATTCCATTTTCTTTTAAGAAAGCCGGGGGAGCATTGAAATCATCTACTTCTAAATAATCGGCTTTCATTTCCATTAAGTGATGCTTTTCTTCTTTCTTGAGTTGCCCTTTTAAACTTTGTTGGATAATGATCTGCGGCTCTCCATCCATCATCATCAGAAAGAAAAATTTTCTGATAAACATTTGCCCCATTAAGGCGAAGCGAAAAACATTAAGCATTTGAGCTCTGTCAACCATTGCGTTAAATTCCCTGCTGATGTCAAAAAGCGTATTTAATTCCTGTACCTTTTTGTCTAATTGACGATTTGCACTCTTTAACTCAGAAATAAGATGTGAATTCGCGATTGCAACAGCTGAAATAATGACAAGATTTTCTATAAAACCAAGTTCACCTTCAGTATATGATTTCCCTCCTGCTTTTGGGCCAATACACAAATAACCAAGATGCCCGGAGCTGGTTTTAATGGTAAAAACGGTATGCAACCCCTTTAGCTCCATACCTTCCGGCCACATATTAGCTAATTCATCAATAGAGAAAACCGGTTTGTCAACGGGACATTTTCCTGAAGAACAAGAAAGCACCTGATTTTCCTTTAGCCCCGTATTTCCTTTATTCTTGGCTACAATAACGGTGTAGGCATCTTTTTTTAGCAAAATTGCTCCTTTTAATGTAAGGAGCTTGCCCATAGTTATCAGTAACAAATTATTGAGAACAAACTCAGGGTCATTCGACTCAATCAGTAGTCTGCTGGTATCCAGCAGGGTTTTAAGCTCAAAACGGCTCTTTAGATTATCGATATGTTGTTGGGAGTCAGCCAGAACTACTCAGAGTTTTTTTGTCATTTTAATTTCATTATGAGCATTTTTTCTGGAATATTCAACCTTATCCATCAGTTTACGAATCAAAAAAACGCCAACCCCACCTTTTTTACCCATTTTCACGCGTTCGGCAACATCAGGTTCTTTATAAGCATCCAAATCAAATGCATCGCCTTTATCCTGGATGGCTACCCAAAACTCATTTCGTTTCTTGCCAACCGTAATGTAAATTGTTTTTGAATCATCAAACTGATAGGCATGTTTGATAACGTTTGTCATGGCCTCATCAACAGCAAGACGTATTTCTTCCACATCGTTTTCATTAAAACCACTTTCTATAGCATGGTTAGTAACAAAATCCCTGACCTTGACCAGATGTAGAGTCGAGGCAGGAACATTAAGACGGTATGTTGTGGATGCTGTCAATACCGGATTTATTTATTTTCAGAAGAAAAACGTTTAATGGCTTCCGTTTCCAAATCCAGGATATCATATAACGTGGGAAACCCGAGTAAATCAAAAACATTATACACACTGGGCTTCATGTTCGTAAGTTTGATATCACCACCAAGCCCTCTCACATCTTCGATGTAAGCCATAAAAACGCCGAGGCCGGCACTTGAAATGTAATCTAAGTCAGTAAAGTTAACGATGATTTTATATTTCTCACTGTTAATCAAAGCCGTTATGCTTTCTTCCAATTCGGGTGCTGTATGCGCATCAAGTTCTCCTGACAGCTCCAGAATATGGATATCATCATTGGATTTACTTGTGATATTAAAATTACTCATATCTCTGAATTAAGTACGATTTATTGACTGGCTAAAAGTATTCCATTGATTAGTTAACCGCAAATGTTTCGAAAAAAATATCTAAAACAGTTGAAAACTCAAAGTGTTTGTCAATTCACGAGACATACGCACGTGTATATTTTAAGTTTCAATAGGCAGGCAAAAAAATAAGGCATCGTATTTTTCAGATACGATGCCTTAAACTATTCATCAAGAGAGACGCTACTTGAGCGCACCGTATATTACGGATTATTTTAGAAAGAAAAAAAATAAATTTACTTAAGGAAAACCATTTATTTATTAGAAACCTTAACAAAACTCATTTTGCTTAATTTATAAAAAAAAGGTCAGGCTTAACGTGTAATTGATATAATTAAAAACATGATTTATTACAGATAATGGCACATTTCTTGCTATTTCATAACAATAAAACAACCCAAGAATAAGTTTAGTTTACCGAACAGTATTCAAAACAAGGACAATTATTTAATATTATAATTTATTTAAGGAGTTATTTATGCATCAATTTATGCCTAAATTCACTGCTGCAATTATTGTAGCAATTGTTATTTATCTTGCAAATTCCACAGCTTTTTTAAATTCCCCATCTGATACCGCTTATGTTTCCCCACAAGGTAGTGTTGAAATAACTTCATCGGATGAGCGCCCGATTCGCTCACTGAGGGATTTTAACAATGCGTTGGTGAATATTGCGGAAGCTACAAGCCCTGCTGTGGTTACGGTATTTTCAAGCCGAACGGTAACCATAAGGCAAGGCACTCCATTCGATTTATTTGATGAGTTCTTTGGGCGTCCCCGCCAGCCACAAACACAAGAACGTGAGCAAAGAGGTCAGGGATCAGGAGTTTTAGTGTCTGAAGACGGATACATACTGACAAATCATCATGTCATTGCTGAAGCAGATACCGTTCGAATTCGAACACATAATAATGTAGAGCTGGGTGCAACCGTAGTTGGTTCTGACCCTCGTACAGATGTAGCCGTACTTAAAATTGATGCAGAAAATATGCCTTTCCTGAAGTTTGGTGACAGCGATGAGATGCGTGTTGGCGAATGGGTTATGGCCATTGGTAGTCCATTAAGCGAAAACCTTGCACATACTGTTACGCAAGGAATTATAAGTGCAAAGGGTCGTTCGAATATCAACCTTGTGGAATTAGAAGACTTCATCCAAACAGATGCTGCCATAAATCCGGGTAATTCTGGTGGGCCCCTCATCAACCTTGATGGTGAAATCATTGGAATTAATACAGCTATTGCTTCCCGTTCAGGTGGTTTTCAGGGTATTGGTTTTGCTATTCCTATAAATATGGCTAAGGGTGTAATGGAATCACTTATCGAAACGGGACGTGTAGTTCGTGGTTATTTGGGAGTCCGTTTTCAGGGAATTGATCGTACAATGGCTCAGGCGTTAGGGTTAGATCAGGCTACCGGTGTCATCATTTCGGAAGTGGAAGACGACAGCCCTGCACAACAAGCGGGAATATTAGAGGGTGACATTATACTTGAAGTTGACAACCAAAAGGTAAACAGCGAAATACAGTTCCGAAGCCTCATTTCTTCTAAATTGCCGGGCAGAACATTGCAATTAAAGGTTTTACGAAATGAAAATATCCAAACAAAAACGGTAACACTTTCTGAGAATCAAGAAGATCTACTGGCTGCGGAAGCTCCGTCAAGCATACTCGAAAAGTTTGGTTTTGCAGTTGAGTCTATGACTCCTGAGAAAGCAAGGCAGTTTAGTCTTCGTGAAGCTTTGCAAGGCGCATTGGTTTCCGAAGTATTAGAAAATTCCAATGCCTATAACAGAGGATTACGTGAAGGAGATTTAATTACCTCTGTGAACAGGGTGCGTGTGCAGTCTGTCTCTGAATTCAATACAATAATTGGTGATATGAATTCTGGTGATGTAATCCTTTTACAAATTATTAGGCAGAATCAGCGGTTCTTTGTTTCTTTCACTATTTGAACTTTTTGATAAAACCTGCACACTTCCGATTCATAAATACATAACCCCACCTGTACATCGCATGTGGGGTTATTCATTTTCTCTCCAGTTTATATGTTCAATACCCTTACCTGTCATTCTGTATTGAACCGCTCCTTCAAGACTGGTAAAACGTACCTTAGCACCGGTTTTATGCAACCTGCTTGTTGCTTCAGGATGAGGATGCTGGTATCTGTTTCGAATCGCATTCGAAACAACTACTTCCTGAGGTTTCACCTGGTTCAAAAAATAGTCATGTGAGCTACTGCGGCTACCATGATGACCAGCTTTCAATAAATCAACATTCAGAAAATCTCCGAATGATGTTGATAAAAAAGCTTCTGCTTTATATTCAGCGTCTCCAGTTAATAAGAGTGTATCATGACCGTACTGCAGTCTTATTGAAATTGAATATTCATTTGCATTAGAAGTTGAGATGGAGGAATGCGGAGCGAGAACAAAAATAGGCGTTAACGGATCAATAGTTATCATATCTCCTGCACCAATCTCAATTACCGGAATATTTTTACGCTTTGCGGCCATTCGATATCCTGAGAATATTGCTGAATGATATTCAAATCCAGAATCATAAATGGTATCTATTTTCACATGTTCAATAAGACTTAAAATTCCTCCAATATGATCCGCATGAGGGTGGGACAAAAAAACCGCATCTAATTTATTAATGCCCTCTGCTTTCAGGTGTGGAATAAGCACACGGTCACCGCTATTCGACATGGGAGTCATAACACCCACATCATATAAAATATGTTTACCACCGGGAGTTTGTATCAGAACAGCATCACCCTGTCCAACATCAAAAAAAGTTACTTTAACGGCAGGATTTTTCAGTGAATCCACTATTTCTGTTATCTGCCAGCCACACATCATAAACAGAAATAAAACGAGCCATTTCCATCTCAAAGCTGAAATATGTGATGTTGCGAGAAATCCAATAAATGCCAACCAAACTCCATATATCCAACCGGACGGAAGGGATAACTGCATAAAGCTACCCGTCAATGAAGACATTCGTGTTGTCAACCATTCCAGAAACGCGGTCAGATAGTTTGCCGGAATATTCAGAATAATAGCAATCTCCGGAGCGATAAAACCGATAGCAGTACATACAAAACCCCAAATAAACATGATCTGAGTAACAGGAGCTGCAAAGGTATTCAGAATAGGGCCAACGAGTGAGAATTCGTTGAAATAGTCGATTAATATTGGGAACAGTGCTGCCTGGATACACATGCTTATCAGGATGAGCTGTAATATCTTACTATCAAACCGGTAGCGAATCTGGGGTCTGAACATTTGTTTGATGACCGGAAGCATTGCAAAGATTGTAATTACAGCTACAAACGACATTTGGAAGCCGATTGCAAAAAGAGCTCTGGGATCAATAAGAAGAATCAGAACAGCAGCTAAGCCTGTCAGATTAATGGGGTCTCTTCTTCGCTTATTCAACCGCGCAAAAGCCACAAAAAACGCGAATACGGATGCTCGCTGAACGGAAGGTGTAAATCCGGTAATTCCGGCATAAAAAAATAAAACGATTGTAACAATCAATAAGCCTGCTATTCTTCCGCTTTTCGTGTGCCAAAACATGGGAATCAGCAACCAAAGCGGGAACAACACAAACCCAACGTGCATACCCGAAACAGCCATAATATGCGACAAGCCTGCCCTGGAAAAACTTTGCCGAACATCCCTGTCGAGTTCAGCTTTATAGCCAATCATAATGGCCTTAGCCAGAGCTTGTTGCTCCGGGGCAAACACCCTGTCGATACCTTTCCTTAAGTGGTTGCGCCACCATCCCCAATTATACCAATTGGCCACTTCTAACAAAACCGGATTCGTTTGAGCTATTGCCTGAACATAAACTCCTTTACTATTCAACCATGATTTCACGTCAAAATCATGTGGATTCTTTCGATCAGGTATTTCAACAGGTTCAGCAAGAATCCGAATATAGCTTCCCGGATGCGCAATTTCTGTTAATGTATCATCCGCTTTAAAAATGCGTATTTGTGTTTTGAATGATTGCCTGTAAACGGGAATCTGATCTTCTATTCTAATTGAATCTACATCTAACCAAATAGATGCTGTACCATTTGCATTGATAGTAGATTCAAAAACTTTACCAAACCAGGTTAGTTGTTCATTTTCAAAAGGTTTCAGAAAAGTTGATTCATGAGGAGTTTGGCGTAACTCGTTATTAACGGTTGTCGCACGAAAATATCCCAATCCAACAATTAAAATAAGATAGCCGATTGTCAACACGGGAAACCAACTCGCCTTCAGCTTATGGCGCGCATACCATTCGGCACTTATTTGAACCCCTATTAACAAAAAAAAGATAAACAGAGCAATAGATTGACGCACCTGTACAAACTCCGCTATTAAAATACCGGTAATTATGAGGATAGCAATGCGAACGGCAGGGTATAACTCAAGAGGAAAACGATATTTTTTTCGATCACTCATACAAATGAAGAGTCTGAAAAGGGAAAATCCTTACAAAGAAAATCACATTTCACCGTTATCAATAATTCGTTTCAGAGAATATAATCAGTACATTAAAATGCAAACAGATTAATATGCTTACTTCTAAATTACTACTTGAAATAGATTAATGAAAATTTTATACATTTTTCCACATCCCGATGATGAGTCATTTGGACCTGCTCCCGGAATTTTCCAACAGCTCAAATGCGGACATGAAGTGCATTTGTTAACACTGACAAAAGGAGGAGCCACGCGGATAAGGCATGATTTGGGGTTTACAATTGAACAAATGGGTGAAGTAAGACTTGAGGAAATGAAATGTGTTGCCAAGACATTGGGTCTTAGTGGTATGACAGTGCTCGACTTACCTGATTCGGGTCTGAAAAACATGAACCCCTTAAAGATAGAACAGGTGATAATGGAACACATCGAACAACTCCAACCTCAGATAGTGGTAACCTATGCTGTTCACGGAATAAGTGGATTTCATGATCATTTAGTCAGTCATGCCACTGTTAAACGAGTATTCTGCCACATGCTGGAAACAGGGCACCATTATCTAAAACGGTTGGCATTTTTTACGCTAGGACCCGATACTAAAAAAAACGGCCCTTTTAACCTTCAATCATCCGAATGGGAGGAAATAGATTGCATTCTGAATATTAGTGAGGATGAAGCTGAAGCCGGACTGCGTGCACTCTCCTGCTATAAGACCTATCAGCAGGTAATTGAAAAAACAGGAATAGCTGATCTAACAAGCGATGACATTCACTTTGAGTTTTTTAATGAGTCTTTTCATCCCGTTGTAAATGATATTACAGAAGGTATCAAGGATTAGGTTAATTATAAGAATCGGGATTTCTAAAAAATACCATTCTTAACACAAATATATTCAATAAATTAAATATTGCATTGAAAGTTGTATTAACAATTTATGAATTCTATAGATTCTACTTGACAAAGTGTTAATCAATCGTTTAATTAAAATAAATCAGATGAAAAACCAAAAATTAAATAGTATCTTTAAATAAATTAAATGGAGAGAACATTATGGCAAAATTTTCATTATCTCAGGTACTTATCATAGCCTCGGCAGCCTTTATTGGCGGAATGGTAACCAGTTTATTCTCAAACCCATCATCAGGTGAAGAAAACAGAAAGTGGTTGCATGACAGCACAGAAGAATTAAAAGAGAAAGTAAAAGCAACCGGCAAAGAATTTAAAAGTAAAAATCTTCCGGATTTATACGAAGCCACCGAAAATCTTGGCTTAACCGATGACGATCTGCTACCTGAAGACTAACTAACTTGCTGTTATGAAGGAAATTATCCTTCAAAAACTTTGGATAAACCGTCTGCATCAGAACCAAACACTGGTTTCAACTGATGGCACGAAAATCTACGTCGTCCATCCCGGGGAATATAATACCGGAGACGGTCCTGACTTTAAGGGTGCAAAAATCATGACCAACGATGGCCTGACCCTTTTTGGTGATATCGAAATACATGTGAAGGAACAAGATTGGTACGAACACAAGCATCACAGGGATTCCCGATACAATTCAGTCATTTTGCATGTGGTACTTGAATCCTGCAAATTACGCGCTGAAACACAAAACGGGTATAGGCCTCTCACTATAGTTGCATCGCCGTACCTTCAACTCAGCAGTGAATCTGTTCAGTCCGACAAATCACAATGGCCTTGTACGTCAGCAATTCACTATATCTCTGAAGATGTAATTACCAAACAATTCGAGAAAGCCAAAAGAGAGTATTTCGACACGCTTGTAAAGCGCCTTATGTCAGATTGGGATCCAACGCTCACACTTTCAGAAGCGTGGAAAACCATGTTAATCCTTACGTACGCCGATGGCCTGGGAATCAGTAAAAACAGAGATGCTATGCGATTTCTTGCTTCCGAAATACTTAAAATACAGCGCTCTGAAACCACAGTCATCACCGAAAGCTTCGCAATTGAATTAGCAGGTTTATGTGCTGATTCATCTTCAGTAATGCACCGATTAGACTGGGATTTCAGTGGGTCACGGCCCGGAAACCGACCTGAAAAACGGATACCGGCTCTGGTACATTTCATTAAGGCGGTTCAACCGTTAACCCCAAGCAGCTTCAGAAATGAGCCCTTATCCATTTGGGCGAAATCGCAAAAATCACATAACAGCCGAACAGAGTTATTGTTCTATCTCTGTTATTTACCATCACTGTATTTATTGGGGGATGTACTTTTCGATACCAAACTACAGTCAAAAGCCTATCAATTATGGTCAAATCAAAAATTAAAGCCAGAATTGGTTTTGCGAAAGCCATTTTATAAAGCCGGTTTTCCCTCTCATGAGTTACCGGATCATCTTGGAACCGTGTATCAATTAAAGCAATATTGCCGGCAAAAGAATTGCGAAAGTTGCACTATTTATAAAGCTACAAGATCGGAAATGAAAGGTTGAAAGAAAAACGCTGTGGTTCACCTTGAATACATGAGTGGTTCAGGCAAAATAATAAATGAGAAAGACCGGGTTTCTTCCTATTTGTTTATGAAGAAATAGATATATCGAAAGATATAGATAAAAGGATGACCTGTTTTGGCAGGATAATATTTTGAGGTGCTGGGAATTCGGGCGTCATCCCGGAAAACTTGTCCCTGTTTTACCTTCAATAATTCTTCCATCAATTCGTGAAATTGATAGTTGACAATTACGCAATAGGTCTTTAAATTTAAAGTCTGTTCAAAAAGAACAATGCCCGGTCGTCTAAGGGTAGGACAGCGGTTTTTGGTACCGTATGTGGGGGTTCGAATCCTCCCCGGGCAACAGATTATTTTTAACGGGTTTAACGAATAAAGGATGTATCTAAATTGAGCATCCTTTTTTGTTAACGTCACAACTCCATTACTCTGCATTGGAAAAGCCTCTCACAATATTTTCTGGCCGAAGCAACGTTGCTCTTTCACGAGCTATAGCTGAACAGTATGGAAGCAGGCTTGGCGAAGTTACTATTAAAAATTTTTCCGATGGCGAATTATATGTGAAATTTCAGGAAAGTATCCGTGGGGTTGATACCTATATCATTCAATCAACATCATCTCCCGAAAGTACCATTATAGAGTTATTGATGATGATTGATGCGGCCAAAAGAGCTTCAGCTCACAGGGTTACAGCTGTAATTCCCTATTTCGGTTACGCACGGCAGGATAGGAAAGATCAACCAAGAGTTTCTATAGCCGCGAAATTGATGGCAAACCTATTCACGACTGCCGGTGCTGACAGAGTGCTGACTATGGATTTACATGCGCCACAGATTCAAGGGTTTTTCGATATACCGCTTGATCACCTGTATGCCAGTACTATTTTTATTGATTATTTCAAATCTCATGCAATTGACGATTTGGTTGTTGTTGCTCCCGATGTTGGTAGCCTTAAAATGGCGCGTGCATATTCCAAAAAATTAAACGCAGGGCTCGCTTTTGTTGATAAAAGACGTCCGCAGCAGAATGTTGCTGAAGTCATGAATATTATTGGTGAAGTTGCTGATAAAAATATTTTATTAGTAGATGATATGATTGATACAGCCGGTACACTTACCAATGCAGCTGTTGCGTTGAAAGAACGGGGTGCAAAGAAAATTGTAGCTTGTGGTACACATGCTATATTATCCGGACCAGCCTATCAACGAATAGAAGATTCACCGATTGATATGTTACTTGTATCAGACACTGTTCCTCTGCACAGACATTCCGATAAAATTAAAGTACTCAGCGTTGCAGGGGTTTTCGCTGATGCAATAAGAAGAATTTACACTGATGATTCCATCAGCACACTTTTTGATGATTAACGTTTAAACCGAACCATTCCAATGAAAAAGCCAAATATTATAGAAATTGAACCCACCAAACGCGAAGGTGGAAGTAAAGAAAGCCAACATTTACGTGAAGAAGGATTAATTCCTGCCGTAATTTACGGACCGAAAATAAATGAGAATATAAAAATCAGTGTACAGGAATCAATAGTTGATAAATTGTTGAGTGTTTCTGAAAAGGAAATAGTTCGTATGACTATTGACGGTAAAACGTATGATTGCACTCTTAAGGACTCAACATTCCATCCGGTAACCGACCGTGTGTTGCATGTTGATTTTTATGCTCTTGATAAAGACACTCCATTCACATTCGTAATTCCGATTCGTTTGGAAGGTACTCCGGCCGGCCTTACAGAGGGTGGACGTTCCTATCAGCCACTTCGTGAAATTCAGGTTAAATGTCTCCCTGAGCATATACCTGCCGAGTTTGTTGTGAATGTTGCCAAACTTCAGATTGGGCAATCTTTGAAAGTTCGCCGTGTGAAAGCTCAAAATATGGAAATTATTACACCGGGTGAGCGCACTATTGTTGTAATTCGTCCTCCTAAAGGTGCTGTAGTGGCTATTACTGAAGTTGAAGATGATGATGATGAAGCAGCGGAAGGTTCTGAAGAAACCTCAGAAGTAGCAGCAGAAGCAACTGAGTAATCAGAGCGTTTATGTACCGGTGAATTACGGAACCATGTTATGTCTATAGTTGCCGGTTTGGGAAATATCGGCGGGGAATATGAAGGTACCCGCCACAATATCGGGTTTGAAATTGCAGACCGACTCGCCGATAGTCTCTCCCTATCCTTTAATAGTGGTCAAGGCCCTTATTTTGTTGCTGAAGGTACGTTCAAGTCCCGGCCCGTGGTAATCATCAAACCCACCACGTACATGAACCTGAGTGGAAATGCTCTCACAAAAGCAATGGTCAAGTATAAAACACCTCTTGATCGTTGCCTGATTTGTTATGACGACCTCAACCTTCCTGTTGGAAAAATACGGTTTCGCGAGAATGGTGCCGCTGGTGGTCATAACGGAATCCAGCATATTATTGAACGTACCGGAACCAGAAATTTTCCGCGTTTGCGATTTGGTATTGGAAATGAATTTCATAGAGGCAAACAAGTAGAATATGTGTTAGGACGTTTTCAACCGGAAGAACAGCCGGTAATTGAAGCCGGCATTGAGAAAGCTATTGAAGGTATTTTATGCTTTATCCGAGATGGAATAACCAATACCATGAACAGGTATAATTGACTCTTTCAAAAATAAATCATACATAGGAAGTGTCATCCTTCTAAGTGGCACTAAACTATGTTTAAGTTTTCTAATTTTCATGGATATATTCAAGTTTTTCTTTGAACACGACCTGCGACTTGAGCAATTATCAAGTGATTATGATGCGCGTCAGGAATTAAAAAAGCCTTCTTCACTTGAAGATTTCATGAAACCGGTGCAGACATATTCCAAGTTTTATATTACAGGAACACTCTTTCCGCAACTGCATTTTGGGATTAATTCGCTTGAATCTTTTGATAAAATAGTATCGGGTTTAGTGCTTGCAACAGAACGTCATTTTCTGTTACATCATGGGAATCAGGAATCAACTATTGCATCAGCCATAATGAATGCCAATCCTGGAGATACGTTCATTTTATCGAAAAAAGCACTGAATAAAGCTGATTATAAGGAAAGTTTATTATTCGACAGAGAGTTATCGGTTAGGGAGAAAATCCCCTATCTCAAAACTGTACTTGATGACGGGCATCTTGTTGTATTTGTTGAAAAAGCTCATCATGGATTTGATTTACATATTTTCAGTAAGGATAATATCTATGAATCTTTCTTTAACACCTTCAAGCCCATGATTACTCCCACATTTCGCTTTTTCAGTATTAATGGTAAACGAGCCAAGAGTGAGCGATTGTTTTATTTCGAAACATGGACGCTCGACCGTCCACCTCATGGATTTGAAGAAGTCTTTCCTGAAACAGTATTACGATAAATTTCTGCCTGTATTCTGACTGATTAACTTTTTATCTTTAATTAACACGAAAAGTAATAGAAGGAAAGCCGCACCTGGAATCAGATACGATACTGTCAATTTATACAGATGCAGAAATATAGTACTGGCATATAAACCCATCATAAAAAACAGTAACATAAGAATACCCAGTACAAATTGAATTACAAGATGATACGAATAGAATCTGTTACTTCGATCTAAAAGTATTAATAAAACAAGCGGAAAAAAAAGATAAAAGCCCCAGGGAAAACCGAATGTGATTTCCTTATCCGTGTTTTCATCATTTCCATCAATTATAAAAACTTTGAAATTCACCGACTTTGAATGAGCTTCCAGCCGAAGTGAATTTTCCTGATTTTGTATAAGCTTTTCGGCTATCGGTTTTACCAAGTTGTGTGACATATACGACCGTGCAGGGCGAAACGCTATCATGTATATAGCAATAATGAGGACAACAATGGCACCTCGGGTGGCATATTCTTTTGTAAACTGATAGCTAATCATTTATCTGTTTGCTCTGTATTTTTTTAAAATATGGGGAAGCTCAAGAGGTGCAGCCAATCCTTTTATAATCAGAACTGCAACCTTACGGGAATCTTTGAAAAGAAACAAACCGAAAAAACCTGCAAATGAGTACGATGCTATGGTTGCCCAGGCCGCCCCGATTCCTCCATAATCCGGTATAAGAAAATAATTCAAACCAATATTTAAAATGGCCGCTATTCCGGAAATATAAACATATAACCGCAATCTTTTAGTGATGACATACCACTTGCGCGTTACTTCAATCATAAAAATGAAATAAAGCGACCACACATGAATTGATAATATGTCAGATGAAGGAAGAAATCGTTCACCCAAAAAGTATAGTATCACATATTCGCCAAGCAACCAAACCGGAATGATAATACAAAATGACAGCCATGAGAGAAACCCGAAAACCCGTTTAAGGTATTTTTCAAAAATGGCTTTACCGGCTTTATCGGCTTCAAGTAAAGCCGGATAAACAGATGTCATTATTGCGATTGCTAAAAATGCCCAATATTCTGAAAAAGGAACCGCTACGGCATAATATCCCACTTCAGTGTCATTAAGTAACCAACCAATCATGATCTGATCTACCTTAAAAAGGATTAACACAAAAGCGATAGAGGCTACAGACGGAATAGATTCATAAAAAATGGGGCGGGCAATTTTGAGAAAATTGAAGGGCTGATTTTTAAAACCCGGTTTTACCTTCCATTTGAATAAAAGCATAAAACCTAAACCCGATAGTACAATTTCCGTGCCTATCAGTACGGCAAACCATAAAACAGGTAGCCCAATATATACAGCAACTATTTTTGCAAGAGCCAGAGTTAAAAATGCTGTTCCCTGAATGAGTACTGTTTTTCCCATTTCAAGTTTATAATGAAACCAAAGCTCATATACTTCAAATACTCTGAATACATTTCCAAGGCCTATAATAACGGCCATCATTAGTATCAGTGATTCTCCGGGGCGCAGAATCAGTATAATTAGCGCAGCCAGGAAAAGCATAGTGATATTCGAAATGAGAACCATTCGAAATGACGCCCGAACTATGGCAAATTGGTTTTCAGGATGAGCATTCCAATGTCGGGCAATGACATCTTTCATCCCAGGCCCAATGATTCCGATGAGTATCATTACAATGGCCAGTGCATAATGAAGTTTCCCATAGTCCTCCGGGCCAAGGTATCGGGCTACCAAAATACCAACCGCAAAGGCTATCACCATCCGTATAATTCTGTATGCCGACAACCACGATGATGAAGCTGCTATACGAGAAAATCGAATTTTATGGTTGATATATGGTTCTGAGTTCTCCAAGCAAAAAATTAAGGGTTCAGTCTAAACTGTAATGTTATCAGTTTTGAACGGAACCCACAAGAAAGATTTGCCTATTTTCCGCCCATACGCTTACGCTCGTTCGGATCCAGGTATTTTTTTCGGATGCGAAGGCTCTTTGGTGTTACTTCAAGAAGTTCATCATCTACCAAATATTCAAGGCACTGTTCGAGTGACATCAGTTTAGGAGCACTGATTTTTACGGAATCTGAGGTTTGTGCTGCTCTATGATTCGTCAGATTTTTCTTTTTAACCACATTTACTAACAGATCTGTACCCCGGCTATTCGCACCAACCACTTGTCCTGCATAGATAGGATCTCCAACATTGGCAAAAAATTGTCCTCTGTCCTGTAAACCTTCGAGTGCATAACCGGTTACATTTCCATTATCCATAGCAATCATTGACCCATTAACACGTCCAGCGATATCACCGCGATATTCTTCATACGCATGAAAATGCTGGTGAATCAGAGCCGTTCCACGAGTTTCGGTCATAATATCGCTTCTGAAGCCAATAAGTCCGCGAGATGGTACTTTAAAAGTGAGGCGCACATTTTCGAGTTCCTGTCCCATTGATTCCATTACACCTTTGCGGTTTAACAGGATTTCAATGACCCGGCTGGAGTATTCTTCAGGGACATTCACCACGATTTCTTCAATTGGTTCGAGCTTTACTCCATCTTCTTCAATCATGAGAACTTCAGGTCTGGAAACTGAGAATTCATACCCCTCACGACGCATGGTTTCAATCAGGATAGCAAGCTGTAACTCGCCACGCCCCGCTACACGGAAGACATCCGGGTTTTCTGTTGGAGAAACTTTCAGAGATACATTCGTGCGTATTTCCTTCATCAGGCGATCGCGAATCATATTTGATGTCACAAATTTTCCTTCCAAACCGGCAAATGGTGAATCATTTACCCTGAAATACATGGCAATGGTAGGCTGATCGATATCATAAAACGGAACCGGCGACATATCTGCAGGATCGGTAAGTGTATCACCGATTTCAGTTTCCTCATATCCAGCCAAGGCTACAATATCGCCGGCGAAGCATTCATCAACCGGAACACGGTCGAGTCCACTGAATGTAAACAATTTGGTTACTTTTCCTTTTTGTTTCACATTTCCGTGACGATCAAGAAGAACAACCGGCTGATTTTTAATTACTTTACCTTGCTCTAAACGTCCAACGGCAATTCGCCCAACATAATCATTCCACTCAACATTACTCACAAGCATTTTGAATGGAACATCTTCGTTCTGCTCAGGAGTTGGAATATGATTTAAAATAGTTTCAAATAATGGCTCTAAATCCTCATTCGTATCGGTCATCTCATAGCGGGCAATTCCCTTAATTCCAATAGCATAGAGAACAGGGAAATCAAGTTGTTCATCGTTGGCATCCAAACTTACGAACAAGTCAAAAATTTCATTTAGCACATCTTCAGCACGGGCATCATGACGGTCAATTTTGTTAATGACTACAATCGGGCGATATCCCAGAGCCAATGATTTACGAAGCACAAATCGCGTTTGTGGAAGTGGTCCTTCTGCTGCATCTACGAGCAGAATAACACCATTTACCATTTTAAGAATACGCTCAACTTCACCACCAAAATCGGCGTGACCCGGCGTATCAATAATATTGATTTTAGTACCATTCCAGTTTACGGCTGTGTTTTTAGCCATAATGGTGATACCACGCTCACGTTCCAGGTCACCGGAGTCCATAACCCGCTCCTGAATTTCCTGATTGACGCGGAACGTACCGCTTTGTTGGAGCATTTCATCGACGAGGGTTGTTTTACCATGATCAACGTGAGCGATAATGGCTATATTCCGGAGAGGGTAATTCATAATAGATACAGAAAGTGGAAATTCAGTTTTAGATACAGCTTCCAAAAATACGGAATTATTTCATGAATAACTCTATTTATTTCATTTTGTTGAGTAGATTTATCTATGAGTCTGTTTCTAATCGCCCTGCTGCTCATTTGTGTTTATTCTTCAAGATAACAGCTTATTTTCTTACTTTAATTTTGATCTGTACCTCAGGAAATTAAATTTAATCCAGAACTCATACATTCTACACCAATTCATGCCCAATTCTTTCCTCACTCATCTTGAATGCGCTTACACCGGAAAAAAAGCCGATGCCTTTCAACTCGTAAATCTCAGTGAAGCCGGCAAACCGTTTCTCGTGCGTTATGATTTAGAGAAAGCATCAAAATCATTGACCATCCCATCCCTTCAAAACCGGCGAAAGGACATGTGGAGATATCATGAAGTGATGCCATTTCCGGTCAACTCTCCTTTGATTACATTAAATGAAGGCGGCACTCCCCTTCGTGAAGCGGATCGGCTGGGTAAGCTTTTTGGATTTGAGTTTTTGATGATAAAGGATGAATCCGTAAATCCAACAGGATCATTTAAAGCTCGCGGACTTAGTGCAGCTGTAACGGCAGCGGTTGAGCGGGGTGCCAAAGCGTTTGCTATCCCAACAGCGGGCAATGCAGGTGGTGCACTTGCGGCCTATGCAGCAATTGCGGGAATTCCGGCCTTCGTGTTTATGCCCGCCGACACCCCAAAAGCGTTCCCAATTGAATGCGAAGCAGCTGGCGCACACGTGACCTTGGTTGATGGTTTAATCAGTGATTGCGGCAAGATTGTGGCGCAGCGCAAAGAGGCAGAAGCTTGGTTTGATGTTTCCACGCTAAAGGAGCCATACCGGATTGAAGGAAAAAAAACGATGGGATATGAATTGGCCGAGCAATTAGACTTCGAGTTGCCTGATGTCATTATTTATCCGACCGGTGGTGGCACCGGACTTATCGGCATGTGGAAAGCCTTTGATGAAATGGAACAACTCGGCTGGATAGGCAGTAAACGTCCAAGAATGGTAAGCGTCCAAACTACCGGTTGCGCGCCAATTGTAAAAGCCTGGCAGGATGGCGAAAAACACGCCACATTTTGGGAAGGCGCCCATACCTGCGCTTCCGGACTGCGTGTTCCAGCAGCAATCGGTGATTTTCTGATTCTGGATGCCATCCGCAAAAGTAACGGAATGGCTATTGCTGTTGATGATGATGAAATGATGCATTTTTCCCGAATCATGGCCGCTCAGACCGGTATTTTCCCGGCTCCCGAAGGTGGTGCCTGTTTGGCAGCATTGATCAGAATGAAGGATAAACAACTTGTTGACCCAAATGATAAAGTCGCTTTATTCAATACCGGAAGTGGCTACAAATATCTGGAAGCTTTTGAAGTTTGATAGTATGAATATTTCTCAACATAACATCACCCTGAAAGCCAGACGGCGCGGATTTCATTTAATTACGGATGAAATTACTCGTCAACTATCTGATCTTCATCTTTTTACGGCTGGATTAATGCATATATTTATCCGGCATACGAGTGCTTCACTCACTATAAATGAAAATGCAGATCCGACGGTAAGAGATGATTTCGAAAGTTTTTTCAACCGAACGGTCGTTGAGGACACCTCTCTGTATAAACATACGCTGGAAGGTCCCGACGATATGACATCGCACATAAAAAGTAGTTTATTGGGAAGTTCGGTTAGTATTCCCGTCACAAATGGCCGCCTGAATCTTGGAACCTGGCAGGGTATTTATTTGTGTGAGCACAGGAATAACGGTGGCAGTCGTCAACTTACAGTTACAATAATGGGAGAAAAACAGAGGTGAAAACAGATCTATTGCCGAAGAACTTCTATATCAAACTATTTATTAAAAAATAAACACTTGCTGCATTATTTTACCACAGCCTCTTCAGCTATCTTTTGAAGCCTGATAATAAACTCTGTCCCTTTTCCTACTTTACTGATCGCAGTAATTGTGTTCCCTGTTTTATCAAGTAATTCTTTTACAAGAATGAGCCCTAAACCCGAGCTGGGTTCACCGGCTGTTCCTTCCCTGCCGTTCTCCGATAATTCAAAAAGTGTTTCCAAATGTTTATCCGGAATTCCGATACCGGAATCTTTAACGGAAAACAGAATATCATCACCATCGTGCTGGCTCACGAATGAAATTTCACCACCGGGTTCTGTAAACTTTATAGCATTAGATGTAAGGTTTCTAATGACTGTTCTTAAAATATTTGAATCGGTTCTAACAAAAACAGAATCCGGAATGTGGTTATTCAGTTTGATTTCTTTTTGTTCAGCCTGACCTTTATGAGTGGTTATTACGATATCCACTTCATTCTTTAACTGACAGGAAGAAAAGTTGATGAGGACTTTATCTCGTTGGAGGCGCGTCCATTCCAATAAATTCTCTAATAGCCCAAAAGCCTGAACCGAAGCCTGATAAATAAGTTTGCTGGAATTATGGATTTCATCCTCATCAAAAATATCAATGTTATTGTAAAGTAATTCACTCAAACCCATCACACCCGAAAAGGGTCCACGGAGGTCATGTGCGATAATAGAAAATAATTTATCCTTTGTAGAATTCAGTTCTTTCAGCTGCGAAGTAATTGTAAGGAGTTTTTTTTCTGCGTCAGTTTTTTCAAAAGCTTCAGAGAAAATATTGGCCAACACCTGCATCATGGTAATTTGTTCAGCTGACCAGGATACTTTTTCCTTAACCGAATCCAATCCTATAAAACCTCTTATAATCTTATCTATGATAATGGGAATGCAGATAATGGATTTTATTTGCATAGACCGAAAGACTTCCTGTTCTTTCACAGCTTCAATCGGCATTGTATTTATGTCGTTTATTTGAATGTAGTTACCATTTTCAAACTGACTGAACCACCAGGGATAATCAGAAGTTGTCAGAAGGCCAATATCGTCTTCGTATGAAGGGGATATTCCATCTGCGGTCCATTCATGATAAAGGAAGTATTTTTTATTGTTCTCAGTAAAACGAAAAACATAGCTTCTATCCGATTCGAAAAATTCACCGATTAAACGCATAGCGAGTGAAACTTTTTCCTTTACATTTTCGGGATTTGCGTTGATAAATATATAAGATACAGACGTAACAAGTTGTTGTAATTGGGTTTGATAATGAATTTCAAACTCCATTTTTTTTCGATCAGACACATCCTGAATGAATCCTTCCAAAAACAACAGGTGCCCGGTCGAATCAAAGATGCCTTGACCACGTTCAAACATCCAACGTTTATTCCCTTGCTTATCAGTAATAGGGTATTCTACTTCGAATGAACGTTTTTCGCCCAGGATTTTTTGCCAGTTTTCCCAAAGTGAATTGCGCCAGTCAGGATCAATCAGATCTGAATAGGAAATTTTACCGCTTAAAAAAGCCTGAGCAGGGTAACCGGTAATTTGCTCACACCCTTTGCTCATAAATAACATTTCCCAGTCACGATTGTTTTTACAGCGATACACAAAACCGGGGAGATTATCAATTAAGTCAGATAATTCGCGTTTACTCTCTAAGAGTTTTAATTCATTTAACTTAGAATCGGTTATATCGGCTACAATGGAAAGCAGTAAATTATCTCCTGTTTCTTTATCCTGAAAACAGGTTACAGATAAATCGACCCATACAACACTGCCCGACTTTGTCAGATACCGTTTCTCTGTTCTGTAATCCTTTATCCTCCCCTTCGAGATACTGTTGAAATATTCAGTTGTTTGCTGCATATCTTCGGGGTGTACCAACTCAAAATAGGGCCGTTGGTATAATTCCTGTAGCGGATAATCAATTACTGATTCCCACCAATTATTTACCTCAATAAAACGCCCTTTGGAATCGGTAAGCGCAACCCCAACGTTTGTCAGGCTGAAAAAAGGTTTGAGAGCTTCATCAATACTTTTAATATCAGTCTCTTGTTTCCGGTTCATTCGTTTTTTTAATACTAACTGATGCATTTACATGGACATGATTAGTGTAATATACTGACAACAGATTAAGAATTAAATTATATATTTATAATCCTATATATAATTTATTCAGATGAAGACAATGTTCAAATTTACCAGCTCCTCAACATATCAATCTGCCTTATTCTTTCTAGGACAATCATTAAAAAGAAATTTAAATAGAAAGGTTCCGAATAGTTTTATACAAAGTTAATCTGAGTTAATCTCACTCTACTTTGCTTTCTAATGATTGATAATGGCGCTTCAGTTCTTCTTTCAAAAATCGGCCGGTATGGCTTTTGGTATTTTCAGCAATTTCAGATGGTGTTCCCTCTGCAATGATTTCACCGCCGTTTTTGCCCCCTTCAGGCCCAAGATCAATCACATAATCGCTGGCTTTTATAAGATCTAAGTTGTGTTCAATTACTAAAACCGTATTTCCTTTTGAAACCAGTTTCTGAATAACTTCAACCAGCATGCGTACATCTTCGAAATGAAGACCGGTTGTGGGTTCGTCCATCACATACAATGTATTACCTGTGCCAATTTTAGAGAGCTCACGCGCCAGCTTAACACGTTGTGCTTCCCCCCCGCTCAATGTTGTGCTCGGCTGACCAATCGTCAAATATCCCAATCCAACAGAGTTTAAAGTTTGCAAAATCCGCTTTATTCTTGGGAAAGAATCAAAAAACTCAACGGCCTGACTGACAGGCATTTCCAGGACATCGGTAATCGTTTTTCCTTTATAAAATATTTCAAGCGTTTCCCTGTTGTAGCGTTTCCCGTTACAGCTTTCGCATTTTACATACACATCAGGCAGAAAATTCATCTCAATTTTTTTGAGCCCGTCGCCACCACATTCTTCACAACGCCCTCCTTTTACATTAAAAGAGAAGCGCCCCTGATCATATCCCCTGATTTTTGCTTCCGGTAATTCAGCATATAATGAACGAATGGCATCAAATACTTTGGTGTACGTTCCCGGATTCGAACGTGGTGTACGACCTATCGGACTTTGATCAATAGAAATAATCTTATCAATATTGTCAATTCCTTCAATTGAGTCATACGGCAGTGCTGCATCTTTCGATTTATAAAAATGATTACTGAGAATAGGAACTAACGTCTGATTGATAATCGAGCTTTTACCACTGCCACTAACACCGCTTACGCTTATAAATGTGCCAAGTGGAATAGTCATATCCACATGCTTCAGATTGTGTCCGCGTGCTCCATTCAGAATGATTGATTTGCCATTGCCCTTTCGAGGCACTTCGGGCATTTGTATAACTTTATCATAGCGCAAATAAGCAGATGTTTCCGTATTAGGATTCAGATCTTCAGGCTTTCCCATCGTTACGATGCGTCCTCCATTGATTCCTGCACCCGGCCCCATATCTACAACAAAATCAGCGTGTTCTATTGTCTCCCTATCATGTTCTACCACAATTACGCTGTTTCCAAGATCACGCAGCATTCGCAAAGAATTTATCAGTTTAATATTATCCCGTTGATGCAAGCCGATGCTGGGTTCATCCAAAATATAGAGAACACCAACCAATTGAGTTCCTATTTGAGTGGCAAGCCTGATGCGTTGCGCTTCACCGCCACTGAGTGATTGAGCTTCCCGGTCGAGGGTGAGGTAATCAAGCCCAACATTGAGTAAAAAATCAAGACGATCCCGGATTTCTTTAATCACCTGTGAACCAATGGTTCGCTGACGGTCTGTCAATTCCAGTCGATCGATCTGCTCCCGCAATTCCCGAATATCTAATGTTACCAGATCAGATATTTTTAAATCCCCAAGTTTATATGACAACGCTTCTTTATTCAATCGGCCACCTTTACATGCAGGGCAAGTCACCTGATTCATGTAAGCTTTTGCTTTATCGCGTTGTTTCGGTGATTTACTTTCTTCATACGCTTTTCTGATATTGGACAACAATCCTTCAAAAGTGTACTTATATACAACTCCATTTTTCCCAAAATCATATTTCACATTATACTTTGTATCACCGCCCCCATTAAAAAGGGTTTTTATCAGGTTTGGCGGAAAGGATTTTATGGGATCTTTAAGAAAATAGCCCTCTTTAGCAAGTACCGCTTCTATTTGTTTAAATACAAAGGTTCCGCGTGGTTTTCCAAGATAGCGAATGGCGCCTTCGTCAATAGAAAGAGCCAAATTAGGAATGACCAAATTTGGGTCAACATCATAGCTATAGCCGAGGCCTCCACAGGTTTTACAAGCTCCGTAAGGCGAATTGAAGGAAAAAAGATTGGGAGCGGGGTCTTCATAAGCAAGGCCACTTTCAGGATCAAAGAGTTTTTTGGAAAATAAAAGATCAGTGCCTTCTTTTTTTCCGCTTCCGGGAATATGCAAAATAACATTGCCGTCAGCCATACTCAGCGCTGTTTCCACACTTTGAGCGATACGGGTTCTGCTATTTTCGGTAATGACAAACCGATCTACAACCACATCTATATTATGTGTTTTGTAACGGTCGAGTTTCATTCCAGATTCAAGGTCAGAGAATGATCCATCAACGCGAACCCTGATAAAACCCTGCTTCAGCGTTTGTTCAAAAAGTTCACGATAATGACCTTTGCGTCCTCTTACCACCGGTGCGAGGCAATACGCTTTTGTACCTTCCGGTTGATTGAGAATATAATCTACAACCTGATCTGTACTTTGTTTTTCCATTCGGTTACCGGTAATATGGGAATATGGAATTCCCACTCTGGCATACAGCAAACGAAGATAATCATAAATTTCTGTAACCGTTCCAACAGTAGAACGGGGATTTCGGTTTGTCGTTTTTTGATCAATAGAAATAACCGGTGAAAGTCCGTCGATAAAATCTACATCAGGACGCTCCATCATACCAAGAAACTGACGTGCATACGCCGACAAGGATTCCATAAAACGACGCTGGCCTTCGGCGTAAATCGTATCGAATGCGAGAGATGATTTACCGGAACCTGATAAACCCGTTATAACCACAAGCTGATCGCGTGGAATATCGATGTCTATTTTTTGAAGATTGTGCTCACGGGCACCACGTACAATAATGGAGGAATACAAGGGTCTTTTTTATTTCAATTTAAATAGATTAATAATTCTGATTAGAATGCTGAATTAGATTGCTTTAAATACTGTTTAAAACATGCGCACTTGGTGAACGAATTTCGATAGCCATTCTATTACACGTATAAATGAATGAATTCGTTCCTTACTTATATCTACGCGTACATTTATCGGCTTCTACCAAGAATTAAATAGCCTGTCAAGCAAGAAAAAGCGCCGACTAAAGCCCCCATTCCAACCGTGATAGCGTATAATGCCCAGGTTGCCGGTAGATTCATCATCTCGGTTAATTTTTCCGTCATTATCCAATCATTTTGCCAATCCGCAAACCCTGAAAGGATAAGCCATAGAAGTCCGACTCCAACAAATCCGGCAAAAAAAGCTTTGAATCCACGGTCAGGGCCTATGATTCCGGCTATAAAACATGGGACTATCATGGTCCACCAGGGAAAAAATAACATTGCACCCCAACTTCCCAGGGCTGCGATTAATATTGCTGCTATCATGGTTGTACCTTTGTAGTTATTATTCCACTTTTAAGATGATTGATGGCCTGTTCAGGTGACCTGTAAAAATGAAGGGGGAAATAAGCTCCTTCAGCCCACGGATCAATAAACGCATCATAGTTTTCGCTGGATGGATTCCCTGATTGTCCTCCGGGAAATACTCCCCATGCTTTTATGTCTTCTTCCAAACTGACAACCATACGCCATGATGGTCCGTGACTTTTTCGGATTGCATTCACCGCAATGTTCGTACCATCCGTTTTTATATTTTCACGCCCAAGATTTGGAATGTTCCCTACATGCGGAATATCGACATCATTATATTTCCACCATTGCCAATTGGCCGGATCAGAGTCATCGTTTTTGAGTGTTTGGATAGCTTCATTCCAGGAATTAGCTACTAATTGTGGCAGCATAATAGTTGAATTTATGCTGTTTTTATTAAAATATTCGCTTTCCTGATCTTCTAACAATAATTGTACTGTCACGGCATCAGAAGGTTTTTTAAATGGTTTTGAAGTATCCGTAAAAATGGGATCCCAAACTTTATCATAAAAAGTATTCCACCAAAAATGAAAAATAACCGCCTCGTGCGATTCAGCTTCCATACTATGATTCCACGACTTTAAATCATCGAATAACGACTCATTCTCAAGCCTTACCCCTGATGATTCGGCAAGAGAAATCATCTCATTCATAACTTTCTTAGACCTCAGATTAATGGTATCTAATTGCAATAACATCATATTCATGTAAGAAAGCTGATTATTACCATCTAAAACCTGATTAATGCGAGCACCACGTTCATAAGAAGCAAAAAAACGCCCCAAGAAATAAGGGTAGTCCGGATGAGTTGGATGCTGATTTGCCGAACTTACGAAACCACGATCAGGATTTACAACGTGTGGTTTATGATCGTGTGGAATAAATGCATTCCAATCGTGAGCAGGATTGCTTCCATCACTAATAAAATCACCCATTCCTTTGCTTCGCACCGGAAACCTGCCATTGTGCCAAAGAGCAATATTTCCGAATCTGTCAGCATAAGTAAAGTTTTGAGCTGGGCCATCAAAATACTTCATTGACTCATAGTAATCTTCATAGCCCGATGCCCGGTTTAAATCATAAAAGGTTTGTAATTCCATTGATGGTTTGTGGGCAATCCATTGTACTGCATGGCCGGCGGGATGCATTTTACCCGAACCTTCAGTAGGCCGGACCCGATGAGGAACTGGTCCGTGATGGGTGTAATACACCGTATCGATGACGGTTTCCTTTCCTTTAACCAAAATAGTTTCAACAGAATACCGGGTTGGTTTCCACTCATCGTCGTGGTAATATTCACTCCAGCTGTTATCGCGAAACGCAATTCTGTAAGTATCCATTACGGCAGCTCCGGAATTGGTAAATCCCCAAGCGATATCTTCATTAAACCCAACTACTACACCGGGTAAACCGGGTAAACTCACTCCATATACATTCACACCATCATTATAGAGCTGAACTTCATACCAAATTGATGGAAGGGTCATTCTAAGGTGCATATCATTAGCCAACAATGGTTTCCCTGTAGATGTTTTTGAACCATGAACCGCCCAGCTGTTACTGCCGATACTGGGGTCGGCCTCGGGAATCTCCAAATCAACCGGTTCCTGAATTTCCACTTCTGTGGTATCCGCTTCAATATCATCGGCAGATTGTCCAGGTAATTTTATAGGATCAAAAGGCCATTCGGTTCCTTCTGGAATAATAGGATCAACCCAATCAGGATAGGGTGGATACAGTGCTTCAACAAAATCATCTCCAAGCATATCCCTTGTGTTTGATAGCTGATATGAATTGGTGCGGCCATTTAGAGTAGCGGACATGTTCATGTGAACCAAAAGTGATTTGAGTAGTGTCCATTTCTCCGGTTTATATCCAAATAATTTATATTCAACCGGAATGTGCCGGGGAGAGAGTTCTTGAATCCAATAGTTGACACCCTCGGTATATTGCTGAATTGGAGCCAGAATTTCAGGATTTTGCTCATACAGATTGAGTTTATTTTGAGCACCGTAAACCATCCCAATCCGACGCTGATACAAATCATGATTAAGTGTCCGTTCACCGAGGACTTCCGATAGGCGTCCGGCAGCGGCTCTGGTTTGTATATCCATTTGCCAAAGTCTGTCCTTTGCCGTTATATACCCTTGAGTGAAATATAAATCATGATCATTTTTTGCAAAAATATGCGGAACCAGACGATCATCGTACACAACCAAGACTGAATCTTTCAATGCTGGTAAAACCAACCATTCGCTTCGAGCATCCGTTTCCGTTTTTAGAGATTGCCAGAACCCTGAAACAGGATTGAAGAACGGTCCCAAAGCAGGCAATGACCCGAATGAAAAGTTTAATAGTAACACAATTGCTAGTGTAATGATGGCTGAAATGCCAACTTTAGTCCATTTCATAGAATAACCTTTGATGCATATATTAATTTGTTAGGATGTTTTGATGAGATACTCATCCTGAAATGATGACTGTTAAAAATAATGAATTAGTATGTAAGGTTATAGCTAATTAAATATCCGTTTATGAAAAATATAACGCACTCATCAAAAGAATAAGCCTTCCAATCCGGCTTAGTTGAAATATAAAGAGTTAGTAACCGTCAAAAATCATTTTACCCTGATAGCCCCGCATGAAATCTATTGCCGGCATTGCTTTTTTTCCCTGATATTGTAACTCAGAAATGGCCAGCATAATATCACCACAATCAACATAAACTGTAGTGTCTTCAATGGTAATTTTTCCGGTATGTGTAGCCATAGCTGCATTTTTATCATAATGAGAGCTGATTATCTTCATTTTCTTTGATTCAAGCATAGCATAGGCACCGGGAAACGGGCTCAATCCTCGAATGTGGTTATGAACATCCACAGCCGGTTTTCTGAAATTTAAAACACAATGTTCATCAAAAATCTTTGGCGCCGCTGTGGCTTTGGTAGTATCCTGTGGCGTGAATGTGGCAGTACCCGTTGCCAAAGCTTCCACTGCTTCTGGGAGCATTTCACTACCAAGTTGCATTAATCGTGAATAAACAGAACCGGTCGTTTCATCCGGGCCGATGCTCAATGACTTTTTTGCTATTATACCACCGGTGTCCATTCCTGAATCAAGTTTAAAAATCGTGCATCCGGTCTGTTTCTCACCCTGCATTACAGCATGATGAATAGGAGCAGCCCCTCTGAATTTAGGTAATAAAGAAGCATGGACGTTTATGCATCCTAATTTTGGGATACTGAGAAGCTGATCCGGTAAAAGTTTAAATGCCACGACTACGAATAAATCGGCTTGATAAGTTTTTAAGATTTCGGATAATTCTGGGTTTTTCATGGAGTCATACTCCAGTACCGGAACATGCAACTGTTGAGCACTTTTCTTTACCGGTGTGGGACTTAACCCTGAACCACGCCCACGTTTTTTATCGGGTCCAGTAACGACAGCCACAATACTATGCCGCGATGCTGCCAGTTTCTCTAAATGGGGTACCGCAAAATCAGGTGAACCCATGAAAATAATGTTCAGCGCATCCCCCATAGCGTACTCCGTTATTTTTTTTCTTTAATGGGATATCCTGCATCTACATCGCCTGCTTTTACACTATTTAATTTAGATTTCAGAAGCCTTCTTTTGAAAGAACCCAAATAATCTATAAATAACACACCTTTTAAATGATCCAGTTCGTGCTGAAATACACGACTCATCCAACCTGAAAAATCAACTGTTTGTTCATTTAAATGACGATCTAAGTAACGAACTTTTATATTATCGGGCCTGAGAACGCTTTCCGTTAAACCTGGGATACTCAAGCAACCTTCATCCATCGCGATTTTGGTAGCATCCTCTTCAATGATTTCCGGATTGATAAAAACCTGTTTTCCGAATCTATCTGCATCATCATCTTGATCATACATGGGGTCAGCGTCAACTACAAATAGTTGTAAGGATTCACCGATTTGAGGAGCTGCCAATCCAACTCCGTGACCATTGTACATGGTTTCAAACATATCATCTATGAGTGTTTGCAATTCATCGGAATCTGATGAAATTTTTTCAGCGGGTGTTCGCAGAATGGGGTCATCATACAATACAATGGGGAGAATGCTCATGTTCAGAATGCGTATTTATCTAAATAATTTTGAAGAATGATGGCCGCTGCAACTGCATCGACCAAACCTTTTTGTTGTCGTTTTTTTTTACCGGCACCGGAATCAATAATTGCTTGCTGTGCCATAGATGATGTGAAACGCTCATCGAGAGTTACCGTTTCAATAGTGGGAAACCGTTTAATTAATTCACCCATAAATGATTTGACCATGTGAACCGATTCACCGGCTTGCCCACTTAGGTGCACCGGCCAACCGACTACAATTTTGAGAATATCGCTCTCAGAAGCAATTTTTTCAATTTTTTCAAAAATTTCGGGAGTCCCATAAGCACCAATCGGACTCGCGATGGTTAACATCGGGTCCGATTGTGCAAGGCCTGTACGTTTTTTTCCAACATCCAGTCCGAGGATGCGTTTACGTTTCAACAAGGCAATTATGTTCAGTCTAATGGTTGACGTAAAAACTCTTTTAAGAGTTTGCTTGGTTTGAAGTGTGTTTTACGATGTTCAGGAACGTAGATAACTTCGTTTGTTTTAGGATTACGTGCTTTTGGTTTCGCTTTCGTAATTTTAACCTCGAAGACACCAAAATCGCGGATTTCAATTCTACAGGTTGGGTTAGCATCCATCATGGTATCGCGAAGTGCGTTAATTACATCATCAACCCAGGGCTCAACCTGAACCATAGGTAGGTTTTTCTTTTCAGAAATACGGCGAACGATGTCTCTTTTTGTGTATGTCATTTTAATTCTTAAGCTCCAGTTTTATTTATACGATTTAAGTCGTTGTAATATTTATTTTTTTATTGTCATCCCATAAAATATAACACCATAACAAATGTTTAAAGTGTTAAATAATTTAAAACAAGGGATAAGGATATGATATAGAATACCTTAAAGATATATAGTTTTCTAAAAATAAACAAATGATTAAGATTTCCTCTCCAATCGATATTGAATTAGAGTATATGTATTCAGGATTTAGATTTCATCATTTAGAAAATGTATATACACACACTTAATACTGAATTCCTTACTTGTAATTACTCTTCAATTTGAAACGGATGCTAGCAGCTTATTCGAATCTGTAGGCTTGCTTTATGCCATCAATCCGGAGTACTCGTTTGATTACTCGCTCCAAATGTTTTAAATCTTCAACATATAAAATTAAAGTCCCTTCAAATATACCACTTTCACTACTAACATTTATACTTTTCATATTAGTTTTTAATGAGTTAGAAATGAGGCTTGAAATATCGTTAATAAGCCCTACTCGGTCTTCTCCAATTATTCGGATAGCTCCTACAAACTGACTTCCCGCAGACTTATCCCATGATACTTCAACAATTTGATCCGGCTCGGTTTTAAGCAAATGACGAAGGTTATTGCAATTTGTTCGGTGAATTTTTAAACCTCCACCACGGCTGATATAACCAACAACATCATCACCAGGGATGGGATTGCAGCACTTTGAGAACGAATATTTCACATTCGAAAGTGATCCATCCATTACCAGCGCTTTTCTGTTCGATTCCTGAGCGTCGCCAATGTATTGATCTTCAAACTCATCTTCCGTTAAAGTAGAGCGTGTTTTGGCTTGTTCTTCTTCATCGACCCGACCTTTACTCAGGAAACTGCGCACGGCTTTCACCAGCTTGGTTACACTAAATGCCTCAGCTCCGATTGAGTAAAACATAGATTGAATAGAATCGAAATGTAGTTTACGCGCTATTTTCGCCAGATCCTGATCTGAAAGTTCAAAATTATTCTTTTCCGCTTTTTTCTGCCATTGTAAGCGTCCGGCATCCGAAATCTTTCGTTCTTCTTGTTTTATAAACTGCCGGATCCTTGATTTTGCTTTATGCGTAACTACATGGTTAATCCAGTCAGGATTCAGATTGATTTGCTTTCCGGTAATTATTTCAACCTGATCGCCACTACTGAGCTTAAAATTCAATGGCGACATTTTACCGTTGACTTTTGAGGCAATGGCTTTTTCTCCAATCTCACCATGAATATCAAAAGCAAAATCAATAGGTGTAGAGCCTTTGGGCAACGTTCTGAGTTCCCCTCGTGGTGTGAAGATATAGATTTCATCGGTGTAGAGATTCAGCTGAAAATCTTCTACAAATTCAGTTGCCGCCTCCGGACGTGGATTTTCTAAAACATCCCGAATCCAGTTCACAAATTTATCTAAAACCTGGCTTTCGGTTCCCTCTTTATATTTCCAGTGAGCGGCCAATCCTTTTTCGGCAATTTCATCCATTTTACGGGTACGAATCTGTATTTCAACCTTCCGTCCCTGTCGTGTAATAACAGTAGTATGCAACGACTGATAGCCATTTGTTTTGGGTACCGATATAAAATCTCGAAAACGTTCGGGTATTGGTGTGTAAGCATCTGTAATAAATGAATATACACGCCAGCAATCTTCTTTGGAGTGGGGTTCATCCAGAATAATGCGAATAGCAAACAAATCATAGATTTCCTCAAATGGCTTTTGTTGCCGCATCATTTTCCGGTAGATGGAATAAATATGCTTCGGGCGACCTTTAATCTCAAAGTTAAATCCGGATATATCGAGTTGTTTTTTAATGGGTTGCATAAACTCATTGATAAAAGACTCCCTGGATTCCTTTTTCTCCCGCAATTTTCTGGATATAAACTTGAATCCATTCGGATCCATTGCTTTGAAACCAAGATCTTCCAACTCACTTTTGATGGTAAACAAGCCAAAACGATGGGCAAGAGGCGCGTATAACTCCAGTGTTTCAGAAGCTATTTTCATTTGTTTGGTCCGTGGCAGATGATGCAGTGTGCGCATATTATGCAAGCGGTCGGCAAATTTAATCAGCACTACTCTGATATCTTCCGCCATTGTAATGAGCAGTTTCATGAACGTCTCAGCTTGCTTCACATCTTTGGTTTTAAATACACCCGAAATTTTGGTCAGGCCATCTATCAGGTATGCAACCGTATCACCGAATTCTTTTTCAATATCCTGAAGGGAAACTTCGGTATCTTCAACGGTATCATGTAAAAGAGCTGCGGCAACGGAAACATCATCAATATTAATTTCCACTACAATTATGCGCGCTACGGCCACCGGATGCAGATAATAAGGCTCACCCGATGCTCTGGTAATACCTTCATGCGAAACGTATGCCAACTTAAAGGCTCGTTCAATCAGATCAGGATTAAATTGCTCCATGTGTTCATCGCACACTTTTATAAGCATCTCCAAATCTTTTTGGGGAGCATCGGGCAGCGTATATTCGCTTAAATTATATTTCGTTGTAGTTTCTGCCATAGCATTTTAAATATCTTAGCAAAATATCTAAACTCTTATTTCAATCCAATGATTGTATTCACTTAATTCGTTATAGGTGATGCTAATGCGATTATTCCTTTATTAACTTAATAAAAGTTTTTTTGTACTTTCTGATTATCACTTAATCATCCATTCTAAATTGCAGCTATTTGCACAACAATATGTTACAAAATTTTGTTTCCGATGATTTCACTTCAGCACCTATTGAGCGGGCTTTTACCTTACCCTCAACTTTATACACAGATGAAGCCCATCACAAGTGGGAACAAGCCAATATTATATGTAAAGAATGGCAGTGTGTGGGACATGTTTCGAGGATATCGGAAAAAGGTAAGGCATACCCATTGACTGTTGCCGGGAATGCTGTTTTGATCATTCATAGTCAGGATGAGAAGATTCGCGCGTTTTTTAACGTCTGCAAACATCGTGCAGGTCCCCTTATGAATAAACCCGGTTCTTTTAAATTTATCAAATGTTTATATCATGGTTGGACATACCGCACGGATGGTTCTCTCAGGGGTGTTCCGCATTTCGATCGGGCTGAATTGTTTGATAAAGATGCGTTCGGCCTTAAACCCATCCGTCTTGAAATTCATGATGGATTTATCTGGATTTGTTTATCGGATGATGACCCAAAACGCTCCATTGACAAGCATCTTAAAGGCATTCGTGAACGCGTTGCGCATTTAAATTTAGCTGATTTAAAATACGCCGGAGAAATTGTTTATGACGTGAAATGCAATTGGAAAACCTATGCCGATAATTATCTCGAAGGCTATCACATTCCGCATGTGCACCCTGAATTATGCGATTTATTGAGTTTTCAGGATTATACCACCGAATGCCACGAATTCTACTCACTGCAATATAGCCCGTTCAGACAAAAAGAAAGCATTTATTCAGATGGAAGCGGAGAAGCTTATTACTACTTCATATATCCCAATATTATGCTCAATATCTTACCGGGACGTGTACAGCTAAACCGAATTGAACCTGTGGATGCAAAAAACTGTAAGGTGATTTTTGAATATTATTATGATGATGTTGATAGCAAGGAAGCTAAAGAAAAAATTCAGTTAGATATGAAATACAGCGATAATGTTCAGCAGGAAGATATGGATATTTGCGAATGGGTTCAGAAAGGTTTGGCTTCTGTGGCCTATGATAAAGGACGCTTTTCTCCAAAAATGGAAACGGCCGTACATCATTACCAGGAGCTTATAAAAAGAACATATAGAGAACTGAAGGATTTGCCGTAAAGGATAGAAAATCAAAAATCTTGACTCCGCTCCACATCATTTCGAATATTTTTGCGCATTTACGTCTTCTCGACTATTGGGGAAACCAACTTTTGGCATGTTCAAATATCTTAACGAGGCGCATAATCCCGTATTTTGAGTTGAGACAATTTTGTGTCGTATTATTTTGTCGGAAGTAATTGGTCAATATTGTACATAACTTATTGATAATTCATTTTTCGATTTCATCCTCATTTAGTAAAATAAAATCATGGCTTCATCCTCAGATAAAACAGCACTCTCATTCAAACGCTATCCCGCAACGACCAACAGAAGCCTGCAACCGTGGAATGCCGCTGATGACCATATCCTGCAAACGGTCCGTGAAAATGATCTGTCCGAAAAATTTATTGCTATTTATAATGACACGTTCGGATATTTGAGTTGCCATTTACACAGTTCAAAACCAGTGATAATTGTTGATAGAAAAAGTCAGGAAAAATCCGTTCAGAACAATTTGAAGTTAAATAATCTGGCTGAAAACCTGGTAAAAATACAGACTCCTTTGGATGAATTTCCGAATCCGGTTGAATTAGGCATCATCAACATCCCGAAATCGATGGAATTGTTCCGTTTTTATTTGAGCTCAATGAATACTGTTTTGGACGATGATGGAGTTGTCATTTGTGGATTTATGACGAAATATTTTACGCCACAAATGCTCACGATTGCGGAGGATTTTTTTGGGGATGTGCATCAAAGTATGGCATGGAAAAAATCGCGGGTATTGGTTTTGAAAGGGAAGAAGCCGGTTGAACAGGAATCAGCACAAATTTCAATGTCCACGGATTTTGGCGAAATCAAACAATATCCCGGTGTGTTTTCCGGTGATCATATTGACTATGCCACACAGTTTTTGATTCAACACCTTGACCTGCTGGAAACCGAAAAAACGATTGCCGATGTTGGCTCCGGAAATGGAGTGATTGCATCCTTCATCCAACAAAAAAATCCGGGTGTAGAGTTACACCTGATTGATGATTCCATTTTGGCCATTGAGTCATCCAAACTAAATTTAAAACCCGAAAATACTACTTTTCACTGGGATGATACACTCAGTTCGATTGAAGTCAACACGCTCGATTTGGCCGTATCGAACCCGCCGTTTCACTTCGGATATGAACCCAATATTGAAGTATCCTTAAAACTTTTCAAGCAAATTGCCCTTTGCCTCAAACCCGGTGGTCGCTTTCTATGCGTATCCAACAAACACCTGAACTACAAAACCCACCTGGAAAAGCTATTCAGTACCGTTCAGGTTATCGCCGAGAATGACAAGTTTGAGGTGCTTGGCTCGGTGAAGTAGGATGGAATGAGTCTGGGTGAATACTGATTGCTATGCAAGTTATACTCAACCCAGGCAATAGGTGTTAGCCCCGACATCTTCATAAGATAATAACAAGAGCCATGACGATTAAGCTTCACCAATCGAAACTTTATAAACAAACATCTCATTGATAATTCTTCATCAAAGAAATCACCCTACTTTTTGTATTTTGCTTTGATATATAAGGCTTTTGCAAAGTCCACCTATAATGAACGATAATACCTTTGCGTCACTTATCTTAGATTTTATTACATATACCAATATTAAATAATTAATTAGCATAAAAATGAGTACCCTTTTCGACTATATAGATGCAAACAAAGACCGCTTTAAATCCGAACTTTTTGATTTACTTCGCATTCCAAGTATCAGCGCCGATTCGAAGCACAAAGGCGATGTCAAAAAAGCGGCTGAGTTTGTTCGCGATCAGTTTAATTCCATCGGTCTTGATGACGTTCGTATTTGTGAAACACCGGGCCATCCTATCGTTTTTGGCAAATATTTAAAATCCGGTTCGGATAAACCAACCGTTTTGATTTACGGTCACTACGACGTTCAGCCACCCGATCCCCTTGAACTGTGGGAAACCGAGCCATTCGACCCTACCGAGCGTGATGGCAAAGTCTTTGCCCGTGGAGCCAGTGATGATAAGGGTCAGGCGTACATCCATGTGAAAGCTCTTGAAGCGTGGCTCAAATCAGGCAACGAGCTTCCTGTAAATGTGAAAATCATTCTTGAAGGGGAAGAAGAAATTGGTTCGCCAAATTTGGTACCATTCCTCAAAGAAAATAAAGAAGAGTTAGCATGCGATATGGTTTTGGTTTCTGATACTGCCATGTTTGCAAAAGACACACCTTCCATCACGTATGGATTGCGTGGTTTGGCGTATATGGAACTCGAAGTTTATGGCCCGAATCGTGATTTGCACTCCGGAGTGTATGGTGGTGCGGTTCAAAATCCGTTGAATGTTTTATGCGAAATGGTCGGCAAAATGAAAGATGAAAATGGGGTGATTCAAATTCCGGGATTTTATGATGATGTCCTCGACCTCACTGATGCCGAACGCGAAGCCGGACGCAAATTACCTTTCAATGAAAAAGCCTGGCTTGGAGCTATCGGTGTTGAAAAAGGATTTGGCGAAACCGGTTACACCACATTAGAGCGCAAATCTGCACGCCCGACACTCGATATGAACGGCATGTGGGGCGGTTATCAGGGTGAAGGAGCCAAAACGGTTTTACCGGCAAAAGCCGGAGCAAAAATCAGTATGCGCTTGGTTCCTAATCAGGATCCGCACAAAATCGCGAAACTCTTTACCGATTTCTGCCATCAAATCAAACCGGAGGGCGTAACGATTAAAGTCCACGACCATCACGGTGGAGATGCAGCCATGACTCCCCTCAACTTTTACGGTCTCAAAGCCGCTGCTCAGGCTTACAAAGATGTGTATGGAAAAGAGCCCTTGTTTGCCCGTGAAGGCGGTTCCATTCCAATCGTAGCCGATTTTGAACGCGTACTCGGAGTCAATACTATTCTAATGGGTTTTGGCCTGAATTCTGATGCCATTCATTCCCCAAACGAACATTTTCATTTAGATGATTTTTATCGGGGAATTAAAACTTCTGCACGCTTTCTTGAGGTTCTTGAGAATTACAAAGCAGATTAAACCGAATTATTCACGAAAAGGTATATTTATATTAATAAGTAGTTGATTATAATATAAATATGTCAAAATATATAGCGCCCAAATTTGAGTGTCGAATATTGCGGCGCACCGAGCGAAGCGATTCCCACGCAGTGATATTTTCTCGTGAGCTTCGTTGAAGTGAAAAAAGCTTACTCAGAGTCCGTCAGCCGACGGACGCTTCCGTCGCTTTTTCCTCTTCACCTTGCTAACAAGAATATTTATTGGTGAATAATCCGGGTTAGCTGATTTCATTCACTTCAGATTCCGCATTAATTCCACGTTTATTCAGTTCTCTCAAAATGGTTCGTGTAACATCACTTTTAAATTTGAACTCGTACCTGATATCAAAAACGTATGCTTTCACTCGCAAAACGACATATGGCCGGTTCTGTTTTATTTCATTCAGAATCAATACAACTATAGGTTTATTCATGTACACAAACCGTGATGTCATAGCGGCTTTTCGCCCGAGACGAATCATCTCATTAGTATCTACTGTTGCTGGCATATATACATCACTGACCACCTGACAATCAAGCGCGCTGGAATTGGTGTTTGATACAGCCTTATTCATCAGTGCGAGAAATAAAATTATGCGTTTTTTTTCCCAGAAACCTGAAGAGTAATAGCCCTTTATCCTGTGATTTAAAAAATACCATCCTGATTTTATTCTTCCAGTCAATAGCCCTATCCTGAACAATCTGCTGATGGCTTTTCCATTTCAGACTGGCATAATCACCGGTAGAAGCCAGCTTGTATAAATATGTGAGCGCTTCATTTGAAATACTAGTGATTTTACTCTCCAACTCTTGAAATGCCTTCTGAGTGGCTTCACTAAGTTTTTCTAAGCGTTCCGTGGTTCGATCCAGAACTTCGCGGGTTAGTTCTATACTTTTTTTTCGGGCGCTGTCTTCCTCTTTCTCACGAATGACATCGGCAGCGGAAACGAGGTTTACATCAATCATTTCTGAAACCTCTGTGGTCTGTAACCTGATTTTATCCAATTCCTTCAGAAAGTCATCTGGTACTTTAGCAAGCTTTTGTACCAATCGCCCACTAATATATGTCGTTATTTCATCTCTGAGCTGAATGGTTTCTTTTTCAACCTCCGGCAATTCATCAACAGTTCTTTTGGAGTGATAAACTAGATTATTGGACATATCCCCCGCTGTAAACTGAATTTTTTCAGCTCCGCAATGATTTTTGTCACTTCCGAAATAAGTGCTTCTGCTCGTTTATAAGATGGTTCCTTTTCATCTGATTCCGAACCAAATTCAGCCGTTACCTGATGGATGAATGTCCCAATACTTTCTGAAAAAGGTTTTGAAGCCGTAAAAATAATATCCGGAAAATTCGCAATAAATGCGTTTACCTGCTTGATTTCAGGATGTTCCAATAAGGTATAATCGTCATTTTGTTTCATCAACACTTAGCTGTATCTGTACTTGATTTCAGAAGGCTCTTAAAAAATATCTATCATCTTAATATTTGAAGGGCTTTGAAAACTGTTGTTCAAAGCCATCTAATACAGAATTTCACTTGAAAGACTTCTGTTCCATGTTATGAGATAGTTATTTTAATTCGTTTAAATATATGTGATAGAAGGATAGTAAGCATAATTCCCGAAACATTTTACTGTATCATTTATTCATCCTAAATTTTAAAAGCCTTCTTTAATTTTATCAGGTGAATTGTGTACTTTCTGACGTAGTAACAACAAAGCCGAATCTCATTTTTATTTTATTGATGGATATTTATCCTCCAATTAAGTTTCTCCCTATGAAGACCATCCTTCTAATTTTTATAACTGGTATTCTGATGATTAATACCACTCATGCTCAAGATGAAATACATCGATTTACGATTCTTCATACAAATGATGAACATTCAACATTAATGCCCGTTCCGCTGGTAGATTACGACCCTGACAAACCAAACCCAACACTCGGTGGTTTTGCGAGGCTTGCTACCAAAGTAAAGGAAATTCGTGCTGAAAAGGAAGCTGACAATGAACCGGTTTTGCTCCTTTCAGCCGGTGATATCATGGGAGGCTCTCCATTTGCTTGGCTGATATTAAATGAAGAAGCGCCGGAAATCAAGCTTATGCATCATATAGGTTACGACGCTATGGTAATCGGAAATCATGAGTTTGATTACGGCCCTGATAAATTGGCTTCCTATCTCGCATTGGCCGGATATCCTGAAAGTCAATCAAAAATGAACGTTATATCGTCGAATATTGACATTCCAGAAGGACATGCGCTTCATCAATCAGAACTTAAACGCACGTTTATATTTGAATTAGAAAATGGACTCAAAGTTGGCGTTTTTGGGCTACTCGGTAAAGATGCCGTAGATGTTGCACCTTTGGCAGAGCCCATTACATTCAATGAACAACATGAAAGTGCCCGAACATTTATTGCTGAATTAAATGAGCAAGGCGCCGATGTTATTGTTGCAATTACACATTCCGGTGTGCCGGAAGATATTGATTTAGCTAATGATGTGCCGGGTATTGATCTCATTGTTGGCGGACACGACCATGTTGCGTTAGATGAACCGATTATTGTAAATGGAACCATTATTGTCCAAACGGGCTATTATCTGCGAAATTTGGGGCGATTAGAGTTTGAGTTTGATACTGCATCTGAATCTCTACGACTTCTCAATGAGGATAACGGAACCCCCTATCTGATTCCGCTTGATGCATCTGTTGCCGAAGACGATACTACCGCCGCAATTATTCAGGATTATGCGTTAAAACTGAACTCATTTATAACTGATTTAACGAATGGCAGGTTTACTGATATAGCCGAACATATTGTTTTTTCGGATGATGAACTCATTCATGGTCCCCCTCATCAGGAAACAGCGGTTGGGAACCTGGCCACTGATGCCATGCGATTAATAACAGAAAAAGTAACAGGTGAGCGTGTAGATTTTGCTTTTCAGGGAAATGGAGTGCTTCGGGCGGATGTAGAGCCCGGAACAATGGATTGGTCAGAGGAGGCTGTTAGCTTTCTGGATTTTACCACTATTGCTGGACTTGGAACCGGTCCTGATCAAAAACCCGGATATCCTATTGTATCCGTTTATCTTACAGGTGAAGAAATCCATCGGGTTTTAGAGATTTCAGCCCTGCTTTCTCAGTATTTGGGTGACACCTATTTTTTGCAGGTTTCCGGCCTGCGCTTTGAAGTGGAACCCGAACGCTCCATTTTATTCAGAATACCTTTCAAAGGAACGCCTATTCCCACGTATCGTGCCGTCTTTAACACCGATTTGTTTAAGGGTTCGGGAATACAAAATGATGAGGGTCCGTGGCAAACTTTAGATAACAAAGATCAGACACTCTATCACATAGTTACTGATTACTATGTGGCATCATTCCTGCCCATGATTGGCGAACTACTCCCCAATCTTCAATTGATTTTGAAAAACAAAGACGGGGAACCTATCAATCATATTGATGAAGCCATTGTTTATCGTGAAGATGAAGAACTCAAAGTATGGCAAACACTAACAGAGTATGTATCTGAGCTTCCGCAAATAGAGGGAAAACCAACCATCCCTGATGACTATTCCAAAACAGGAAATCGTATCATACTTAAAAAAGGATTCCCATTATTGGTTTGGCCGATTGCCGGAGTTGTTCTCGTATCAGGTCTGATTGTCTATGGAATCCGCAGATGGAGAAAACGGAAATAATCATAGATTTGGAAAAACAAATCAGACGTACTATCAGAAGACCATCACATTCTGAAGGGTGCATTACTGTTTCCTTCACACGTTTTTAACTTGAATTTCGTACATTTAGCCAAAATTATAAACAAACCATTTTTACTATTTTTTTATGGAAAATATTGCAGATAAAACGTTTAAAGTCGTAATTGTAGGAAGTGGGCCGGCCGGATTAACAGCCGCTTTATATGCTGCCCGCGCCGACCTATCCCCTCTCGTTCTTGAAGGCCCTGAGCCCGGAGGACAACTCACCACCACAACCGATGTCGAGAACTTCCCGGGTTACCCTGATGGAGTAATGGGTCCAAAAATGATGGAAGATTTCAAAGCTCAGGCAGCACGCTTCGGAGCAGACATTCGGTACGGAACCGTTGAGAAAATCGATTTTGATTCGCGTCCGTTTAAGTTAAATGTGGATGAAGAGTACGATGTATTTGCAGAATCCATCATCGTTTCAACAGGCGCATCCGCCAAATGGCTCGGTTTACCGAGTGAGCAAAAAATGCGTGGACGTGGCGTAACAGCCTGCGCAACCTGCGATGGAGCCTTCTTCCGCAATCAGCATGTAATCGTTATTGGTGGCGGTGATACCGCGATGGAGGAAGCAACATTCTTAACCCGATATGCCAGTAAAGTAACGATTATTCATCGTCGGGATGAATTCAGAGCTTCAAAAGCCATGCAAAAAAGAGTATTTAACAGTGAAAAAATCGACATCATCTGGGACTCAACCTTACAGGAGGTTTTGGGTGAACAAGTCGTTGATGGGGTCATCATTAAAAATGTCAAAACCAATGAAGAAACCACTCTTTCGGATGTAACCGGAGTTTTTCTTGCAATAGGCCATAAACCGAATACCGATTTATTCAAAGATGTTCTCGAAATGGATGACGTGGGTTACATTCTTACTAAAGGAAAATCGTCCAAAACAAATGTAGAAGGCATATTTGCTTGTGGAGATGCACAGGATTCCATTTATCGCCAAGCCGTTACAGCCGCCGGAACAGGTTGTATGGCTGCAATGGATGCCGAGCGCTGGTTAGAATCAAACGATTAAATGCATTGTATTTACTAAACTTATAAAATAAATATATATAATTCAGTTTAATGGGTTCAAAATTTTATGATTTCTCATTATCTTAACTGAAATAATCAAAAAAAAGTGCAATGGCAAAAATAAGTATCATTAAAGAATTCTGGGAATTTCTGAAAGTCAGGAAAAAATTCTGGCTCATGCCCATCGTTTTTGTCTTGCTGTTGATTGGAATAATCATCGTTTCATTAAGTGGTAGCGCATTAACGCCATTTATTTACGCATTATTTTAAATGATTAAGCCATTGAACACAACAAACCCCTTTCTCAAATCCGACGCTCACCTGAGTAGTCGGATTTTTTTTGACCATAAATCCGGAAAACAATTCAGCGTATGCAAGAAAAACCCATAAAAGCATGGTTAGCCTTAGAAGATGGCACCATTCAGCAAGGACTTCTAATTGGTAAACATGGAACAACCGGCGGTGAGCTCTGTTTTAACACAAGTATGATTGGGTATCAGGAGATTTTTACCGATCCCAGTTATTACGGTCAACTCATGATGATGACCTACCCTCATATTGGTAATTACGGCGCGTCATCCATAGATGATGAAGCCCGTCACCCAATGGTAGCCGGCGTCATTGTAAGAGCTTATTCACTGGATTATAGCAACCCAAATGCCGAATCAAGCCTTGATGAATACCTAAAGCGTCACAAAATTACCGGTATAACCGGTATTGATACTCGTACATTAGTCCGCCATATCCGAACCAAAGGTGTTATGAATGCCGTCATTTCAAGTGAAATTGATGATTCCGAAGCACTCATAAAAAAAGCGCAAGACTGGGTATCTATGGATGGGTTGGAGTTGGCCACAAAAGCAACACGAAAAGAAGCCCAAACCATTGCTTCTGATGGAAAATACAAAGTTGCCGTTATGGATTACGGCATCAAACAGAGTATCATAAATAACTTGAAAAACAGAGGATGTACCTTGCGTATTTTCCCCGCTTCAGCTTCGTATGATGAGGTTTCTAACTGGAATCCGGATGGCTTCTTCCTGTCGAATGGTCCTGGTGACCCACGCGCGGTTGACTATACGTTTGAAACCGTTACAAAAATTATGAGTGATGGCCGACCTGTTTTTGGCATTTGCATGGGGCACCAACTCATGGCGCTCTCTCAGGGAATATCGGTGAATAAAATGTTTGTAGGGCATAGAGGAGCCAATCAACCTGTAAAAAATATAGAAACCGGCTTGGTTGAAATCACTACACAAAATCATGGCTTTGCTGTAGATGCAACAACAATAACGCCCGAAATTGCCACTATAAGCCACCTCAATCTGAATGATGAAACCATCGAAGGATTACGATTTTCCAATTCAAATGCATTCAGCGTTCAATATCATCCTGAAGCCTCTCCCGGCCCGCATGATTCCGCATATTTGTTTGATCAATTTACTAAAATGATGTCAACAAATTCCTGATTCGGGCTTTTTAACAGACTACTCAGCTAATAATCATAATTCAAGAATACACTCAGTAATGCCTAAAAGAAACGATATTAAATCCATTCTCATCATTGGTTCCGGCCCAATCATCATTGGTCAGGCATGTGAATTTGACTACTCCGGCACACAGGCTTGTCGCTCGTTGAAAGAGGAAGGGTACCGGGTCATACTGATCAATTCTAATCCGGCAACGATTATGACTGACCCAATCATGGCCGATTCCATTTACCTGAAACCTCTCACTACTCAATCGATTCGTGAAATCGTAGAAATTGAAAAACCCGACGCTGTTCTGCCAACAATGGGCGGACAAACAGCCTTGAATCTTGCTCGTGATTTACATGAACTTGGTTTCTGGGAAAAAAATGGGATTCACATTATTGGTGTCGATATTGAAGCAATCGATATTACGGAAGACCGTCAGAAATTTCGGGATTTAATGGAACAGATAGGCATTGATCAATGCAAAAGTAAAGTTGCCAAATCCATGCTTGATGCCAAAGAAGTTACGCAGGAACTTGGTGGTTTACCAATCGTCATTCGACCATCATTTACACTTGGTGGCATGGGTGGTGGCATTGTTTGGACGGAAGATGAGTTTGAGCGTAAAATTCTGAGAGGGCTCGAACTCAGTCCGGTACACGAAATTCTAATTGAGGAATGTATTTTTGGATGGAAAGAATTTGAGCTTGAACTCCTTCGTGATGCCAATGATAATGTGGTCATTATCTGCTCAATTGAAAATATGGATCCACTCGGAGTGCATACAGGCGATTCGGTAACAGTGGCTCCATCCCAGACCTTACCTGATAAAGTCTTCCAAAGACTTCGTGACGCGGCTATTAAAATGATGCGTTCAATTGGTACGTTTGCCGGTGGTTGTAATGTTCAGTTCGCCGTTGAACCCGGTACAGATAGAATTGTAGCTATCGAAATAAATCCGAGAGTTAGCCGGTCATCAGCTCTTGCATCGAAAGCTACGGGGTATCCTATTGCAAAAATTGCCACGAAACTGGCTGTAGGCTATCATCTTGATGAATTGAAAAATCAGATTACAGGAACAACCTCCGCATGTTTCGAACCTACATTAGATTATGTGGTCGTAAAAATTCCAAGGTTCAATTTCGATAAATTCCCGGGTTGTGATGAAGAACTCAGCACTCAAATGAAAGCTGTTGGTGAAGTAATGGCCATTGGTCGCACATTCACCGAAGCCATGAATAAAGCCTGGCAAAGTATGGAAACGGGACATTCCGGGCTCGGTGCAGATGGATTTGAAGAATTTGATCGGAAAAGTGTTCGCGAACGTTTAATCAAACCTTATTGGGATCGTTCTATGCAGGTTCGTCATGCGTTCAAGCTTGGCGCATCAGTCGAAGAAATTCAGGATATCACAAAAATTGATCCTTGGTTTCTTCAGCAAATCAGAGATTTGGTATCGTTGGAAAATCGCACGGAGGGACAATCACTTCATATCATTCCGAAGGAAGATTTGTATGAGTTAAAGCAAAATGGTTTTTCAGATAAGCAAATAGCCTGGCTGCTTAGTAAAAGTGGAGAACCGATATCGGAAGATGATGTCCGTGCAAAAAGATTATCCCTTAATTTAAAACCTGTTTTTCGTGTTGTTGATACATGCGGTGGGGAATTTCCGGCAGAAACGCCTTACTTCTATTCAACCTATGAACAAGAAAACGAGAGTGTAGTTACTGACCGGAAAAAAATCATGATTTTGGGAAGTGGCCCAAACCGAATTGGCCAGGGAATTGAATTCGATTATTCCTGCGTTCACGCAGTTCTTGCAGCTAAAGAATTGGGATATGAAACCATCATGATAAATTGCAATCCTGAAACGGTTTCAACAGATTTTGACATAGCAGATAAATTGTATTTTGAGCCAGTTTTCTGGGAGCGTGTACTCGATATCTGGGAACATGAAAAACCAGAAGGCGTTATTTTGCAGGTCGGTGGACAAACGGCTCTAAAACTTGCTAAACGTTTTCATAAGCATGGTATGCACATTTTCGGCACCCCATTTGAAATGATGGACCTTGCCGAAGATCGTGGAAAATTTACCGAAGTTCTGAAAAAACTTGATATTCCGTTTCCGGTTTATGGATTGGCAACGGACTTTGAAGAAGCAAAAATTGTAGCCAAAAATGTTGGTTATCCGGTTCTCATTCGTCCGAGTTATGTACTCGGTGGACAAGGAATGCGAATAGCTATAAAAGAAGAAGAACTGGAAGAGTATGTGGGTGCCATCCTCAAAACACATCCTGAAAATGCTTTTCTAATTGACCATTATCTTGAAAAAGCCATTGAAGTTGATTTTGATTCTGTTTTTGACGGCGAACAATTACACGAAGCCGGCATTATGCAGCATTTGGAACCAGCGGGAGTGCATTCAGGTGACTCAACCGCTGTTCTCCCACCTTACTCTTTAAGTGAGCATGTTATTAATACGATACGCAAGTATCAACGCCAAATTGCCGAAGCTATGCAAATCAGAGGGTTTATAAATGTTCAATATGCGGTAAAAAATGAAGTCGTTTATGTTCTTGAAGCCAATCCGAGAGCAACCCGAACCATTCCATTCATTGCTAAAGCTACAAACCGCCCGGATGCAAACATAGGCGTAAAAGTGATGCTGGGTAGAAAATTGAGTGAGTTTGACCTAACCAGTCATCTAAAGCACTTTGCCATCAAAGAGCCGGTGTTTCCATTTGACAAATTCCCGGAAGTTAAAAAAGAACTCGGGCCTGAAATGAAATCAACCGGTGAAACCATTTATTTCCTTGAAGATTTTAATGATGAGCATTTCAAGAAGCCGTATGAATTTAAAAATCTCTATCTGAGCAGGTAATGACCACATAAATCTAACCATTTTTGTATGTCGCCAGAAGAATTTGACACATTAAGATTTCCTATCGGTCCATTTGAAATTCCACAGAGCATGTCGGAACAGCAGCTGAACCAATGCATATCAGAGATTGAAATATTCCCAAATTTTATCAGAAAAGAAACAGCGCACTTGTCTGATACACAACTCGACACGGTCTATCGCCCTGACGGGTGGACAATACGGCAAGTCGTTCATCATTGCGCCGACAGCCACATGAACAGCTTCACTCGTTTCAAATTAACGCTTACTGAAGATACTCCCATCATCAAACCATACTTTGAAGACCGCTGGGCAGAACTCGTTGATTCTACTCTACCTGTTGAACCATCTCTACGGATGATTGAAGGAATTCACCAAAAATGGGTAGCTATTCTTCGGTCATTATCAGTCAATGAAGTTAAAAAAGGATTTAATCACCCTGAACATGGCAGGATTATTCCTTTGTTTGAAAACGTTGCTATGTATTCATGGCACTGTAAGCATCATCTCGCTCATATTACTACTCTTAAAAAGAATAAAGACTGGAAATAGATTCGCAGTCTATTCATTTAAAAAGGGGGGATTGTTCACCGGGAATTTTTTGCATGAACAATTCGCTTGGCATGTCGTAATCAGTCTGAATTATCCATTCATTTAATCTACTGATATGAAAACATCATATTTCTGCTCTATAAAACTGCTTGTTTTAATTCTGTTTATACCGGTTTTATCATTTGCTAATGATTCGGTTGACGGTAAGTGGGAAGGTTTCATTGAACTACCCGGTATGAATCTCAACGTCAAAATCAATCTTACAACAATTGATGACGACTCCCTTAGTGGCACAATCGATATTCCTCAACAACAAGCTAATCAGGTGCCGCTCACCAAACTCAACCTTGATGAAAATACGATTCAATTTACAATTTCGGGCGTCCCGGGAGACCCGACTTTTAATGGAGAAATCGATGGAAATATCATATCCGGAATGTTTACACAAGGAGGTTCATCTTTTCCATTCACACTTGAAAGGGAATCAGATGAAAAGGCTGATGCAAAACGATTAGAATTAAATGAGTTTCTTGATAGTCTCAAAGTAGATGTTACAGAAGCTTTGGAGTATTGGAATATTCCGGGTGCCGCCATTGCAATTGTGAAAGATGGAGAAATTGTTTTGAGTGAGGGCTTTGGATATCGTAACTATGAAGAGAAACTACCGGTACATACATCTACACTATTTGCAATTGGTTCTACTTCCAAAGCATTTACTGCACTTGGTGTTTCCATACTCGAAGAAGAAGGATTTCTTGAATGGAATGAACCTGTTATTTCATACTTGCCAGACTTCAGAATGCATGATGATTACGCAACGCTCAGATTAAATGCGATTGATATGCTATCCCATCGGTCCGGTTTACCTCGTCATGATTTAGCTTGGTATGGATCAGATAGGAGCAGAAACGAATTATATACTGCCATCCAATATCTTGAACCCAGCTTCGATCTACGCACACAGTTTCAATATCAAAACCTAATGTATATGCTGGCAGGAGTTCTGATTGAAAAAAAATCAGGAAAAACATGGGAAGATTTCACGAGGGATAGAATTTTCAAACCACTGAATATGATGCATTCAAATTTTTCTGTTAATGAGTTGGAGAACCACGAAAACGCATCTCTTGCTTACCTGTATCAAAATGAAGAAATCACCCATATACCTTATCGAAATATTGACGCGATGGGACCAGCCGGTTCCATCAACTCCTCAGTTGACGATATGGCACAGTGGTTGCTATTTTTAAATAATGAGGGAAAAATAGGAGAGGAAGAATTGGTATCGCCAACTACAATCTCAAAATTATTTGAACCACAAACTCCTTTAACTGTTTCAACCGGAGATATTAAATCGTCAAGTTATGGATTAGGATGGTTTATTGATGTGTACAGAGGGAAACTAATCTATCAGCATGCCGGCGGAATTGATGGATTTATTACTATGGTTGGATTGTATCCGGAATCAAACGCCGGAATTGTGGTTTTAACAAACAATATGTCGAATGCTCTTGGAACATTGATGCTCAGGACAGTTGCTGACTACTTTCACGATTTAGAACCTATTGACTGGAAAGCCAGATTGATGCCCCCAAAATCGGAAGAAGAAGCGAAAGCAGAGGCTGATGAAGAGAAAACTGATGATACTGATGATGGTCAATCAGACAGAGTAAAAGGAACCCAACCAAGCCTAACCCTGCAATCATATTCGGGTATTTATGAGCATGGTGGTTATGGACAACTACAGGTTAAGTTCGAAAATTCTACATTAACAGCTTCACTTAACACCATACCCATAACTTTGGAACATTGGCATTTCGATGTATTCGAAGGTACCATTAATTTGGGTTCAGAGTCGAAGCTAAAGATACAATTTCAATTAGACTCGGGGGGTAGCGTTAAATCTGCTCTAATCCCACTGGAAACTACTTTATCGCCTATTGAATTCAAAAGAAAACCGGCAGAAACACTAAGTAGTCAATCCTATTTATCAAGTTTCACGGGAACCTATTCACTTGGGCCACAATCAGTAAGGGTTAGCCTGAGTGGTGGCAAATTACGTGTTACAATCTCAGGACAACCAACGTACACGCTTGTTCCGGTTTCTGAAAACTTATTTTCACTGGAAAACATGGACGGATTCCGATTACGCTTTGAATTGAATGATGATAACTATGCCACAAAAGCTATTTTTCTTCAGCCAAATGGTACTTTTGAAGCAATCAGAAAAGATAACTAATGTTTTATCTGGATGATATCAATCGAAGAAGCAATACTAGTATAGAATAGGTAGCCCAAAAAAAAAGCTCTGTTTACGAAGAGTAAACAGAGCTTGTAGGGGGGAATAAAAAAGACGAGGCAGCGACCTACTCTTCCGCGTTGGCAGTACCATCGGCGCTGTGGAGCTTAACGGCCGTGTTCGGGATGGGAACGGGTGTGGCCTCCACGCCAGAGCCACCTCATCA
>Ga0208112_100135_pt1 | contig 119378 bp, 105 predicted proteins | sample HotLakConsoUCCLE_FD_184736 | JGI IMG/M metagenome (GOLD analysis project Ga0208112, IMG submission 184736) | Hypersaline microbial mat communities from Hot Lake, Washington, USA - Hot Lake Consortium UCC-LE (SPAdes) (version 2) ...
TATAGACTGCAGTTACATTGGGCGGTTGACGGTTTGGAGAGCTCACGCATCGTTGACGATGACCCGAAAATATAGACGCATCTATATCACTCCGCATCTGCGACTTTTTGTCAATGCGTAAGTCCTATCTTGTTCAAATTGCTGAATTTCCAACGAGGTTAGCGGAGAGGTCTCGTTTGTATCATGCATGGCAGACATGGGCGGGGAATTCCCTGCACCAGGTGAGAGGTTAGCGGAGAAGGCTCGTTTGTATCATTCATAGGCAGGGAGTAGAGTAACCAGCAATGACTCACCTTGAACCAGGCTGCCACCCTTGGCGGTTACCATCCTTAAACTCAAGGCAGATGGTTCTGTCAATTCCTTCCAAATTTTTGTCTGAAGATAGATTTTGCCGAAATTATGCCTGGGCTGAGGCAAGGCTATATGTGCCACCATACCCAATAGTGAAAAGCTCTGAGGAAATAAAAAAGGTTTATCCCATGTCCAGCCCGAAACCTGTAGCTTTCCCTCGGCAAAACTCTACTTCTGGACTTGGACAAGGTTTATCCCAAGTCCAGCTCGCAATCTAGAGTTTTCTCTAAGGCAAAACTCCACTGCTGGACTTGGACAAGGTTTGGACTTGGACAAGGTTTGGACTTGGACAAGGTTTATCCCAAGTCCAGCTCGCAATCTGTAGTCTTCTCTAAAGTAAAACTATTTTTCTGGACTTGGACAAGGTTTATGTACGCTACCGTACTCATGTCGGAAGTCTCTTACCCTACAAAAAAGTTTCCTATTTACCTCAGCAAATAAACCCTAGAAAAAACGGCAAAATAGTGTCTGCATCCCTCCCCCCAAAATCCCTGCATTCAAAAGCTTGCACTATACAGCTTGAGTTTATTTCATTCCTTTAAAAGGATTAACGACTTACGCCTTAAGGCAGATTTTCCGGCTTCAGTCTCATCAACTCCTTGATCATGAATGAGTCATCAATAATGTACTGGAGGTACATTATTGATATTTCTCCAAAAACACAAAAACAACGCCTGAAATCTCAGCACTGGCTGCAAAAGAACAGCCTCGCTATAGGATGCTGCAACCCCAGTTCGTATTGACCACAACGCACCATTCGCGTCAAAGCAGTCCCTCGTACCGTAAGCGTTGCATTACGGCCCAAAAGCATAGTCTGCAGGTCTTAACACCGGCCATGAGGCTGCGAATGCCCCCTACGCAGGTCACACATTCGGCCCCGCCTCCACCTCGACAGTTTTGGGGGCAATGCTCACCTGTCTTAATTCGGTGACATCACACAATAGGCTTCAGGCTTTGATTCTGGCAAAAATAAATTAGTCGTCGTCTTCAAACACGCTCTTGAAGAAGTCGATGGTGTCCTTCAGCGCGGCGATGAATACATCAATCTCGGCCTTGGTGTTGTAGAAGTACAGGCTGGCCCGAGCAGTGGAATCGACCCCCAGCAACTCCCGGTGCAGGGGCTGGGTGCAGTGGTGCCCCGAGCGAATTGCCACTCCGGACTGATCCAGCAGGGTGGAGAGATCCTGGGCGTGGACTCCCTCCACAGTGAAGGTAGCCAGGGCGGCCCGTCCGCTGCCGTCGGCCTCAGGTAGGGGACCGTACAGCTTCACTTCGGGGATCGCCTGCATCTGCTCGTACAGATAGGCGGTGAGTTCGTGCTCGGCATCGGCGATCTTGTCCATGCCGATGCCAGACAGGTAATCTACCGCAGCCCCCAGGGCAATGGCTTCCCCAATGGCGGGAGTACCCGCCTCAAACTTATGGGGCAAGTCTGCGTAAGTGGAATGGTCGAAGAACACATCGGCAATCATTTCGCCGCCGCCCAGGAAGGGGGGCATTTCCTCCAGCAGGGCCAGCTTGCCGTAGAGGAAGCCAATCCCCGTGGGGCCGCACATCTTGTGGCCGGAAGCGACGAACCAGTCGCAGTCCATGGCCTGCATATCCAGGGGCATGTGGGGGGCACTCTGGCAACCGTCGATCAGTACCCTGGCACCCACGCTATGGGCCAGGGGAATGATCTCTTCCACCGGGTTAATGCAGCCCAGGGTATTGGAAACGTGGTTAACGGCAACCAGCCTGGTCTTGTCGTTGATGAGCTGCTTGAACTGGTCCAGATCAAAGGTTTGCTCTGGGGTCAGTCCCACAAACTTCAGCACTGCGCCCGTGCGCTGGGCCACAAACTGCCAGGGCACCAGGTTGCTGTGGTGCTCCATCACCGACAGGATGATTTCATCCCCCGGCTGCAGGGCGCTCATGCCCCAGGAGTAGGCCACCAGGTTAATGGCTTCGCTGGCGTTGCGGGTGAAGACAATTTCGTTGCGGCTGGCGGCGTTGACGAAAGCTGCCACCTTGTCCCGCGCTCCTTCGTAGGCGTCTGTCGCTCGGGCACTGAGGGCGTGAATGCCCCGGTGCACGTTGGAATTATCCTGCCGGTAGTAGCGCTCCAGGGCATCCAGCACCGCCTGGGGCTTCTGGGAAGTCGCCGCGTTGTCGAAGTACACCAGCGGGCGACCATGCACGTCCTGATGCAGAATCGGGAAGTCGGCGCGGACCTTGGTGGCAAGGGTGAGTTCCTGGGCAACAGTCATAGGGTTAGGGGTTAAGCAGAGATAAGCGAAACAAACATGATTCCTGGGCAAACTGCATCAGCAGGGGAGCTAATCAGCCATCCCCTCCTGGGAGGGGTACCCAGCGGGCGGAGGCGGCTAGGGATACTGGGCTGACCCACCCCTGCCCTGCCCAGGAGGGGATGTGGCCAACAGGATTCTTAGAGGACGAGAGATCTAGGTCCATCGAGCCATCGCCTCCGTTAATGCAGAACGCAACGACGGTACTGCCATCGTATCTAAAATCTCCATGGCAAAGGCGTAAATCAGTAACCTTTGGGCCTGGGCGGCGTTGATGCCGCGACTTTGCAAGTAGAAGATTTCATCCGCCTCTAGCTGGCTGACGGTGGCCCCGTGGGCGCACTTAACGTTGTCGGCCACGATTTCCAGCTGGGGTTTGGTATCTACCCGAGCTTTGTCTGACAGCAGCAGGTTGCGGTTGAGCTGGCTGGCGCTGGTAAGCTGAGCCTTTTGTGCCACCGCCACACGACCACTGAAGACGCAGTGGGCTTTGCCATCCACGATGCACTTGTGCAGTTGCTCGACGGTGCCGTGGGGATGGTTAAGGGCCACCAGGCTGTGGGTGTCGTTGTGCTGGGAGTCTGCGATCGCGGCCAGCCCATACAGCCTGGTCGCGGTCTGCTCGCCCGTCTGGTACACCTCCCAGTTGTGGCGAGAAAGCCTTGCGCCGAAGGAAACAGCCGTGCTGGCGTAGTGGCTGTCCCGTCCCTGGGTGACGGCAGTTTTGCCGATGTGGAAGGTGCCTGATCCTTCCCGCTGCACCCGCAGGTGGGTAATCTGGGCGTTGGTGTCCACAAAGAACTCGCTGACGGTGTTGGTGAAGTGGCTATTGCCCTCAGCCCCCCAGAAGTCTTCGATGACGGTGGCGGCACTGCCGGTTTCGGCAATCACCAGGGCCCGAGGCTGGGCCATCAGGGGAGAATCACCAGCTTTGGTCAGATAGATAATCTGAATGGGAGTCTCGACCACCGAGTTCTTCGGTAGCCAGACCACCACGGCATCCTGAAACCCGACGGTGTTCAGGGCGGTGAAGGCCTCATGGCCACCGCTGGACTGGGCCAGGCGCTCGTCCAGCTTAGCCTGGTGCTTGCCGTAGAGACTTTGTAGACTGCCGACTACGGCACCCTCGGGCAGGGCATCCAGTTGGGAGAGTTCGGCGTCAAAGCGTCCGTTTACAAGGACGACCTGGGCACCTGTGGACTCTTCCAGACGCACAGAGGCCAGCTCATCGGCGGAAACTGACGCGGATTCCGTCACGGCAGCAAAGTCAATGGCCAGCATCGGCGACAGATCCGTGAACCGCCAGTCTTCCTCGCGGGTGGAGGGGAAGGTCTGCTCGTTCACCAGGGCATCGGCCTTAACTCGCAGTTCTGGTAAGGCGAGTGCTGCGGGAATAGCAGTTTTCGCAGACTGGGACAGACTCTTCAAATACGCCTGCCGCTGGTCGGCTTTGGTGATGTTTGCGGTGGGTGCGGGTACGGGGTTTGTCATGACACGGCCACCTCAGCTTTATGCTCGGCCAGAATCCATTCGTAGCCACGGTTCTCTAGCTCGTGGGCCAGGTCTTTGCCGCCCGTGGTGATGATGCGGCCATCGGCCATGACATGGACATAGTCGGGGACGATGTAGTTGAGCAGCCGCTGGTAGTGGGTGATCAGCACCACGGCATTGTCGGGGGTGGCAAGCTGGCTGACCCCTTCAGCAACGGTCTTCAGGGCGTCGATGTCCAGGCCGGAGTCGGTTTCGTCCAGAATGGAGAGCAGCGGCTCCAGCAGGGCCATTTGCAGAATTTCGTTGCGCTTTTTCTCACCGCCAGAGAAGCCTTCGTTGACGCTACGGTCGAGGAAGGAGGCGTCCATCTTGACCACGTCCAGCTTTTCTTCGATCAGGTCGTCGAAGTCGAACACGTCCATTTCTTCTTCGCCCTGGGCTTTGCGGTGGGCGTTGTAGGCCACCCGCAAAAAGTCCCGGTTGCTAACGCCGGGAATCTCCAGGGGATACTGGAAGGCCAGGAAGATGCCGGAAGTGGCCCGTTCGTGGGGTTCCAGTTCCAGAATGTCCTGCCCTTTGAAGAGGATTTCTCCGGCGGTGACCTCGTAGTCGGGGTGCCCGGCCAGCACTTTTGAGAAGGTGCTCTTACCGGACCCGTTCAGGCCCATAATGGCGTGGATTTCACCGGCTTTGACCTCAAGGTTTAACCCTTTGAGGATTTCGGTGCCGTCTACGGTGGCGTGGAGGTTCTTGACCGAAAGAATGACGTCGCTGTTCTCGTTAATCATGGATGCTGCTTTGTTGAATACCTCGATGTGGGGGGTGCCCACGTTGTCCTATCTGCGTTTCCAGCCTTTGGAGGGTAAGGGGTGAGGGGTGAGGGGTGTAGCCTAGATTGAGTGACGGGTTTGGTCTATCAAAGGAAATCGGGGGATGGTGGGCAGTGCCCACCCTACGGTGCCGTAGGGTGCATTCGCGAAGCAATGCACCGTTTTCGAGGGAATCCCATCAAACGGCGCATTGCCCCTAAAGCCTCCTACCCGACCGTGTTCTCCAGCTTCAGGGCCAGCAGCTTATCCGCCTCGGCGGCAAACTCCATGGGCAGCTTGTTGAACACATCCCGGCAGAAGCCGGAGATAATCATCGACACGGCATCTTCTGGAGAAATTCCCCGCTGGGCGAAGTAGAACAGCTGGTCTTCCCCAATCTTGGAGGTCGATGCTTCATGCTCCACCCGGGCGGTGTTGTTCTGCACCTGGATGTAGGGGAAGGTGTTGGCGCTAGAGGTGTCGCCGATCAGCATGGAGTCACACTGGGAGTAATTGCGGGCTCCCTCGGCCTTGGGACCCATCTTCACCAGCCCCCGGTAGCTGTTGCTGGACTTGGCAGCCGAGATGCCCTTGGAGATAATGGTGCTCTTCGTATTCTTGCCGATGTGGACCATCTTGGTGCCGGTGTCGGCCTGCTGCATGTTGTTGGTCAACGCCACGGAATAGAACTCGCCCACGGAGTTGTCACCCACCAGCACACAGCTGGGGTACTTCCAGGTGATGGCGGAGCCGGTTTCCACCTGGGTCCAGGAAATCTTGGAGTTCTTGCCGGCGCAGAGGCCCCGCTTGGTGACAAAGTTGTAGATACCGCCTTTGCCCTGCTCATCTCCAGCGAACCAGTTCTGCACGGTGGAGTAGTTGATGGTGGCATCATCCAGGGCCACCAGTTCCACAATGGCGGCGTGGAGCTGATTGCTGTCGTACATGGGGGCGGTGCAGCCTTCCAGGTAAGTCACCGAGCTGCCTTCTTCCGCCACAATCAGGGTGCGCTCGAACTGGCCCGAATCCCCGTTGTTGATGCGGAAATAGGTTGACAGGTCCATGGGGCACTTGGTGTTTTTGGGGATGTACACAAAGGACCCGTCGCTGAACACCGCCGAGTTCAGGGCGGCAAAGTAGTTATCGCCGATGGGCACTACCGTACCCAGGTACTTCTCCACCAGGTCGGGATGCTCTTTCAGCGCCTCAGAGATGGAGCAGAAGATGATGCCTTCTTCCGCCAGCTTTTCTTTATAGGTGGTGGCGACGGAAACGCTGTCAAAGATGGCGTCTACCGCTACATTGGCCAGTCGCTTCTGCTCAGAAAGAGGAATGCCCAGCTTCTCGAAGGTGTCCAGCAGTTCAGGATCGACCTCATCCAGACTGCCCAACTTTTGCTCTTTCTTCTTGGGAGCCGAGTAGTAGATGATGTTCTGGTAGTCGATGGGCGGGTACTTGACGTTCGGCCAGGCCGGTTCCTCCATCGTCAACCACTTGCGGTAGGCCTTGAGGCGAAACTCCAGCATGAATTCCGGCTCGTTTTTCTTGGCCGAAATCAGGCGAATCACGTCCTCATTTAGACCACGAGGAATGACGTCGGCTTCAATATCCGTCTTAAAGCCGTACTTATAGGGTTGGCTAACCAGGGACTGAACGGACGTACTCATAATAGGACTCTCTGAACGTGCTGCTAGCGAACGGGTTTAGTATTTACTGGTCTCGGCGCGAATTTCGTCGAAGGTAATGTCCTGCTTGTCCCCAGCAAAGGGGTTGTCTTCCGTGAGGAACAACATGCAGTGGCATTCTTTGCGCTCCTGCATGGGTACGCAGGGGCAGTTCCAGTAAATGGCTTTGACTTCGGCTTCCTTATCCTCGTAATGGCGACAGGGACACAGGGGAGAACCGTAATCGTCTTTATGTTTAGCCAGACCTTCGATGACAACCGCTGTCACACCAGGGTCGGCGCAAAAGTAGGTGCCTGTCCGCTTGGCGTAACTTTGCGCAAAGTTGCGCATCATTTCTAGGTTCTTGTCGGAAGCCTGGGTTGTTTTGTTATCAGTCATGACAGATGGTGTGTGGCGATACAGCCCACTAATTCTATACAATTAAAGCAACATTTAAGTTGTCTAACTAATCTTAGACTAGTTTAGCAACAATAATGTTGTCAAAGTGGATCGTTAACAATTGGATCCATTTTCTCTGGTCCTAACGGTAGATTTGAGAGGCTATTCAACCATCTCCTCCCCTTCTCTGGCTGGGACCAGGCCAATATCGCTGGAGCGCTAAAAACGCATCCACTCCTGTAGTATCTGACGCCATGTGGGCCAACGCAATGACTTCTGTGCAGCAACCCTCTACAAAAGAGGACATTCTGGTTTACCTGCTGAAGCAGGGAGAGGCAACGGCTCAAGCTTTGGCAGCTCATCTTGAGGTTAGCGCCCAGGCCATTCGCCGCCATTTGAAAGATTTAGAAAACGAAGAGTTAATCGAGCACCACACCGCCCAGGAGGGCATGGGGCGTCCGAATCATCTCTATTGTTTGAGTTCTAAGGGACGGGCTAGGTTCCCCGCCCAGTACGACGAGTTCGCTATTTCCCTGCTCGACACCCTCGAAAAAACCGTCGGCAAAGATCAGGTGGGCACCATTCTGCGCAAACAGTGGGAGCAGAAGGCCCACGAATATCAGCGCCAGGTAGGAGAAGGTCCGGTTGCAGACCGGGTAGCCAAACTGGTCAATTTACGCCAGGCCGAAGGGTACATGGCAGAATGGCACCTGGCCGAAGATGAGGAAGATCAGTCCGCTCCGCCGAAGTACATCATTACTGAGTACAACTGCGCCATTTCCCAAATTGCCCGGTCTTTTCCCTCCGTTTGCGGCCATGAATTAGAGATGTTTCAGGTGGCGTTACCCGACTGCTCCGTCACCCGCACCCACTGGCTGGTAAATGGAGAGCATCGCTGCGGTTATTTAATTGAAGCCAAGGCGTCTTGACTTGCCAGCAACAGTAAAGGAACCCTCTGGGCTTCGTTCCGGAACGGGCCGTTTGCGCCAATCGAGTTGCTTGAAATCGTCAGCGGTGCGTTGCGGCTCAAAGGTCTAGGCTGGGAAAATTGGCGCAGGTTAAGGCCGATAACGCACCCTATCCTTAGCGCAGGGCTGGGCAAACAGCTCACCTGGTCAGGGATGGCAGTGTCCACCCTTGTATCTTAAAAAGTGTGGCAGACTGCAGTTGATACTCCCTTCATGCCAAAGCACACTGATTAAGTTGAATATTAAGTTGAAAGCCCAAACTCACCCATGCTTGACCAATCTATCCAATTCCTCACCGAGGCCGACTCCGCCGAAGTAGACAAGGCGCTGCTGTCGTCCCCCGAAAAGTTCCTCACCCGGCTCACCATCTCCACCGCGAGGCTTTTGAAGTACATCTCGCAAGACTTAGAGACTCCCATCGAAGACCTCTCCACTAAACAAATCGTTGAGTGGTTTGAAGCCGACGCTAAACGCAAGCGCGAAGAAGGCGTCAACGCCGCTGTCCTGAAGTGGCAGTCCGAAGGGCTAGATGACTAGTACTGAAAGGCAGAAGTAAAAAGGGTAGAAGGCAGAAGGGGAAAGTCTTACAGGCTCAGCCTTGTAGCTCACACGAACCGGGGCGTTATTGCTGCTGTTATCGGCGAGTCACCAGTTCGCTTTAATGGATCGGCGCTGCATCCCTTACCGCCATAACCTCGTGAAACTGTTTCTAATGTGATGAAACCCTATCAACAGATTCCCATTCAGGACTGTGGCGAGCCTCTAGTGCCGATTTCTGGGGCAGAGTTTGCTCTGGTTGAGCCGTCTCCCTATGCCGTGCTGGGAGCACCCTATGGAGATTCTTCCCCCTATTCCCTCAGAGGGGGAGTTTTAGCGGCGTTAATCCAGGCCCAGAAAAGCCTTCAGGAGCAGCACCCCGGCTGGCGTATTCAGGTGTTTGATGCCTTTCGACCGGTGGCGGTGCAGCAGTTTATGGTGGATCATACCTTTCAGGAGTTGTGCAGGGCGAAGGGGCTGACAGCCAAAAGACTCACCACTGAACAGCATCAGCAGATTTTAGAAGAAGTCCTGCAATTTTGGGCCATTCCCAGTTCAGATCCGGCCACTCCCCCTCCCCACAGCACCGGGGCGGCCCTTGATGTTACGTTGGTTGATTACAAGGGTTCTGCCGTCAATATGGGTTCCCCCATCGATGAAGTTTCTCCCCGCTCCTATCCCAACCACTTTGCTGAGAGTTCAGACCCTGACCATCAGCAGTTCCATGCCCATCGCAGATTGCTCTGGGAGGTGATGACGGCAGCAGGGTTTCGGCAGCACCCGAACGAATGGTGGCACTTTTCCCTGGGGGACCAGCTCTGGGCCTGGTTAATGCGCCAGGAACCCGATCATGCTGACATCATCGCCCGGTATGGCGGTATCCGTGGCTAAGAAGATTCCCATTGCAAGAACCGTCTTGTTTTCTAAATTTCTGGGTAAATTTAGAGAGTGGCGCGAAGAGAAGGTGCAATGCTCAGTCAACGGCAAACTGCTCGGACAATGTTTGCAGCAGCCATAGCATGGTCAATGTCTGCTGTTCCCGCTGTTGCCGGGGAGCTGACCCAGGGCGACGGGTTTTTGAAAGAGCATGCCTCCCTCGAAGCGGTACGCCAGGATCTTAAACTAGCTGCCTGTACTCACCACTGGGACCGGGCGGTAGAGCTGATGGGGGTGTTGATGGCTTCCCCAGACATTTCATCGGAGCAGCGGGCAGACCTGGTCCGGGAAAGACACGAACTGCAGGGGGCTTTACACCGTCATGAGGCTATTGCCGTTGCTCCTCAGCAGTGTGAGGGGTTGCTGGCCAGCTATCTACCGGTGGCAGCTGTCGTTAGTCCTCCCTTAAATTGGGAAAGTGCGCTATATTCTGGCCCAGAAGCTACAGAATTTAATCCGCTGCCTGACCAGGTGGCCCGTCAACAGGCAGCGGCTCAACAGGCAAGGCTGACTCAAGTTATGGAGACCGAAATTCCACCGCTGTCTCCTGCCAGATTGGTGTCTACCCATACCGGCTCAGGTGTTTCTGCTGGGGTGGTGAGTACGGGAGTTGATGTTTTTTCGTTTGTGGCCGGCGGCGGCGATCGCATTTCTCTCGCTGTCACGGTGACGGATGTGCACCCCGGCAGACTATACACCGATGAAGATTCTCAACTGTTTCTGTTTGACCAGAACGGAACCCTGCTGGCAGATAATGATGACCTCAGTCGTCTCCAGTCTCAAATTACTGATTTTTCTCTCCCCCGCACGGGCCGCTATTACGTCGCGGTTACGACCTACAATAATGACCCCATCCTGGACTCTACCCGGCGCATTACGGGTTGGAACGGCAACGGCGGCAGCGCCATTGAGTACACCCTCACCATGACCGGCCTGACCCCAGCCGGACAACTGGTATTGCCGACCACCTTACAGCCTGAGCAATAATCCTGCTCTGTCGGGGAACATAGCTGGTATAACAGTGCTAGTTGTTTTTGTCCCCCACTCCCTATGCCCAGGGACGCTGACCAATCCCTACAGCTTGGTTTTTTAATCCGATTTGTTGAACCCGATCTGAAGCCTGAAGAGATCGAAACCGAAGTTCAGTATCTTCAGGAAGATCTGCTCGACCTCAGCGGCATGGGCCAGACGCGATTTCAGTTTCTGACCAGCCGCCGAAACCAGCTACAGTTCCGCGATGGTGTGCGGTTTGAAGCCCCTCCCGATCGCCTCAGGGTAATTATGAGGCGGTTGTGCGATCGCTTAAATGATACCCCCCAGGAAACCCTGGTGTTGATTTATTACGGTCAGGTGCGGTTGCAGATTCAAACCCGCCAGGCCGAGGAACTGGCCAGCATTTATGCCCCCGCCGAGGCCCTGCTGCCCCCCGACAGCATTTACCTGGCCAAAGCCGAAACCTATGTGCGCACCCGAGGAGAACTGTCCCCTGCTGAGGAAGCTAATCTGGATCTCCTGGCTCACCAGCTTGGGTTAGACCCCGCAGAGGCGGAAACCCTGAAGAGCATCGCCATGGGGCCATTTAAATCGTTGCAGGAAAAACGGCAGCGCTTCCTTGAAATTATGACTGACGAGCTTGCCCACGACTATCCTCCCAGTCCGGAGACTAAATCCGTACTGTACGAACTGGCAGAAAACCTGCGACTACCCCAATCGGAAGCCGATACCCTGTATCAAGCCTATCTGCAGAAACTGCAGGCTGAGGTTGAAGTCAGACTGAAACAGGAACAGGCCGCCGCCGAAGCAACCCGAAAACAAGCTGCAGAGCGGGACCAGCGGCAGCAAGAACAGCAGTCTCTCCTCGACCAGCAGCAAAAACTTGAGCAATACCGGGAACTCTTTCGTCGGGCCATCCAAAAGTCTCTCTACCCCCTCGCCTTTGACCAGGGACGATTAGAGCAGACCCGCCAACTCTGGCAGATATCGCCCGATACGGCCCGTGAGCTTGAGGAAGAGGTGAGAAGCGAACTTTACGGCAGCATTCAATCGGCTACCGGCACCGACTACACCCGATTGCGCCAGCTGTTGTGGTCCCAAGCCTGGCGAGACGCCGACCAGGAAACCGAAAATGTCATTCTCAAAACCCTCAGCCAGGACATGGAACCTATCAATCGGGAGCAGGCTATGCGGCTACCCTGCGTTGATCTGTTGACCATCGACCAGCTCTGGAGCCGCCACAGTGGTGGTAAATTTGGGTTTCAGGCCCAGTATCGAATCTTTGAAGAGGTTCAGCGTAACCCCCACGATTTTCAGCGTCAGCTAGAGTGGCGGAGCGATGCTTTTAACTTAGGGGAGAATTTGAAGCCTTACAAAGCCCTCTCATTTACCCTCAAAGCTCCTGACGGACACCTGCCCAGCTGGCGCTGGAGCTGTCCGAGTTTAGAGGGGGGGTACAACGTGAGCGATGCCGTCATTGAGGGATTTTTCTTACATATGGCCAAGTGTCTTTCCACAGATATGCCTCTTCCTGCGCCCAGTACCTGGGAACCACCGGGCGAAACATAATGGATGACCTGTAACCTATGACAACCCAATCCCAATCATGGACCATGGCCGATTTAGACAACCTGCTGGCCCAGCAGGAGTGGCAGGCGGCTGATCAGGTTACCCAGGCCCTGCTGCTGCAATCAGTGCAGCAGACCCAGGAAAGCTACTTGTCACCCCTGGCCCTGGCCCAAATCCCCTGTAGCCTGTTGCATCAGCTTAATTACCGCTGGCAGTCCGCCAGTCAGGGTTGGTTTGGCTTTGCCAAGCAACAGGCCATCTATACCAGCAGCGCCCAATCTGATACCCACCGGTTTTGTCAGCAGGTAGGGTGGCTCATGGTAGACCTCAAACCACTGGCTTTCTTAAAATTCTACGAATTCTTAAATTTCAGTCTGAAGTCTCCCGAAGGGCACTTGCCAGCTCTCTGGTACTGGCAAACCTCCTGGGCTGAATCCCTGCGCAGTGGCGGTTTTGGGACAGGTCGGGGGGGAGCCTTCGCTGACCCTTCAACCCTGGATGCCATGATGCTGAGGCTTTCCCGCTGTAGCCTGCAGGAGTAAGACTGTTCTTTGGTGGCCGGGCTACCCATCGGTGCCGGGGCAAGGGGGAAGGGGGGGACAGGTGTAGTCGCTATTTACAGAATTCTATTTACAGAATGGGTATGAAAAGGTGCCGCATGCAAACGCGCCCATGGCATCCCACGAGCGCGTTAAATGGAGCTTCAACTACGCTTTACGTCACCGGGTAAACCTAGGGAGCCTCGGTCTGGTCGTCAATGAGGAGATCATCATCGTCCAGCATGGGGCGTCCCCCATTGCCGTTGTCGTCGCCATCCTCGTCACCGTTAGGGCGGTGATTGGTGCCATCAGCCACCGACCGGCCCCCAATCATTTCGTCGTCGGCCAGCATGTTTAAGCTGCCTTCGATGTCATAGTTGCGAGCCGTGCGATCGTCTAAGACGACGTCCTGCAAGATCATGTCGTCATCCAAAATGGCTGAATCAAAGGAGTTATCAACCTCGGGGGCGGTGGCCTCTTCGTAGGCGTTATAGCCGGTCCCGGCGGGAATCAAGCGGCCAATGATCACGTTTTCCTTGAGACCACGCAGCCAGTCAGATTTACCTTCGATAGCAGCTTCCGTTAAGACGCGAGTGGTTTCCTGGAAGCTCGCCGCAGAGATAAAGCTGTCGGTATTCAACGAAGCCTTGGTGATACCCAGCAGTACCGGAGTATAGGCCGCTGGTGCACCGCCAGTAATTGACATGGCTTCGTTCACCTGCTCGACCTGGTAGATTTCCACCAGTTCCCCCGGCAGCATGGTCGTGTCACCACCATCCTCAATTCGGCATTTGGAGGACATCTGGCGCACAATCACCTCAATGTGCTTGTCAGAAATATCAATCCCTTGAGACTGATACACCGACTGCACCTCGTTCACCAGGAAGGACTGCACATGCTGCAGGCTGCGCAACGCGGCCTCATGAATGCCAAGCCCCTGACTGATGTAGTACTCAAAGAAGATCTCCAGAATCTCATGGGGGTTTGCCGGACCATCGGTTAAGTGCTCAGCCGTAGAGATGCTCTGCCCATCGGATACCAACACGTTCTGGCCAGGGTTAATGGGGTAGTCAGTCACTACGCCGTCGGCTTCTTCCACCTTTACTTCAACGGTCTCGTCATCGCTATAAACCACATTGGCAATACCGGGACGCCGCGCCAGTACGCAGGCTTCCTTAGGCCGTCGGGCCTCCAGAAGTTCCTCAATTCGCGGTAGACCCTGAATGATGTCTCCGGTTTTGGCCCGCTCGAACACCAGCAGCACCAGGTTGTCACCCCGCTGCACCAGGTCGCCATCCTCAATATGCAGCACCGCGCCAGTGGATACCCGATAGGGACGGGCAATTCGTAAAGTCAGAATATTACCGTCAATGCGGGTCACTTCCCCCGATTCTTCGCAGGTAATCCCAGGGGCAAATTCGGTATTGGCAACCACCAGATCGCCTGCCTCAACCGTAGGAGTTTGGCCTCCCAGATCGATCTGCATACGGTCGGCTTCGCGCACCACCAGTACCCGGCGAATGGCTTCTAACCCTTCTCGGATACCGCGAATTTCGCCCGACTCTTTACACTGAATTTCGGTGCGAGCTACCACCGCTCCAGGCTCAATTTGCTGCCCTTCTGTCACCAGCAGGCGGGTGACGGTGCTGCCCTGGGTCTGGTCGGCAATCACATCCCGACGTACCGACAGGGTTTCCAGAATCACCATCTGCAGACGCATCCGCTCAGGATCGTCTTCATCTTCTACCAATTCAATGTCAGCCACCACATGGGGAGACTCTTCCTCAATATCCAGCACCAGCTGAGTCTGCAGTAGTTCTACCCCGTCCACAGACTTCACCCGGTCACCATCTTTGAAGGGAATCCGCTGGATGGCCCGTAGCTTAATTGAGCTTTGAGCATCAGAGACAGAATCCTGGCTAGGAACCGCCGGTTCGTCGGGGACAGGATATTCCTCCACCGGGCGCAGCAACAGGGCCGGGCCTTCGGGGGTATCAATGTAGTTAACGTACCGCAGATCCTCGGCCACCAGACCGGGCATGACTTCTTCCCCGGCGTTAACGATGGTGTCATCCCGATCCATGACATCATCCGGAGCATCCACCATGTGAATGTCGCCAGGTTTGATCAAAATCTCCCGCAGAATGTCGTTTTTCTGGGTAACTTCCACCACGCCGCTGTTCTGACAGAAGATATCTTTGACGACTTCGGTGCCAGCCTCAACGTACTGACCATCTTCTACCATCAACAGCGAAATATCTTTGTTGACCTCGTGGGCTTCTTCAGGAATCCAGAGCAGGGTACCGCCCTGGGTGACTTCGTAGCCCTGCTTCCCTTTACCTTTCTTGGCTACCTCAACCCCGGAGAATTTGACAATGCCACCAGTTTGGGTGTGGTACTGATCGTCTTCCAGATCGGCAATCACCTGACCACTGGTGACTTTAGTCCCAGGGGTAGCAATCAGAGAAAAACGTTTACCGCCTGCGGTTTCAACAAAGTAGTGTTCTCGACCCTGGCCTTTCTCAACAATCACCTGGGCCTGGTTCAGCATGACGGAGGCGGTAATAATTTCAACCTCTCGCAGGCTCTTGTCGTCATCGACTTCGGGGAGACGAACCAGGCCACCATGCTCGCTAGTGAGCTTGGTTTCGGCGATGGTTTCTCCGGCTTCGACATGGTCACCGTTGCGTACCACCGGTTCTGCCCCGGGAGGCAGGTTGTACACATCCCCAGATAGCACCCACAGCAAGCCACCCCGCTGGGCCAGACGGGTGGTGTTCCCCTGGCGGTCGGTTTTCTCTTCCTGAACTAGTCCCGCAAACTTGACTTCACCGGCCAGGTCAGAGGTCACGTCTTTGGTGGCTTTCTCAGTCACTTTACGGGTACGTCCCGTGGAGGGTAGCTCGGCCAGCAGCTGTTCGGCCTTAACGGTCTCACCATCCCGCACAAACAGCACCGTACCCTGAGGAATCGTTTCCTTCTGGGATTTACCTGTGCCTTCCACCAATAATTCGGTGTTAGATTCTACGATCAGCGCCTCTTCTCCATACCGGGTCCGGAAGGTGCGGCTCTTGAATTTCTTCGCCAGCTTCACCACACCATCCTTGCTTGCCCGAATTCGGGGCGTCAGTTCGCCAGTGAAGGTTCCCCCCGTGTGGAAGGTGCGCATGGTGAGCTGGGTACCCGGTTCACCAATAGACTGGGCCGCGATGATGCCCACCGCTTCGCCCAGATCCACCATTTCGGAATGGGCCAGGCTCCAGCCATAGCAGAGGCGGCATACCGACCGGGTCGCTTCACAGGTCAGGGCCGACCGCACCATGATCTCCTTAACCCCGGCCTGGTCGATATATTCGGCCATTTCGGGAGAAACGGATTCATTTTTGGCCAGAATCACTTCGCCGGTTTCAGGATGGATGACATCTTCAGCGACCACCCGTCCCAACAGACGATCTTCCATGGGAATCAGTACCCGCTCCCCGTCGGTCATGGCCCGCAGGGGAATGCCCCGCTCGGTGCCGCAGTCGTGCTCCCGAATAATCACATCCTGGGATACGTCCACCAGACGGCGGGTGAGATAGCCCGAGTCGGCGGTTCGCAGGGCGGTATCTACCAGACCCTTGCGGGCCCCGTAGGAGGAGATAACGTACTCGGTAACGGTCAAACCTTCCCGGAAGTTAGTCTTAATCGGCAGGTCGATAATTTCCCCCTGGGGATTGGCCATCAGGCCCCGCATACCCACCAGCTGGCGCACCTGGGAGATGTTACCCCGGGCCCCAGAGAAGGCCATCATGTAAACGGAGTTGAGGGGGTTGTTTTCTTTAAAGTTCTTGACCACCTGGTCTTTCAGCTCTTCGCTGGTGTCGTTCCAGGTGTCAATAACCTTGGTTAACCGCTCTACTTCGGTAATTTCACCGCGGGTATAGCGCTCTTCGGTGGCCCGAATGTCCTCCTCGGCTGCCTCCAGCAGTTGGCGCTTCACCTGGGGTACCTGCAGGTCTTCTACACTGATGGAAACCCCGGCTCGGGTTGCGTAGCGAAACCCGAGGGATTTGATGCGGTCAGCCATTTGGGCCGTGCGAGCGGTGCCAAAGTGGGTAAATGACCAGGAAATCAGCTTTTTCAGCTGTTTTTTATCGATCACCCGGTTGCGGAAAATCATGGAGGATTGAGTCGCCCCTTGCTCAGCCATGGTGTTATCGCCCTTTGAATTGATGTACAAGCGTCGCTGATGTAGTTCGGTATAAATCAACAGGAGAGGTAAGCCTTACCCGCACCCGACTAACCGGCCAATGACTCATGCACCGCCTTGTTGTAAATAATGCGGCCCGGCGTGGTCAGAATGTACTGGGAAATCAGATTGCCCTCCTGGTCAAGCCGCACTTTGCGGTCAGGATAGATCTCGGTAATGGTGCCATCTTCGGCCTCAACCCGCTCGGGGGCAGATTCTTTACCATCGGTTTCCACCGGGCCATCGTACCGCAGCCAGACCTTGGCATGGAGCGCGACCAGTTCCTGTTCAAAGGCCATGATGGCGTCATCCATGCTGGCAAAGTAACGTCCGGCTCCCTTCTCGGCATAGGGGTTCTCGGCGGTGAGATAGTAACAGCCCAGGACCATATCCTGGCTGGGGGTGATGATGGGTCGGCCCGTCGCCGGGGACAGAATATTATTAGAGGCCAGCATCAGCAGTCTGGCTTCTGACTGGGCTTCCAGGGACAGGGGCACATGTACCGCCATCTGGTCACCGTCAAAGTCGGCGTTAAAGGCAGGACATACCAGGGGATGCAGCTGAATCGCCCGACCTTCTACCAGAATGGGCTCAAAGGCCTGAATGCCAAGCCGGTGCAGGGTAGGGGCCCGGTTGAGCAGGACCGGATGGCTTTCAATCACCTCTTCCAGCACTTCCCAGACGCTGGGGTCATTGTGCTGAATCATTTTCTTGGCCGCTTTAATGTTATTAACCAGGCCCTGACGAATCAGCCGGTGAATCACAAAGGGCTGGAACAGCTCAATGGCCATTTCCCGCGGCAGACCGCACTGGTGAATCTGTAGATTAGGACCGACCACAATCACAGAACGACCGGAGTAGTCTACCCGCTTACCCAGCAGGTTCTGCCGAAAACGACCCTGCTTACCTTCGATGATGTCTGACAGAGACTTCAGCGGGCGGTTGTTGGCACCGACCACGGTACGACCCCGACGACCGTTGTCAATCAGGGCGTCCACCGCTTCCTGCAGCATCCGCTTTTCGTTGCGGACAATGATTTCAGGAGCCAGAATTTCCTGGAGACGGGCCAGACGATTATTACGGTTAATTACCCGACGATACAGGTCATTCAAGTCAGAGGTGGCAAACCGACCACCGTCTAGCTGTACCATGGGGCGCAGGTCCGGGGGGATGACGGGGATGGCATCCAGCACCATCCACTCGGGCTTAGAGCCGGTGGCGATGAAGTTATCAATGACCCGGAGACGCTTGATCAGCTTGGCCCGTTTTTGACCTTTCGAGTTAGCAATATCTTCCCGTAGCTTCTCAGCTACCCCTTCTAAATCCAGGTCTTGCAGAAGCTGCATCAGCGCTTCAGCCCCGATGCCTACTTCCACCCCTTCCAGTTCTGACTCTTCGTCGTAGATCTGGTCTTCAATTTCAATCCACTGATCTTCCGTCAGGAGTTGCTTGTAGCTGAGGTTTTCAGCATTGCCGGGATCCAACACCACGTAGGCGTTGAAGTAAACAATTTGCTCCACATCCCGCAGGGGCATGTCCATCAAAATGGCAATGTAACTGGGAATTCCCTTCAGGTACCAGACATGGGCTACGGGGGCGGCCAGCTTGATGTAGCCCATGCGGTGGCGGCGCACCCGAGATTCGGTCACCTCTACGCCGCAGCGCTCGCATACAATGCCCCGGTGGCGCACCCGCTTGTACTTGCCGCAGTGGCACTCCCAGTCTTTCGCAGGGCCAAAAATACGCTCACAAAACAGCCCGTCCATCTCCGGCTTAAGAGTACGGTAGTTGATGGTTTCGGGCTTGGTCACCTCTCCTACAATCTGACCGTTAGGCAGGGTACGTTCACCCCACTGACGAATGCGGTCAGGGGAGGCCAATCCAATTTTGACGTAGTCAAATCGCTGTTCTAGCTTAGGCATGCTCGCTGTCTTCCTCTTTGGCGCGCTGAGTATCAATAACGGATTGAGGAGATGAACTGCTCGTCACCTCCTCAATATGGGGTGAGCGGCTACTCTTCTGCTTCCTCTTCAATTTCCTCCCGGGAAATGGACTCGTAGGTCGGTCGGGATGGGGTCCGGCGGGAGTTGACGTCGGCCATCAGATCCACCTCGGAATCTCGGCTGGTACCATCTTCGCGGGTTTCTACCTTGTGTACCGCGATGTCGAGACAGAGAGACTGCAGCTCTCGCATCAGCACCTTGAAGGACTCGGGGGTGCCGGGTCGGGGAATGGATTTGCCCTTGACGATGGCGTTCAGGGCCTCATTGCGCCCCTGCATATCGTCGGACTTCACCGTTAGCAGTTCCTGCAGGGTGTAGGCTGCTCCGAAGGCTTCCAGCGCCCATACCTCCATTTCTCCAAACCGCTGACCACCCTGCTGGGCCTTACCCCCCAGGGGCTGCTGGGTCACCAGGGAGTAGGGGCCGGTAGACCGGGCGTGGATCTTGTCGTCTACCAGGTGCACCAGCTTCAGCATGTAGGCTTTACCCACCGTGACTGCCCGATCAAAGGGCTCACCGGTACGACCGTCGTAGACCTGAATTTTGCCCGGATCGTCTGGATTAAACACCCAATCCTTACCGGTGACATCCCGAGCCTCCTGGAGTTTGCCGTGGGTTGAGTTCCGGGAAGCTTCCTGGTCGTACATCTCGTCGAAGGGGGTGATCTTAAAGCGGGCATTGAGATTCTCTGCCGCCCAGCCCAGCAGACATTCAAACACCTGCCCCACGTTCATCCGGGAAGGTACCCCCAGGGGATTAAGCACAATGTCTACCGGAGACCCGTCAGGCAGATAGGGCATGTCCTCAATGGGCAGAATGCGGGAGATGATGCCCTTGTTGCCGTGGCGACCGGCCATTTTGTCGCCCACCTGAATTTTGCGCTTTTGAGCGACGTAGACCCGCACCACCATGTTGGCACCAGGGGGGAGTTCGTCTCCCTGTTCGCGGGTAAACACCCGCACATCAACGACGCGGCCCTTCTCGCCGTTGGGCACCCGCAGGGAGTTGTCCCGCACATCCCGAGCTTTTTCACCAAAAATGGCCCGCAGCAATTTTTCTTCCGGCGGCTGGTCGGATTCCCCTTTGGGAGTGACCTTACCGACCAGAATGTCGCCAGCCTCAACCCAGGCTCCGATGCGGATAATGCCGGTTTCGTCCAGCTGCCGCAGGGCATCTTCACCCACGTTAGGAATTTCCCGGGTGATTTCTTCGGGACCGAGCTTGGTTTGGCGCGCCTCAATCTCAAACTTCTCGACGTGGATGGAGGTGTAAACGTCGTCATAAACCAGCCGCTCGCTGATCAGAATGGCGTCCTCGTAGTTGTACCCCTCCCAGGGCATGTAGGCCAGGGTGACGTTCTGGCCGAGGGCCAGCTCTCCGCCTTCGGTGGCAGAGCCATCGGCGAGCACCTGACCGGCCCTGACCTGCTCCCCAGGGAACACGATAGGACGCTGGTTCAAACAGGTGTCCTGGTTTGAGCGCTGATACTTCTGCAGCTCATATCCGTGTTCCTTGCCTTCCGGATCACGCACCACAATGCGATCAGCGTCGAGGTAGGAGACGATCCCATCGGTACGACTGATGATCACCATACCCGAGTCGCGGGCGGCCTGGGCTTCCAGACCGGTACCCACCAGGGGCCGCTCAGGCTGCAGCAGGGGCACCGCCTGGCGCTGCATGTTAGAACCCATCAACGCCCGGTTGGCGTCGTCGTGCTCAATAAAGGGGATCAGAGAGGTGGCCACCGAAATAATCTGCACCGGGGAAACCGCCACGTAGTCCACTTCGTCGGACGCAGTTGTAGTAAAGTCCTGGCGATACCGAACCGGCACCGTTTCTCCCAGAATCCGGCCCTCTTCGTCGGTGGCAATGTCGCCAGGAGCCACCCGCAGGTCGTCTTCCTCGTCGGCGGTCATGTAAAGGGGAGCCTCGTCTTTCAAAACTCGCCCATCTTGAACTTTATAAAAGGGAGTTTCGATGAAGCCAAACTCATTCACCCGGGCATGGGTCGCCAGGGAACCAATCAAACCAGCGTTGGGACCTTCAGGAGTTTCGATCGGGCAAATCCGACCATAGTGGGAGGGGTGAATGTCTCGTACCGCGAAACCAGCCCGTTCCCGAGTCAAACCGCCAGGCCCCAGGGCGCTGAGGCGTCGTTTGTGAGTCAACTCCGCCAGGGGATTGGTCTGGTCCATAAACTGAGACAGCTGGCTGGAGCCGAAGAACTCCTTGATCGCTGCCACCAGGGGCTTGGGGTTCACCAGGGAAGCAGGAGTTAAGGCTTCAGAATCGGACACGGTCATCCGCTCACGAATGATCCGTTCCAGGCGATTGAGGCCAACCCGTACCTGGTTCTGCAGCAATTCTCCGACGGAACGCACCCGGCGGTTCCCCAGGTGGTCAATATCGTCGACCGACCCGATGTCAAATTCCAGGTTAATCAGGTAGTCAATGGCTGACAGAATATCCGTGGGCGTGAGGATGCGGGTAGTATCTGGCACGCTCAGGCGGAGCTTACGATTCAGCTTATAGCGTCCCACTCGGCCCAGGTCATAGCGCTTTGGATCCGAGAATCGGGAATATAGCAGTTGCTCTCCCCCGGAAACGGTAGGCGGTTCACCGGGGCGCAGCTTACGATAAAGCTCTAGCAGAGCCTCTTCTTCGCTGAACTGCCCTTCCTTGTCGATAGTTTTTTGAAAATATTCAGGGTTACGCAGGGAGTCAAAAATCTCGTTGTCAGTAAGCCCCAGGGCCTTTAATAAGATCTGGGCCGACAGCTTTCGGGTTTTGTCGATGCGGACCCACACCAAGTCGTTCTTGTCGGTCTCAAACTTGAGCCAGGCCCCCCGGTTGGGGATCAGGTTGGCGTTATAGGTACGACGACCATTCTTGTCGGTTTCAGCCTTGTAATAAACCCCAGGGCTGCGTACGATCTGGTTGACGATAACCCGCTCGGCCCCGTTGATGATGAAGGTACCCCGATCGGTCATCAGGGGAAGATCCCCAATAAAGACTTCCTGTTCCTTAATTTCCCCGGTTTCTTTGTTGATCAACCGGGTCGGCACATACATTTGAACAGCGTAGGTGGCATCTCGCCGCTTCGCTTCGTCAACGTCGTATTTTGGCCGCTTGAGCTTGTAGTCTTTGCCTAAGAAATGGAGTTCTAGCTTGCCGGTGTAGTCGGTAATGGGAGAGAAGCTTTCGAGTTCTTCAATCAAGCCCTCTTCCAAAAACCAGCGGAAGCTGGACCGCTGAATTTCGACTAGGTCAGGAAGTACAAAGTTTGGGGTGATGCTGTTGGAATCAGTCATGGGTCTCCTAAAGCGAGTCAGGCCCTAGCCATTAGTGGTGTATAAAGCTGAAACCGGGGTCAGTCAGGGTAAAAGTAAACTACGGAGTGTAGTCACATCAGATGAAAAGTGCGTCTCGATGGTAACAACGAATTCGAAGAGTCCTCTAGAACGAACAAGGTAGTCAGATAGCCCCCAATCCATGCGTCAATCTGTTACCCCAAAGCCCAAATTCCACAAGACCGACGCCGTTGATATCAAGCACATCGCCCTCAGTCTGGATGGACTGAGGCTAAGGAGAGGCCGTTGCGGTTAGGGGGCCGGTTGGCTCAACCCTGGTAGCCTCCGGGTCAGGCAAGTTAAATAAGGTTCGAGCGTTGCGAGTTGTGGTCTGAGCCAGTTCGGCAAACTCCATCCCCCTCAGGTCGGCTAAGTAGGTGGCGACATGGTGCACAAAAGCCGGTTGATTACGACGCTCTTTGCGACAGGGTTCCGGCGACAGGAACGGGCAGTCGGTTTCGACCAGCAGACGATGGGCTGGCACCTGGCGGGCTGAGGCCTTAACCTGCTTGGCGTTCTTGAAGGTGACGATGCCGCTGAAACTGATGTAAAACCCCAAGTCGAGGAAACGCTGGGTTTCCTCAGGGGTCCCTGCCCAGCAGTGCATGACGCCGGTAACTGAACCGACAGACCGTTGAAAACGAGCAATTAAATCTGCCGCCGCCGGCGCAGCATCACGGCAGTGCACGATTACCGGCAAGCCAAGCTGATGAGCAATGGTGAGCTGTGCCCAGAATGCCTGTCGCTGAAGCTCAGCGTCATCAGCCTTGAAAAAGTCGAGCCCGGTTTCACCAATGGCAACCACCCGGCTATCGGACTCTGCCAGTCGACGAATCAGGTCAGGCAGGTCGGGAGTCCATTTATCCATATCCAGGGGGTGTAACCCGATCGATAGATAAACTTCAGGGCACCGATCGGCAATGGCCTGCATGGCCGGAAACTCGCCCGGTTCGACGCAGGAGTGAACCAACTGGGACACTCCGGCTTCGCGCCATGCTGAAGCCACAGCCTCCAGGTCTTCGGCCAGGGAATCGAAATTTAGGTGAACGTGAGTGTCAACCAGGGGCATGGAACTTGGGGCAGGAAATAACAGCAAGCGAAACCTCAAACCATGGCAGCCCTGATTTAAGATGCCGCTTCTGCCACAGGCTCCTGGGATGCTGTTGCTTTGAACGCCCTGGCGATTTGGGACTTCTTACGAGCACCGGTATTGGGGTGCAGCACTCCTCGCTTTACGGCTTTATCAATCTTGCTGTAGGCGGCTGCCATAGAGGCATTGACGGCTTCGAGGGCTTCCGCTGAGGGATTCGCCTTGTAGGTATCTAAATCCGCAAGGTAAGATTTGGTAAGAGTTTTGACCGCCGACTTATATGACCGATTGTGCAACCGGTTGCGTTCAGAGATTTGGATCCGTTTGAGTGCAGACTTAATGTTCGCCACAATTTGCCCTAGCTTAACAAGGTTATATTGACTGGATAAATTATGTTAGCACCATTTGCATAAAATGAATGCTTGCTTTTCGGTCAAGTTCGCCCGAGATCGACTAGGATGTTAGAACACCAGCGCCCCGGCAACGGTTGTGTTGGTGTGAGTGCGTGATCGACGCCCCGTTCAGGGGATGGCTATCCGACAATCCTTACCATCGCTGGTTTATCCCGACGAAACACGCTGTAATGCTGCGCATCATCCATCAGCCAACCGAGGCCAAGACAGAGCTGCAGCGCATCTGTGCTCGAACCCACGACGATCAGGTCGTTCATAAAGAGGCGACGGTCCGCGAGATTTTGCACGCGGTCAAACGCCAGGGGGATCAGGCCCTTTTTCAGTACACCGCTGACTTTGACCAAGTTACCCTCACCCCCGAAACCTTGAGGATATCAGGGGCGGAGCTGGATGCTGCTTACCAGCAGGTGAATAAGTCTCTCTTGGACGCCATTCGCCTGGCCTGCCGCAACATCGAACGGTTTCACCAGCAGCGGGTGCCCAAGAGCTGGGTACAGTTTGAAGACGATGGCATCGTTTTAGGGAAGCGCTACACCCCGGTAGACCGGGCCGGAATTTATATTCCTGGTGGCCGGGCGGCCTATCCCAGCACGGTACTGATGAACGCTATCCCGGCAAAAGTGGCGGGGGTTGAGCGCATTGTGATGGTTACCCCTCCGGGGTCGGAGTTGGGGGCAAACCCTGCTGTGCTGGTGGCAGCCCAGGAAGCTGGCATTTCAGAAATCTATCGGGTCGGCGGAGCCCAGGCCATTGGAGCGCTGGCCTATGGTACCGAAACCATCCCTCATGTCGATGTGATTACTGGCCCCGGCAATATCTATGTCACCCTGGCCAAGAAGCTGGTCTTCGGCACCGTGGGCATTGATTCCCTGGCTGGCCCCTCAGAAGTTTTGGTGATTGCTGACAGCTCTGCGCAACCTCGCCATGTGGCCGCAGACCTGTTAGCCCAGGCGGAACATGATCCGATGGCGGCGGCTATTTTGATTACCACCAGTGCCAAACTGGCCGAAGCGGTTGCCAACGAAGTTGATCGGCAGTTGACGGGACACCCTCGCCAAACCCTAACCGAGAAATCCATTGCTAATTATGGGCTGGCGGTGGTGGTGGACAACCTGGAAGTGGCAGCATCCCTATCGAACGAATTTGCCCCGGAGCACCTACAGCTAGAAGTGGCTGAACCCTGGGATGTGCTGGAACACATCCGCCATGCCGGGGCCATTTTTCTGGGCCACTCTACCCCCGAGGCTATCGGCGATTATCTGGCCGGTCCTAACCACACCCTACCTACTTCAGGGGCAGCCCGTTACGCTTCGCCCCTCTGTACTGAAACCTTCATGAAGCATTCCAGCCTGATACAGTATTCGCCCAAGGCGCTGGAAGACGTGTCAGATGCGATTGCAGTGCTGACTGAAACGGAGGGTTTACCCTCCCACGGCGAGTCAGTTACCCTGCGAACCGAAGATTCTGATCCAGATGACCTTTAGGGGCCATCGTTTTTTGTCTTTCTAATAATCTTCCACGGTCTGCCCGAGAAACTGCCTGAGGCGAAAAATCACCAGGTTCTGGCCAATATTTAAGGGAATTGCTGAAACCCCCTCAAGTTTGGACTGTACCCAGTTCTCGCCCCAGTACCATTCGTGGAAACCATCAATGCCACCGGCTAAGAGCATAGAGAGGTGATGATCGGTCACCTGGGTTACGGTGTGCTGAATTTCTACCGGTCCTAGATAGCTCTTAAACACGAGCCCTTGATGGAGTTCGCCGGGCAATCCCTCTTGAAATCGCTGGGGCCACAGCCACAGCCGGAACTTACCGGGCTGAACTAAACTGGCCTGGATTTGAGATCGATCCGCCTCAACTTCAAGTCGCAAATGGCTTTGCTGAAAAGTGCCCAACATGCGCGGTTGCTCTGCCCGAAAACGTCACCTTTCAGTATGCCAAAGCATTCCTCCTTGTGCTGGCAGAAGGCTGGACCGAATCCCGATTAGAATAGTACAAAGGAATGTTAAGCTCTCTTGGAATCACCCATGGCAGATCAACTTATTCGGGCCACCGCCGCCGACGGAGGTATTCGTGTGGTCGGGGTTGTCACAACAAAACTCACTGAAGTTGCCCGACAGCGGCATCAGCTATCTTATGTGGCAACGGCGGCCCTGGGGCGCACCATGGCTGCCGGTTTGCTGTTAGCTTCTAGTATGAAACGGCCCCAGTCCCGGGTGAACATCCGCGTTCGAGGTGACGGACCCCTGGGAGGGATTCTGGTGGATGCCGGCCTGGATGGCACTGTGCGCGGCTATGTGGATAATCCCACCGTTGAATTGCCCCCCAATGCTTCTGGCAAGCTGGATGTGGGCGGAGCGGTCGGTCGGAATGGCTACGTCTATGTGGTGCGAGATGTGGGTTATGGCTACCCCTACTCCAGCACCGTTGAGCTGGTGTCTGGGGAAATTGGCGATGACCTGACCCACTATCTGGTGAATTCTGAGCAAACCCCCTCGGCCCTGGTGTTGGGAGTCTTCGTCGGGGCTGACGGGGTTGAGGCTGCTGGCGGGTTACTGCTGCAAATTCTGCCTCGAGCCGCAGAAGACGAAGAAATTGTTTCTGTGCTGGAAAGCCGCCTATCTTCCCTGACTGGTTTTACCCCCCTGCTAAGGGCTAACAAAACCCTGCCTCAAATTTTCGAAGATTTAGTGGGGGATATGGGGCTGAACCTTCTACCCGAATCTCAGCTGGTGCGATTTAACTGTCCCTGCTCCCATGATCGCATGCTGGGAGCCCTGAAGATGCTGGGAGAAGCAGAACTCCAGGACATGATTGAGAAAGATGACGGTGCCGAAGCGACCTGTCATTTTTGTAATGAGGTGTATCACACCGATAGCGATCAGCTGGCCCGGTTGATTGAGGATCTGCGGGAGGAGCGCCAGGAGGCTAGTCGTTAGGAAACCCTTAAGGGGTCAGAAACTCAGAAAGGGGGCGTAGCCTTACCCTGCTGATACCTGAGATTGTCCCATCTGGATCTGTTCGACTACTTGGCGAATCCCCTGAATTACACTTAACCAGGCTTCATCTCTGTCTACCCAACGGCTTACAGGTTGCCCATCTTGCGGCAATACCTGCATTTTTGCCAAGGGAGATGCGGACCAGTCCACAGGTCTCAGGATGACTGGCAGAACTCTGACTTCACCTGCTTCGTAACGAGCGATAGCTCTCCTGGTTTCTACATCATAGGGATAATCTGAAGCCAGGAAATCTGAGCTGATTAGCAGCAACACAATCTGGGAATTTTCCAGAGCGATACTGATTTCGTTAGCCCATTCTGTGCCTGGGCCTATTTCCCGTTCGTAAAACCGGTTGATCACTCCCTGCCGGATTAGGAAAGTCAGATGCTGCATTAATTCTTCGGCGAAGGATTTATCTTTGTGGGAATAGCTTAAAAAGAGATTAATTCCGGTGGTTGAGGATTGCCAAAACTCATTGGTCGGGGCAACACGCTTGCGTGCGGGGCCAAGCTTAGCTGTAGCTACCAAACGGTCTCGGCTGGAGACAAGCGTATCTGTGTCCGCCAATCGCCGGGCCACCATGGCTGCCAAGGTTTCTAAAGCATAGGCTGCACTTTCTGGATCTTTGGTGTCTTCTTCTAAAACCGGAATACGTTCTCCGAAACTCCAGTAGGGAATGTATGGAATGCGGGTGAAATTGAGTAAATCAGAAGGCTTAGTATGGTGATATTTCCAGTCAGAATAAAGGGGTTCGAGCTTTTCTTCAATTACTTCTAGCCATTCCTGGGCCATTTCATACTCAACCCGACCTTCAAACCGAGTTACTATCGGTAGAACCAATAGTTTCGCTCGATCAAAGGGTAAAGCATTCCTCTGCCGTCGGGCTAGCTGAATCACGTTATACGCGCCGTCAATGCTCTGATGATTTGTCGTAAATAAGAGAACTAAAAAATCTGGTAACTGTACCGTACAAATACCGCCGATATCTGTAATGCCTGTACGACTATCAATCAGGATGAAATCAAACTCTTGTTTCCACTGGCTTCGTAAATCTTCCAAAAACTGGCCTAGATTATGCGACTGGTAGAGTTCTGCCCATTCCAGCCGTTGCATTCTTCCAACAAAGGATGCATCCAACGACCCTGCAGGTATAAAGGATAAGGGCTCTGCTCCATTGGGAAATTGGGCTGTCGCCACAAAGTCCTGCCATTGGCAAGGCCCTCCAGCGATATAGGTTTCAATAAGTTCCAGCAGGCCTTGGTGGGGTTTGTTCGTCAGCCAGGGCTCGAAGTAGAGATGTAACCCAGGAGCTTCTAAGTCCCAGTCAATGCACAGAACTTGATATCCCCATTGAGCTAAAGCAGCACCAATACTGGCCAGAGCGAAGGTGCGCCCAACCCCTCCTTTGTAGGAATAAAATGTAACAATGCTGCCTTCGATCATTGGAGCCTCGGAAGATTAACAGATACAGGCTGAGGGGTCAAATTCGGCGTAACAACAGGCCAATCAGATTGCCAGCGTGGGGTTCTTTCAATAATGGACCAGATTTCGACTGCGATATTTTTGACTTCTTCAGTAAATTCAATAAAACCCTGGGTTTCTCGAAAGCTGGGGTAAGGATAACTCCATTTTCTTAAGTCCCGGCTCTGAACACGCCTGGCTTCAGGAGGAAAATGTTCCCCATCAAAGAAAATCACAGGGTATACCAATCCTGATGGATTGCCAGGCGTGCGATAGCCCAACAACTCCTCTCGTTTTGCCATACTCTGCCACTCTGCCATACACCAGGCGGAGCGAAAGTAGTCAGCTGACCATACCGCAACTAAACAGCGTGAACTTAACAAAGCCTGCTGCAGCTTTAGGGGCCAATCGTCGGCAGTCTCAATACCCTCAGTATCGATGAAAATCTTAGGTTCATAGGGCATTGCCTGAGACAACCACTCAACCAGGAGTGGATAAAAGTGATTCTTGACCCATCCTCCTACCGGATTGGGACGTCGGTAGCTGATAAAAATGTCGTACTGGTAATCATCAGACATAGCACTTTAGGTTTTGGAAATCTGCTACCCCTTGATAAAGAGGGAAACTTCCAACCTTGCAAAATTAATCTAAATCTATGCAGCCAAGCGCCTGTAGGCGGTCGCCAGGGCGTCATCATCTCCGACGTTACCGGGGAAAAGCACTACAGGCAGGTGAGGGAACTGGGGATGGTCTGTCGGGGTGCGGACAATAGACACCCCCGGCAAAATTTGTCCCAGCAGGCGCGCCGTTCTGAGGGCAAGGCCGGTGCTGAGGGTGTCGTTGGAGGTAATACCTCCTTTGCTAATCAGGAACCCGATATCATCGGGGAGTCCTTTGACGATATCCATTAAGAGAGTGGAAACCTCAACCCCAAAGTCCAGCCGGGCCTGTACCGAATCAAAAGTGAGTTCTTCACGGGAGGTGTAGACTACAGCGGTTTTCCCCTGGCTATGGGCTTCCCTGACCTGCTGTACCACAGAACTCAGCAACTGCTGATGGGCGTCGGCTCCGCCGTCTCGCAGCTGCCGAACATCGACTTCAATGCCGGTTACCCCCGATTCTTTAAGGAGGGCTTGAAGCTGGCGGGTAGTCTTTTGCACATGGGAGCCAACGATGACCACCCCGGCTTTGCCCTCTCGCACGTAGGCACGCATGTGATCGGCATCCACCGGCTGGGGGGGAAGGGCCGCCAGGGCAGTAAGGATGCTGGCGGCGCTGCGAAACAGAAATCGCTTGCCCTGGGATGCGGCGGATAGTAAATCCTGGGCAAATTGGTTCAGGTCAGCCTGGGTCTCTCCATCCACAGCACAGCAAACGTTATTTTGCAGCGCCATCAGCCGATCCAGAGAGCCACCGCGAATGTCGCTGAGGGTGAAACGTTCAACGGTGCTGGCTGAGATGCGACCATTTGTTTTTTCTTCGACATAGTCGGGCAGGTAGGCGGTGCTATAGCCAAATACGGAATCTTTAGCGAACTCAGTTTCATGGGTGGGGACGGGCTGACCATCCACCATCAAATAGTGGGTGCTGTCGCGGGTGACGCGCCCCCCTTCAAAAAAGGCGGGGATGAGAAAGTGCGCGTCAAACGGCCCCAATGCTTCGGCAATGGCGTCGGTTTCGATGGGATAGTGGCCCCGCAGGGTGGAATCGGAGCGACTGACTACCAGAAAATCCTCAACGCCTTCCTGGGCGATGGCCAGTTTCAGGTTCTGGCATACCTCTCGGGTGATCTGTTCCGCTGTCTTAGGACTACGGGCACGGGTGTTGGTCAGCACAAAAAAGATAGGGGATTCATCCCGCAATCCCTGGCGCAGGGTGTCGACATCCCACTGCATCAGCAGCAAGCAGCTATGAACCGTTTGGGAGCCGGTGGGGTCATCATCCAGAACAATGATTTTAGGCTTAGCCGACATGGAGGATCTCAAAGGTTGCGATAGTCTCTACTATCTCGCAAAGGGGGACTACCGCCAAGTTAGCGAAGCGATGTCGACTGAGACTGGGCGAGTTCTTCCTCGAGAATCTTTTCGTAAATGCGGGGCAGCTTGGCGGTCATGCTGTTGGGTTCAATGCCATATCCCAGGCTAGTCCAGGTGCCTGAGAGCCGCCGCAGAACGGTATCGAGCTGGCCCTGGCGGAGGGCGGTTGAAATATCAAGGTTCCAGGCGGAGGTATCTTTTAGCCAGTTATATACCACCAGATCCTGAGATTCTGGGTCAAAACTGTACTCCCCCCAAACTTCAAACCAGGACGGAGGCTCGGGGTGATATTTCTCGGCTTTTTCTTCCCAGGTCACGGTTAAAAACTGGTACCTACCGGCGGCGGTGGTGCAATTGCCAGTATTGGGTCCTGTAACAATTTCAATACAGACGTCGGGGTGTTGGCTCAGTTGTTCAACGGCCTGCCCCCCGTAAAGGACATGGTAAGGGTCGCTGGTATTAGATTCAGCCGCTGAGATAGTGCGCATTAAAGCCCGAATGTAGGGGTCGCCTCCCTCCATCACCAGGGGTTGGGGATGGCCGACCCACACCGTCTGTTGGAGCTGCTTAAAGGAAGAGCTAGGCACAGCCCGCAGCAACATCCAGCACATCCCCAAAAAAACTAAGACCGTTAGGGGAAAAGCCCCCGGACGGAGCTGAGAACGCCGACGGAGAGCCGCTTTCTTTGGTTGATCAGGGGAAGAATAATTAGGAAGCGAAGTCACAGGGGATGGAGTTAACAACCGAAGTATGGCCAATATTAGCGTAAAAAAATAAAACCCGGATGACTGGAAATCAGTAAGCCATTATACTCAGGCTAATTCGCAGCTGTTTCGGGCGATTCAGGGTTTGACGTTAGGGAAACTGGTCTAACAGGCGGTGAATCAATTCTTGTACCCCGGCCCCTCGCTCGCCGCTGGTGACCCAGTCGGCTTTAGCTTTGAGTGCTGGCAGAGCATTGGCGACGGCGACTCCATAGCCACAGGTGGCCAGCAAATGTTCATCGTTTTCGGCATCACCGACCCCCGCTACCTGCTCGGGAGCCAATCCCAGGTGTTCCAGCGCCCTGAGCAGACCGCTGGCTTTATTAACTCCGGCAGGCAGAATCATGACCGCGCGTTTGTTGAAAATTACGGTGGCATCCAACTCCAAGTCGGCGAGGGTGTTTTGAACCGTTTCGCCGTGGGGTTGCCAGGTTGCTACTACCACTCTGCCCTGGTTGATGGGCTGCACCCCCTGATTCGTTAAGGTCTCCACCAGCACCGGGGGAAATGGTTCTGCCAGCAGCGTTACAGAATCCTGGTGGGGGTGATAAAGCACGGCCCCATTCTCGGCCACGATGCTGTGGAATAGAGCATGGTGAGGAAACACCTGCAGAAGTTCGTCTAGCGCTCGGCCAGTAACCAACAATAAACGACCACCTTGGTGGCGATAATGCTGCAGGGCCGCAAGGGTGGCTTGGTCGACCAATCCCTCCGTCGCCAGCGTACCGTCATAGTCAGTTGCAATTGCGGAATATTTCATGGGTATAGTCAAAGAGTTCAGTGCTCTACCCGCCTTTGTTTGATTCAAGCCTAATGCGAGTTCAACACCAAAAGTTACCATGCTGAAGCCGACGCACTCCAGGACACGAAACACCTTACGGATAGTTACCCTGACCATCGGCCTTACCCTCGCCTGTTGGTCCCTCAGAAGCGACTCAGCCGCCGAGGAATCCGGAGCCAGCGGGCCAGCAGGAAATGCCGCGGAAGTTCAGGCCGTCATCGCGCCGCTTCAGCCTTTAGCGACTCAGCTGCTCAAACAGGATGTTTCTGCTTTAGAACGACCTGGGGTACCCTCTTTGCCCGAGAATTTGCCTGATGTTGTTGACCCGAGCCCAAACGGTATCGTGGGTCTCACCCCCGGTCCCGATGACGATATTGGCATTGGCCATCTTCGCCCCCAAAATCTGAGATCTCTGAATTCTGAAGACTGGTCCAGTAGTCCATTGCTCAACGCAAAATGGCTGCGGGGAGTGGCTCTGCCCATTTACGTTGGCCCTGGGGATGCCCATTGGGGCTGGCTGGTAAACGGATGGCTAATTCCCAATGGTTACGACCCCATTGCTGTGGGACGAGATGCCACGTTTACCATGGTGCAACCCCGGCGGGGGCTGTATACATTTCCGGTGATGGAAGTGCGCGAGGATGGGTGGTTTCGTTTCCAGTACACCCCCGCGGGTACCGCCTGGTCCCACGTTTCCCAGCTTAATCTGGGACCTAATGCCATGGTGGTAGAGACCTGGTCAGACTGGATGACCCAGACCAGGCGAGTCAGTTTTCGCAAGCATGGTGCTTCTCAACCGCTCAGGCCAGAACCGACGACATCGGCCTCTCTGCAGTCGCTGGTTGGCCCCAATAGCTTGATAGAAACTCTAGAAATTCAGGATGACTGGATGCGGGTCAGGGTGACTCAGCCGGCCAGTGGCTGTCAGGCACTACCCGGTGCCAGCACGGAAGAAGGGTGGATGCGCTGGCAGGATGAGGATGGCATACCGCTGATTTGGTTTCCGTCGGACGGGTGTTGATGGGGGGAGAGTGGGGAGAGGGGGAGAGAGGGAGAGGGGGAGAGAGGAAGAGAGGGAGAGGAGGAGAGAGGGAGAGAGGAAGAGAGGAAGAGAGGGAGAGGGGGGTAGGTGAGGTCAGCATCTACTCGAATTAACGGGAATTCATTAGAGGTTAAAGCTGGGGTGCTGGAACGGGTAGCCGGCGGCTTTAAGTTTTTGATTAGAGACTCGCACGTTGTGGGGGCGTTCGCTGGGGCGGGAGGGGTCCCAGGTGACAGGGGGCATATTGTGCGCATGGCAGACGCGGTCAATGAGTTCTTTTGACGTGAGGACTTCGTCCTGCACCACGTTGTAAATGCCGCTGAGGGCATGTTGCCGGGCGAAGTCAATGGCTCCAACGATGTCGTCAAGATGAATCCAGTTGCTGCCTTCGGTACCGGTACCGGGACGAACGGACCCGGCGGCGCGGCTGTAGATTTTTTGCAGTTCCCGATCAGGACCGTAGATGCCCCCCAGCCGTAAGACGCACACTTTTCGCTCTGGGGTGGCGGCGGAGAGGATAGTTTGTTCGGTGGCGGCCAGAACTTTGGTATTGTCGGTGGCCGGGTAAATCGGGTCTGCTTCTGTGACCCACCGCCCCTGTTGATGGCCGTAGACGGAAAAGCTACTGGTGTAGATGATCTGCCGCAGATGAGGGGCTTTATCCAGGGCAGCCAGCACGGTTTTGGCGGTGTCAAGATAAACCGCTTCGTATCCAGCTTTGCGTCCCCCAGCGACGGCAATTAACAGAAGTTCCCGAGATTGAACCAGCTCCTCTACCGCTGGCAAATCTGCACCATGGACAATTTTGACCGACCCTGCAACGCTGCGCAGGTCGGTGACCCGGTCGGGACTGGTGGTGGTGGCGGTAACGTGGATGCCCTGGTCTGACCAGCAGCGGGCAACGGCGGTGCCGACGTATCCGCATCCTAAAATGGCAGCTTTGATCATGGTCTATGAAGATTCTCCAATCATCGTTAGACTAAGGTCTCGACTGCCCTATGGCAACCGGTCATGCTGCCTGTAGTTTAAGGGGACGGCATCGAGACGTTTTGTATACCCCTGGTATTCGTTGAGAGGTGCGATCGCACCTTCGTCAGCGAGTCAGCCCAATGTATTTGAACCACCTTTCTCTCAAGTATTTTCGCAATTATCGGGAGCAGCAGGTCGATTTTTCTGCCCCGAAGACGATTTTGGTGGGAGAAAATGCCCAGGGCAAATCTAACTTGCTGGAGTCCGTAGAGTTACTAGCGACCCTGAAGTCCCACCGCACCAGCCGCGATCGCGACCTGGTGCAGCAGGGAGAAACCCTCGGCCAGATCACCGCCTCCGTCAAGCGAGACGTGGGGGTGGCTGACCTGTCCCTGGTGTTGCGCCAGGCCGGTCGCCGTACCGCCATTCTCAACGGCGAAAAACTGCGGCGGCAGCTAGACTTTCTGGGTGCTCTGAATGCCGTTCAGTTCTCCAGTTTGGACCTGGACCTGGTGCGCGGTGGGCCGGGAGAGCGGCGCATCTGGCTGGATACCCTGCTGACCCAGCTGGAGCCGGTTTATGCCCACATCCTCAGCCAGTACAATCAGGTGTTGAAACAGCGCAACGCCCTGATTAAAAGGGTTTTTGCCGATGAGGAGGATGCCTCCCAAACCCAGGTAGACCCTACCGAACTGGCCCTATGGGATGCGCAACTGGCGGCCCTCGGCACCCGAGTCATTCGCCGCCGGGCCAGGGCCATCAATCGACTGGCCCCCATCGCCCAGGGGTGGCACCAGGCCATTAGCGGCCAGCGAGAAGAGTTAACCATCACCTATCAGCCCAACGTGCCCATGGTAGAGGATGAGCCTCAAACCATTCAGGGAGCCTTTTTAGAAAAAATTCAATCCCGTGCCGTGGCGGAACGGCATCAGCGCACAACCCTGGTGGGTCCCCACCGCGATGATATCGACTTCACCATAGACGACACCCCCAGCCGCCAATATGGTTCCCAGGGACAGCAGCGCACCCTGGTGTTGGCCCTAAAACTGGCTGAATTAGAGCTGATTGACGACGTAATTGGCGACCCGCCCCTGCTGCTGCTGGATGATGTGCTGGCCGAACTGGACTTGAACCGCCAAAACCAGCTGCTGGAGGCGATTCAGGATAGATTCCAGACCATCATTACCACGACCCATTTGGGGGCATTTGGGAGCGAATGGATACGGTCATCCCAAATTTTGACGGTGCGGTCAGGAAAGATTTTCAAAGATGGAGCGGGTTGAGCAGAGAGTACGGCGGGTTCTCTGCGCGCTGGCAGGTAGGCCAGCACTCCACCAGGGCATGGTAGTTGAGGTCGTTGAAGAATGGCAGAGATTAGCGGTCTGCACCGGGTACAGTCATCCGTTGAAGGTTTGAGTTCCGATCGCTTCGTACCCACGGGCAATGTCAGACCTGAGGGGTGGAAATTCCTGGCTTGATGCGACCCATTTTATAACGCGAGCATAGAATCAGAAATTCTATCGAAAGAAGACACCTACGGTTCTTAGCCTGTAAGCTGTATCAACGATGTTTAAGCTTGGGTATTGCCTTGATTCAAGAAGTGTTCCTCGAAACCGATTGGGAAGAAGCCTCCAGTGCCCGTGCTGCTCGCGATGAGCGGGCCAGCCAGCTCCAGACTGAAGGCTTGAACTGCTCTTGCAGCACTCTCTATCGCATTACCGACGGTCGTAAAGTCTTTTTGCTAGAAGCCCTGACACCGGAGGATGAGGAAGCCGAGCGACAGCCTTCGAAACGCAGCTCATCTCCCCGCCGACCCCGGAAGGATAAGGGGCCGACGAAAAAAGTTGACTATCGGTAAGGGGAGCCGCGAGCGACCTCAGGGTTAATCCCCTGCTAAAAGGGACACCAGCGTCAGGGATTCTTGCTGCCTAAAAATCTGATTCGGGGACTGCTTCGGTCTCCGGGTCGTTCGCTGTGTCTGTCGTTGCAGACGGCCTGTCAGGGTCTGCCATCGGTTCGGTAGAATTGTATTCTGGGCCAGGACAAGGCATTGCCAGGGTTCCCGACCAGTTCGTGAGGGTCGCATCATCCCAATAAAGGTTAGGAGTATGCAGTAACCGCCGCCAGGCTTCAGCCAGAGGAACCACATAGCCCATGCGTTCAGGAAAATGCTGCTGGAGCAGTTCACGCACCTGGGGATAATAGTCGGAATTCAGCCATGGAAAGATATGGTGCTCTGCATGGTATGAAAAATTAAAATGCAGGATATCCAATAACTTAGGCACCCGTACCGAAATGCTGTTGCCCAGGGGATCGTTCACGGCGGTCATGGGGCAGAACAGATGATTGGTAAAGATATACATCATCATTCCCCCATGACCCACGGCCAGGGGAAGCAGATAGGCCAGCAAGACCTGCACCGGCTGAAACTGTAAATAGGCGATGATGCCAAGATGCAGGGCCAGAATCAGACCCCACTCAGCCAGAATTTTGGGCCGTTCTGACGGCTTTACGGCAAAGGCGGCAGGAACAAACGACACCGAATCTCGATTAAAAATGAGCACCGAAGCCAGGTTGCGGTAGGCGTAAGTTATCCAACCCACAGCTAATAACAACGGTAAGACAACCAGGGGCTTTCCCGGAGCCGGCATGAAAACATCCGTCAGCCATTTAACGGGAGTGTTGGGGGCCTGATACAGGTAGTTGCGGTCAGGGTCTGGCAGCCCATTGGTGTGGTTATGGTGGATGCGGTTATGCATCACCTTCCACAAGGTAGGGGGCATGTGGTGTAGGGCAAACCCCAGGAACCCCAGCCAATGCCTTGCTTGTGGTTGGCGAAGAACACTCCCGTGCAGCAAGTCGTGGGCACTAAAGGCTAACACAATGACGCTGTTGCCCATGACAAATGCAAACGGTAGATAGGCCCAGAGCAGGGAACTTGGCCAATGGTCGAGCTGTCGCCCTATGCTCCAGCCCAGACATAAAATGACTACATTCAAACCCAGAATTAGGAGCTTATGAGGGTCTGGAGAAAATGCTTCTTTAGGTAGAAGAGGATGTAACAATTTGGCATAAGTAGATTGCTTCAGAGGAGGACTAGAAATCCCAGCACTCACCATAGTCTGATTTCCTTTTTTGTCAATTTATGTTATCTCACTTGCAAAGCGGTTTGTTTTGCAATGAAATTAGTTTAACTAGCCATACAAAATAGTGACCCGGCCATTCTTGTTCGGCTCGTTTTATTTGCTAGCTAGAGAAATTAAAAAAAACGACATTTTGGCTCTCAATAATTAGCCATTTTGACATGGAAGCTTTTGGTCTTATGCAAAGGAAAATCCTATGAACATTGTGTCCACACTTAAACGGTATATAGTGCTTGGCCCAGCAGCGTTGATTTGTGGTCCAAGCTATGCCCGCTTCTTGTATTGGTCAAGGCAATCTGAAGAAATTGATGCAGATATAACCTGGGATAGATTTACAAAACCAGAACAGCCCTCCGTCAAGTGGCTATTTCAACATTACCCTCCCGCTTTGGTCCGTAGTTTTTTGGTCGCGTCTTATCCCAAACTGCGAGATCGCGTTAAGGGCATTGCCTACCACTATGATGTGTCAAACGATTTCTATCGTTTATTTCTTGATCACGAATATATATTTTACACCTGTGGCGATTTTTTAAGCAATCAAGATTCAATTGAAGTTGCCCAGCACCACAAGGCAAATTTCATCCTGAATTTAATCAATCCAAAACCGGGCGAACGCATTCTAGACCTGGGTTGTGGGTGGGGCTCAATGATGAAGCGAGTCTACGAAAAAACGAGGGATCGAGAAAATTTATATGGCTACACCCTTTCCGTAGAACAAAAGCGCTATATCGATCAGACCTATGGCTTCAATGTCGAAATCCGGGATGTGGTCACGACCGACTACGAGCCTGAAAGCTGGGACAAGATTTACTCGATCGGCTGTATGGAGCATGTGCCTAAGGCCGAACTACTCCCACTCCATCAAAAGCTAGCTGAGGCGATTAAGCCAACGGGGCATCTAGTCCATCACTTCTTCTGCCAGATGAAACCAACTCCTTCGGCCAAAATGCTGGCCTGCGATGAGATTTTCCCTGGGGTTGAACTGGCCACCTGGGATCAACATGTTGAAATCTTCGAAGCCGCAGGGCTGAGGGTGGCCCACCATTCGATCCATGACTATCGCCCCACCCTCCGGGCCTGGTATGACCGTCTGGTCGAAAACCGCGACGAAGCCATCCGTTTAGTGGGAGTGCAAATCTACAACCGCTATCTCTGTTACCTGGCCGAAGCCTGGCGTCTCTTTGATGATCGCGACCTGCTGCTAATGCGGTTTGTGCTGACCCGTCAGGATGCACCGACCACCTGGCAGTCCCCTCTCTACCGGGCTGAGATTGCTGAACAACCTATCGGGGTGAAGGACTCAGCCCTGCAAACTGTATAGCGCCAGCAATAGCAGTCGATTAGCGGTAAAGGATGGGACCATGGATTACTGCGAGGGCGCTATATCCCCCTTTAGTCTGAACCCCGCGATGCGCTCGGTCTACATGACCGTGGTGGAGGCCATGCTGAAAGAGGAGGCTGCTAATCCGTAATTTAGAGTTTTATCCGGGTTTAGGCTGCCAAAGCGACGTTGCATCTATCGGCTGATCATTCCAGCCGATAACCTGTCGCATTTGAGCTTGGGGATAGCGACGACATACTCTGAGGCAGTAGCCTGCCATCTGCTCCTGCTGCAAGCCGCGTCCCTAAAAATTCTCTAGCTTCACAATTGCAAAAAAAATATTCCGATTGGCGAAATTGGGATAAGCTAATGGGCGAAATATGCTCCTCGCTACGGGCGTTTTTGTCTATGATTCGGCAATTTCGCAGCGGTTTCGCGCCGTTTTTGCTCTCCAAAGCTCAGCCAAGACCTGAACCTTCTCTTTTTAAGATTGGTCTTAAGCGGCGGCTAGCTGCTTTTGCCCTGGCCGCCCTCTGTAGCGGCACCCTATGGGCCAGCATTGCTCTCCATAGTCCGGGGATTCCGGCCAATGCCCAGGAGCTGGGCAGTGCTGACACCACCGTTGCGGCTCTGTGGACTCAGGCCTCCTTTCCCGTAGAAGACTTTCAAACCTATACCTCGCCCTTTGGGTATCGCAGCGATCCATACTCTGGCAGTCGCCGATTTCACTACGGGTTGGACCTGGCCGCTCCCAACGGCAGCTACATCCGCAACTGGTGGGCAGGCAGTGTGCTCTGGGTCGAAGACGAAGGAGCCTGCGGCACTTCCATTGCCATTCAATCTGGAGAGTGGACCCACATTTACTGCCATATGCATGGCCATGTAGAAAAAGACGGTAACGGCGAATTTTTGGTAGACCGAGACGGCGGCATTATGCTGCGGGAAGGGCAGCAGGTTTCTTCTGGAGCCCGTATTGGCCGGGTTGGCATGACCGGGCGCACCACCGGTCCGCACCTGCACTGGGGGCTGAAGTATCAGGGCAACTGGGTTGACCCGGCTCTGGTTCTGCGGGCAATGTATTTGAGCCAGAGAGCCGCCCTTTAAACTTGTACGAAAACTTTATCCAAGTCCAGAAGTGCAGTTTCGCCTGATAGAAAACTGTACTTCTGGGGCTGGATTTGGTATTGCTTTGTAAGCGTCCACAGGCATTACTCCCAAAATTCAGGTTAGCTCCTGCAACCATGGTTCTAGGCCAGTCTTCAAGGCTGGGTTGGCGACTATTGCTAGGCTTTGTATGGTTAAATCTCGCAAGCTGGAGGAACTGACGACGGCTCTCAATGCCATTCGGTCTGACCCAACCTCTCCGGAAGGGCTGGCTACCCTCAGCCGGGCTGCTGCAAACAATGTGGGCGACAGTCCGACAGGGCAAAATAGAGCTTTTAGAAACGGTAGAACTACAAGAAGGAACTAAGGTATTGGTAACACTGCTTCCTGATAGCGAAGCAGATTTTTGGATAAAAGCCAGTCAATCATCATTAGACGCAGTATGGGATAACCCTGAGGATGCCGTCTATGCCGAACTACTCTAAGTACGATGTGGGGTTAGTCACCCATGTCTTTCAGCTGAAGCTGTCTCAAGATAGGGATACTTCTAATTTGATCCGGCTGAAGGGTCTCCCAGTCCAGCCCCATGGGGCGAGAATACGAAGTCTTCGTTTCAATCACCGTTTCTGGAGTTACCACCCAATCCAGGGGCCAATCGTGGGCTTCCAGAGGCAAGGTTTCGTTGTCCACAACCTGTACATCATGGACGGTCGTGGCAATGGCAGTGTGGGGTTGCATCAGGCCGTGTTCCGCCAGCATGGCCAGTTCTAAATCTGCAAACCCCGCCCCTTTGCCTGTGCGTCCACCGTTTGGACTGGCAGCCACACAGCCAACGACCACCAGATCGATTGGCTCCATTTCCTCAAAGCTCACCAGTCTGCCGTAGATCAGAGCGCTGCGCATGGTGGCCGCCTTTTTGAGGGGAATGCCCTTCTCCGCCAGGGCTTCGGCGGTGAGTTCCACAAAGCACTTTTTGCGCTTCAGCTTGGGGACTGCCATGTACAGGCGCTTGCCGTCTTCCAGGGCATTCAGGCGAATTGCCGTCTGGGGCGAATCGGGGTTGCATTTGATGACTTTAGCCTCCTGCCAGATGGGCTGTTCCCTGAGTCGTGCCGCCGCCTGCTCGGCCCCTATAAAGTTAGGGATATGGCCGAAGGGAACTCGCCTGGTTAGCTTCTGGTCATGCAGGGTAGACCAGACCTGCTGGCGTAGAGCCTCTTTATGGGGGTTGCGACCACTCCAGGCGGTATCGTGACTTGCGCCCATTGACAAATTAATAGAGATTATATGGGTCATTCTAAAATGACCAGAAGCATTGGGCCGAGTTAAAGACAACCCGATCTACCCTCGGGCTTTTAGCCAGACGGGTAGATTGCCGGGTAAGGCCAAAAAGAAAGGGCAAATTAATGGGGCAGGAGGACGACGGTGCCAGGGCATTCTTTCCGCAAACGAGCGCGGCAGCATGAGCGCGATTGGTTCAAGGTCTTGTTTCGTCTGCGGGGGTCAGTTATCCCGGCGGTGCTACCCAGGGTGATTATCTGCTCTGCCTTTGCTCTGCTGATTGCGGTTCTACATGTGACAGGATGGCGGGTTTCGCTGCCGGTGCTGGGAGGGCTGGTGCCCAGTATTGTGCTGGGTTTGCTGCTGGTGTTTCGCACCAATACCGCCTATGAGCGATTTTGGGAGGGGCGCATTCTCTGGGGCACGGTGGTGAATACGGTGCGTAATTTGGCCCGGCAGATTTGGGTTGCGATCGCAGAAACCACCTCCGAAGACAAAGCCGCTAAAATTCGCACCATTCGCCTCCTGGCCGCCTTTGCTGTAGCCATGAAGCTGCATTTACGGGACGAACCTTGCGACCATGAACTGGCCCGCTTAGTTACCCCAGAGCAATTTGCAAAACTGCAGACCATGAATAATCCCCCCCTGGAAGTGGCCTTCTGGATTGCGGATTATCTCCAATCCCAGCGGGAACTCAGCAAGCTCAACACCTACCAACTCACCTCCTGCCTGAATTCCCTGGATAGTTTGGTAGATGCTTTGGGCGGCTGCGAACGGGTGCTTAAAACTCCGATTCCCCTGGCCTATTCCATTCATTTGAAGCAACTGCTGCTGCTGTACTGCCTGGCCCTGCCGTTTCAAATGGTGGGGGCTTTGGGCTGGGCTACCCCCTTCGTGGTTGCCCTGATCAGCTTTGCCGTGTTTGGCATCGAAGAAATTGGTATTGAAATCGAAAATCCCTTTGGTCATGACCCCAATGACCTGCCGCTGGATGCAATTTGCCACACCATGCAGCAGAATTTGGAAGACTTGATTTCTCTGTCTCCCAGTGTGGCGGCCCAGTTGCGGGAGCCAGTGGAGCCGTCTTTGAGGGCGTAGGGAGCAGGGAAGCAGGGGCGGATTGGGGCGTATATGCTTTAAGAAAGCTGACTCCTGGTGCTTCCCATTGACCCTCTCTTTAGATGAGGTGGAGAGTTACGGTGAGGGATGACCTCAAATATCCCCTTCCCCTTCAAACAGGGTTTCCAGGGGCATGGCGTCCACATCCATAGTTTCATTCAGGTAGCGGGCAACCACGTCCGACTGGCCGTGGGTAACGTAGACTGTCTCTGCCCCAGTATCCTTCACTGTTTGGATCAGGCTGGGCCAGTCGGCATGGTCTGACAACACAAAACCCCGTTCGTAGCCCCGCCGTCGTCTCGCACCGCGCACCGCCATCCAGCCCGAGGCAAAGGCGGTTTGGGGATGCTTGAACCGCTTCATCCAGCTGGAGCGGTGGCCGGAGGGCGGGGCCAGTACCAGTTCGCCCGTGTATTTGTGGTTGCGGGGCATCTCTGAGGTGGAGAGGGTGGGCAGCATTTGCACCCCCTGTTCTCGGTAAATCTCCGTCAGGGCCTGAATCGCACCGTGGACGTAGACGGGCCGGTCGGTAAACTGGGTCAGTTCTGCCAGAATCCGCTGGGCTTTGCCAAAGGCGTAGCAGAAGAGGATGGAAGCTCGCTCCTGGTCCCCCTGCCACCAGTCGTAGATGCGGCGGGCGGTTTCTGTGCCGGGGTCCCATCGGTAAATGGGCAGACCAAACGTCGCTTCGGTGATGAAGGTGTTGCAGGGCACCACCTCAAAGGGGGCACAGGATGGGTCGGCGCAGCGCTTGTAGTCTCCCGAAACAACCCACACCTCGTCTTTATGCTCAACCCGAATTTGGGCCGACCCCAGCACATGGCCTGCCGAGTGAAACGACACCCAGGTATCGCCCAGCTTCAGCTTTTCCCCGTATTGGACACCCTGGAGATCAATATCATTGCCTAACCGCTTGCGCAGAATGCCCTCAGAAACTGCCGTGGCGATGTAGTGGTCTGACCCCGACCGGGCATGGTCAGAATGGGCGTGGGTAACCAGAGCATTACCCACCGGACGCCAGGGGTCAATGAAGAAATCTCCTTTTTCGCAATACAGCCCTTCGGGCCGAACGGTAATTAAAGTCACAGGATGCAAAAGTAGGACTGGTTTAAAGTCTAAAGTTATTTCCAGGTCTGTACCGTCGGGCGGTCAACTCTGGCCAGTGAATGGCAAAATCGGAAGGAAGCATTTCAACCCCATCCCTGTTATGCAAAATGCCTCAGATCAGGCCCTCGTCGCCACCGTCGATGAAGTTTACAAAAGCCTGCTGCCTGACCTGAGAATCGAAAGTGTGCAGCCGTTTAACCCGGTGGTGGTGCACTTTTGTCCTCCTCCCTGGCGAGTGCTGGGTTCTGGCAACTACGCAACAGTCTTTTACCATCCGGCCTGGCCCGATCAGGTGATTAAAGTCTACGCACCCGGTCGCCCTGGCCTGACGGAAGAAGTGGAGGTGTACCGTCGGCTGGGAATTCATCCTGCCTTTTCCCAGTGTCTTTATGCCGGGGAAAATTTTCTCGTCCTCAAGCGTTTGTACGGTACTACCCTATATGACTGCCTCCATAAAGGTATCCCCATCCCTGAGCAGGTCATTCAGGATATTGACGACGCCCTGCACTATGCTCGCAGTCGAGGACTCTTTCCCCACGATGTCCATGGCCGTAACGTGATGATGATTAACCAGCGTGGGGTGGTTGTGGATGTATCTGATTTTCTGCACCAGGGACCTTGCAAAGCCTGGGACCATTTGAAAAAAGCCTATTACCGGCTGTATGCTCCCTTACTCAGGCCGTTGCGGTGGCGATACCCTTACTTTGTGCTGGATGGCGTGCGCCAGGTCTACCGCTGGTACCGCAAATTCACCCGTTGCTCCAGGATCATCCTCAGCTAAAATGTAGTACAGATTGCCTACCTAGACCAGGAGCAGGGATGACTCTGGACACCCAACGCCTTTCTGCCACCGAACTCACCGGGCGCATCCTCGACATGGCTCGCACCGGGGTCTACCGGCAGTCGGTTTTTGAGGCGTTTCGTTCGATGGCGACCCAGCGGCAAATTCGCGATGCCATTGCCCAGGCCAAGCAGTTTGGCCTTTATACTGTGTCTTCTTTGCGGGATGCAGAACTGGGCACCTACTATCAGGTAGAACCGGCTAAATACGAGTCCTTTCTGGAAGCCGCTAAAAATGGTCTTGCCCCCCAGAACTCTGACGATCTGGCTGATTACATGGTGCGCACCAATCAAGCCATTCGTACCATGCTGACGGCGGTGGCCAGTTGCACGGTGGGGTTAGGGCTGACGGGGGGATGGTGCCTTCTATCAGGGCAATTGCAGACCGGGCGGCTGCTCTGGCTGGGAGCCTTAGTGGCAGGCGGACTTTGGGGTGTGCAGCGCACCATTGCCAAGAGAGTCCTTTGAAACGCCAGATTCGATTCAGTAGCGCGCTCGCAGGCATGGGTCCTAAAGCTGCCCCTGCCAGGAGAGGTCCTGGGTGGCGGAATTTTCGCCCAGGGAGCGAATGGCGGTCAGGGTGATTCGGGCCTGGGTCCCACGACTGAAATGGCTCTGGCTGATGGGTAAACGGCCCACATTCAGGGTAAAGCGGTTGTTATCGACATTCACCAGTTCTGCCGGAATGATTTCGTCGTAACGGGTGATATAGCGTAGCCGTCGGTTTCCGCGAGGATCACCGCTACTGGTCTCCAGGGTGAGGCGAAATTGGGTATCCAGGTAGGCGGTTTCCCCAGCCAGGTCCAGCACGACGGCCTTGAGGTTAAAACCACTGCCTTCGGTACCGCCCCAGGCCAGGCGCGTGGCGTCGCTGGCCCGGACCACCGTGTTGATGGTCAAAATCATCTGATGATCATCAGTCTGCTGGGTAGCATAGTCTACCCAGAGTTGATCAGAAAACCGGGCAGTGAGTTGACCTGTTTCGTTGATTTCAGTGGTTAGCGCTGCATCAGAAAACAAGCTGGCGGGTTTTTCGGCCTGCCAGTTTAGGGCGACCTCCCCTTCGACGCGGCCAACATAGGCTTGATAGGTGGGGTTCACCACCGAGCCTGCCGCTAGCAAGGCATTTGCCCCGGTGCGGGTTTCCCATAAGTTGCGTGAAAGGGTGATGGGGCGACTGGCAAACTCCTGTAGCGTTAGGGTCTGGGTGGGGGTATCGCTGATCAGGGGCTCCAACTGGTTCACTAGCCTGAGCTGACCGTCCTGGCCGGTGGCACCATCTCTGCCGATAGATCCGTTGCTGCCATAGCGCCCGTCTCGACAGACGTAGCGTTCTCGGCGGCAGGAATAGTTGCTCTGGCCGGGAGTGCCGGTACAGGTTTCCACCTGCCAGTCCCGGAGATCACACCAGCAACCGGGAGCCCCCAGACCAGCCTGGCCACCGCGTCCACCGCGACCGCCCCGAGCATTCACCAGGATCTGTCGTAGATCAGCGCGATCCTGGTAATACACCATCAGGTTGCCGCCAGGTCCGCCGTTGCCGCCCGGGCCTCCATCGCCCCCATCGCCGCCATCGGGGGCCTGCAGGTCATAGCTCACTCCCCTTGGCTGACTACCGCAGCGGGGGCGTTGCCCATCTTCCCCCCGTTCGCCATCACTGCCATCGGTCCCGGCGAGATTTAGCGCGGCGGAAGTGCCGGTGACAGTCACCGTTTGGCTGCGGCCAGCCTGGCCATCGCGACCACTGCGACCATCGCGACCATCGCCACCGTCGCTACCGTAGCTGCGGGTTTCTGTGGCCCAGGCCCAAAGGGAGCACCCTCCCAGGGTTGGTACTGGCAACGCGTTCAAACCCAGTCCCACGGCTCCTGCCAGGGGTAACCAAACCAACCGTTTCATGCAAACTCCTGAAAACGTTAACTCTCTCGACGGAACACAAAGAGATTACCCGTCGCACCCCGGCCAAACCTCAGGTCTTCATCCAGGTAGGAGGTAATCCACAACGCTTCTCTCTTTAGAAAGTCCAGCACCGGAACGGTCAGTTTGGGCATAGTTAGTCCCCCAATACCCAGCAACCGGGTAGGCTGAATACTGAAGGCCCCAAAGCTAACGCTGGCGCTTTCGGCTTCTTCGTAGGGGTGCCAGATGCCCTTTGCGATCGCGGTAAACTCTCCCAACAGCGGAATCGATAACACTGCCCCATTCTCGGTTTCGATGGGGGCATCCTCGTTTTTCGTGAGATTTAGCCGCTGCCATACCCGCTGAATTTTTATCGGCATCAGCTTGCTGGGTTCGCTGATTGGGCGAGTAACCACAGTGCCCTGGGAGGCATACACCAACTTCCAGGAGCCGAGCAGCTTGGGTAGATAGGGCTCGCTCAGGGGTTCCTGAATTGGCGACAGGTCTTCTAAGTTGTGAATCAGCTGGTCAATGTCAGGATGCTGGGACGGCAACAGGGCATCCAGCGGATCCAGAAATTGAATGTGCTTGAGCAAGGTGGTCTTGAGGTTTGAGCGAGCAGCGGTAGTCAGGGACATTAGAACAGTAAACAGCAACGAACTTCAGAGGGTGAGGTCGAGGTAGGGAACCTCTAGCGGAGAGGCATGGCCCGTCCAGATCAAGCTGGGTCGTTGCCATCACGGCAGAACTCCCACTGCTGAACCTGGCCCAGGGGTTTAGTCTCCTCCTATTATTTAATGCCCTGGATTGGATTTAATTCAACATTAAGGGGCTTACATTTACAAATCACCTGAATTGTCCCAGGTCCGGCTCGAAATCTGTGGTTTCTCTGGGGAAATCCTCACCTGGTACCCTTAGTCAGGGTCTAAAGCGTTGATACTCCTACGAGCGCCCCGTTTCCATTGGGGGCGGTTGAATTTGGTTTGGGCATTAAGGGCTGGTGCGAATAGGACCGTTGTAAATGACCTCAAAGGTTTGATTGGGGCGCACCAATATCTCGGTTTCTATTGAAAAAGTAGGATTGCCGTTAATGTCAATATTTCCGGGTCGAAAGCCCTTAAACACAAAGGTTAGGGAACCGTCGTCGTTTAATACCAGTGGGGCCTGGCTGGTGGGTCCATGCATTGAGGCTTCAGCCACATAATTGCCCAGCCCTCCGTTTTCTGCTTCGGCGGCGCGACGGGCAATATTTCTGGCCCACAGTAAAAATATGGGATCTACGGTACTCAGGTCTTGCGGCTCGGTGCTGGCAGGGTCGGCAGTTTGGGCTTGGGTTACAGCCCCAGAAAAACCTATCAGGCAAAGGCCAAGGGCGAAAGCAAATACATAGCGCATGGGGTTACTTTTCCACCAGGACGAAGAGAAAACTCGTCAAAAAATTAACAAAATTAGCAGCCCAAACTGTGAAGGCTCAGAGGGTAGTGTCTGTGCTCGTCAATCTGGGCTTGACCCACTATACAAATCCAGTTCTGGTGATCAGGAATAGTTCTGTGCCAGTCATTAACCTTGTCCCCACCGAAAAGCGGAGCCTTGCTGGGTAAAAACACTTCTGGACTTGTATAAATCCAGGCAGACATGTTCGGCCTCAGCCTAACGACACTTCACCCGAATTGCAGCGTGTCCCAAATAGGGGATATGCTCTTCCAACTGTCCCCGTACCGTGGCGGCAAGTGCCTGACCTTCTTGGATAGAGCAGTCTCCAGGCAGCAGCAAATCCAGCTCTACATAAAGCCGATGCCCCAACCAACGGGCCCGAACGCCCTGGATAGCATCCGGTTGCATGCCATGCTCTGCGGCGTGGTAAATGGTTTCAATGACGTCGGGTTCTACGCCATCTAGCAGGCGGGTAAAAATGGTTTGGCCCGACTCCCACACAATTTTAAGCAGCACTCCAGTGATCACCAACCCAATCACTGGGTCGGCCCAGGCATAGCCCAGGGCTACCCCCACGGCGCTGCACAGAACCGCCAGGCTCACCAAGCCGTCGGCCATGGCGTGTTGACCATCAGCCACCAGGGCAGCACTATTAATTTCACGCCCAATCCGCATCCGAAACAGGGCCACCACCTCATTACCCACAAACCCAATACCGGCGGCAGCGGCCAGGGCTCCGAGATGATGCAGCGGTTGAGGATGGTAAAACCGCTCGATGGACTCGTAGGCGGTGATGATTGCGCTGATTAGAACAACGGCCACCACCGCCAGCCCGGCCAGGTCTTCCATACGACCGTAGCCATAGGCAAATCGCTCTGTCGGTTGGCGACGGCCAATCACAAAAGCGACCCCCAGGGGTAGTGCGGTTAAAGCATCTCCAATGTTATGAATCAGGTCGGCCAGCAGCGCCACACTGCCCGACAGCCAGAACACTACCCCCTGCAAACTGGCGGTCATGAGCAACCCTACCAGGGACCACTTCACGGCCCACAACCCTCGCTCTGATGTGGCGATGGAGGGGTCAATGGCACCATGGGTGTGGCTGTGGCTATGGTCATGGTGATGCCCGTGGTGATGCCCTCGGGCTGCCTGGGCAGCCGCCGCCTCATCAAAGGACTGCACAGGAATGGGGATTTGCGTCATGAGTGGAGCCTACCTAAACCGTATGCAGCAAAAATAGCCGATCTTGTCATGTTTGGGGGATAGTTGAGTGACTAGATCCAACGTCAAAGGGCGGCAACATCTATCCCAGGTCGTGCTTTTAGCGGACATAAGATAGCGGACGTAAGAATTTTTCGATTTGTTTCCCTATCTGGATGGATGACAGGCTGCTATGATCTAAGCGGATTAATTTGGGCCATGCATTATGACCTCCTTAGATTTTTCGCCCCAAGCCCATTCCGACATTCGCGTCGGGCTTGGACGGGTTTTAATCGTTGAAGATGAGGAGCTCATTCGCGAGACGGTGGCCCTCGGCCTGGCTGAAGAAGGTTTTGATATTTTAATTGCCGAAGACGGCATCAACGCCCTGGATATGTTGGTAGGTACCGCCGCTTCAAGCCGCACCATTCGCCCTAACATCGACATGGTGGTGCTTGATCTGATGCTGCCCGGCATGAATGGCCTTGACCTGTGTCGGTTACTGCGGCACCAGGGGATTGATGTACCCATCTTAATCTTGAGCGCGAAAGGAACTGAAACCGACCGGGTGGTTGGCCTTGAAATTGGGGCTGACGATTACCTGACCAAGCCCTTTGGCATGAGAGAACTGGTGGCCCGCTGTCGCGCCTTAATGCGTCGCCAGCGCGGCAACGAAAAGGCTGACCAGGGCTCGGTATTAAAGTTTGAAGAAATTACCCTGCACTCTCAAGAATGTCGAGTGTTTCTGCGGGGAGAAGAGGTCAACCTGTCCCCCAAAGAATTTCGCATCCTAGAGCTGTTCATGAGTCAACCCCGGCGGGTCTGGTCGCGGGATCAGATTATCGACCAGGTATGGGGCCATGACTTTATGGGCGATAATAAAACCGTAGATGTTCACATCCGCTGGATCCGTGAAAAATTAGAGGCCAATCCCAGTAATCCTGTATATCTGAAGACGGTACGCGGGTTTGGCTATCGGTTGGGGTAGAGTTAAGTTTTTGAAGTAACTACTCCGATTTAGTTTAATTTGAGCAACAAAGAAAAATCCTACCGGGTTTATCTTCTACGCTATAAGGTAGGACTTGATTAGTTGCAACCATGCCGCTTACAATTTTGCTTGCGGAAGACGACGAAGGAACCCGGCTCTCTATTTGTGATTATTTAGAGCTAGACGGGTACTCCGTGGTGATGGCCGCTAACGGCGAAGAAGCTCTACGTAAGGTGTTTGATGACCTGCCCCAGCTCATCATTACCGATATCGGGATGCCGTTTTTGGATGGCTACTCTTTGATTCGAAAGGTGCGTCAGCATCCTCCCTTTCGGCTATTGCCGGTGGTTTTTCTTACCGCCCACAATGAAACCCAGGATCGCATCAAGGGGTATCAGGTGGGCTGCGACGCCTACCTGCCCAAACCCTTTGAACTCCAGGAGATTGGCGCGATTGTGCGCAACCTGCTGGAGCGATCGCAGCTGATCCAGGCCGCCTGGATGCACCAGGTTGCCATGAATACCGCCCAGCAGCGGGCCATGCATCCCCATGCTGAACCCCCAGGGGCAGAATCTATCCCGGTGGCCGCTGGGGCTGTGGATACTCCCGACAATAACTTCACCTCCCGCGAACAAGATGTGCTGGTGCTGCTGTCTGACGGGCTGTCTAATGCCCAGATTGGCGACAAGCTCTACCTCAGCCCGCGAACCGTCGAGAAATATGTCAGCAGCCTGTTTCGCAAGACCGACACCAGCAACCGGGCCGAACTGCTGAAATTTGCGTTACATCATCACTTAGTCAACTGAAGGTGTAGTCAATCAGGTCAGCCCAGGGGTAAGTGCAGGGTAAAGCAACTCCCCTGACTGGGTTGACTCTCGACTTCGATACTGCCGCCGTGTAGTTCGGCAATGTGTTTTGCCATCACGAGCCCTAGCCCGGTGCCAAAATACTGCCGGTTCAGGCTGCTATCAATTTGTACAAAGGTTTGAAATAGTCGGGTTCGATCGGTGGGGGCAATGCCGATGCCGGTATCGACCACAGAAATTGAAATGACCTGTTGTCTGGGCTTGTCAGTTCCCCCGTCGGACAGGGTGACCCGTAGCTCTACCTGGCCTCCTTCGGGAGTAAATTTGATGGCGTTGTCTAGCAGGTTAATTAACGCCTGCCTCAGCCGTAATTCGTCGCCTTTTAGGGTTGTGGCCCTGGCGTCGAGGCAAGTCTTGAGCTCAATGTGCTTTTGCAGGGCCTGCTGACGTACATACACCAGACTGTCTTCACAGAGTTTGGCGACAGACACCGGGTTCAGGTGCAGTTCAATTTTTCCGGCCTCGATCTTGGCAAAATCTAACAGGTTATTGATCAGTTCCAGCAGATGACGGGCACTGCGCTCCACAATGTTGAGGGAACGATGCTGACGCTCGCTCAGAGGGCCATAGACCTCGCGGCTGAGGGCCTGGGTCATGCCCAAAATTGAGCTGAGGGGAGTGCGTAGCTCGTGGCTCATATTGGCCAGAAATTCATCTTTCAGGCGGGTGGCACGGGCCAGTTCCCGGTTGGCCAGGGCCAGGTTTTCGTTGCTCTGGCAGAGCTGGGTTTCCATCTGCTTGCGGTCGGTAATGTCTTCGTAGACCCCCAGCACGCCAATGATTTCTCCGGCAGCATCGCGCAGGGGCATTTTAGTGGTGTGCAGCCAGCGATAAACGTTACCTACTTTGGTAATGGGTTCTTCAATGTTGAGTTTGGGCTGGCCCGATACCATTACCGCCTGGTCGTCTGCCCGGTAGCGGGGGGCTTCAGCCCGCCAGGGCAGATCAAAATCTGTTTTGCCCACAATGTCGGCCACAGACGCTAGCCCGGCATCATCCAGCATTTGCTGGTTGCAGCCCAAAAACCGGCACTGGCGATCTTTCCAAAAAATGGCCAGGGGTAGGGTATCCAGCACCAGCTTTAGCAGAGTCTGGCTTTCCTGCAGGGCCTGTTCGACGGAATGGTTGAGGGCCTCCAGGGCATCGGTAGCCCGCTGTCGCTCCAGCTCTGCCGCCGCCCGAGAGGCAAAAATACGCAGCACCGTTTCCATGTGCTCTACGTTGGTCAGGGGTTTGGTATCGAGCAGACAGAGGTTGCCGATGATCTCTCCGTAGCGGTTTTTCATGGCCACCCCCAGATAGCTCTCTACTTTTAGGGCGACCAGGTCTTGATCGCTGGGGAATGACTGCTGCACCGCCACGGGGCAGGCATAGACTCCCTCCTGTAGGGATAACTCGCAGGGGGTATTGAAATAGGGGTAGCTGTAGTTGGGTTGGAGGGTGTTGTGGGACCAGTAGGCCAGGGTCTTTAACTGGTCACCAACTAATTCGGTAACCAGGGCATGGCTGACCCCCAGGGCTCTGGCCACCTGCTCTACAAAGGTAGGAAAAAACTCTTGACCGGTTACTGCCGCAGTTCCCACCATCAAGCTATGGAAAGAGACCTGATTTGCCTGGCTGGTCTGCTCCATGCGCCTGATGTCAGTCATATCGTGGCCAACGGTGCCTAAGCCAATGGGCTCGCCGGTCTGAGGATGGCGCACCAGGGTAGAGTTAAACAGCACCGGAATTGCCTCCCCGGTTTGAAAGTGCCGCATGTCTAACTCCCCCCGCCAGGCGCCATCGCTGGCGATGGTGGGCAGCATATTGTGCTTGAGCTGCTCAACCCCGTCTGCAAAGAAGTAATCAGCAATGGTTGTCTGCTGCACCGTCTGCAGGTTCTCTAACCCCACCAGCTGGCGACCACACTCATTGACGAAGATGAGCTGGCCATCCATATCCGCCAGGGCGATGAAGTCGGTGCTGCTTTCAATCAGAGCGGCTAACTTCTCAGGGGAAGCGGCAGCGGTCTGCGATTCACGGCCCACCGGTTGTGAAGCCTGAGAGATTTGCCCCGTCGCCACCCACAGGGGCTGATTCCCCTGGGGAATGGGGAGGGGTTTGAAGGTCCAGGTAAGGGAGAGGGGTTGCCCGGTTTTGGCGGACCAGGCCATTGCCAGGCTATTGGGGGCCTGATGGCTGGCCAGAGGGGCTAAAGCAGCCCTCAGAGTAGATTGGTCAGCAATGGCCAGTTGCCACAAAAACTGCTGTTGGAGGTCTTGCAGGCCGTAGCCCGTCAGGTCGTGCAGGGCCTGGTTACTGTGCAGAATTTTAGCCTGGGGCGTGAGCAAGAGCAGGGGGGCTGCGATCGCATCCATCCAGTCCGTTGTCAATTGCTCAAACGGGGAGGGCTGCTGTTGCCCTTGTAAGCCGCGATTGACTTTACCCGCCCGAGAGGTCATGCTTTACCAAAATTACGACAGGGTAGGAGGGATGACCGGGGGCTAACTCTACCGTTTCATAGGAGCATTCATAGGAGAGGAGCCTTCATAGGAACCCTCCCCCTCCCCTGCAAGAACCTGGTCTGGGACAGGGGTAGCCATCATCACAACCGCCCTAATTCGCCACTATAACGAACGGTCACTTCTTCTACGGCAGGCAGAAGCAATTTCTAAAGTTTTGCATAACAAAACTTAGTCAAACGCTACAGAGCACCGGTTTGAAAATGGTCAACGTTAGTCTCGCAAGCTCAAAACCACCTTACCCGTAGGATGGGTACCCAAATAGTCATAAGCTTCGCCCACCGCTGCCAGGGGAAAGGTTTTGCTCAGCAGTACCTTCACTTTCCCGGCATCTAGCCATTTAGCGCACTGCTTGAGGATGCGTGCCTGGTAAAGCAGCCCTTCTCGCTGGTGCTGCAACCGAGGAGTCAGGGTGAGTGCAAAACTTACCCGCAGGTTCCGCTGTCGAGCGGTGTTCCAGTCGGTTTCGGGCAGGGCAGAGTGCAGCGTCACCACATCCCCGTACTGGCGCACCGCCTGAAAGGTTTGAGACAGGGTCGGCTCTCCCACCGTGTCCAAAGCCACATCTACCCCCTGGCCCTGGGTCCAGTGGTTGACGCCATCCACAAAATTCATGCGGTTGTAGTAAACGCAGTGGTCAGCTCCCAACATTCCTGCCTGGTGGGCCTTAGCTTCTGAGCTAATGGTGGTGCACACCAGAGCATCCTTGAGTTTGGCCATTTGGATGGCAATGTGGCCTACGCCGCCCGTACCGCCGTGAATCAAAACTTTTTGCCCCGGCCTCAGCCTGGCCCTGTCAAACAGCGCCTCCCAGGCCGTAATCAGCACCAGGGGAGCCGCCGCCGCTGCCTCAAAAGTAAGGCAGACAGGCTTGGTCGCCGCTAGCTGTTCATTGATCACTACATATTCGCCGTAGGTGCCAGTGAGTCCTCCCAAGCCGCCGTGGCAGAAATAGACTGCATCCCCCACGCTAAAGTGGCGCACCCCGGCCCCTACCGCTTCGATGACGCCCGCCCCATCCATACCCAGAATCATGGGGGCACCCTGATCCAGATAAGGTCCCCGCTGGTGAATTTTAGTATCCACCGGGTTAATGCCTGCCGCCATCACCCGAATCAGTAAATCCGCAGGCTGCTGAATTTGCGGCTGTGGTAACTCCTGCACCCGCAGCGCTTCCCCTGCCGATGTCATCACCACGGCCCGCATGAACAAACTTTCCTAACCTGTAGGTCTCTGACAGTCATAGTAAATGGCACAGGGGACGGACTTAAAGGGGGGAGGGGTTTTTAGGATGGAGGGTGGGGAGTGGGGAATAGGGAATAGGGAATGGGGAATAGGGAATAGGGAATAGGGAATAGGGAATAGGGAATAGGGAATAGGGAATAGGGAATAGGGAATAGGGAATAGGGAATAGGGAATAGGGAATAGGGAATAGGGAATAGGGAATAGGGAATAGGGAGTGGGGGGTGGGGAGTGGGGAGTAGGGAAGGGGGAATAGGGAAGGGGGAATAGGGGGTGGGGGGTGGGGTCAGTTTGTGGGTGATTAGTCCCACTGGAAGAGTCGGGGAAGTTGGGATAAATCCAGCAGATAGTTGATGCCCCAGACGGCGATTTCGGCTACCAGCAGCCACTGAATCCAGATCAGATCGGCGCGACCGTCTATCAGTAGAAATCCTTCGTATAGTTGCCAGAGTCGGTAGGGCACATACAGGTAGGGCACCATCACCCAGGTAACGGAATGTAGCCGCCTCAGGGTGAGGGACTCGAACAAAATCTGCAGGATGAGCAGGATGAAGTAGGCCAGGAAGACTATCCAGACCACGGGCTCGTTTTGCCAGAATCCCCAAACTAGCGCTGCGAAGGGGGGCAAAATGCCTAAGAACTGGACTGAGCCGAACCAGTATTTGAACCATTCCGGTAGTGGTTTGGGCAAGGCGTAGGGGCGTACATCGCGCCAGGCCCAGGCGGTGATGGCCAGGAAGCCGGTGGCGATGAGGAAGAAGACGCAGTTTTCTAGAAGCAGGCGAAATCCGATGCCCATGGTGTTGACGGCTAACTTTTGCCATGAGAGTAACTGGAAATGTCAGGAATGCGCTCACCTGATGGGTAGGGATAGGTTGTTCAGGTCCAATAGAGGATGTCTGCCTTGGGGAAGAGGGTGGCGATGGCCCAAGACCGGCCCCACTGGGCCATTGCATCCTCAAAAAACGAAAGCTCAGACTCTTGTGGGATAGGCATCCTGCCTGTCCCAGCTGAGTAGGCGAGACGCCTGCCCTACAAGGCTTGCAGAAACCTTGATTAATCGGCTGATTGGCCCTTACACAAAAAACTGATCCCTCTCCGAACTGCCCCAGATTAAGCTGTTGAGCCGCAATGCACCGCCCACGGTATTAAGAGACCCTTCTAATCTTTTAGTGGGTCATGGCCCCAGTTCATGAGGGAGTAGCGCCAGCGGGTATCTTCAACATCCCCTGATGGGGGCTGAGCCAGGTGGCGATGGACGTAGCTGACGACTTTCTTCATGCGCTGATAGTCGTCTTCGGTGTAGTCGGCTTTGTTCTTGCGCAGAATTTCAACAATGTGCTTGCCCGACTGGCGACCAATGATTTCCCCCGATTCGTTTTCCCAACCGACGGAGTTGCTCTCGTCCGTTGCAAGCCAGTTCTCGATTTCGTGGGCCGTCATGTTCACCGCTGCTTCGAATTCCTGAATTTTTTCTTTGACTTCGTTGTTGAATTCCAGGCCCTTTTTCTGGTCAGCACTCTGTTTGGGTTTCTGGCCTTTATCATCCCTATTTCCTGCGGGACTCAGGGTTTCGGGCTTGTGGCCGGTCACTTTGCCAGTGTGGTCATTTTTGACCAGGTAACGAGGGGCATCTGCCGATGCGTCAACGGCGTGACCATCCACCTCAGTGGATTCGGTTACCCGTCGCTGCACAGTGCCGACGGTGGTGCCCTGGCCAGCCTGCCATTTGACCTTATCCTCTTGCTTAAATTTCTGCGCCATGGTGAATGTCTCTACCGCACTACTTTCCTTTCACGGTAAAAACTGATTTGCCTGCGAAGCATCGTTCAGATTGCAGATCCCGGAAGGATTGCAGATCCTGTTTAAGCTTAAAGGGGGGGAACCGGCGGTAATTCTGCAATGGCGTTGGGGCTGGCTAAGCTGCTGCTGTCAAATTCTCCATGTACCAGGAAACGATAGGTTTCCTGATACATGGGCTGCCAGTAAGCATTGTGCATCCCCTGGCTTTCTTCTTGGGGATCGACCATGGGATGAGGAACTTTAGCGCTGGCAGGAAAGGTGTAGCAGTAGTGGTGGTCGTACCGCCGAAAGATAAGGCTACCGCCAAGGGATTTACTGAAGACCTGGCTGGTTTGTAAGTCTGCGGCGTCTTCGTTTTCGGTCAACCACATCAGGGTGGGTGTGGGGCCTAAAGCCGAAATGTTGTCCCTTTGGCGGACGAATGCCCCGAAGCGATTTACCGCCGTAAAACACCCTAGGGGAAAGCGCAGATCGTCCCAGCCAAACTCGTGGATGTCGAGGGGGCCAGCCAGGTTGATGTAGCGTTCGCGGTCTTCGCCGTAGACCTCAAGCAAGGGAGCGTAGGTCACGACTTTGGCAATCCGTTCAGGATGCTTTGCCCCAAGGGCGAGAGCCACCGCTCCGCCAACGGATAGGCCCACGGTAAAAATTGGCCCAGGCATGGCTTCCAGCTCTGCCAGACGTGCCTCGGCATCGGTCAAATAGGCCATGGAATTGCCCACAAAGTAGCGGTCAAAGTCAGGATCTTGATCTCGCTCAATGGCAGCCACAATATCCAGCAGGCGGGGTTCAAGCTGTCGTAAACGGACTAAAATCCGCACCATCTGTAGCGGTGATGGAGTTGCGGTGGGGTCGGCGGCAAGATTAGCCAGATCCTGCTGCAGTTCTGGGTCGGCCTTTACCTGTTCCCGCAGGGGGTTCCAGATTTCAGGTTTCAGGTCGATTTGAGGCCAGTGCTTGTCGGGAATGCGAAAGGCGTGGCCAGCCAGGGTCGCCTGGTAAACATTGAACCCATTGCGATAGAGATAGTCGGCCAGGCGAGCCATCTGGTGAGGTCTGGCGCTAAACCCGTGAAACATCAGGACTGTTCCGCGAATGGGGGTACCGGCATCGTGCATTAAATAGTACGGAAATGCCCCTTCTCGCCGATCGGGATGACTGGCAATGGTCTGAATGTAAGCATCGATGCGCTGGCGGGTTTGGTGTAGCTGGTTCTGACTGGGCGTAACGGGAGAATTCTTGTAAGCAACCATAGGTCTCAGCGGGGCAATAAGGAAAGGGGCAGGATGTGCAAAGAACTCTTGCTACTCATCATTACAAAGGGTAGCAGTCGATTTCCTGAAAACTTGCAACGCGTCGTGTTAAGCCTCATGGCGAGGCCATTTTCTGAAAAGCCTTCAGGCTATGCCTTTGAGCAAATTCCCCCGTTATTGCATCCCCATTCCTTAGAGAAAACTCCAGCTTTCGAGCTGGACTTGGTTGATAGGTACGCCTGAGCTTACCAGGGTCGCCACTCGTCCCAATCTTCATTGAAGATAGAGGTATTTGGGAACATAATCGGGTTGCCACTGTCCATAATTTCCTGACGTAGAGCTTCTAGCATGGGCTCTTGATTGGGCAGGTCATCCACCAGTTCGTAGGGCATGACGCCGTTGCGCAGGGCAAAGTCTACGGTGTGCCCGGCGGCGGCACCTACCGACCATTCAAAGGAGTGGACCCGATAGGCGGCAGCGGCACTGTAGCTGGCGGCGATGCTCTTGCTGGCTACCAGCATGTTGTCAATTTTCTGGGGAATCATGGCCCTCAGGGGAATTTGGGCCGGGTAGGCCTGGCCATGGGCCTGCCGAACCCCTGGGCGCTCGATATTGCCGGGCTTTTCTGCCGGATATTCCGTCATGCAGGGATGGAAATCGATGGCGTACTGGGCAATACCCACCGAGTCAGGATATATACGAGAGCGGGTGCGAATGGGAATATCGCTGGCCGAAGCGTCTTCCCCGAAGGAGTTCAGGGTGTTTAACCCGGCCAGGTAACGCCGTAGGGAGAGATAGTCCTGGGAATCTAGCGTTTGCTGATAGTAATCGCTGGCAAAGTCATTCCAGGAGAAGTCGGCCTCGGTAATCATAAAGCCGTCGTCATAGCCGTAGGAAGGGCGACCGATAATGCGGCGACCTTCGCGAATGTAGGGATACTTCGATAGCCCATGGGCTGTACCCATGGGGGAATCTAGCCCCTGTAGATAGCGATTGTAGGGTTGAGGCTGCTTAAAGGAGTTATCAATTTGGGAGTCGGTGGTGCCCAACACCAGCCAGTAGAAGAAGCCGATGGCGTTTTCTTCGCCCTTGCGCAGGGTTTCGGTGCGCAGCCCCCCCAGCCAGCCGCCGGGTTCCAGTTGTCCGGTGGCTGCTAGCTGGTCGTGGGTCAGAATCAGGTTGTCGAGAGACGTGCCGGGGCGGTAGTCGTTCCCCCAGGTCCAGTTCTGCATGGAGATGTCGCCAGCAGATGTACGGGGTACCCCAAAAATATTGGTCTGCTCAGACCGGGGGTCGGCATTCCACAGGCGACGGTAGGTGAAAACAAAGTCGAAGTAGTCTTCGGCATCAAAGCCATCGCGGGTGCGTTCCCAGCTGTAGTAGGGCTCGTAGGTGGAATAAAACTCGGGGACGTCAAATTCCTGGGGTTCGGCGGTGTGCTCCATGGCAAAGGTATAGGTAAACCCCTGGGTGCAATAGGGGTCTCGCGTTGCCACCGGGGAGGAGGGGTTGAGGGGAGAGCGAGGGTCGAGACCCAGTTCGTAGGGCACATCCGCCAGAGCAATGAGTTCGCCGGTTTCGGTGGCTTCAATGACGTACCAGTCGACGGGTCGGGCCGGAGCGTCTGCCCCTTCCTCAACATCGGGGACCGTGGGCACAAACTGAATAATGGTTTTTGACAACCGCTCAGAGTCGTCGTAGGTGTAGGCGTCTTCGATAATTTCAGAGAGGAAGTCGGTATTGAGGGGGGCTGTCCCCGGTGCCGGGCTGTGCTGGATGGCGATCACCTCTTCAATTTGGCGACCGTCTGGGCTGAGGCTGAGGTCTTTAACCACAGTGTTCGGGAACCACTTCAGTTCGCCGCCGCCCTCGCGCTCGGCTTCTGCCAGCATGTCCATTAAAATGGCGTTGGCGTCGTAGGGCATAAAGCAGGAGGCGCTGACCCAGCACTGACCGGGGTTGAGTTCGCCGTACTTTTCTTCGACCCGATCTCGCAGTTCTTTGTAGCCCCGAGAGTAGAACAACAGGTTACGCTGCTGTTTTGACTCATCTAGAGCGGTCGTGCCCTGGGATGAGATTTGCCCGCCTACCCAGTCGGTGAGTTCTGTCATGCAGACGGTATGGCCCGTGAGCAAACTTTCGTAGGCCGTTGCGGTACCGGCCAGGCCACCCCCCACCACTAGGATGTCGCAGTCTACCACCTCGTCGGGAGTTTGAGTTAATTGAGCAAGGCGAGAAGCAAGGTCGGTTTGAGCCAGGGTGCCACCGGCGGGAATGGGCAGGGAACCCACCATCAGGGTAGCGGCTAGAACCGGTACGGTAAAAACATTGCGAAGGCGGTTCATCGGGACGCTCTGGCTCCTTGTTCCGGAAAAATTTTCTTATTAACCATTAAACCTGGTTCTAGCCCAGATTTAGAGTTTGCCAGCGAAATCATCCTCCGCTGGCTCAGGGGCAATTGGAAACGGAAATTTTAAGAAAATTTAAGGAACCCCAACCGACCCTCAGGTCTCGATGTTAATGGCTCATTGATGGGGTTAGAAACAGCATTCAAACTATGTCTTGAGACAGCTCTTTTGACGCGAGGGAAGGGCATCCTTGGTTTAGCAGGCCTTGATTGCATGGCATAGACCCAACTTCACCGGGCAAAAAGGCTGCGGCAAATCGCGGAGGTAATACCACCAGTAGTTTATGAGTCTACCCACCGGCTCAAATCAGCGGCGGCAGACATCCTTGAACTCAACACCAGCCGCTTCGCCCGTCCGCTGCATTTGAATGGTTAGGCTCTATGATGACTACTCTCGATCAACCCAGTACTGTGGTTTACGTTTGTGATGCGCTATCGCTAGAATCCGAATTAAATCTTCATTAACAATACGGTACAGAAGAGAATAAGGAAATTTAGGCAGAATTAACCGACGAACAGATCCTCGAATCACGACACCAGCGGCAGGATAACGAGTGAGAAGATTACTCACACCTTCTACTTCTGTCAGGTATTCTAGTCCAAGTCCTTGCTCTTGTTCCTCGTAATAACTGGCAGCATCAATCAATTCCCGTTCTGCCAACGGATGAAATACTATTTTGGTCATTGCAGAGATGCACGAACTCGTTGAAATACCTCTTCGGCAGGAGTACCAACAATTTCATTGGTTCCCATTTCTTCATCACGCTTCTCAGCTTCTTCAACCCAGCTATTTGTGATCTCTTGATCTATTTCGTTGTCTTGCCCTAATTGCTCAAGTAATCGCGCCAATAAAATTAATTGAGCATCCTTTGGGAGTGCAAGTACTTCGGCTTCAATCTGTTCGAGGGTCATAACCAACAACCTCAATTTTTCTTGGTACAATACTTCTTATTGTACTGGAAGTACATGAAACGAAACCTCAGCAGTGTGAACTACTGAGGTTTACGATAAAGATAAATTACAAGGTGTTGCCACAATTAGCTTTTCTTGAAGAGCAATCCGAGAAGAGATACTGGAACGACAACAATACCCCAAATGATGAAGATCGCTATCATACCAAGTCCTGCCCCAGCAGCATAAGCATCGCTGGACTCTATCATGCTTGAGTCTAGCCCACCAGCACCAGCGAACAAACAGTAGCCACAGAAAATAGTCCACAAAATCACGATACCCTTAATCATGGTGTCATCTCCTTAAACTAGTAGGTTAGCTGTAGTGCTTACCCGATATCTAGCTTTCCCACTAATTGGAGCAGCCTAATCTATTATTAGAAGGAAATGTTCGCTGCTTCAACTTTTATTGGCAGGGGCAGATTCGCGTGGGCATGTCTTTTCAAGGTCGTCTCTTTGCACTTTTCAGCCCCTATGGCGAGGATGAAAGAACTGTGGCCTTTGAGCGGAGGTGTGAACTTGCAGCGGCTCACGATGTGGTGATAACGGTGTCGTCTCAAGCACCCATTGTTTACAAGCTTTGGCTGGCCCTTTCTCCCCAGGCCGGTCATTTGCTCATGGCTAACGGTTCACGGCCTGGTACCACTGGGTGTCGGGGGGGTGGTCTACCAGGTCAGGTATCTCTCGCATAAACTCATCCATGGAAGCTGACCTCTCGTAGCGGTAGAAGGCAGCTTCGTCAGTCCATGCTCCAATGCCCACAAACTCGCCGCGGTTGGGGTGCCCCTGCCAGAGTTCGTACCCGAGGCAGCCTTCTTCCTGGCAGGCCAGTTGGGCCACATCCTCCATTAAAGCCTTGAGGGCTTCTGCCTGCCCTGGTTTAGCAATTGCCTTGGTGATGGTGTGAAATGTGCCCACCATGATTTTTATCCTGAGTAAATGTGCTACCGCAGATTAGGGTACCGCAATCTCTCCTGGCCGAAGCAGGATCCATGACGACAGCTCTGGCCCATGGTCTCACGTCGCCTATCCTGAATTCCTTGGCCCGAGAGAATATTGAGAAAACCTTGCCCCTGACCAACCTGGGACTAAAGTTTACTACTGTACAAGCAGTTAGTTTTGAAAGGCCAGGGGAAGTGTATGAAGATCGTCATTGCGGGGGGAGTCGCAGGGGGGGCTTCCACAGCAGCTCGCGCCCGTCGTCTAGATGAAAATGCCGAAATTATTGTGCTGGAGCGAGACTACTACGTCTCTTACGCCAACTGTGGGCTGCCTTACCACATCAGCGGTGTGATTGCCGATCGGGAAAAGCTGCTGGTGCAAACCCCAGAGAAGCTGAGGGAAAATCTCAATTTGGCCGTGCGCATTGGCCATGAACTTACGGCCATTGACCGGGACGCTAAAACCGTTCAGGTCCGCAATCTGGCTACGGGCGAGAGCTACAGCGAAACCTACGACAAGCTTGTCCTGGCTCTGGGGGCTACCCCCATTCGTCCCCGGTTGCCGGGCATCGATTTGCCCAACATTCATGTATTACGCAACATTCCTGACATGGATGGGATTATGGCGGCCATCGGGTCCCACACCCGGCGAGCCATTGTCATTGGCGGTGGCTACATTGGGGTAGAAGTGGCTGAAAACTTGATTCACCGTGGGTTAGAGGTCCATCTGGTAGAAATGATGCCCCAGATTATGGCTACCCTCGACCACGAAATGGCTCAGGACCTGGAATACCACATGGAAGACCATGGGGTGAAGTTGCATCTGGGGACGGCAGCCACCTCCTTTGAGGAAGCAGATGGGGGAATTCAGGCCGCTTTGTCCAATGGAGAGAGCCTGACGGCGGATCTGGTGGTGATGGCGGTGGGAGTGCGACCCAATACGGAACTGGCGAAAGTGGCTGGCCTGCCGGTGGGGCCTCGGGGCGGGCTGCTAACCGACAAGCATATGCGCACGGTTGATCCCGACATCTACGCCGTGGGCGACATGGTAGAAACTGAGCACATCGTAACGGAAGAACCTATGCTGGCGGCTCTGGCTGGACCGGCTAACCGCCAGGGCCGCATCGCTGCCGACAATATTTGCGGTAAAGGGTCTACCTACCGGGGGACCCAGGGCACGGCCATTGTCAAAATATTTGACATGGTGGGGGGGGGGACCGGGGCCTCAGAACGGCAGCTCAAGCAGGTGAATTTGCCCTACCGTAAGGTCTATCTGCATCCTTCGGGCCATGCCTCTTACTACCCCGGCACTTCAGCCATGCACATCAAGGTGCTGTTCCACGCCGATGATGGCCGACTGCTGGGAGCCCAGGTGGTGGGCTTTGATGGCGTCGATAAACGCATTGACGTATTTGCCACGGCCCTGCGGGCGGAGATGACTGTATTCGACCTGGAGCATCTGGAACTGGCCTATGCACCCCCCTTTGGGTCGGCAAAAGACCCGGTTAACATGGCGGGATTTTTGGGCAGTAACCTGCTGCGCGGGGATCATCTCATGTGGTACCCGGAAGACTACCCCGAACAGACCAATCTGGGTACTATCCTCGATGTGCGCACCGAACGGGAATACGAAGAGTGGCATATTCCGGGGGCGCTGAATGTGCCCTTACAGGAGTTGCGCGATCGCATCGCCGAAATCCCTCAAAACACCCCCATTTTCGTTTACTGCCGGGTGGGCTTCAGGGGATACCTGGCCTACCGCCTTCTGATTCAAAGCGGGTTTGATCATGTTTACAACCTCTCTGGCGGGGCGCTCACCTTTAGCAGCTTCCACCCAACGGTGTATTCCACCGGCCAGCCCGACTATCCCTTTGTTGCTCACGCTGAGGACGTGATGGCAGAGCAAGTGCTTTCAGAGGTGTGATTCGTTGCCAGGTCTAGAAGTGGAGGTTTCCCTGAGAGAAAATCACAGATTTCGAGCTGGACTTGGTATGATGCGGGGCTTTTGGACTTAGATTCGGCATCACCACCCCAAAGCAAACCTAAAGATTTCTCTGTTTAACCAATAAAAGTACGAGTGAATACACTCGTTGCGGAAATGGCTTGTTAGAGTTTAGATGATGAGAGTTAAAGGTCAGTACCCGTCCAGAGTTGCTGAAGATTTCATCCCTGTTCTCCTGACTACATTTAGATTCGTGACATCTCCTCGAGATGCAAGAAAAAAAATAAGTAGGGAACTATAACTGTAGTTGAAAAATTTATGGTAGGAGCGTCTACCAATGGAAATTCCCCAATCAGTCATTGACGAGCTAATTCTAAAGCTGCACCAGTCTAAGCACTCTACAATTTTGCTGGGCGGCACCAACGGTAAAAACGATGGCGACGTTGCCCTAAAGTCCAGCCGTATGCGTCACCGGGCCCAAAAAGAAGCTATCGAAGATGCCATTTCTGCGGTGTTTGAGTTTGCCAGCGAAAATGTCAAATCTCGTCTGGGTGAAAGCTACAGCAAGCGATAGCCATTTCAGGCATTTTCGGAGCGTGATCCCGTTCAGGTGGAACACCATCTATCGGCTGGATGTCACTGAATTAAGCTGAAATCAACCCCTGCAAATCGCTGAAAGCCTTGATCTGCTGTAGGGTGGGCACTGCCCACCAGCCTTATGTCAGTGACATTCATCTATCGGCTAGATTGCCTACAGTGGCAGCGATTCAATCGATGCTGGTGTCAGCTATGACCTGTGCTTACCCCCCTGCGGTGATCCCCGAGTCTTTTCAACCAGGCCCGTGGGCCGCTTTGCCCAAGCGCATGGCGCACCTTTGCCCGCAACGCCCCCTTACGTACCCCTGAGGTGGACCAATTTACCCCGGGCCCGCAGACCGCCATGCCGTAATGGAGGAGTTTCCCTAGCTGGGCCGCAGTTTAGAGGTCTTACCTCGGGGGTCGCGCTACGATTATTTGGGTCGCTGCTACTATCTGTCGTCGGGAGTCACCATCTTAAGCGGCTTTCGGCCTAATTTGTTGGGGCTGCAGTTTGCTCTGCCCAGGGTGGCCTACGACATTGGTCGTCAGCTGTTTTTAAATCATCAGCCCGAGATTCTGGCAGAGTTTGCCGCCTAAGACGTCCTGAAATTTTAAACCCTGTCCAAGTTCAGAAGTGGAGTTTTGCCTGGGAGTTTTGCCTTAGGGAAAGCTGCAGGTTTTGAGCTGGACTGGGTATAAGACCGGGAATTTTGAGGTCAAACCGGTCTTCTTTTTGCAACTGCGATTAGACTTAGAGTGATCCAGTAAAAGAGGCCAGCCCAGCATTTGTCAATGCCTGCAGCTGAGCCAGTTGGGTGCCTGCTATCTATTCGTTCAAACCTTCAAACCATTGGCAATGGAGTTGACCTATGCGGACCCTGACGATTGCCCTGGCCTACGTGATTCAAATTGTTCTGCTGATATGGATAGTGGCTTCCGTAATTGCGTTCGTAACGGACATGGCAGGGCGATTCTTTGGCTTCGCCGCTGGTATATTCGTAGCTCTGTTGCTCTGGTTTCTGATCATTGAGCCGGTGATGGAATGGACCCGAAGAATGTTTTAGTCATTAGGCTTGCGTCATCCTGTAGGGATCGATGGCTTTGTCAAACTCTTCGGCGGAAATAAAGCCCAGCTGCAGGGCTGCATCCTTGAGGGACAGGTCATGCTCGAAGGCATGGTGGGCAATTTTAGAGGCTTTGTCGTAGCCGATCACCGGACTCAACGCCGTCACCAGCATCAGAGATTGATCCACATACTGCTGAATGCGTTTGCGGTTGGGGGTCATGCCCTGCACCAGAAATTCCGTAAAGTTACTGCAGCTATCGGCCAATATATGGACTGACTGCAGAATGTTGAAGATCATCATCGGCTTGTAGACATTCATTTCCAGATAGCCGCTGGCCCCGGCGAAGGTAACTGCTGTGTCATAGCCCATGACCTGAGCTGCCACCATGGCCATGGCCTCGCACTGGGTGGGGTTCACTTTGCCGGGCATGATGGATGATCCCGGCTCATTTTGGGGCAGCTGCAGTTCCCCAAAGCCAGCCCTGGGACCGCAGCTCAGCAGCCGGATATCGTTGGCAATTTTGTACAGCGATACGGCCAGGGTTTTGAGGACTCCGCTGGCCATGACCAGGGCATCGTGGGAACCCATGACGGTGAATTTGTTGGGAGCCGTAACAAACGGTAGCCCCGTCATTTGGGCGATATGCTCGGCGGAGCGTTCTGCAAAACGGGTTCCGGCATTAAGACCGGTGCCAACGGCGGTGCCCCCCAGGGCCAATTGATAGATCTCCGGGAGCACTGTTGCGATTCGGGACAGGTTATCATCCAGCATCCCCCCGTAGCCAGAAAATTCCTGGCCCAGGGTCAGGGGTACGGCATCCTGCATGTGGGTGCGCCCGATTTTAACGATGTCAGCCCATTCCTGAGCTTTCTCCTGCAGGCTATTCCGCAGCTTTTGCACCTGGGGGATCAGCTGTTGCACAAAGGCCCTTGCCGCCGCAATGTGCATTGCCGCCGGAAATACATCGTTAGAGGATTGGGACATATTCACATGGTCATTGGGGTGGATGGGAGTCTTACTGCCCAGTTCTCCCCCGACCAGCTCAATGGCCCGGTTGGCAATCACCTCGTTCACGTTCATGTTGCACTGGGTGCCGCTGCCGGTCATCCACACATGCAGGGGAAAATGGTCGTCGAGTTTTCCGGCAATCACCTCATCAGCGGCCTGGGCAATCAAAGCCACCCTGTCCTGGGGGAGTTTGCCCAGTTCGCCATTGGTCAGAGCGGCGGCCTTTTTGATGATGGCGATGCCATGCACCACCTCCAGGGGCATTTTGTCGCGCCCAATGGAAAAGTAGCGAATTGACCGCTGGGTCTGTGCTCCCCAGTAGCGATCGGCGGGTACCTCGATGGCCCCCATGCTGTCGGTTTCCTGGCGTGTTTTACCGGGGTTATCTGCCATGGCGTGTCTCCCTGTCGCAGTTGTCCTGCTATTTTCCTTCAACGATGTTAACCGGGAGTGAATCAAAATTCCGGCAAAGGGGCACCATTGATATATCTAATAGAACCGTATTTCAGCATCTTTCACCTATGACCTGGTTGCTTTCTGGCAAAATGAATCGTTTCTTCTGGGTAGTCGCAGCGAGTATCGGCACTGTGGGGTGGTGCTCTCTGGTGGAAGCTGCGCCGCAACTCCGCTATCGCACCGTACAGATTGGGGGAACTACCCAGACTTGCCTGGCTCGGGCAGGAGCTTCGATGGCCGCAGCGGGATTTACCAACCCGGCCACTACCGACAGCGAAGTGATTGGAACCAACGGGCAAATTGCCGCCACCGTAGCCTGTCAGGCTCTCTCTCCCCAGCAATTTCAGGCAACGGTTATGGTGGCCGTTGCAGAGACCGTTGCCCCGGCAGTGGTGTCCACTACTCTGGATACTCTCACGTCCGGTCTTACCAGCGGAGGGGGCGGCACCAATCCACCAGTTTCTCCCACTGGTCAGCAGGCGATGGGGGCAGAAGGCTTTAACCAGCTGATGGCGGCCCTGGAAGATAGCTGGCCTGACTATCTGGAATTTTTGGCCCAGCCTGTTTCTCAGAACTACTTCACCGCAGAGCAGGCCAGTCGTATCGTTGAAACGATGCGCTTTGCCGATGAAGAAGTGGAAGCGGCGGTGATGCTGTATCCCCGCGTGGTGGACCCCGGCAACTGGTACGTGGTAGAGCAGGCTATTAGCTTTGAGAGTTCCCGCCGGGAACTGCGGCAGCGTTTGGCCGGGCAGTAGGGGAAGCGATCCCCAGGAACGGGGATCGCCCTGCAATGCTTTTGTTTTTTCTATATCTTGTGACTTCAATACGCCGATACATCTACCCCGATCTAATGAGGTAGCCCGGTTTTCTCCTGCTTAAGCTGAAGCTATTCATATTTTTTTGGCCATCAGGCAAGCCCTTTTGCGCCACCCTGAATGGCCATCGGGGCAATGACCGTAGGAGATTCCCATAATGGAAAATTCCATGAGTACCCAGGGGCCGGCTGACCAACAGGCTGGCGACCTGGAACGCTGGGCCTCAATTATTGGCGGCGGTGCGATGGTGCTGACCTGAACCAGAGCATTGAATGGGATGCGGTGATCGTTAACGATCATCCCAACCATTTAATTGCCTGAACTTCGGTAAACGATGCCCCCATTGAGAACTCCGGTTTTGTTCGGTTTCAACCGGCGACGGGGGATCGGCGCACTGAGGTCAAGGTGGTGATGGAGTACCAGCCGCCAGGGGGTGTACTGGGAACTGCGATCGCAAAGCTCTTCGGCGAAGAACCCGAACAGCAAATTGGCGACGAACTTAACCGCTTCAAGCAGCTCATGGAAGCGGGGGAAATCGCCACCATCGATGGCCAGCCTAAGGGTAGCTAAATCTCCCGTATGGCATTGCCTACCAGTTTTAGTCCAGACCTGGGTAGGGTGCATTCACGGCCCGACGATCTGCGAGGAGTCCCCACAGTCTATACCTTTGGGCCGTAATGCACCGCTTACGATATGAAGCCTCTCCCTTGACGCAAGTGGTGCGTTCCCACCAAGCCAGGAATTTTGCATCATCACCCAGCAAGCCTGAGGCCGGGAACACTACCTGCATAGCCAGTATCAAAGGTGGGCACTGTCCACCCTACCGTAAAGAACAGTTATTATCATGGTTTCAATTTTCCGTCTTCGCTTTTTTTCGATGAATCTCCGTACCCGGTTCTCCGCTTTTTTCCGGGCGCTTTCTACGGCCCTTGAGGCGACACTGGCCGGTCGTCTCTGGGGTCGGGTGCTAACAATAGGGGCGCTGGCCGTGGCCCTGCTGTTCGGCACTATCGGTTCTTATGCCCAGCCTGCGCAGGCTGCTCAAACTAATGCCTATGAGTCTGGCCCTGTGCGCCCCTCCCGCAATCCTGTCAGTGGTGAGAATTTTCAGGGCGGGGTAGAACCGTCTGTTTTTGACCAGAAAGGGAACCCGGCCAACAATCCCGAAGGGCAGGCGGAAGGCTTTCTAGAATCTGCCAAGAATAAGGTCAAAGAAGTGCTGCCCGGCACGTCTCCTGATAATAAAGAGTTGTCAGACCAGGCAGCGGCTGGAGTGAATACTCAGAAAAATCCCACCCTCAAGCGTTACGGCGCGGATGCGCAGTAGGCGGGAAACTACGTTCAAAGTCCCAGGTTGATGGTGGGCAGTGCCCACCCAGCCCTGTCAAGGTGTTCCGAAAAGGGAGATTTTAACTCCATCAAACCCCCTAAAATCTCAATTATGCGTAGGGTGTGTCCCGGCCTCAGGCTCACCGTGCGATGATGCAAAATTTCTGCCTTGGCCGGAACGCACCGTTTGCGTTAAGCGAGAATCTTGATATCGTAAGCGGTGCATTGCGGCCCAAAGACAAAGCCTGCGAGGTTTCGCGCAGATGTGTGAGCCGCTAATGCACCCTACGCCAGTCGCTGATTCGTACCAATATTCACCTTGACAGGGATGGCAGTGCCCACCCTACGGTACTTAAGGGTTATGGCGCGGATGTGCAGTAGGCGAGAAACCACGTTCAAAGACCCAGGTTGATGGTGGGCAGTGCCCATCCTACGGTACTTAAGGGTTATGGCGCGGATGCGCAGTAGGCAGGAAACCACGTTCAAAGACCCAGGTTGATGGTGGGCAGTGCCCACCCTACGGTACTAAGTCGGCAATGCCTAACGCGTCCTGCCAGAGAATCTGCGGACCTGGAGTTTTCTCTAAGGCAAAACTCCACTTCTGGACTTGGACAAGGTTTATATCCTTAGCACTAATCCAATAGAAAATTCAAGACAGCTATTTAGATGGAGGCTTAAAAAGCCTGCCCCAGCTACGATAGAAATATCATGAACCCCTAGCAAAAGCCTCTCTTGAAGGGGCTTTTTTATACCTATTTTTTACAGGGAGAATACTTTGCTTTATGACACTTTCTTCATTCAGGGACTTCTACACTCAGCAGCAAAGCCAGGTGGAAAGCTGGAGCGCAGTAAAGGTAGCATCGTTCAAACTTTGTACGGATAACCAGCAGGCGATTGGCTTGATCCGCGACATTTTAGTGGACGAGCAGGGCCACTTTCGCTACCTGGTCGTTGATGTTCAAATAGACGAAGCAGACAAAATGGTTCTGTTACCCATTGGCTTAGCCCAAATGAACTACGGAAGAGGCGAAGCTGTAGTAAGTCGGCTCAAACCGGCTCTGCTCAAAAAATTGCCAGGCTATCAATCTGAGCAGGAGGTTGATGATCATTACGAACAGCGGGTGCGGGATGTACTGCTGCCCATTGCCTCGTGTCGGATGGGAAGACAATTTTTGCAGCAGCCCTATACCCGAAACGGTCAATACCGGGGCGTTTCTTCGGGTCATACCCCCAGTGCTTCCCAGAATTACAACCACTTTCCTAACTTTTACGCCATGAGTGAACAGGATAACCAGCGCCCCCTGAAGCAACTGGAGAATCAGTTGTTTTATAGCGGTTCTCAGTTCAATGAGGTATAACCTTGATTCAACCTCTTCCCCAAATAATCTCGCCCTGTGGGACTACTTGACGTCTGCTCCATTGCAGGGATTGAATCATTTCTTCATAATATGCTGCCGTGATCAATCCCAACCCTCCATACCTTGGAGTGTGACTTGGCAGGTATAGTTTACACCCCTAGCTCAACTCGTTTACATTGTTAAGCTTCTCGCCCGATGTCCATTAGAAAGAAAAAGACTGCTTTCCAAAGAAAGCAGTCTTTTTCATCGGTCAACCTAAATTCAGCAACCTACCGTCGCACATCCGGATTGCCCTTGGTGTCGATATCCAGTTCTTCCCGGCGAACTTTTTCTTTCGCCCGAACCGTATCCCGATCTGTCTCCTTCTTAACGGAAACCTCTTCTCGCACGAAGGGTTGCTTTTCAATGTCAACCTGGTCTTCGTAAACATCCATGCGAGCCACTTCCTGGTCTTCGAACCGGTGCTGATCGCCAGGTCGGGTGCGCCCTGAAGCATCGTGCCGCTCAACGACGACTCGCTCCCGCTCAACGGGTTCTGTAACCTGTTGGGTTTCGGTTTCGACATGCTTGCCGACCCGCACTTCGCCGGTCTTTTCGCGGTGGCGGTTGGTGATTAACCGCTCTTCGTAGAGTCTCAGAGGACGCTGATTGTCCTCTTCGCTCATGCCGTAGTAGGTGGGCTCGCGGTCGTAGGTGGTACTATAGCCAGCGCTGCGATTATAGGTGCCGCTACGGCCTTCTACTGTGCTGCTGCTCTCCACCGGCAGGGACTGCTCTACTGGCTCATTGGTTTCGACATTTTGGGTCATGAACTGGCGGTTAGAGCGACCCTGTGCCATGGGACGGTACTGCTCACGTACCCGGTTTTCATACTGGTCGTCAATGACCTGCCCGTGCTTGTATTCGGGCAGATTTTCCACCTGCTGGCGGGAAAGACCTCTGACATAGATGCGATCGCGCCCATAGTCAAAATTCGCCAGACCAATAGGCAACAGTACATTTTTGCCAAAAATCCAGGGACCAGTATCGACTACTACGTAGCGAAAGCGACCTGCATCATCTACCAGCAAATCTTTGACTGATCCGACCTTATTATTCTCTTCGGCATAGACACTGTAAGAGTCAATATTTTTGAGTTCTCCATCACCCAAATTGTTTTCGTAATTTGGGTAGAAGTCTTTTAAGGTATGTAAAGCCATAGAGGCCTCCGCATTGCTTGGAACCTTCTCAAACTAATCTTTTTCCATGCTTTGTTTATCACCCATTGGGATGATCGAGACAGCTCCAATAAGCTTATTTCAAAGAATTTCTATCAAAACATTCTGGTTATAGCGGTTCTTGGTTCAATGAGGTACAAACTTGATTAGCTTAGAATCTCCCTGGTTTCTGGATGCTTAAGTTTCAACCTTTACCCCCCTTGTTCAGAGGGCAGGGGGGATTTTTGAGGTGTATTTCATTCGAGTGGGATTCGCTATAAAGTAAAATTTAGGACCAAACCAGAATTTAACCCTTCTGTATAGCCCTGCTGAGAGAAACATTCAGGAAAGCCAATTTTGTATGGGACCTGAATTCATTAATTTAAAGTTTTGCAACGCTTTCATTCATCCCTGGGAAAGATTTCGAGCTTGCTATTTATCTATAACGTAGGAAGGCATAGGAGCTAAACCAGGCACATCTCGGGCGTTGTGTTTTTCCCTTAGTAAAGTATTCACCCCCGATGACACTAAATTTCGATTAATCCCCTGCTCCCCCATTTTTGACTTTCCTATCCCTACAGGAGAATTAACCACTATGACTTATAACGATCGGTCTAGGGGAACAGCCCCTACCACTGAATATCGCGAAGACTACACCACGCCTCAAACGGTCAATGCCCGCATTGACTATCATGATCGAGTGCGCTGGGGTCCGATTATTGCCGGTATTGTCATCACCATTGCATCCCAGTTAATTCTAAGTTCCCTGGGTGCAGCTATTGGCCTTTCTTCAGGTTCCATCGGCTGGGGTGTGGGTATCTGGGCCGTGCTCAGCCTGCTCATTTCTTTGTTTATTGGTGGTTGGGTCATGGCCAGCACCTGCGGACCTATGAATAAGAAAAGCGCCCTGTTGAACGGTGCCATTCTCTGGGCAGCAACCCTGGCTGTAAGCGGCTGGTTGCTGGCCAGTGGCGTAACTGGAACCTTTGGAATTGCGGCCTCAGCATCTGGCGCAGTGCCGAATCAGGTGCAACAACCCGGTGGCATTGAAAATCCGGAAAATCCCGGCGCGACAGTACCCAATATCCCCGCTGCTGAGGTGCAAGACTATGCGGCTCGGGCCAGCTGGTATTTCCTCTTTGGCTCTTTGCTAGGACTGATTGCCTCCCTCATCGGCGCTACCGCTGGTGCCCGTAGCCCCAGGTCTCAATCCTCCAGGTAGACCGATTTCAGTTTAAGGAATCGATGCTAACGGCCTCACTTTTTCTATCACAGGAGCAGTATTTTACGAACCTGTGGGGGAGAAAGTGAGGTGCTGAATATCTCACACTGAAGACTTAAACCTGGTCCAATCCCGGTTCTTGTGGTTGGGGACGTTGAGACAGCAAATCCTGGGCGACCTGCTGCAGGAGGTCAGCCTACAAGGCGGTTCGCATCGGTTGAGCCGCCACCGCTAAATCCGAGAGGATGGCTCGAAACCCCTGCCGGGTCCCTGGCCGGGAGAGGCGCTCCGGTTGCAAGTCCGCCTGGGGAGCGGCCTGTTCCATAACCTATTTAGCTCTCACCCTAATCCCTCTTCCGCTCTGGGAGAGGGACTTTGCATGCGGCCCCCCTGCTCCCAAAACGAGAGCAGGGACTGGGGGATGTAGCTTGCTTCCCGCAGGATGGGCTTTCAAAAGGGTGTTGGAAAATGTCACTCTGATTTGCCAGAGTAGAAGCTGTTATTGCAGGGGTGTAAAACGCTATGGCCTAGTTCTATCAGGCATTACACCCTGTTTCTCGCTTCTGATGTCATTGATATTGGCCTAATCAGGGTTGAGAGGACAGTGGGAAGGGGCTTTGTTCTGGAGCCAGCGGCGTTACCAGAATTTTATCAACGCGGGTGCCGTCCATGTCGACAACTTCAAAGCGAAAGCCAAGGGCATCAAAATGTTCCCCGGATTGAGGGATACGCTCAAACATGGCCACAACAAACCCGCCAAGGGTGTGATACTGCGCATTCGCCTCATGGGGAAGACTATCCTGTTGCAGTAATTCCTTGAGTGTATCGGTGGAAAGCAAGCCATCCAGCAGCCAGGAGCCATCGTCCCGCTGGAGGATTTGGGGTTCGTTTATCTCTTCGATTGTCGGCATCTCACCAATGATGGCTTCCACCAGGTCATTCAGCGTCACGATACCTTCAATGCCTCCATATTCGTCGGTAATCAGCGCAATGTGAGTGCCTGATGCCTGAAAGGTTTCCAGCACATTCAGAGCGCGTGAACTTTCGGGAACATACAGGGGAGTTTGTAGAAGTTGTGGGAGGTTAGCTGCCTCTCCGACCAGGCAGGTGGCCAGCAGGTCTTTCAAGCGGACGATACCCAGGCAGTCGTCCAAACTGTCTCGGGCGACGGGATACTGGGAATGGGGATAGGCTTGAATTTCTCGCAGATTTTCTTCCCAGGGGGCGTCAATATCAAGCCAGGCCACCTCAGTGCGGGGCGTCATCAGGGATTTGATGGAGCGATCTCCTAACCGAAACACCCGCGACACCATTTCTTGCTCAGACTCTTCGAATGTCCCTGCCTGAGTTCCCTGCTCGATCAACACCCGAATTTCTTCCTCGGTAATCACAGGCTCGGCTGAAGCTTGAATGCCCAAAAGTTTCAAAATGCCATCACTGGAAGCACTCAGCAGCTTGACAATGGGGGCGGTGACGATGGCCAACCCCCGCAGGGGTCGGGCGACGGTACAGGCAATTTGTTCTGGATTATTCAGCGCAATGCGCTTCGGCACCAGTTCCCCAATTACCAGAGACAGATAGGTAATGACCGCAACCACAATAAAAATACTGAGGGGTTCGCTATAAGGCGCGACCCGGGGCACCGTGTCAAAGAACGCTTCCAACTGGATGGAGAGGGTGGCTCCGCCAATCGCTCCACTGAGGATACCAATCAGCGTGATTCCGATTTGAATGGAGGACAGAAAATCGCCAGGCGAATTCGCCAGCTTGAGGGCCAAACGCGCATTTTTGCTACCCTGCCGGACCAATTGCTCTAAGCGCACTTTACGGGCAGACACAATGGCCAGTTCTGAGCCTGCAAAGATACCGTTGGCGATGGTGAGCAGAAAAATCAGCAGAATTTCAAACGCAATCCGAATCATCAGGCCATTTAGAAAGGGGTCCACTTCAGTATGATGGCGAAGGGAAGGATTTTCAGCTGTACCCTCTGGCGCAGCAACCCGCCGTCAGTCTGTTCAGGTTTCTATGCTTACCACATTCAGCACAGAATCTAAACCTCGTCCAGGGCCAGAAGTGAAGTTTTGCCTCAGGGAAAGTTCCAGGTTTCGAGCTGGACCTGGTATAAACCTTGTCCAAGTCCAGAAGAGGCGTTTTGCCTCAGGGAAAGTTCCAGGTTTCGAGCTGGACCTGGTATAAACCTTGTCCAAGTCCAGAAGAGGCGTTTTGCCTCAGGGAAAGCTCCAGGTTTCGAGCTGGACCTGGTATAAACCTTGTCCAAGTCTGGAAGAGGCGTTTTGCCTCAGGGAAAGAGTGCATCCCAGTTTTGCAGCCCTCACCCTAAATCCCTCTCCCAGAGCGGGAGAGGGACTTTGACTCCGGCTCCCCTTCTCCCATTTTGGGAGTAGGCCGTTGCTTGCTGTCCGAAGGACATAGGACGCGCGAAGCAGGGGTTGGGGGATGAGGGCAGACTTGCAAAACTGGGATGCACCCCAGGGAAAGCTCCAGTTTTCGAGCTGGACCTGGTATAAAACTTGTCCGTTTTCTAAGTCTGGAAGAGGCGTTTTGCCTCAGGGAAAGTTCCAGGCTTCGAGCTGGACCTGGTATAAAACTTTTCCATTTTTTAAGTCCAGAAGAGGCGTTTTGCCTCAGGGAAGTTCCAGTTTTTGAGGTGGACCTGGTATAGTAAGTTACCCCAGTAACCCTGCTACTTATATTTAATCTAACCTTATTATTTACCTGGCAAAATTTTACCTGAACTAAACCTTTTTCAAGTCCAGAAGTGGGGTTTTTCTTTAGGCAAAACGCCACTTTTCGAGCTGGAGTCGGTATATAACCCTCTTTAATCACTAGACTTAATTAAAAATAGTGGAACCCCTGCTATACAAGGCTTTCAGGGATAAAGCAAAAGCCAACCGAAGTCTCTGCTAAATAAATATTTGAAGCCATTTCACCTCCTTTATTACCGATAAGGTCTACTCTGGCTGGAGAGATTCTGGAACCTTCATTTTCTAGTTCTGCTGAGCCAATGAGACTGCTGTTTCAGAAACGGGTTTAGGGCTTCCCAGATTTCCTCTGCTAAAAGTGGCAGAAGAGGGATAAGTTAAATTTAACCTTTTTGCAGCCAGGACTTTAAATGAATCATTTACAAAATGGAGGGTGACAAATGCATCTTCTTTGTAGTCAATTCCCACATTTTCCTGGGGAATAGCTTCACTGATGATTGTCTTTGTTTTCCGGCTTTATTCAGCTAATTCCAGCTCAATACCAATTGGAGATGGCAAATCATGGCTAAGAACGTCATAGTTTTTGTTGGTGATGGTATGGGGTGGGAAATGGCCCGTGCTGCCGCCATTGCTAAGCAAATTGACGAAGGGCACAACGGCACCACCCTGGCGGATTTTTATACCGAAGGCCCGGGTAGTGGCCTGAGCTTTCAAGAGCTTGAGAAATACACATCGGCCACAACCTACAGCACCCTTGTTGAAGGCAGCGGCAGTAACTCGGCCCTGGAAGGTAGACCCAGGGATCGCGGTACTGGCGAAGCCCGAGTACGGGAAGGCTTTGAATTTGACCCCAGTTTTAACCCTGAGAGCGATCCGGAAGGGGGTAACCTGGCGGGCTATGACCCTGAGTTAGGCGGACCTAACCCCTGGACCCCCGGTAGCGATCCTGATTACATTGAGCAGAACTTTACGGATTCTTCCGCTGCAGGTACGGCCCTCTTTTCCGGGGTAAAAACCTTCAACGGGGCGCTGGGGGTTGATCTCTATGAACAACCTGTTGAAAGCGTATTAGAAACGGCGCAAGCCGAAGGCAAGGCGGTGGGGGTGGTCTCGTCCGTTCCCATCAGCCATGCTACCCCGGCGGCCCCGGCTTCCCATGTGAATTACCGCAATGACTACGACGATGATTTCCCCGAGGGCGACACCATTCTGCAGCAAATGTTGCTGCAGGTTCAACCCGATCTGATCCTGGGGGGTGGTCATCCGCTGGACTTGAATAACGATACCGATACCAGTGGTGAGTTTGCTTATCAGTTCATTGCTGAATCCACCTACGATCACCTGGTGGAAAACCCCACGGACAACCGTTACGGCTATAACTTTTTAGAGCGTGGCCCAGACGCGGCTGAAGTTTTGTTAGAGACGGCTGAGGAATTAGATCCGGAAGCAGGGGATCGCCTGCTGGGCCTCTATGGTGCCCGTGGCCAGAACGGTAACTTGCCAATGCGCACTGCCGACAGCGACTACAGCAATACCGGCCTGAATACGTTTACCCACCGTTCTTCCCAGCGGTCAGGAACCCTGCCAGATACCATCCGCCCCCTGGCCGAGGGTGAAACCATTGAGGAGTTTATCGCTCGAGAGACCGATGAGAACCCCACCTTCCTGGAAATGACCCAGGCATCCCTGGACTTTCTTAGCAAAGATGAAGATGGCTTCTTCCTGATGGTTGAGCAGGGGGATATGGACTGGGTACTCCATGACAACAACATGGATAACCTGCTTGGTACGGTCTATGACCTTGATGATGCCGTTGAGCACACCATCGACTGGATTGAAGACAATGGTGGTTGGGAAGAAAACCTGCTGATCGTCACCGCCGACCACGATCACTACCTGACCCTGAATGACAATTTCCCGACTCTGTATCGTCAGTACGGTGCTGAAGCCCTGACCCTGGCCTTCGATCCAAATCTGGCTGGTCACTACTTCGGCTCTAACCCTGAAGATAAATACGAGTGGGGTAGCCACTCTAACCGTCCGGTGCCGGTTTTCTACCAGGGGTCAGGGTCTGAAATTCTGGATAGCTTTATCGGTGAAGGGTACGAAAACTACGGGGTTGAAGTACCGGGCATCCCAGATCTGATTGACCTGGTGCACCTGGCGGAAACCATGCGAGCGGTCATTACCGGTTCTGAGGACGGTGAAAAAGCCACGGGTGGCGATGATGTGCTCCTGGCTACAGGGGATAGCGTGCTGTTCGGCGGCGAAGGGGACGATACCCTGGTGTCGACGGGAGTCGGTAACAACCGCCTCTACGGCGCGGAGGGCGATGACGTGCTGTTCGGTGGCAGCGACGATACCCTGCTGGGTGGGGTTGGTGATGATGCCCTTTATGCCATTGGGGCCGGTGGCACCACCATGGTTGGTGGCACGGGGGCAGACCAGTTCTGGATTGCTAATGGAGAACTTCCCCACGCTACCAACATCGTGATTGACTTCGAAGCAGGGCTTGATGTGATCGGTCTGACCGGAATCTCCGGCGTTAGCAGCGTCAACGACCTGACCTTTACCCAGGGTGAAACAGGCGCTGTCATTAGTGCGATGGGTCAGGATATTGCAGTGCTGAACGATGTCCATATCCTTGACATCGGCTCGAACAGCTTTGCTTTCGCCTAGTCCTAAAGCACTCCCGTTCTGGCGAGATAACCCAAATTGCCTCGCCACCGGGATGTGATCCAGGGGCCACTGCTGAGTTCAGTTGACTTTCTGGAGATGCTTGGGGGATAGACACCTCCGTCTATCCCTCTTTTTTAACTGCCACTGTATTGAACTGCCACTGTATTGAACTGCCACTGCACATCTCAGTATATTCAGCAATATCCCGAACGCTGCAAGTCCCGATTGGGGATTCTGTTTGAGCAGTTTTGTCAACTCCATCCAGCGGTCGAGCGACTCTATCACCAAGACCGTGCTGAGCAAGAACGCCAGAGTATCCGCCCACCAAAAGTCAGCCAGACTTCCAAGGCTATCCGCATCGGGTATGACTGGTTCCGCCGTCTCCTGCAATGGCAGCTGCCCTCCGCTTACTCAGGAGATCTCTTGAAACAAAATTACCTGTTTTGCGAGGCACTGCCAAAGGGCGCAGGGCCTGCGCCCCTACTCGGGGGTATTTTTTTCAAGAATTCTCCTTACAGTAGATTTTCCGGCACGTCTTCCGGTACTTCCCAGTAGTAAACGGTTTGCCCCTCCACTTCGACTACCTGTTCGGGTTCCCACTCACCCATGTCAAACGCGTGGGAGACGATGCGGGTGCCGGGTTCGAGTTCGGTCAGCAGTTTGGGTCGCAGTTGTATGTTGAGTTCTGGCAGCAGGTAGAGGGTTACGACGGTAGCTTCACTAAAATCCGACTCAAACAAGTCCGCCTGACGAAACTCAACCTGATTGGTCACGCCTGATTGCTCGGCATTTTGCCTGGCTTGCTGAACTCGTTCGGGGTCAATATCAATGCCAACACCACGGGTTCCGTACTCTTCGGCAGCGGTAATCACAATGCGACCGTCGCCGCTGCCCAAATCATAAATCACGTCATCAGACTGGACATCAGCCAGCCGCAGCATCTCATCGACAACGGGGGGAGGGGTCGGAACGTAGACTACGTCGGGTTCCCGTTCGGGAGCCTGGGCCGGATCTGCTGCAGAACCATTGGGGCTGGCGGTATTCGCTGGGGGCTGGGGGTCGGCAACCTGATTGGGTTGGGAAAGGCAGCTTGCCGTGGTCAGTCCGGCCAGGCTAGCGATGGTGAGGAAAAGAGGAAATCGTGTTTTCAGCAGCATGATTTTCATTGAGGGAAAGGTGAGGGAATCAGGGTGGTGGGAGGGTAATGCGCGTGGGTGAGAGTGGGCGGTGCGTTAGTGCGTTGGTGCGTTCTGGTAGGGTATTCGTCTGGATGGCAGGGCTGTTGCGATAAGGCTCATTCGGCTCAGAGGCTGTTTTCTTTGCCGACATTGCTAGGGTCGTGTATGCCAGATCAGGGGAATGCCCAGGAAGAGAACCAGTACGCCTACCAGGGCACCGATACCGGCATAAACCAGGCTGGAAAAGAGCAAATAAGCACAAACAGAGCAGAATATGAGGGGAGTGGCCGGGTAAAAGGGCACTCGAAAGGGACGCAGGCGACGGGGGTCGCGCGATCTCAACACCATCAGCGACGCCGTGCTGAGCAGAAAAAAGCCCCAGAAAACAGGAGCCGTATAATCAACCATGGTTTCAAACCCCTGCCGGGTCAGGGTGCCCAGACCCACCAGCGCCAGAGCAATCGCCCCCTGAAACAGGTAGGCTGCTGTGGGGGAACTGGTTCCAGGCTGCCAGCGATCCAGAAAGCTGAGGGGAGAAATATCCTGGCCGACGGCGTAGTTGGTGCGTGCCCCCGTCAGAATGGAGGCGTTGATTGACCCCAGGGTGGCCAGCACCACCAGCAAACTGACCAGCAAAGCACCCGGTTCTCCCAGGGTCTGGCACAGCAAATCGGCGGCGATGGCCTGGGATCTGGCCATGCCGGAAACGCCCAGGCTGTGCAGGTAGGCCCAGTTGATCAGCACGTATACCGTGGTAATGGCGGCAATGCCCCAGAGCAGAGATCGCACCATATTGCGGCGGGGTTGCTCAATTTCAGCGGAAAGGTAGGCAGCTTCGTGCCAGCCTCCGTAGGACAGCATGACAAACACCAGCGCCAGCCCCCAGGTGGGCCGTTGGCTGATGACTGTGGCGGTACTCGTTGCCGGGGTAAAGGCCAGGCCCAGCACAATGACCAGCAGCAGGCCCAGCACCAGGGCTGAAGTTACCCAGGTTTGGGCACGTTTGCTCTGCCTCAGTCCTGCCATATTCAGCAGGGTCAGCCCCGTCACCGAGATCGCCGCATAGATAGCGGGCGAGTAGCTCCCTAACGGTACAATTTGAGCAGCATAGTCTCCCAACACAAAAGCCAACAGGGCAATCGACCCGGTTTGGATGACGGTCATTCTGGCCCAGGCAAACAGGGTTGCCAGGCGCTGACCAAAGGCCTGTCGCAGGTAGTAGTAGCTGCCGCCCACATGGGGATAGGTGGTGGCTAATTCGGCGTAGCATAGCGCCCCTACTAGAGAAATAAGGCCGCCTGCAATCCAGGCTCCAATCACGCCGCTGGCGCTACCCAGGTTGACCGCCACCAGGGAGGGGGTCTCAAAAATGCCTGCCCCGATTACAAGGCCGACGATGAGCGCGATCGCATCGGTCAGGCTGAGCCGGGGGTGGCAAATCTCAGGGGAAAGGTGCGATCGCTCCGGCAACGCCGGTTTTTCTACTTTAGTCACAGGTTTTCCGTTGCAGGGTCAAAGCTTTACCCCAGGCCACGCCAGGCCTCAGCGTGCACAACACTCAAGCGAACATAGGAAAGCTGGTTTGATCGTCAACGGCAAATATGACAAGAAGATGACAGCGTAGATTTTACGGTTGACACCGACTCAGCGGTGTCAGCATGAGCGGCCTGCCCCACAAAAGTCCGATTCTGGTCCCGCATCGGCGCGGTGGCATCGTCATAAAGAAAAGGCCGGTGGGCATGGCGTCGTCCCTGGGTGACTGGGGTGGCTTCTCCCCCGGCAGAGGCTTCATAGCCGAATGCTGCTGAATTAAGCCTGGTGGGCACTGCCCACCCAGCCCTGTCAAGGTGTTCCGAAAAGGGAGATTTTAACTCCATCAAACCCCCTAAAATCTCAATTATGCGTAGGGTGTGTCCCGGCCTCAGGCTCACCGTGCGACGATGCAAAATTTCTGCCTTGGCCGGAACGCACCGTTTGCGTTAAGCGAGAATCTTGATATCGTAAGCGGTGCATTGCGGCCCAAAGACAAAGCCTGTGAGGTTTCGCGCAGATGTGTGAGCCGCTAATGCACCCTACGTCGGTCGCTGATTCGTACCAATATTCACCTTGACAGGGCTGGCACTGCCCACCCTACGGCAAGTCAGGGCTTTCGGCCATTTGCGAGGGTTGATTTCACGTTAATTCAGTGACATTCCTGCATAGCCCTATCTAATCAGGGTTGAGAGGACCGTGGGAAGGGGCTTTGTTCTGGAGCCAGCGGCGTCACCGGAATTTTATCAACGCGGGTGCCGTCCATGTCGACAACTTCAAAGCGAAAGATACCGTTGGCGATGGTGAGCAGAAAAATCAGCAGAATTGCAAATGCAATCCGAATCATCAGGCCATTTAGAAAGGGGTCCACTTCAGGTTGATGAACCTGCACCCGGTGGTCATTTATTAGCTGCAGATGGTGGATGTATCTGTCCCTTGAGATAGGGCCTTTGTCACAAACCCTGGCACGCGGGGGATGTTGATTCAAAAAAGTTTGGAGACAATGTAAATACTTATACTTTTAAGCTCTTCCCTGGATTTGGAAGTAAATCGTGAGACGGCATTTCTAGTTTGCCTCGCTGCTTTTTTGAGGCTGCTTTTGGAATTCTTTTTTCTGGAGTCAGCCGTTGGTTCAACCCAAAAGCACTAGAAATTGCTCGCTCTTGAGGAGTTAGAAAGTTTAACTGTAGTTCTTGAGAAGGCCACGCGATGAAACAACGCATACCTCGTCCTAAACATTTCATTCCGCTTTTTATTCTGCTAACGGTGGTGCCCCTGGGGGCCTGCCAGGTTGAGCAAGAAGAGACCGGTAGCTTACCCGATGTGGATGTTGATGTAGAACCCGGTAACCTGCCCGAATATGACGTGCAGGGACCCGATGTTGATGTTGGCGTTACGGAACGAACCGTTACAGTTCCCAGGGTGGTGGTGGTACAGGAGGAAGAAACTGTCGATGTACCTTATATCGACGTTGACCTGCCCGGTGCAGAGAGGGTTGAGCGCACCATTACCCCAGAGGTAGAAGTGCCTTCGGGAGGGTATGACCTCTCGATTCAGGAGGTTTATGCTGTAAACAATGAACTCTGGGTCGTTTCTGACTTGGAAGAAGTTGCTCCTGGTGCTCCCGAAGCCGTGGTGCGGGTCTCAGACCGGGTGGTGCTAAATGCACCCGATATGCCGGTACGCCACTTCATCGTGGGTGAACGCCCTGAAGGTACTATCAATGAGCAATACACCTTTATTGATAGCCGCGAAGACATCGCTCCCCAACTGAATGAGGGTCGTCAACTCTACAACCAAAACCAAACGACAACTTAAACCTGAGATGCCCATGAGTGACTCCGTCGTGCAGTTTCTGCCCAAAGATTTGCATCCTTCTAAGTCACGGTTTCGGCAGCGGTGCTAACCAGGTTTTTTGTGGCTTTTGCAGTACTGCCTCTACAACTCACGGGAGTGAGCTGAGCTTCTAGCGATCAGGAGTAAAGAATGCAGACGGTATGAAAAACATTGGACTGAGCAAACTCTGGAATTCACTGCGATTTAGCTACTGGTTTTTGCCCAGCCTGATGGCCACTGGTGGAGTTGGGCTGGCGTTAATCGTATTGACTGTAGACGAGAAAAACCTTGTCCAAACTGAGGCGTTTCCCTGGCTATACCAGGGGGGGCCTGATGGGGCAAGAGCGTTGCTTTCTGCTGTTGCCGGTTCAATGGTCACGGTGGCCGCCACCGTGTTTTCTATCACCATCGTTGCCCTCCAACTGGCAGCCACCAACTTTGGCCCTCGTCTATTGCGCAACTTTATGCGCGATCGCGGAAATCAAATCGTCCTGGGCACCTTTATTGCCACCTTTCTCTACTGTTTAATGGTGATGCGAAGGGTTTACGGAGAAGATTACGATGCATTTGTACCGCACATTTCAGTCACCGTTGGCATTGTCCTTTCCTTCGCCAGCATTAGTGTGCTGATTTATTTTATTCACCATGCCTCTACCATCATTCAAGCCTCTCATGTCATCGCTGATGTTGTTACTGATTTAGATAAGGCCATTGAGCGGCTATTTCCAGAAAAAATTGGGCAAAGCCAATATAAAAAAACGCGAAGAGTTGGAGAAATCCCACAGGATTTTGGGGCTCAAACCTGTCCGGTGGAATCAAAAGTAACGGGGTACTTGCAAAAAGTTGATGACTCATTGTTGCTAAAGCTTACTTGTAAGTACAACCTGTTAATACAACTCCAATCTCGCCCGGGGCAATTCGTGGCTAAAGGTAGTACGATAGTGCTGGTTTATCCAGGAGGCCGAGTAAACCAGGATCTGGCTGATCAAATTAATCGAGCCTTTCTTTTAGGGAGAGAACGAACGGAACAGCAAGATATTGAATTTCCCCTCGATCAGTTAGTTGAAATTGCTTTACGGGCACTGTCTCCCGGCATTAACGATCCATTTACCGCTGTGCGATGTATTGATCGCCTTGGGGCCGGGCTATCTTACCTGGCAGAGCGCGAATTTCCATCTCGCTATTGGTATGATGAGGACAGTGAGCTACGCATCATTGCTGAACCCGTAACCTTTGAGCGATTGGTAGATATCGCGTTTAATCAGATTCGGCACTATGGCAAATCAGACATTGTTGTGATGGTGCGCTTGCTTAATGCGATCGCACAAATTGCTCAGCGAACTCATCGTACCCATGACCGTTTTGTGTTGCAAAAGCAGGCTGACACAATTTTGCACAGCAGCTATGAAGGGTTGCCTGAGAAGCATGATCGGCACATCGTTGAAGAACACTACAATCGGGCTATCCAGTGTTTAACTCAAACTGAACTTGAGTTAAAAATAAACCCTAGCGAATTCCAGTAGATTTTGTAGGGCAGGCAGGATGCCTGCTCTTGGACAGCCGAGACGGCTATCCCACGTTGTTGAATCCCCATTCCTTAGGAAGAGGCTGCTGCACCTGGGCGATGCCGCCAGTACAGCCCGAGGGCTGCCCCAATCACCGCAATGGCAGCTAAAACATGAACCACATTGAAAGGCGTACCGGGGAAGAACCACGAATCCGTCCGCAGAAATTCGATGAAGAACCGCCCCAGGGGATACCAGATCAGGTAGCCCAGGGCCAGGTCGCCCGGTTTGAGCTGCTGCTCAAATTTCCGGGAAATCCAAAATAGCACCCAAAAACCTACAAAATTCCACACCGACTCGTAAAGAAATAGAGGGTGAAACCGAATCGATTCTGGATATTGAGTCAGGTCGTTATAGGGTGGAATGCGATGTTCAGGATCGATCCTTAACCCCCAGGGTAAAGTCGTCGGAGGGCCGTAGAGTTCCTGATTGATAAAGTTACCCCAGCGCCCGATGGCCTGGGCCAGGAGCAGACCTAAGGCGATACCGTCTAGATAGGGAAGCGGGTCAAGCCTGCGGATTTTGCTAAAGATCAGCAGGGCGATCGCACCAAAAATAAAGCCCCCAAAAATATGAATACCCCCGCCCCAAAATTGCAAAATCTCGATGGGGTTTGACAGGTAGTAGCCGATTCCCTCCGGCCCCCTGGGAGATTGAATAAACACATAGTACAGTCGCGCCCCGATAAAGCCCGGAATCAAAATCCAGATCAGCATGTCCCACAGGTTATCGGGGTTTTCACCTTTGCGGGCGACATAGCGCCCGGCGATAGTGGCGGCTATGAGGATGGCCGCTAGCATCAACAGCCCATACCAGCGCAGGGCAAAGGGACCAATGGCAAAAATGATGGGGTCTACGGGGGGATACATTGAAACTGCAACCGTGAAACTGCAACCGTATGGGGCATATCCACAATTCGTGGATCAATTTTTAATGGAACGAACTCGAAGCAGAATCTTTCGGTTCTGACCAGTCGTGCCCGAGTTGAATGGTGATATCTGAGTAAAGGTCACCCGTATTCTCAACCCGAACTTTACCCACCCCCAACACCTGGCGCATGGCTTCTGCATCCAGGCGATCGCCATTTTGAGCGACGATGCGAGTGTGGTTAAGTGGTCTATAGTACGGAGAGGCAACCCGGACGTGTTGATAGCCAGATTCGGAGAGGGTTTGGATGAGTGGCTCAACGGCAACGGCCTGATTGGCATCCGGTTGAATAGCCACCCTGAGTGCAGATGGCTCAATCACCTGGAAAGTATTCGCTTCGACATCAAAATACTGCCCCATTAGCGCTTGAATCTGTTCCCGATCCGGTAGCCAGTAACTGGCCCGGTATTCCTGCGCCGTGCTAAATCTGCCTGGCACCATCAGCATTTGAATCTGCGATCGCTCGACCTGAGAGGCAAAGTTGGCTAAAGCCAGCAATTCCTCATTACTTAAATTCGTATCCAGATTCTCTTGTACGACAGAAAGCAGTTGCGGTAAACGCAGCACCGTTGAGGGTTTAAGCGCCTGCTTGAGCATCGCTTGCATAAACAGTTGCTGCCGCCTGACCCGCCCAATATCGCCAAACTCACCATAGCGAAAGCGGAGAAATTGCAGAGCCTGGTCGCCGTTAAGATGTTGCTCTCCGGCTTTGAGATCCACATAAAAATGCTGGCTATCATCGCGGTATTTCATATCTTTGGGCACGTAGACGGTCACGCCACCCAGCGCATCAACCAGCTCCTCAACGCCCTGCACATTAACGCGAACATAGCGATCGATGGCGACATCTCCCAGCAGACGACTGACCGTGCTCGCCGTGAGGGCGGCCCCCCCCTGGGTGTTGGCGGCATTAATTTTATCGACACCGTGTCCGGCAATGCGAGTGCGGGTATCTCTGGGAATGGACAACACAACTAACTGCTGAGTGTCAGGATCAAACCGCAGTAGCAGCATGGTATCGGCTAAACCATCCAGGGAGTTCACTAAGGCGTGATACCCTTCCGGCGATTCAGCCCCATCGGACAGGTCCGAGGTCAAAACCTTAGTGCCGAGCACCAAAACATTGATCGGACGAGACAGTTGAGGAATTTGTAAACTCGATCCGCCTGCCAGGTCGTCGGTTTGATTAAAAACTTCCGCATCCTCTGCACCAGGCTGACTTTTCATGAAGGTGGTTTGGGAAAGCAAGGCTGTGAGTGACACTCCAGCCACAGCGGCGAGCAGGGCGGTTCCGAGGACTCCTCCCCAAAGGATAGAGCGATACTTGTTGAGTTTGGAGGACTTATTCTGATGTGAAGGTGCAGTCGGTTCCTGGTGCGGAGGTTTGTCAGCCATAGTTAAATCGATGCTTGTGGCCTTGATGGGCCACAAGCAAAACTTCAAGTCGGTAAGTTTTAAGCCTTTACAGTAGTATATTTCGGTTCTGACGGGTAGGTCTTCTGCTGGGCGGCAGGCCTGGGGGGAACCCTCCGGTAGATGAATGTCACTGACATAAGGCTGGTGGGCAGTGCCCACCCTACGGCACATCAAGACTTTCAGCGATTTGCAGGGATTGATTTCAGCTTACTTCAGTGACATTCCTCCGGTAGATAGTATCCGCTTTCATTTCTATCAGAGGGGCACTGACAGGGGTGCCGCCTTGGTATACGCTGCAGGAGCCAACCGGAGCAGTCATGCACTGGTATACAGAAACCCTGGAAGAATCTGCTGCGTATTTATCTGAGTTTGCGTATTTATCTGAGTTACCGTGACTGAGTGAGAATTTGGGCGAAATTTTCTCTGGGTTCTGTGATGAAGGTGACAATCCTCACGTTCATCCTGGTTGTGCTGTTGGCTTTGGGCACAGGGGCACAGGCCGATCGCGCCACCGTGCGTCTGGATGGACGGGCCGTTTTTCGGGTGGGGTACACCGAGGAACTCGATGCGACCGCTCGATCCAGGCAGATTGAGCGGCGGTTGAACCGACTGTTAGAAAACCCCACAGCGATCGCGCCCGCCCAAATTGAGACGACTCAGGATAGCAATCAGCAAGTGATTACGGTGGCTGGAGTTCCCGTTGTCACCATTACCGAGTCAGACGCGCAGGATAATGTAACGACCGTAGACGCTTTATCGCAGCAGTGGTCGCAAGCCATTAATGCGGCCCTGCAAAGAGCCAGTCAGCAACGCCTGTCGCCCTGGGGGCGGTTTGTGACCGAAGTGCGCTCGTCGATCGCCACCGCCTTTGGGCGGCTGCTGGAATCAGCGATTGTGATCATTCCCCGTGCTCTGGCGGCCCTGTTGGTGATTGGGCTGTTCTGGGCCATTGCCACCAGTATGCGGTGGTTAATGCGTTTGATTTTTCGGCGCATCATTGCCGATCTGACCATTGAAAACCTGATCAAGCAGGTGACTTACTACGCCGTCTGGACCTTGGGGGTGATTGTCGCCCTGGATGCGTTTGGCTTTGACCCTCAAACCGTTGCCACCGGCCTGGGTCTAACCAGTCTCGCCCTTGGTTTCGCCCTGAAAGATATTCTCTCGAACTTTGTCAGCGGTATTCTGATTCTACTGCTCCGCCCCTTTGAACTCAATGACCAGATTATCGTCGGTGAAACCGAGGGCAATGTTGAGCGGATTGACCTGAGAGCCACCCAGCTCAAAACCTACGATGGGCGGGTGGTGCTGGTCCCCAATGCAGAACTGTTCACGTCGCGGATCATTAACAACACGGCTGCTCCGGTTCGCCGCAGTCGCGTCAGCCTGCCGATTGGCTACGATAGCGACCTGGCGCAAGCTGTGCAAATTACCAACCAGGCCGCCCAGGCCACCGCAGGCGTACTCGCAGAACCGCCCACCTCCGTACGGATTCAAGAATTAGGGCCAGATGACATTTTGCTGGAAGTCCGCTTCTGGACGGATTCCCGTCGTTCAGACGTGGTGTTAACGTCCTCCGCCGTCAGAACCGAAGTCGTCCGGGCGTTAAAAGCAGCAGGCATTGGCCTGCCAGACCCCAGTTTGCGGACTTTAACGTCTCGTCAACCTGACAACTTACGTGAATTCTGAGTTATGCCGTTTCTCCTGGTGTGGTGATTCAAAAGTCTTGCAACGCAGGTTGGGTGGAGCGTTAGCGGATGCTGTTGGCGGATGCTGTTGGCGAAATATTTCTGACCAGACTTGGCCCTCTCCCTAAATCCCTCTCCCAAGTTTGGGAGAGGGACTTTGCGGACTCCGGCTCCCCTGCTCCCATTTTGGGAGTAGGGGTTGGGGGAAGAGGGGAAACGGGAAAATTGAGCAAACGCTCCTCAACCGTAGGGGAGAGGACAGGGGGATAACCAGCGCCTAATTTTAAGGGGTCGTTCACCCTGGGAAAAGTTTTTATGGATCTGCTGACCTGGGCCATCATTGCCCTGATCGTTGCGGTGGTAGCAGGAGCCCTGGGGTTTACCGGCATCGCCCGAGGCGCAGCGACAGTTGCGCGTATTTTGTTTGGCATCTTTCTGATAATTGCGGTCATCCTCTTTCTGCTGGTGCTGCTGGGGATAGGAATCGCCACCTGACCCGAGGGGAAATGGGGGCATCCCCTCAGTTGGGCAGCTCCACCTGAAAGCAACTCCCCTGGCCCAACTCGCTGGTAACGTAGATATCGCCGCCGTGGGCCTGCACGATTTGTTGGGCAATGGCCAGCCCCAGCCCCAGCCCCCCCGTTGCTCTGGCGCGTTGCTTATCCACCCGGTAGAAGCGTTCAAAAATATGGGGCAAATCCGCTGCCGGAATGCCGATGCCGTTGTCTGCGATCTCAATCCAGGCGCTGCGAGCCCCCTGCGACAGGCTGACTTTGACCCAACCGCCCGCAGGGGTATATTTGCAGGCGTTTGAGAGCAAGTTCGCAATGGCCTGCCGGAGCAGATCGGGCTCCGCCTTTACCCAGACCCCGTGATTCGGCAACGTCATCGATAGGGAAATGTGCTCAGCCGCAGTCTGGATGGGGTCAGACCCGATGAGATTTTTGAGGAAGGATTTCAGCTCGACCTCCTGGAGGATTTGGGCATCCAGCGCGTCGCTATGGCGAGCCAGCAGCAGGAGCTGGCTGACCAGTTTATTCATGGTCTGGGTGGCGGTAACGATTTTTTCCAGGCGCTGATGTTTTTCGGAGGTGCGATCGCCCGGTGCCAGCAGCCCCACCTGGGCATTACTCAAAATTGCCGCCAGCGGCGATCGCAACTCGTGGGAAGCATCCGCCGTAAACCGCTGCAGCTGCTGATACGACTTGCGAATGGGCCGCATGGCCAGACCGCTCAGGCCCCAACCTACGAGGCCAATCACCCCGAGAGTAATGGGCACGGTGATGGCAAAGCCCAGGAGTGACCGGCGCAGGCTCTCCTGCACCGGAGTCATGGAGGTCGCCATTTGCAGATAGCCAATCACCTGAGCCTGGTGATGAACGGGGAGGGTAATTTGTCGCAATTTAGGCGGCTCATGCCTGACAACATCGGGGACTGAAAAGGTTTCAACGTCTACATCGGCAGGCCATTGCAGGGTCTGAAACTCTGGTGCGGCATCGAGCTGCTCGGGGGGTAGAGGGCCAAAAAATTGGATCAGCTGGCCGGTTGGGGTATACCACCGGGCGTAGACGATTTCGGTATCCAGGGGGGGAGGGGTGTTCCCCAGCAGGGGAGCGTTATCTAGATTAACCGGCTCGAAGTCGGTGTCGGTTTCGTCGTATTCAATGCTGGCGGCAATGACTCGGGCTTTTTTGTAGAGCAGCCGGTCAATGGCCTCCAGTTGATCGGCCACCCGCTGGTAATACATCACTCCCGCAAACAGCAGCAAAATGCTGCCCATGGAGAGGGTAAACCACCAGGTCAGGTTGCGACGGCTATGGGTAAACATCTTACGGGAGCTTCAGGATCAGGATCTTAAGGATCAGGACAGAGGCGGTACCCCATACCATAGACTGTCTCGACCCAGTCAGCCGCATTCAGAGAACTGAGCCGCTGGCGCAGACGCCGCACCAGAGTGGTAATGGCGTTGCTTTCGGGCTCATCGCCCCAGGCCCACAGCGCCTGCTCAATCTGGTCGCGCGACAAGATCTGACGGGGATGGCGCAGCAGATATTCCAGCAGTTGAAACTCGCGGCTGGAGAGTTCTACCGCATCGCCGTTTCGTTCTACCGTCAGGCTGTTTAAATGCAAAGTCAGGTCAGCCAGAATAAGGGTGTCTCCGCCGTAGGTGGGTGAGCGTCTGCCCAGGGCGCGTACTCGGGCCAGTAGCTCAATTAAATCGGTGGGCTTCACCAGATAATCGTCAGCCCCGGCATCAAGACCAGCTACCTTATCCAGGGTATTGTCTTTGGCGGTAAGCATCAGTACGGGGGCGGTTTTGCCCTGGGCACGATACTGCTGACACAGGCTGAGGCCACTCATGGCGGGTAACATCCAGTCCAGAATCAGCAGGTCGTAGTCCCGTTGGGCCATAATCCACTGGGCTGTTTCTCCATCTTGCAGGGCATCGACGATGTGTCCTGCCTGGGAAAGGGCCGTTTGCAATGGCTCTAGCTGTTCAGGATCGTCTTCTACCAGCAGTATCCGCATCGATTCAATTGAGCCCGTCTAGTTAACTCCAACCGTAAATCCTTAATTTACAGGTAACTTCTGCCCTGGGTTAGATTACACCAGGGGCGAATTTCGCTGAATTAAGACTGGTGGGCAGTGCCCACCCTACGGCTTAATTTACAGGTAACTTCTGCCCTGGGTTAGATTACACCAGGGGCCGACCATGAAAAGCTTCTCAGTGAACTCATCATTCCTGTCACTTTCTCGTCACATTTGGCTTTAATCCTGGGAATAAGTGAACTGCAACAGCAGGAGACAATCATCTTGACCTATTCTAAAAGTAAGATTTTGGGCCTATCCGCCCTGCTCATGGTATTTCCCGTTGTGGCCGCCTGTGAGCCTGATACGGCTGAGGCCCCTCTCGAAACAACTCCCGAGGTGGGCGAAGCGCCTGCAACGCCTGACGATCCCACAATGACTGAACCGGACATGGAGCCTACCGCCGGCACAGAAACCATTGCCGACCTCGCCGCCACCGACCCGTCCCTATCGACCTTTAACACTGCCATGGACGCAGCTGGTTTGACCGGAGCCTTAAATGGACCCGGCCCCTACACTGTGTTTGCCCCATCCGACGAGGCCTTTGAAGCGCTTCCTCCAGAAACTCTGGAACAACTGCTGGCCCCCGAAAACCAGAGTGATCTTGCCGCGTTGCTGGCCTACCACGTGGTGCCGGAAGAGTTGCCCTCCGACCAACTGCAGTCGGGCTCAGTCGATACCCTGGCCGGTGCTCCTCTAACGGTTGAAGTGGACTCAAGCGCCCAAGCCGTGCTGGTGAATAATGCTGTGGTCACCCAACCCAATCTGGAAACCAGCAACGGCGTCATCCATGTGGTTGATCAGGTAATGCTGCCGCCCACCGCCAATCGCTAGGATTGCGGCGCAAACGACGAAACAAGTTTGCCCTCTGTTATTGACGTACATCAGGATTCAACAATGAAACAAGGAATACTCATATCCGGTTCTCTCATGGCTGTGCTGTTGGGGGTCGGTGCGGTTAGCGTCAGCCCCTCTGCCACGGCTCAGCAGCTGCCCCCCCCAACCCAGCCAGCCCCGGTGGAAGTCAGCAATGAACAGCTCGATCGGTTTGTCAGAGCCTACCAGTCCGTTCAGGTGATTCAGCAAGAGACCCAGGCGGAAATGGTAGCGGCGGTAGAAGCTGAAGGGCTAACGGTAGAGGAATTTAATGCGGCTGCCCAGACTTTGCAGTCTCCTGATGGAGCCGAGCTTCCCCCTCAGCAGGCTGAACCGTTTATGGCGGCTGCCGAACAGGTGTCAGCGATTCAAGCCGATGTACGCGATGAAATGGTGTCGGCTATCGAGGCTGAAGACCTGACTGTTGGGGAATTTGACCAGATCTTAATGATGGCCCAGCAAGACCCAGCCCTACAGGAGCAAATCAACCAGCGCTTGCAGCCGTAGGGACGTTAACCCCGTCAAATGTTTTTGTTACCCAAGGTAATTCCCATGAAAATAACCCAATGGATAGTCTCAGCTTCCCTCCTAGGAGTAGCTCTCCTTGGAGCTGCCTGCGAACCCCAGGAACCGCTGGATCAACCCCCTCCGGGAGAAGCGCCACCTACTCAACCCGATGATCCGGCGGCTCCCCCAGAAGATCCAGCGGCTCCTCCTCCAAACTAGGGCGTTGCGGCGCGGAAAATGACCGTTAGCACCGGAGAGGAGGGGTGCAAGGTATGAGGTATAAGGTATGTATAAGGTACAAGGGCACCTTAAACCTTGAACCTTATACTCTGTACCTGTACCCACTCAGAATTCATTCTTTATGCATCAACTCTGGCATCCCCTGGAGGTCATGGCTGACCTTGGGCAGGGAGGCTTTTGGGCGGCTTTGCCCCTGGCCCAACTGGTGAAAGAGCCGACCACCGACCCGGTGGCCGTTTTTTTGATTATTCTGGCCATCATGCTGATTGCGCCGCTGCTGGTGGAGCGGCTGCGGATGCCAGGGATTATCGGCCTGATTCTGGCCGGGGTAATCGTTGGTCCCCACGGGTTGGGGGTGCTGGAGCGAGACAGCACCATTACCCTACTCGGTACGGTGGGGCTGTTGTTTTTGATGTTCTTGGGAGGGCTGGAAACCAGCATCGATGATCTCAAGCGCAATGCCAATAGAGCCATCATCTTTGGGCTGGCGACTTTCGCCTTGCCCATGATCATTGGCACCGCTGCCATGTTGCCCCTGGGCTACAGTCTGCTGGCCTCGGTGCTGATTGCTTCCTGTTTTGCTTCCCATACCCTGGTGGCCTTGCCCCTGCTGAACAAACTGGGGATTATGCGTACCCCCACCGTCACCACCACCCTGGGGGCAACCCTGATTGTCAATGTGCTGGCCTTGCTAGTTTTAGCGGTGGTGGTAAAGGCCGATGAAGGCAATCTAACCTTCAGCTTCTGGCTGTTTTTGATTCCTTCTCTGGCGATTTACACCTTTGCGGTGTTGTGGGGGGTACCGAAGCTGGGACGGTGGTTTTTCAAGCGCTTTGGCCACGACGAAGGGGCTGAATTCACCTTTGTTCTGGCAGCAGTGTTTGTGATTTCCTACCTGGCCAGCCTGATTGAAATTGAACCGATTGTGGGCGCGTTTCTGGCCGGGATAGCGATTACCCAGATTATTCCCCGCCTCAGCCCCCTGATGAACCGAATTCAGTTCATCGGCAACACGCTGTTTGTGCCCTTCTTTTTGATTTCGGTGGGGATGCTGGTGGACCCCCTGATTCTGGTCCGAGAGCCTCGCTCCCTGGTGGTGGCCGGGGCGATGATTGGAGCCGAGCTGGTGAGTAAATTTGTGGCGGCTACGGGCTCAGCACGGGGGTTTGGCTGGCCCTTTGCCAACGGCATGACCATGTTTGGGCTATCGGTGGCCCAGGCGGCTTCCACCCTGGCGGCGATTACCGTAGCCTTTGAGATTGAGCTGGTGGATGAACTGGCGATCAACGGCACTATCGCCATGATTCTGGTCAGTTGCATTCTTTCCCCGTCGATAGTGGCCCGCTGGGGAGCCCAAATGCAGGGGCAGCTAGAAACCTCGGAGGAACCCACCGACACCGACAGCCCCCGAGCGACCCTGGGCCAGCGGGTGCTGGTGCCGGTGGCAAACCCGAATACGGAAGATAATCTGCTGCAACTGGCCATTATTTTGACGAAGCGAGTGAAGGGCACGTTGCTCCCCCTGCATGTGCTGGCCGATCGCGGTGGCTCCATCAGTCCCGCCTTGCGCACGAAGCAGCGGCAGTTGCTCGATACCGCCGAAGACATTGCCCATGCTGCCAATATTCCGGTGGAGGCGATTGGCCGCATTGATGACTCCATCGATTGGGGGGTGATTCGCGCCAGTCAGGAGCGCGATGCCGATGTGCTGATCTGCGGCTGGAAGGGGTTTTCAACCTACCGGGAAAACTTTTTTGGCAGCGTGATTGATAACATTGTGCGTCTGGCGACCGTTCCGGTGCTGGTAACGCGCTTTCCCCAGCCCATTGAAAATACGGGACGGGTCATCTTTGCCCTCTCGGGCAGGCGGGCGAGCCGATCGCAAATTCAGACGACTTTTGAGTTAGCGACAACTCTGGCCGAAGAGTTGAAAGCCCCCCTGCACCTGCTGCACATTACGGCCAGTACTCATCGTGGGAGCTACTTAGCGTCGCTGGTGGAAGGCAAAGAAGTGTTGTTACAGCAGGTGCAGGGAAATCCCATCCAGCGTATTTCGGCGATTCTGCAGCCGGATGACCTGCTGATTATGATCGAGAGCACCCATCGGCGGGGGCGACCGGCCCTGGGCCGGATGCCGGAACTGGTTGCCAGTGCCAACTGGGAAAATAATATGTTGGTGGTAAATTTTCCGGTTCGTTGAGAGTCTCAGCTATCCAAAGGCAGGCAAGATGCCTGCCTACAAAACTTGGATACTATTCGATTCTCATTCCTTAGGTGTATTGATTAGCTACCGTTCGCGGGTAAAGGTAACGCCGCCAGAAGAAAAGGTATCAAAGTCCTCAATTACCAGAGGATCCACAGACTGCTCACTGGCCGGACGACGGGGGTTGCCCAAGGTCCAGGTGACCGGAAACGACATCCCAGGGTCCACCTGATCCGGCAGAGGAGCCTGAAACGTCACATTGCCTGCTGGCACACAGCGATCGCCCGTCAGCTTGCGGGCTACCAGGGTATTGTTCATGACTGCAATTTGTACCCGCTGCACCCGATCGCTGCCAGCCTCACAGGTATAGCCATCGCCAATCCAGGTGCCCTCAAACTCAAACTGGGCCGGTTGTTGCCGGGTAAAGGTAATGCCGCCCGAGACAAAGGTATTGCGATCTTCAATCACCACGGGGTCAACCATTTGCTCACTGGCCGGACGACGGGGGTTGCCCAAGGTCCAGGTCATGGGCAGGGGCATACCAGCATCAAACCGATTAGGGACAGTCCCCTGAAATGTGACATGACCGGCTGGTACACAGGGATCGCCCGTCAGCTTGCGGGCTACAACAATGTTGTCAATTACTTCGATCTGCACTTCCTGGGCCCAGTCCTGATTCGTGGTACAGGTATAGCCTTCACCTACCCAGGTGCCTTCAAAATAGGATGGGTCCAGGGTGTTGGCCATAGCTGGCAGTGCAGACGCCGTTAGGGTTAGCCACGTTAAGCTGGCAATGTAAGACAGTTTCATGAAACATACTTAATGAGTCGACAGAGCACCTGTTCAGGCATGATGACAGTGTGCTTATCTAAACTCTTCACCGTCCGCTGGCCTAAATCCGCATTTTTCAGCCAATTTTCCAGATATTTGAAAAATTCTCCTACCGCTTCATCCTGGCTTTGCAAGCCTGTCCTGAGGAATCAGAATTAATGAAGTTCCAAAGTTTGAGGGTTCAGTGTTGAAGAGCCCCCCGATGAAACGGTTAGCAGTCTGTTGTGACGGAACCTGGAACTCTTTGGGTATGGAGTGTCCTGAGTGGGCTGAATCTCGGTCAAAGAGCATGTTTGTAATCTACTGAAACTGCAGCCATCCTCTTTTTGGGCTACCTGCTACACTGCTGTAAAGCAGTAATTCAAAAAAGATTGATGCAAAATACCCTGCCCAGCGCATCAACAACTGTTGTTGCGGGCTTTAAAGCCCTGTCAGACCCCATCCGCCTGCAGGTACTCGAACTGCTACGGGAGCAGGAGATGTGCGTCTGTGATTTATGCGATCAGATAGACGTTGCCCAATCCAAGCTTTCCTTTCATCTCAAAACCCTAAAATCTGCGGGTTTGGTTCGTTCACGACAAGAAGGGCGCTGGATTTACTACAGCTTAAACCTGCCCCAACTGGTCGAGCTTGAACAGTATCTGTCGGAATTTCGCCGCTTCAGTGCCATGCTGCCCGCTAGAGCCTGTCCTCCAGAGGCATAACAGTCAAACTTGACCCAAGTTTATACATCACTTTCTTTCGATAGGTTGACAAATCAAATATTTTTGAAATGATGAAGATGTCAGCGATGTCCTGGGCTGGCGTCCTGATGGGTACCGGGCTTCGAATACTGAGTTCCACTTTATACCTGACACCCGCCACCCGGCACCCGCTACCCGCTACTCGCTACCCGGCACCCGGCACCCGGCACCCGCTACCCAATTTCACTCTTCGCTGCTTCAGTCTATTTCAGGGAGTTATGAGTACCAACCAATCCAATGTCAACCCCAACGCCGTTCAGGCCGGGGGGCAGCTCAGTTTCTTTGAGCGCTACCTGACCCTGTGGGTGTTTCTCTGCATCATTGCGGGCATTGTGCTGGGACGTGTGTTTCCAGGCATCGCCGTCACGCTGGATGCGATGAGCGTCTATCAAGTATCGATTCCCATTGCCATCTGCCTCTTCTTCATGATGTACCCGATCATGGTGAAGATTGACTTTTCCCAGGCCAAGAAAGCGGCTCAGACTCCTAAGCCAGTGATGCTGACCCTGGTGGTGAACTGGCTGATCAAGCCCTTTACGATGGTGCTATTTGCCCAGTTTTTCCTGGGCTGGCTATTCCGTCCCCTACTGGCAGGTACGGAAATGATTCGGGGTGTGGAAGTCGCTCTGGCGGACTCCTATATTGCCGGGTGCATTCTGCTGGGCATTGCCCCCTGTACCGCCATGGTGCTGATGTGGGGCTATCTCTCCTTCAGCAACCAGGGCCATACCCTGGTAATGGTGGCCATCAACTCCCTGGCCATGCTGTTTCTCTACGCGCCCCTGGGACGCTGGCTGCTGGCGGCGAATAACCTGACCGTACCCTGGGAAACCATTGTGCTGTCGGTGCTAATTTACGTCGGCCTTCCCCTGCTGGCCGGTGCCGTGTCAAGGACTTGGATTCTTCGCCACAAGGGCAAAGCCTATTTTGAGAACGTCTTCTTGAAATACCTCAGCCCCATTTCCGTTATCGCCCTGCTGACGACCCTGGTGCTGCTGTTTGCCTTCAAAGGCGACCTGATTGTGCGCAACCCCCTGCACATTCTGCTGATTGCGGTGCCGCTGTTCATCCAGACCAACTTCATTTTTCTGATTTCCTACGTGGCAGCCCAAAAGCTGGGGATGTTTTACGAAGATGCAGCCCCAGCGGCATTGATTGGGGCGAGTAACCACTTTGAGGTTGCGATCGCAACCGCCGTCACCCTTTTCGGCCTCAACTCCGGTGCCGCCCTGGCTACTGTCGTCGGGGTGCTGATCGAAGTGCCCGTCATGCTCATGCTGGTGGAAGTCTGCAAAAAGACCGCTTTCTGGTTCCCCCGAGAGCCGGAAAAGGCGACGTTGCGAGATCCCCGGTGTATGAGGCCATTGGGATAGAAAAAGAGAGCGAGAGAGGAAGTTGAGGTGAGGAGTGAGGAGAGAGGGGTGGGGAGTGAGGGGTGAGGGGTGAGGAGTGAGGGGTGAGGGGTCTAGCTGCCAGGTAACATCTTGCGGGAGAGTGCTCTGATTTTTGTGTAAGGGCCAATCAGCCGATTAATCAAGTTTTCTGCAAGCCTTGTAGGGCAGGCGTCTCGCCTGCTCAGCTGGGACAGGCAGGATGCCTATCCCACAAGAGTCCGAACACTCCCTCTTGCGGCAAATTTCTAAGCCATCCACTCTCCCACTCACCTACTCTCCCACTCACCTACTCTCCCACTCATCCAATCATCCACTCTCCCACCCGCCTACCCATCCACCCAAACCAAGGTATTCCCATGAAACGAGTCATGTTCGTCTGCAAAAAGAACTCCTCCCGCTCCCAAATGGCGGAAGGCTTCGCCAAGACTTTAGGGGCTGGCAAGATTGAGGTCACCAGTTCCGGTTTGGAAGCGAGTTCTGTCAGGCCAGAGGCCATTGCCACGATGAAAGACATCGGTATCGACATCAGCGACCAGACCTCCAATGCCCTGAGTGAGTTCAATCCGGAAGACTTTGATGCGGTGATTTCCCTCTGCGGCTGTGGCGTTAACCTGCCCCCCGAGTGGCTGACCCGTGAGTATTTCGACGACTGGCAGTTGGATGATCCTGCCGAACAGCCCGAAATTTTCCCTCGGGTGCGGGATGAGGTGAAGGAGCGAGTCGAGGCATTAATCGCCAAACTCAGCCCAGAAGAAGCCACCGTGTAGCGGTCAAATCCCGATGAAACTTGTGGTTCAGGCACAGAGCATCTCCCCATTCCCGATGAGGGGTTGTCTGACTCAATGGCAGTGTTGAATGTCACTGAATTAAGGCTGGTGGGCACTGCCCACCCTAAGGCAGATCAAGCTTTTCGGCGATTTGCGGAAGCTTATTTCAGTGCCATTCATGGCAGTGTTTGCCGCCCTGGCAGACCGGGTGGTGACTGCCCTCTCGGGTAGAGATCCTTCACTGGCAAAAACCAAGAAAAAAGGTGCTATGAAAGCACCTAGATAACCAATCAAGAACCAAACGCTCAAATCAATAATTTAATCGAGCATTGGTTGCAGGATTATGCTTCTTTAGCATGAGAACACAAAAGGTCAAAAGAGAGACGCTTAAAACGCATGGATTCTGGAAAATTGTCTTTTTTTAACCAAATCTTCCTGAAACATAATCGCGGGTAAAGCTGTCTTTTGGATTGTTAAAAATCTGCTCGGTGAGCCCATATTCCACCAGGTAACCGACCTTATTACCGGTTTCAGTAGCTTGTGCATTAAAGAAAGCGGTGCGGTCAGAAACTCGAGAAGCCTGCTGCATATTGTGAGTCACAATAATCTGGGAGTACTTCTCCTTCAGCTCTCGCATCAGTTCCTCGATTTTCATGGTTGAGATAGGATCCAGTGCAGAACAGGGTTCGTCTAGCAAAATCACTTCGGGGGAAATGGCAATGGCGCGAGCAATGCACAAACGCTGCTGCTGCCCACCCGATAGAGACAAACCACTTTCTTTCAGCTTATCTTTCACTTCATCCCAGAGGGCGGCTGAGCGCAGTGAGGTTTCAACCAGCTCATCCATATCGCCCCGGTAGCCGTTAATGCGAGCCCCAAAAGCAATATTTTCAAAAATCGATTTGGGGAACGGATTGGGCCGTTGAAACACCATACCGATGCGACGACGCACATCAGCCGGATCGACCCCACTGGCATACAAATCTTTGCCGTGGAAGGTGACTTTTCCTTCCACCCTTGCCCCTGAAATCAGATCATTGGTTCGGTTAAAGCAGCGCAGGACCGTGCTTTTACCACACCCTGATGGACCAATAAAGGCCGTAATTTCATTTTTAGGAATGTCTAAATCGACATTCTTAACGGCCAGAGTAGAACCATAGTAGACATGTAAATCCTGAGCCCGTAGGACAGCCTCAGTGATAGTAGAACTTGCGGTATGGGAAACCATGGCAACGAGTTAAAAATTCGACGGTTTTCGGAAAATTAGACAAAGTCAGGGGGGGCATAGGATGCACTAACGGCTCTTTTGCAGGCGGTTGCGCAAAGTAACCGCCACCGAGTTCATCAGCAATAGCACCACCAGCAGCACAATAATGCCCCCGGCAGCCAGGGCGTGGAATTCTTTCTGGGGACGAGAAACCCAGTTATAAATCTGAATGGGAAGGGCCGTAAACGCATCTCGTGGACCTGCGGGCAAAAAGGCAATAAAGGTCAACGCACCAATGGTAATCAGGGGGGCAGTTTCACCAATGGCTCGGGACAAGGCCAAAATGGTACCGGTTAAAACTCCAGGAAATGCCTGGGGTAGCACATGCTCACTCACCACCTGCCAGCGGGTCGCCCCCAGGGCAAACGCGGCCTGCCGAATGCTGTCGGGTACAGCCCGCAGGGCTTCACGGGTAGCCACAATGACAATGGGCAGCACCAGCAGCGCCAGGGTTAACCCCCCCGACAGAATACTGCGCCCGCCAGTAATGGGAGCCATCAGGCGGACAAAAGCTGCCAGACCCAAAAGACCATAAATAATGGAAGGTACTCCGGCCAGGTTAGAGATATTAATCTCAATAATGTTCTCGAACCAGCTGCCTCTGGCGAACTCTTCCAGGTAAATTCCGGCCCCAATGCCGATTGGAAATGCAAAGAGCGAGACCAGGCCAATCAGCCAGATGCTACCTACCAGGGCAGAGACTAACCCGGCTTCTTCCGGTTTACGGGAAGGAAATGAGGTCAGAAAGTTCCAGTTGAGAACCGGTATTCCGTCAATCAAGACATCCAGTAGCAGCCAGGCCAGCACGACCAGGCCAATCCAGGTGCAAATGAGAGCTATTACCGAAAAAATTCCATCCAGTTTGTGACGCCCCTCCAGATTGGGAACAAAGGAGGTTTCTTTGGATAACTGGTCGTCAAACAAAGATGGGGAGCTATTGACTGTCATTATTCGTACTTCTCCTGGAACTTACGGACAAACCAGAAGCTAAACAGGTTTAGCACCAGCGTAATTAAAAACAGAGTCATGCCTACCGCAAAAATGGATAAATAAGCGATAGAACCGGCAGGGGTATCGCCCAGACTCACCTGTACGATAAACGCCGTCATGGTCATTACCGGTACCAGGGGGTTAAAGCCTAAACGCGGGTTTTGCCCTGCCGCCAGGGTGACGATCATGGTTTCACCAATGGCTCGGGATACCGCCAAAATTACAGAGGCAACAATGCCCGACAGGGCTGCCGGTAGTACCACTGACACGATGGTTTCCCGTTTGGTTGCCCCCAGAGCGTAGGAGCCCTCTCTCATGCTGGCGGGTACTGAATAGATGGCATCTTCACTCAGGGAGGCCACCAGCGGCAAAATGGAAATACCCAGCACCAGACCAGCACTGAGGGCGTTAAACCCCTGCAGGCCAGGAATAAAAAATTGCAGCACCGGAGTGACCGTCAACAGGGCAAAGTAGCCGAACACCACCGAAGGCACCCCGGCCAGAATCTCCAGAGCTGGCTTCAGCCGCTTTCGGGTCTTTGGACCGGCATATTCGCTCAGGTAAATGGCCGCCATAAGCCCAACGGGTAGGGCCAACAGAATGGCAATCGTCGTGGTCATGATGGTGGCGCTGATCAGCACAAAGATACCGAACTGGGCATCAGCAAACAGGGGCGTCCACTGGGTATCGGTCAGGAAGTTCCAGAGGGGCACCGCCTGGAAGAACTCGAAGGTTTCAAAAATTAACGTTAAGACAATGCCAGCCGTCGTCAGTACCGACACCAGGGCAAAGGCACCAAAAACCAACTTCACCAGGAGTTCTGTGTTTTTGGCGAGGGCGCGATTTGGCTGCCAGAGGTCAGTTGAATAATTGGCAGGTGGCAGGTTACTGGTCATAGCGCATGTGCAGAGTTAAGAAAACAAGTAAACTCAGGGCTTCAGATTCATACCTGAAGCCCTGGGCAGCTGGAGTGAAGTGCTAGAGCACGTCTTTCAGAGAAACACCGACAGGTGAACCACCTTCATAGACAGACCCAGTGGTACCAGCTTCCAGGCGTTTCGCAGCCCGCTCAGTGATTTCGTCAGTTACTGGTACGTAACCCACTTCGTTGATCAGTTCTTTGTTCTCATTCGCAATCTGGAATTCAATGAAGGCCCGCACTGCCGGGTTTTCAAGGGAAGTAGTCTTCACGTAGAAGAACTCGGGGCGAGACAGGGGTTGGTAGCTGCCATCGGCAATGGTCTCTGGGCTGGGGGCAACACAGCCATTGCCGTTGTCAATTTCTACCAGTGCGAGAGTGTCCTGGTTTTCTGCGTAGTAGGCGTAGCCCAGGAAGCCAAGGCCATTGGGATCAGAAGCAACCCCCTGCACAATCACGTTGTCGTCTTCACTGGCGGTGTAGTCACCGCGGGTTCCCGCTGCTCCGATGATGGCTTCACCAAAGTAGTCGTAGGTACCCGAGTCGGTACCGGGACCAAAGAGGCCCAGGGGTTCATCGGGGAAGTCAGCCCGGATCTGGTTCCAGCTAGTGATGGTGCCCTGGGCGGCAGCTTCCCACATGGTTCTCAGCTCATCGGTGGTGAGGCACATGGCCCAGTCGTTTTCGGGGTTGGTTATCACCGAAATACCGTCAAAAGCAACGGGTAGTTCGATAAACTCAATGCCGTTTTCGGCGCAGAGGTCAATTTCTTCCTGTTTGATGGGGCGAGAAGCGTTGGAAATATCCGTTTCGCCGGCGCAGAACTTCTTGAAGCCGCCGCCGCTACCGGAAACGCCCACAGTAACCCGCACATCGGGGTTAACGGCCATAAATTCTTCGGCCATGGCCTCAGAAATGGGAAACACGGTGCTGGAACCGTCCACCAGAACATTGCCGCTGAGGCCGGAGCCGGTATCACCGGTATCACCGGTAGCGGCCACATCGTCGCCAGTTTCGGTGGTGACTGTATCCTCTTCGCCCCCACAGGCGGCAAGGCTGACCATGAGCGCAACCAGCGCCATCGAATAACTAACTCGCAGTGTTCGTTTGGTTAGAAGCATTGCTTTTTAACTCCCTCTTAATCAAGAACCAACTGGCAAATCGCCAATTCAAATTAGCTCACAGATGCCGTAGATTTGTCAAACTTTTGGCAACCAATATCTCTCAGTAAATATATCCTATACTTCGCTTTCTACCCCACCTATTAGACAACTCGATTGCCTAAAATATCAGAACCCAAATTAGTTTTTTCTGCTTATACCAGGTCCAGCTCGAGATCTGTAGTTTCCTCTAAGGTAAAACTCCACTTCTAAACTTGGACAGGGTTTAATTTCCTCTTAAACCCTTGGCCAAGGTCTGGAACCTGATTTGCAAAACTTAGTTGCTTTGCAGTCACCTATACAGGACAGGGATCCGAGGGGCTGAACCATGAAAAATAACCATTTAAGCTTTACATATGGTTCAACCTTTAAACGGCAATAGACCCTGTTTACCCTGTTGATATAGACGGCAGGATTAGACAAACAGGACGCAGTTACCAACAGTAAGGTGACAGGGTTATCTTCCCCTAAAGCTTGAGTTAACCTTGTGCTAAGAGAAGATTAAGGTTAGATTAAGGCGCTTTGTTGGTTCATGGGTATTTTGCGGCATGAGTCAGCCCACTGTTTCTGAAACCTGACACCTGAGACCCGGCACCGGGCCTCCTCCGCAATAGTTGCCTGGTTTCTGCCAGCCAGTACTAAACCTTGTCCAGGCCCAGAAGTGGAGTTTTGCTTAGGGAAAAGCTACAGGTTTCGAGCTGGACAAGGTTTAGGATTTACTGCTGTCCCTGGCTTTTGGGGCGTTAGATGGGGCCGAACATGAAGTTGCCCGGGGCCTCGGGATCGGTGCTGTAGTAGAACTCCATTACCCGCTGTAGCACCTCTGGTTTGCTCAGGTAATGAGCACCGTTCAGGGCAATGCTGGCGAAAGCTTCCCCGGCATAGATCACCGGAATCCCGTAGACCTGAAAGAGCTGCTGCCATTCCGGCAAACTGAGGGTTTCATTGGCATCTATGTCAACGGCATCGAAAATCAGGTTGGTGACTTCGTTAATATGCTCTTTGTAGGAGGCATTGCTGAGTACCCGTTCGTAAAAGAGTAGCCATTCTTGCAGGGTAACGCTGCCATCTTTGTTGTCTTTGAGCTGATCTTTGATTTCAGCGCGAATGTGCATCCAGCGGTGCATAAATTTGGTCTGTAGGCGGGCGTATTCGGCACTGTCGGGCTTCCAGTGGCGCAGATCGGCCAGTCGGTTGATTAAGGTCTGAAAGTTTTTTGCCTTCAGTATGCCCGTGTTGTCGGCGTCGTACATACTAAATAGCTTCATTAGCTTGCGGATTTGCAAGTCTGTCAGGGTAGAAGCATGGGGAATGTCAGAGATCATCGCAAAACCTGACTACAAGGATTAAAGGATTCCACTAGTTCACTTTCCCAGGGTGAGATTAAGCAGACGTAAAGAATGCCGTTAGGGAAATATTTTGTAATTCTTGGTCCTTAAAGTTTTCTCTCTTGTTTATTAAAGTTTTCCTAATCTCTACTCAGTACCATGCTGCGGTTGATTGAACCAATGACTTCAACCTGAGGCTTGCTATGGCGAAAAAACGCGGCGTTTACCCTGTCATCCAAAAGGCACTCAGCCTTGATGATGCAGTTTGTAACTCGTCTACCAACGACTCCTTTGAGCAGGTGCTCGCCTGTGCCCAGGTTGGTCGGCGGGGGTTTCTCAAGGGCAGTTCATTCCTGGCGGCAGCCTCCATGCTGGGAATGGGAATGACGTTGCTGACGGATGCGGCGAAAAAAGATGGCGGCGCGGCGATCGCCTCGGAACTGGGTCTGAGCTTTCAGCCCGTGGCCAAAAGCATCGCCGATACCCTCACGGTGCCGGAAGGTTACACCGCACGGGTACTGCTGGCAACGGGCGACCCGATCAAAAGTGGCGTCACCCCCTACAAAAACAACGGCACCGACAACGACTTTGAGGTGCGGGCGGGCGACCACCACGATGCCATGCAGTACTTTGGCATGAACTCAGCGGGCACCGGATGGGAGCCGATGGGCAGCGATCGCGCCCTGCTCTGCATTAACCATGAAGTCTGTGAAGACCTGGGCTTTGTGCATCCCAACGGCCCTACAGAGTACGGCCCGGAGAGTACCGCTGCCCGTCCTCAGCTTGAGGTGGATAAAGAAGTCGCGGCCCACGGCGTCACCATTGTCGAACTGACCCGGCAGGGCTCGACCTACGAAATTAACCCCGATTCTCGCTACAACCGCCGCGTCACTGCCACCACGGTATTCGACATTGCGGGTCCGGCTCGCGGTAGCGCCATGCTGGCGACGGCCTTCTCCCCCAGTGGTGAACAGACCCGTGGCACCCTGAATAACTGCGGTCATGGCTACACCCCCTGGGGCACCTACCTCAGCGGCGAAGAAAACTGGGCTGGTTATTTCCATCGTCGCGAAGCCGATGCCGTTCGGACAGCTAAAGAAGTCACTGCCTTTAGTCGTTATGGCATCAGCAGTGAAACGTCGGGACGTTACAACTGGTCTCGGTTTGGCGCTGCCGACAATACTGACCTCTACAGCCGCTGGAGCGTGAACAAAACCGCCGCCAGCGCCGAGGAGGATTTCCGCAATGTGGCCAATACCTTCGGTTGGGTCGTGGAGATTGACCCGTTTAACCCCAATGCGACCCCGAAGAAGCGCACCACAATGGGACGCATGGCCCACGAGGGTTGCTGGGCCGCCAAAGTTACCCCCGGCGAACCGCTGGTGTTCTACACCGGGGATGATGCGCGCAACGAGTACATCTACAAGTTTGTCTCTGAGGCCAGGTGGAACCCTAAAGATGCGACAGGCGGTCTGGCCGCCGGGGATAAGTACCTGAATGCAGGTACCCTGTATGCCGCCAGGTTTAACGATGACGGCACCGGGGAATGGTTGCCCCTGACCCTGAGCAATCCGGCGATCGCAAACTACGCCGAGTATGCCTTTGCCGACGAAGCCGACGTGCTGATTAACGCCCGCCTTGCCGCCGATGCCGCCGGAGCCACCAAGATGGATCGCCCGGAATGGGGCGGCGTGAATCCCACCAACGGGGAAGTGTACTTTACCCTGACCAACAACGTATCCAGCCGCAGCGGTCGCGGCACCCAGACCCCCCTGGATGCGGCCAACCCTCGCTTCTATGCCGATACCAAAGGCGACAAAACCAGCCAGGGTAACGTCAACGGCCACATTATTCGCTGGCGCGAGGCGGGCAACAATCCTGCCGCGAACACCTTTGCGTGGGATGTGTACCTGTTTGGGGCGCAGGCCGATGCCGATGCTAACGTCAACCTGTCAGGACTCACGGATGAAAACGACTTCTCCAGCCCCGATGGGATCTGGTTCAGCGAAGCCACCCCCGGTCTGCTGTGGGTACAAACCGATGATGGAGCCTACACCGACACCAGCAACTGCATGATGCTGGCGGCACTGCCGGGGTCCGTTGGCGATGGGGAAGCCAAAATGGTGACCAACAAGGCTGTGCCCCTGAATGGCGACAGCGACCAGATGGTGCAGACCTACGCCGGGAAGTCCGCCAGTCCAACCGTGTTGCGCCGTTTTCTGGTGGGGCCACGGGACTGCGAAATCACCGGCATTACCGAATCCCCCGATGGCAAAGCCATTTTCGTGAACATCCAGCACCCCGGCGAAAATAGCGGCTCAGCCACAGACCCCACCCAGTTCACCAGCCATTGGCCCGATGGCGGCAATGCCCGCCCGCGATCGGCCACGGTGATTATTACCCGTAACGACGGCGGCAAAGTTGCGGTGTAAGGGAATTTAGCCCCGCTGAACTCTGGTTAAAAAAAGGAAGCTGACTAATCAGCTTCCTTTTTTGAGGTTGGGGCCAAATTACGGGACGAGTCCCGGCTTGCTCTGAGCCTTGCGTGGGGTTCAAATTAGCTAGCCAAACTTCTCCACGGTTGAAGCTCATGCCTGATCCTCGTGTTCTAGCTGATTGGCATAGTCAGATAGCCCAGCTTCGGCAAGTTGACGATCTTCTTCGGCAAACTCTTCATAGAGATGGGCAAATTGAGTCAGGTCTGGGGCTAGTTGCTGAAACCGACTACGGAATTTGAGGAAAGCGATGTACTCGGCTAGTTGCGATAGCTGAGCGTTATCAAGATGGTCAATTTCCTGCTTAATAGTTTCTCTGGTAACTTGCATAAGCTATTCTCCTATTCCTGCTTTTGTATTTGATTATGTCGGATCCCACGGCCCTACGATAGCCTCGCCGTTTTTTTCTTTCTCAGCTAGCTCCAGGTTGAGGGTGAGGAGTTTTTCGAGCAGGTCATCGTCGGGGTTGAAGCCGTTGGCTGGCGAAACTTAATCCCTCTAGCGTTGGCTGGCGTTGAGAATGGTTAATCCAACAATTGCCTCAGTGGCGTCATAACGAATTACAATGTCATCTTCGGTAAGTTCGCTATCTTCAGCAGATTGGGGAGGGTTATTGAAATCGATATACAGGACATCGGCTTCTGCATCGTAAACGATGAAAAAGGGCCTTTTAGGTAAGTCGTGCAGAAGTGGCAAGAATTTGAGATAAGTTTGGGCTTCCTGATAGTTAGCTATGGCCATATCTGCTGCCTCCGGTTGAGTGAATTAACTTTTCGCGTTGAGAAAGCGGTAATGACGAAACTATCTGTGCTGTCTTCTTTGTAAATGACAACCAGCCATTTGCCGGGTTTGATTTCTTGGATAGCCAATAGCTCATCTTTATTGCCTTGCAAAATACGAGCGGGTTCAGAAATCGTCTTCAGCAGAAGTTCCTTTTGGTCTGAAATGTCTGCATGACGCTGAATGATATGGTCCCATCTTTCATCGGGTAGGCGGATCGGATACCATTTACTGATTGGGCTACAGCAGTCATGGGTCCTCCTTAGTCGGGTCCCACGGCCCCACGATAGCCTCGCCGTTTTTCTTACAATAGCTCCAGGTTGAGGGTGAGGAGTTTTTTGAGTAGGGCATCGTCGGGGGTTCAAAATTTTAAGGGAAATAGCGGTAAAACTCTCGGCGGTGGATTATCCGAACAAAGAGAATAGTTTCGCCATCCAGAAATAGACCTAACCGATAATCGCCGATGCGAACACGAAAATAGCCTTCGTTGCCTTTCAACTTTTTCAGATTAGTGATTTCGTCCAGACTGGTAGCATTTTCTAAGGTATTAATTGCAGCTTTAATTTTGTCTAGAAGACTTTTGTCTTGGATCTTCTTGAGGTCTTTCTCGAAGGTTTTACGAAATTCGACATTCACTCTCCATTCTCCAAAATAGCAAAGATAGTTCCTCGGCTCACAGGTTCAGAATCTTTGCCTTCATCAATAGCTTTAATTAGCGCAATATCTTCTAGGGCTTCAGAAACGATGTCTTGAAAGAGATCACGCCTTTCTTGAAAAATTTCAAGGATTGCGATTTTGATCAGGTCTTTAAGCTGGGTTTCGCTCAAGCTAAGGTTTTCCATCTCGTGTTTCTCCGATAAGGATAAGTCTATTGTGCCGGATCCCAGGGGCCAATGACGAGTTCGCCGCATTTCTCTTTCTCGGCTAGCTTGGATATGGTTATAGCCTAATGTGGCATCACCAACTCAATAATCAGCCCCAGATGGCACCGTAGATAATCCCCGACAGGGTCGCCATCACCACGACCAGCGCCACAAATACGACCGTTTTCTTTGTGCCGATAATGCTGCGAATCACCAGCATATTGGGCAGCGACAACGCCGGACCCGCCAGTAATAACGCCAATGCTGGCCCCTGCCCCATACCGTTGCCAATCAGCCCCTGCAAAATGGGAACTTCGGTAAGGGTGGCAAAGTACATGAAGGCTCCCGAGATCGCGGCAAAGAAGTTGGCGAAGATAGAGTTGCCCCCCACAGCCCAGGTAATCCAGGCGGCAGGAATCAGCGCTTCTTGCCCAGGGCGACCCAGCAAAGCCCCCGCAATCAGCACCCCAATTAACAGTAGAGGCAAAATTTGCTTGGCATAGTCCCAGGAGGATTCAAACCATTCCTCCGCTTCGCCCTTGCTGGTGCTGGTTAGCCAGGATAACCCGATCACCGCCGCTGAGAAAGGCACGAGCGGTTGCTGATGAAACTGCCAGGACAATACTGCCGTGACCCCAACAATCAGCAGAACCTTACCCGAATTCAGGTGATACCAGCCAATGAGAATGGCCGCCAGCCCCAGCCCCAGCAAACCCGTGATCCACCATTTGGCGGTGTAGAGGGCAAACCAGATACCTGCCCCTGTATCCGGCCTGGCCCAGTTCGCGAAAATCAAAATCCCCACCAGCACCGCAAAAAACAGGGCATTTTGCCAGAGGGGGCGCATTTCATCCTCATCCAGCAGCATCGTAGGGGCTTTGACAGGTTCCAGCGTCTCGTTACGGAAAATAAACTGCATCGCTACACCAATCACAATGCTGAAGACAATCGCCCCAACGGCACGGGCAATACCTAGCTGTGGCCCCAAAACCCGCGCCGTCAGAATGATGGCCAGCACATTAATGGCCGGACCAGAGTACAGAAAGGCAACCGCTGGTCCTAAGCCTGCCCCCATGCGGTAAATGCCCGCAAACAGCGGCAGCACCGTGCAAGAACAGACGGCTAAAATAGTGCCGGATACGGATGCGACGCCGTAAGCAAGCACCTTATTAGCTTTCGGCCCCAGGTACTTCATCACGGCATCCTGACTGATGAACACCGCGATCGCCCCGGCAATGAAAAACGCCGGAATTAAACACAGCAGCACATGCTCCTGGGCATACCAGCGCACCAGATAGAGCGCTTCCCAAAAGGCATTACGCAGCCGTTCAGATTGTTGTAACGCTTCGACAGGCAGGTAAAAGCAGAGCAGAAACACCGCCACAATCAGGGCCAGCGGCTTCCACTGCTCCCGCCAGAAGGGAGTGGGTTGCATGGTGGATGGGTGGATGGGTGGGCGAGTGGATGGGTGGGCGAGTGGGAGGGTGGGCGAGTGGGAGGGTGTCGGGTGGTGGCAGGGTAAGCCTGAAACCCAGAACCTGAAACCTAGTACATCACACAGTTAGTTTCGCAACATCGAAGATGCTCGGAGTGTTGGGTTCCGCTGGTGCTCCACCCAACCTACGTTGCTGGCACCTGACACCTAGAATTCAAAATTCAAAACTCAAAACTCAAAACTCAAAACTCAAAACTCAAAACTTCTCCCCAACACCCTTCACCCTTCACCCAACAACGGCTGAATCTGTTCAGGAGTCGCAACTTTCCCCTGGCTGACCAGTTGCCCGTTGACTAACAGGGCAGGGGTTTTCATGACGCCCCGCTCGGCGATTGCCATCGGGTCGGTAATGTGAACGACTTCAGCGTCTAAATTTAGGGATGCGATCGCGGCTTTGGCGTTAGCTTCTAATTGCTGGCACTTTTTGCAGCCGGTGCCTAATACTTCGACGGTCAGTTGAGACATGATTTATGCTCCCAGCATCAATACAGGTGGCAGTCCTGGCTCTGAAGGTTGTTGAGACAGTCCTTACCAGTTGTTCTGATGCTAAGCCCTATACATGGGTATAAGGTCAAGCCTCTTTGCCATCTAAAACCACACAAACATTGGTGGGATTGGCCGCCTGACACCGCTGCAGCAGAGGCTGTAGTTCGGCCTGTAACGCTTGCAGTTGTTGGATTTGACCCTCAATTTGCTCCAGCTTCGCCGCCAATCGGTCCTGAACCGCCTGACAGGTGAGGGATTGTCCTTCCTTCAGGGCCAAAATTTCCTTAATTTCATCCAGACTCAGGCCCAACGCCTTGGTGCGGGTGATGAACCGCAACCGCTCGACATCTTCTTCACTAAATAGGCGATACCCTGCTTCAGTACGCTGAGGTGGCGGAATCAGCCCGGTCCGCTCATAGAAATACAGGGTTTGCGGATTAATCTCTAACGTTTTAGCCACTTCGCTGACCTTGAACATGAAGCTTTCCTCTGTAAACGCTCCCATGACAACTCTATACCCTGGTATAAGGTCATCGGCTGGCTGACTGATAAAAAATTCTGCATTGGGCACGGAGACCGCGCCCCTACGGGATTTTGAATAATGTAGGGGTCAGGTTGCCTGCTCCTTTGACGGATTGGGTTTTAAGCGAGTTTTGTCATTCAATCACCCTGCCAATCCAATAACTTGACATCCCGGTGCATTTTGATGATTATCGAAGTATGAAAATAAGCCAATCGTCTCAGCTCTCCATCGATACCATTGCCGCCGCCTTTGCCGCATTAGGGCAACCCTCGCGGTTAAAGATTGTGCGACTGCTGCTTTCGGCCTATCCCAAAGGCTTACCGGCGGGAGAAATCCAGAAGGAGTTGAGCATTGCAGCCCCGACCCTGTCTCACCACCTCGACAAACTGCGTCAGGTAGGTATCGTCACTGCCGAGAAAGACCGTCAGTGGATCTGGTACAGCGTCCGCTCCGAAGCCTTGAAATCGTTAATCGACTTTTTGTTCGAAGAATGCTGCACCCGTAACCAGGTGGTTGAATTTGATGATTCAGGAGACTCCCCCTGCAACCCAGGTCAATCCCCCTGTTGTGATTAATCCGGTTGTTTTTTTGCCTCTTATTTCGATGTTTATGGAAATGCCAACTGCAACGGCAAAAACAAAACCATCGAAGACTACGATTTCGTGGTTCAAGTTGAGCCTGATCTTTCCCACGAACAGCACCAGGCTTACTATCGGGAGCATCTGCGGCATTATGCCGCCATGTCCCCACCCCTGGCAGCCCTCACCGAGGCCACGGTGATGGATCTATTGGCAGCGTGCGATCGCCAGCTCAAATACCAGTGTTCCATTATGCTCAATACGGTGGGATTTCAGGTTTCAGGTTCCAGGCTTTAGGTTCCAGGCTTTAGGTTCCAGGCTTTAAGTACTGGGTTCCAGGTTTCAGATTCCAGGTTTACCCTGTCACCACACTACCTTCAGTACCCAATACCCGACCTCCGACCCCCGACCCCCGATACCCGATACCCGATACCCGATACCCATGCCATCCACCCACCCACCCCGCATCCTCTTCCTCTACGGTTCCCTGCGCGAACGTTCCTACAGTCGCCTGCTGGCCGAAGAAGCGGCTCGCATTATCGAAGAATTTGGGGCTGAAGTGAAATTCTTCGATCCGCGAGGGTTGCCCTTACATGGAGCCGAACCGGACACCCATCCTAAAGTGCAGGAATTGCGGGAGCTATCCCTCTGGTCGGAAGGGCAGGTGTGGTCGAGCCCGGAACTGCACGGCAACATTTCCGGCCTAATGAAAACTCAGATTGACTGGATTCCCCTCAGTATGGGGGCGATTCGTCCGACCCAGGGGCGAACCCTGGCGGTAATGCAGGTCTCTGGCGGCTCCCAGTCGTTCAATGCCGTCAACACCATGCGACTTCTGGGGCGATGGATGCGGATGTTTACGATTCCCAACCAGTCCTCTGTAGCCAAGGCGTATCAGGAGTTCAACGAAGACGGCACCATGAAGGACTCGGCCTATCGCGATCGCGTCGTGGATGTGATGGAAGAACTGTACCGCTTCACCATATTGCTGCGGGACCGGGTGGATGAACTGACCGACCGCTACAGCGAACGCAAGGCCGCCGCTGCAAAACAGATGGAAGAAACGGCGACAAAAGCAGTGAGCTAATCATGAGTGAAACCCCGTTAACCGAAAGTCTCTGGTGGGTTGTTCCCAATCGGCTGGGCGGTATGCGAAAGCCCACACCAGAGGAGATTTCTTCCCTGCCAGAAATTGGGATCAATGCCATCGTTTCGGTGATGGATGATCCCTCTAACCTGGACCTTTATGAGCAAGCTGGGCTGCCCCATCGGTGGTTCCCCACGACCGGGGGAAAGGCTCCTACCCTTGAACAGATCGAGGAATTTGTTCAGTTTGTCGATGACCAGAACGCTCAATCTCATAGCGTCGTTGTTCACTGCTCCAGTGGACGCCGCCGCACGGGAACATTTTTGGCAGCTTACTTGATTAAATCAGGGCAATCGGTGGAGCAGGCCCTGGCCACCATAGACCAGAGTAACCCTCTGGTTGAGCTGCGAGAGGCTCAGATTCATTTTTTAAAGACCCTGATACACATACACTAGGGCGTGTTTTAAAACTTGGTCAAAGTCTGATTTTGCCGTACGAGAGATCGATGCTCTCAAAGGGTTTTAAGACACTGCCTAGTACTCTATGGCGTAAGTCGGCCAACGGTTCGGGTCAGCGGTTGCCAAGATATTTGCATCCAACTCAAACACCTTCTATCAATCCGCTGCACCCGAATGTCAGGTCTTTGCATAGATCGCATAGTCTTCAATTCGTCGATTACGAGATTCGATGAACGACTCTACTCTGTTCTTGTAGACAAGGTAGTCCTCTACATCCTTAAACTGTGGCGGAGACTGAAACTCATCGAACGGCAAGTAGAACTTCACGTTGCCACGCTCATCCACCAAGTCGTTCAGAAGGAAGAACTCGACATAGCCCTTGAAAGTCTCAAACAATTGGAAAAATGAAGCATACCTTCTAAGGACATCCTCCAACGGACTTGGCTCGCTGATGTAGAAGCGTCGGATGCACTCCAATGTCAAATCGAATCGGTCATCAATGATCCGCAATATTCCTCTTGCCTGATTAATTGTGTGCTTCCGATCCACCTTATTATTGGGAAAAATAAGGTATGCACCAATTGTTGACCCGAGGTCAAAAAGCTCCTGCACTTCCTTCGGTATTTGTGTCGTCAACCACTTCTTTTTGATCTGATTCTTGTAGGAGTGCGTGATGGCGTCACTCCCCAATGAGAATTTGCCCAATGTAGAGTTGTGGTAAAGGTAGTAGCCTGGCTTATCATCGCGTAAGTCGAAAAGAGCGCCACTGGGCAAGGGCTTGCTCCACAGACGTCTGTGATAGGTTCGCAATGTGGGACTGGGTTCAACCGAGGTTGGCACCCCGAGAGTGATTGCAGGCGATTGAGAGGGCAATTCCAATCGCAGGATTCGATGGTGGATGTACTCAAAAACCTGGTGACCGGGTTCAGCCAGCCGTGGATTCGTCTCGGTCAGCGCTGGCGTGTGCCCAGCCAGTCCTCAATGAGTGAGGTCCAATGAGTGAGGTTCGGCAACGGGTCGGCCCTCAAGTGATGAGCCGTTTATTTCACCGCCTGGCCCGGCCCCTGGCGACTCCCGAGACTCCCGTGGCCTTCCTGGGCAGCTTGCGCCTGATAGGCGTTCTGCCTGTCCCAGCTCAGCAGGCGAGACGCCTGCCCAACAAAATCGAAGGTTATGCCAGACTCCGTCATCGATAGATCCGAATTTGGGGAATGACCACGTACCAATCCTCGATAATCTCATCGGAATCTTCAGCGGTCTTGACATAGCGGTAAATACAGCGAACAGTCACCTCACCGGGCTGGAAGTGGAACTTTCCGGGCTCTATCCCTTTATCTACTAGAGTTTTATTACATACCTTGGACAAAGCTCCGATTTCAATCTGTTCTTCATTAAAGATAGACCACCCATTGCCCCAAGAATTGGGCTTTAAGTAGAGCAGATCTCCTTCCCGCATCCGCTGAATAATATCCTGTTTATTCTTTGTTGCTTTGTACCCTAAGTGGACATCGCTTTGGGTTTGAGCATTAGGACCCTTTTTCAAAGGAGATAGATCAAAGTAATTGATTCTGCTTGGTAAATCAAAGCCTTCTAACTGAGGCATTGGAGCTTCAAGGTGGGTTTCTCGCAACAATTGAGTAGCCCGGAAGCCACATAAGATTAATTCTTCTTTAGCACGAGTCATGGCGACATAAAACAGTCGTCGTTCATCTTCAAGCTGATAGTCGGCTTCTGAGAACTTATCCGTCAGCAAAATCACCTTCGAGAACTCCAAACCCTTCGCGCCGTGGCAACTGGTGACCAGGATGGCGTCTTCGTCGGTGAGGGAGTTATTCGGGCTCTCGTTGAACTCGTAGATAGAGGTGGCAATTTCCTCGGCGGTAATGGGGGTTGCCAGGTCTTCAGAGCCAAAGCCACGTTCTTTATCGAGATCATCGGCAATCTTCAGCAGAATTTTGATGGTCGGTTCGCTCAACCGCCGACCCTTGCGCTCGAAGAAGGATTGGAACCGCTGCCGCACGGACTCGTTCGGTTCGAGGGTCAGCGTCGGATGGACTTGCAGTTGCTTTAGGAGCTGATCGGTGACAGAGTGGCGGATCAGCTTTACATCTTGGCCTTTCAAGGCATAGGTGGGAATACCTGCCTCTCGCTCCAGCAGGGCTCTGATCTCGCTGAGCTGGTCCCACTGTTTAGCCAGGATGGCGATTTCATTGGGTTTCACCCCCTCATTGATCCACTGGCGCACCTTTTGGGTAATCCACATGGCCTGAGCATTGACGGCACTGAAGAGATAAGCCTGGACGGGAGCACCCGTTAGCCCGATGCGGTCATCGTCAATGCGGACCTGTTCTTCCGGCAGGCGTTTACATCGCTGGCGGTTGTTCTGAATTACCCGGTTGCCCACCTCGATGATGGACTCGGTAGAGCGGTAATTCTCCGTCAGCAGGAACTGCTTCGCCTTGTATTCGGCCTCAAATTGCAGAATGAACTTGGCGTCGGCACCGCGAAAGCCGTAAATGTTCTGGTCGTCGTCGCCAATGACGCAGAGGTTGAATTGGGTCGTCTGGTTCGAGTCCTCCGAGTCTCCCAGCCCGGAAATTAGCCGAATCAGGCGATATTCCTGCTCGGTGACATCCTGGTACTCATCCACAAAGATGTGCTCGGTGTTGCCCAACAGGCGAACGCGACGGACCTGAATCTCATCGTCCTCGTCCTCCTGACCTTCTAAGAGATCGCAGGCGTCTTTGAGCAGGTTATCGAATTGCGTCTCGGTATCTCGCGGTTTGCTGCTATTGGGCCTGGAGGTCTCCTCCAGCGTGCGGCCCAGCAAAGCCAGAGCCAGACCATGGAAGGTGTAGACCCGCAGACGAGAGGCCAGGTTACCCACCAGCGCTTGTAGCCGTAGCCGCAGCTCCCGTACCGCGTTACGGTTGTAGGCCAGCACCAGAATGCGGTCAGGCTGTATCCGTTTAACTTTGATCAGGTAGGCAATGCGGTGGACAATGGTGCGGGTCTTGCCTGAACCCGGACCCGCAATCACCGATATGGCCGGGTCTTCCGCTTCTACGATGGCTCGTTGGGAGTCGTTTAGTGGCCCCATAATCCTGTCGTAATCGGCCTGGCTGAGTGGTCGTGCCACATCTTCGCCAGTTAGCTCTGGATAGGCCTGGTCAAACTCACTACGAGGCAGGGTGAAGTAGTCTTCCACAAGCTTCTGACGGGCGCGGTCGTCAGAAGCCAGTGCGCCGTAGGCCATCATCACATGGGTTTTGCGGGCCTGCTCCTGGTAGTGATCCTCTAGAAGCCGATAGTTTCTATCAATTGTGTCGATCCTCTTATCCCTGCCATCTTGACGTAGGACTCGAATTTTTAGAGCTTGGTGGAATAACATCAGACCATCAGTCAATCGCAAAATTTTCTGCTTATGCAGCCAGATCAGGGTGCGCCGCAACTGTTGGGCTTCTGTGTCGGTCGGGGAAGCCTGGCCATAAACCTGTTCCAGCAGGTCTTCGAAATCACATTGAACCTTCAGACGTGCGCCGGTCTTTTGCTCAGATCGGGTGTTGATCATCTCATAGAGGATGTCGAGGAGCTTAATGCAGAGGGTTTGATGGTTGGGAAGCCAGTCAATCACCCGCGAAAGGAGCCCGCAATCCGCGTCGGGCTGCATCAACTGGATGAGGCCACCGTTGCGCTGTTTAAGCTGAAGCCAACCCAGGGATTTCCAGCCTTCTAAAACGGCTTTGATGTTAGAGTCCCTGAGCTTTCGAGTCCCCTCGGCATCAAAAAAGGTGGCCAGCTTGCGGGGATTCAGGATATGACGGTCTTTGGCACCGACCTTCTCGGCCAAATAGTTAAGCAGTTCTTGCTCTAAGGCGCAGTGGCGTTGATAGGTAGCTTTGGCATCAGACTTTGCATTTTTATCGGCCCGTTTCGTAATTGTCAGGGTTAACGGAATTTGAGAAGTGCAGACCCCGGCCCTTTGCAATTCGCGGATGCGCTCGGGCAATTCCAGCACCGGGATACCTGACTCATCGCTGAGTCGTTCCAGAGAAATACGCTCGTCGTCTTGCTGGTGCTGATGCTGCACCAGATGCATCCCCAGGATTAACCGCTCAAATTGTTGAATTTCGCTGGGCTTCAGGTCTTTTTGGCGACTGTAGGCCAGAAAAGCTTGCCGGGATTGTTGTTGGGCGGAATGCTTCAGATTGAACTGGACGACGGTCGATAGGTTTTCAGCCCGCTCAATCAGGCCGAAATCTTCCAAATGATGCAGTGCAACGCGAATTTTGGTGTCTCGTTGTTCATCATCGTTAGCGAAGCGGTCGTCCAGTTCGCCAGTACGGTAGATCTCGTCGGCAGTAATCCAGAACCAGTCTTCAGGAACTGGTGCAGAACGAGGACGCAGACTATTCCGCACTCCCCGGATAGCAATAAATATATTCCGCAGGTCGGTCTTTGAAAGATGGCCCAGGCTCTTCAGGAAGAAGAGCATTTCGGCGTCCTGTTCATCGAACAGCAACACACAATCGGCCTGTTCGCCGTCCCGACCGGCTCGACCGGCCTCCTGGATGTAGCTCTCCAGGCTGCCGCTGGGGGTGTTGTGGATGACCGCTCGCACATCTTTGCGGTTAATGCCCATGCCGAAAGCGCAGGTGGCGGTGACGACGTTGAGTTCACCGTTCTTGAACTCCCGGAGCAGTTTCCCCTTCTCATCTTTGGGAACTTTGCCGTGGTAGTAGGCGGCTTGAATGCCTCGCTGTTGAAGCTTTTGGGCTAAGGTCTCGGATTCATTCCGAGTCGTGGTATAGACCAGAGCGCAGCCTCCCTGGTTTAGAGCCCGTTGTACCGATTCGACGATGAGCGGGTCTTTGTTGCCTTTAGTCGGGATGACCTGAAAGTTGAGGTTATCCCGCTGGAGGCTCGCGGTGATTTGGCTGTGAATGGGCAGGGATTGTTGCTGAAAGAGCTGGCAGATATCATCCCGCACCTGAGCGGTTGCCGTGGCGGTTAGCAGCGCCAGAGGTGGCAGAGGCCGATTCAGCTCCGTGTAGAGTTCCTGGATGAACTTGGGAATGTACCGATAGTCGGGCCGGAAGCTTTGTCCCCACTGGCTGATGCAGTGGGCTTCGTCGATTACCCAGAGGGTGGGCGGGCGTTCCCTCAGGAGGGACCGAATGCTGATGGAACGGAGCTGTTCCGGGCTGATGTAGAGCAGTCCCTTCTGGCCATTGCGGAGGGCTTCCAGGCGTTCGGCCCGCAGTTCCGCCGGCAGGGTGCTGTTGATGTAGGTGGCAAAGTCGAGACCTTTGGCTTCCAGGTCGGCGACCTGATCTTCCATCAACGCCTGCAGGGGAGAGATACAGACGGTTAAGCCCCACTGGCGTCGGTAGATCATCAGCGCCGGGAGTTGATAGCAGAGGGACTTGCCGCCGCCTGTGGGCATCAGGATGAGGGGATTCTGCCGGGCGACAATGGCCTGAACCGCTGCTTCTTGCTTGCCGCGAAAGCCGGGAATGTCAAAGGCTTCCAGAAACGGCTGATAGGTGAACTCCTGCGGCGTGAGGGGAAAGAGTCGGTCCAGGACCTCCGGGAACTGTGGCAAATGGTTGAGCCAGGCCGAATAGGGCTGTTTCGAATGGGTGCGGTTACGTTCGAAGTTCCACACCAGCAGTGCCGCCAGGAACAGGCGGCAGTCAAAGTTTGATTCGTGGAGCAGGGCTTTCCAGAGATAGTCAATCGAGTCGGGTGAAAGTCCTGCCAGGAGGTCATTGGGCAGTTCACCTAAAACTGGTGGGGTTTCAGGTAGCCAGCCTAGCGATTGGAACAGAACTCGGTAGGCCGCATCTGCTGTAGTTTCTCCATGGGTTAGGAGCCAGGTGTAGAGATGCCGCAGGGATGGAGGATGCTGAGCGAGAACATTCAGACAGGTTTCCAGCAAAAAGCGGGTGGCTCTGGCATCTTCAAGGGGGTCGTTGCTGGCGTAGTCGCTGAGCTTGTAGTCTTTGTGCAGCCTTTGGGACGGTTCCAGGGGAAAGGCTAGGACAGAGAGTTCGAGGGTATCGACAATGGGCAGGGACTCTAGCTCCGGCCACTGGCGGAGCAGGTGAAGCTGGTCGAAACGGCGGAAGTTGTGACCACAGAGGATGCCCTGAGATTCGCTGAGGACCAATAGCTGGCGGTGAATCTGGTCGCTCTGATCTGGAGCCGCTTTAAGGGAGATGTCGGGCGAGAGCAGGCCATAGCTGAAGATGTGACCTTTGAGATCGACTTCCAAATCCAGATAGGTATATGTATCGAGAAAATGACTCTCACCTATCGGGTGCTCTATAGTCGCTACCATGATGTTTCCTTTATCGATCCTCAATCGGTGTAGCGGCAAGCCAAGCACTACAGGGGTTATGGCTGCCGCTTCTTACAGGTTGCCCGGTCCATTTCCTTACGTATCAATAGATACCGTAGACGGCTGGGTTGGCCGGAAGTGTGACGCCAAAGTTAATATCTAACACGGCTGAGAGTGATGCAGCGGTAATACAGCCTCCAACTCCTTGTAGAAAATCTTAGCTGCCGCGATCACTCCCATCCGGATCACTCTTCGGTATCCAGAATATGGAAGAAAGGGCTGCTCCCGCTCTGCCAAGCTTACGGTGGCTGCGATCGCAACTTAATCCTGTAGCGGTCATCTTCGTTATCGGGTACGAGTTTGGGCAAGCTAAGGGATGAGACAAAGCCTTGGAATCAGTAAGGAGATCCATTATGGTTACGGGCTTCAACCCAACAGTTCCTATCATCGCTGGACTGCTGGACTCGATTGTCGAGGAGATGGGAGCAAAGGATAGGCGTGAGCATGGCTCTGGTCTGTTAAGGGATGATGAAACCCTGAATGCCTTAAAAACCGTAAATTCACGAAGAAGTTATGTCATCTTCATGATGATTATGTTTAATCTCGCTACTAATTGGGGAAAATTAGGTATAAACCTTGATAGGGGGAGGCTAATATTTCCGCTATTTTTCTGGTTTCAAGACCCACAAAAAAGGAATTTGCGATCACATTTTTTAACATAGACTATTCGTAATTAGTCACTGCAATAGTAGAGGCTTAATGAAAAAGCCTCTGACACTATGGACTTATCCTGGTAATACCGAGGGGGGTGAGCACCCCGACGAGGCGATGAGTTCGAAAAGGACATCTACGGCGTT
>Ga0208112_100139_pt1 | contig 114340 bp, 110 predicted proteins | sample HotLakConsoUCCLE_FD_184736 | JGI IMG/M metagenome (GOLD analysis project Ga0208112, IMG submission 184736) | Hypersaline microbial mat communities from Hot Lake, Washington, USA - Hot Lake Consortium UCC-LE (SPAdes) (version 2) ...
TTCTTGTTTCTTCGTACAAACATACCCAAAAATAGCCCGCGTGACCCAAATTGCAAAAATATTTCTCTTAATTAATTGTTTTTATTCATCAAATTTTTAACTCATTAATATCATGCTCAAAACAGGAAGACAATATTTTTTTGAAAATACCATCAGGGTTAAATTCCAGGACCTCTGCCCTACCTGCTAAATTAAGCAATCAACCAGCCCTGACTTTCCGGTTTTGCAAAACCTTCTACTACTGAAACATCATCGCTTCAATCAAGTAAAATGATGACACATAACTTTGTAAATTATGTTTTTATTTCTGTCTGTACTTTTTATTAGTTTACATTCAGAAAGAAATTCCTCATAACTGATCATGCTATCAGAACCACATGAAATTATCCGTATCATTTGTAATATTCGGCTTTCTGTTTTTTCTACAGTTTAGCCCTGCACTTAGCAATGCGGTGCACTCAGAAAAAGATACCGATGATGAATCTCCAAAAATCGGATTAGCGCTAAGTGGTGGCGGTGCAAAAGGTTTTGTCCACATAGGAGTTCTGAATGTTCTGGAAGAAGTCGGGCTACCCATAGATTATATATCCGGAACCAGTATTGGAGCGCTAATCGGTGGATTGTATGCAGTTGGTTATACTACCGACCAAATCACGCAATTGGCAATTGATTTAGATTGGGATGATCTATTTTCCGATACTATCAGGCGTCGAAGCATACCAATGGAAGAAAAAGAATACGACGATTTATACATGGTGACATTACCCATATTAAATGGTTCCATTTCTTTACCAAGTGGTGTGGTGGCGGGACAGCGGATTAGTTTATTACTCAATGATTTATTATGGCAATACCAGGGACATCAGGATTTTTCCACCTTTCCTATACCCTTTTCATGTGTAGCAACTGATATTGAAACCGGTGAGTTAGTACTCTTAAAGGATGGCCATATTACAGACGCTATCAGATCAAGTATTTCTATACCAAGCGCCATAATGCCGCATAAAATTAATGGACGATTACTCGTAGATGGTGGCGTAGTCAGAAATCTTCCGGTAGAAGAAGCCTTTGAGTTAGGTTCTGATTATGTAATCGCAGTGGATGTAGTAGCTCCTTTGAAAACTGCCGAAGAGCTCAACAACATTATTGATATACTGGATCAAACCGTAACCTTTCAGATTAAAGAATCGGTTAGTAAATCAAGGGCAATTGCCAATATGATTATTGAATCAGACAGTGCAAAAACGTATTCCGTTGCTGATTTTGACAAAGTAGCTGAATTAATTGCGCTTGGAGAAGAGGCGGCAAGGAAGCATTATGATGAGCTCAAATCATTAGCTGACTATATTAATAAATTACGGGGTACTGAACCTGTGAGGCCAAAACTAAAAGATCGTGAAGATGATATCTATATCACTCAAATAGAAGTTGCAGGCAATAAAAGCATCAGTAAACAACAGATTATAAACCGTTTATTTCTTACAGAAAATTCTTATGTAACCCGGCAGCAAATAAAAGAAGGAATTGAAAGCGTCTATGGAATGCTTTTTTTTGACAGTATTCTCTTTCGTTTTCTGGATTCTGATGATGATGAGCTTGAAGGCTATAAATTATTCATAGAAGTGAATGAAAAAGTAGAAAATCAGTTTCGATTTGGGTTTAATTATAACAACACCGACAACGCCTCTTTGCTTCTTAATACTACACTTCGAAACTTTGTACAAGCTAGCTCAACATTGCGGTTAAGCCTGAAATTATCAGAAGAGCCCTATTTTGATGCCAATTATTTCAGACATTTGAATTTAGAACAAAATCTGGCTATGAACTTAAAAGTTAACTATAGTCAGAATCAGATCGATTTATTCTCCGGAAGCGGCGAACGTATTGCTCAATACGCTACCAATTCTTTGCTTTTTGAAGGAATGCTGATTCCGCTTACAAATAACCAACTCATGGGAGGAGTTGGTATTCGTCAGGAGTTTTTTCTAAATACAAGCCGTGTTGGAGAAGTTGATATTCCGGGCGGAACTTCTAACTATACCCAGTTTTTTGCGATGCTGAATCAGGATAATCTTGAGAGATTACATTTTCCTAAACGTGGACATCAGGTTCAATTTGAAGCTTCTCAAAGTATAAATTTTTTGAATAATGCTCTGAATTTCTTTAAAGCCGAAGTGGAATGGAATGGATATTTTCAGGTAAATGAGCAATTAACACTAATGACTTCAACATTTGCAGGCATTGCTACCCGATCAGAACTTCCGCTTCATAAACAATTTTATCTTGGTGGTTATCCTGATTTGATAGGTTTCAGAAAATACGAATTAGGCTCAAATACGATGAGAAAATTTATGCTTGGAGCTCGCTACGAATTTTTTAAAAATAATTTCTTGGAATACCGAATGAATGCTGCAAGTGTGGCTGATTTAAATCGATTTAATTTCAATGATGATCCACTCAGACTTGGTTTTAGCTTTGGTTATGGACTGAATACCCTCCTTGGTCCTATTCGCGCAAATATTTCTACAAGTCAGCGAAATCCTGTTATGATTTCCATTTCATTAGGCGCTGAATTTTGATATACCACTCCAACTGCAATCGATAAGCAAATACCGCTAATGGATTGTGGGATATTGCATGTGTTTTATGTTATACCAAACATAAATCCAAACCAAATTCGCCATTGTACAAGCAATAATTGTCTCGTATAACTGTCATCTGCTACTCACAATCCTACAATTTACTATCATTTTGAGTGAATCTTCAAAAACAGAATAAAAAACTTGTAATTCCGGTTTCGTCTCTTAATTTTAGCTTCGTTCTGAAAACTTTTTAAACTGGCAATTAATTTGAACGGGTATTTATGGGAGAAGATAAAGGGACACTTCAACGATTTACATCAAAATGGGGACTTATTCTCAGTGTACTGGGAATTGCCGTTGGAACCGGAAATATCTGGCGTTTTCCGCGAATAGCGGCTCAAAACGGTGGAGATGATGGCGCTGGAGTTTTTATACTGGCTTGGGTCATTTCTCTATTACTTTGGAGTATTCCTCTTATCATAGCCGAATATGCGCTTGGAAGAAACGGTCGAAAAGGTACCATTGGCTCAGTAGTTGAATTAATTGGCGATAGGTTTGCCTGGCTCGGAGGTTTTATCGCGTTTGTGGCAACGGCTATAATGTTTTACTACAGTGTAGTTACGGGATGGTGTATTTATTATTTCGGACAATCCGTTTTTTATCCCTTACCCGGCGATACCACTCAGGCTAATATGGTTTGGGATGGTTTTCAAGCGGGATGGCTGCCTTCGGTATTTCATGCGGCTGCCATTATTCTTGGCGGGCTCATTGTAATGAAGGGCGTTAAAGCTATTGAGCGCGTAAACATGATTTTAATCCCCTGTTTATTATTGATTTTACTATTGGCCGGAATCAGAGCGATTACTCTGCCCGGAAGTTCGGAAGGCATTCGTTACCTGTTTACTATGGACTGGTCTATGATAGGCGAGCCGACAATTTGGCTCGAAGCGCTCACGCAAAACGCCTGGGATACCGGTGCCGGTTGGGGGCTTATTTTAACGTATGGCGCCTATATGAGGAAACAAGACAGCATCGTAACGACGGCATTTCAAACCGGAATTGGAAATAACCTGGTGTCACTTTGGGCTGCCATTACTATTTTTTCAACCGTATTCGCCATTCTGGGCGCATCCATGAGTCAGCCGGAAATAATGGAAGTGATGAAAACCTCAGGCCCAGCATCAACCGGATTAACCTTCATCTGGATTCCTCAACTGTTTATGTCGATTCCCGGTGGTCGCCTGCTTTCTATTTTCTTTTTCCTGGCTTTAACTTTTGCGGCATTCAGCAGTTTGATATCCATGATTGAGCTGGCCACAAAAGTGTTGGTTGACAGTGGATGGAGGCGATATCGTGCAACGGGTTTTGTTTGTGCAGGTGGATTTGTATTTGGATTGCCATCAGCTATGTCACTCACCTTCTTCGCCAATCAGGATTTTGTCTGGGGGCTTGGACTGATGATTTCCGGTGCTTTAATAGCGTTTGCTATTATTAAATACGGGGCCGACCGCTTCACCCGTGATATCCTTGCAGGACCCGAAAATATGAACCTCTTTTTCAATTTGTGGACATTTGTCATTAAATATGTAGTGCCGGCAGAGGTTGTTATTCTTCTCGGATGGTGGATATATCGCGCAGCATTTGAATTTGCCCCGGATACCTGGTTCAACCCATTCGATCCGTTCTCATTGGCTACATGCCTCGTTCAATGGATATTAGTACTCGCACTGCTAATTCTCTACAACAAACGCATGGCCGAAAGCCTTAAGTGATATAATCAACTAAATTTCCAATCCGAATCTGTTCAAATTATTGGGTTTGAATCCATGAAAGGGATATATTCTAAATACTACATGAATGCTTCATATCCGGTTCATTTTACCGATTTGAAGTTACATCATCGATAATTCTATGAACTATTTTTGATTCGTTTTTTTACTCACAGAAATTTATCACATTATGGCTGAAATAAAGAAAGTATTAATAGCAAACCGGGCGGAAATTGCCGTTCGTGTCATTCGAACCTGTAAACATCTGAATATTAAAACCGTTGCTGTTTACTCCGAAGTAGATTCTGGCATGCCACATGTTTTACTTGCAGATGAAAGTGTTTGCATAGGTGAAGCATCTTCATCCAAAAGTTATCTCGTAATGGACAAAATTATCGCCGCTGCTAAGAAAACCGGCGCCGATGCAATTCACCCGGGATATGGATTCTTGAGCGAAAATGCAATTTTTGCTCAGTTATGTGCGGATAATGGAATTATTTTTATTGGTCCAACCCCACCTGCTATCGAGGCTATGGGTGATAAAACCAAAGCCCGGGAACTCATGAAAAAACACAATGTACCGCTTCCCCCAGGAACGGACAGCGCACTCAAAGATATTGCAGAAGCGGAAGAAGTAGCTTCAAGGATTGGCTACCCCGTTATGATTAAAGCCGCCGCCGGTGGAGGTGGTAAAGGAATGCGTATTGTGTATAAGAAAGAAGATTTTACGGCAAGCATTCGTACGGCACGTTCTGAAGCAATGAGCGCTTTTGGCGATGACCGGGTCTTTGTCGAAAAATATTTAGAATCTCCCCGGCATATCGAATTTCAAATTATGGCAGATACTCACGGAAATATAATTCATTTATTCGACCGTGAATGTTCAGTTCAGCGCAGACATCAAAAAGTAGTTGAAGAAGCGCCAAGCCCGTTTTTAGATGACGAAATGCGTTTAAAAATGGCTGAAACGGCTATAAAGGCCGCTCGAAGTTGTAATTATGTGGGAGCCGGAACCGTTGAGTTTCTGGCTGACAAACATCGGAATTTTTATTTCCTTGAAATGAATACCCGACTGCAAGTTGAGCATCCTGTAACTGAATTTATTACAGGTCTTGATTTGGTTGAAATGCAGATTAGGGTAGCGGAAGGAAAAAAACTACCCATCACGCAGGAAGATGTCACTATGAAAGGACATGCTATTGAATGCCGAATTTGCGCGGAGAATCCCGATGAAAACTTCCTGCCAAGCACAGGATTTATAAAACGCCATAAAATCCCATCCGGCCCCGGTGTCAGAGTTGATAGTGGCATAGTAGCGGGACAATCCGTGACTATAAATTATGACCCCTTAATTGCAAAGTTGGTTACCTATGGATTTAATCGGGAACAAGCAATTAACCGAATGCGTCAAGCGCTGAGTGAATATGAAATTGCCGGTTGCCGGACCACCATTCCGTTTTGCTCATTCACTATGAATCATCCTGTCTTTCAATCGGGAACCTACGATACACATTTTATCAAAGATTACTTTCATCCTGAAAAATTGATGGATGGTAATACTCAAATTGAGTCGATTGCGGCTGTTTTACTGTATGAACAAATAAAAGGAAATGGTGTAAATGGGCATCTGGAAATGGCTGAATCAGGAAATAAGTCTGAGCCATTGTGGTGGAGTAAACGGAAATAAAGATTGATTTGTGAAACCAAATTCTTCAATTTTATTTAATCAGTTACGCTCACTCGATACCGAGCAACGCAATCCGCATACAACGGATATTGATGTTGCTTCACCGTTAAAAATTGTTCAGTTGATTAATGCTGAAGATAAAACGGTCGCTTATTCAGTAGAAAAAAAACTCCCTGAAATTGCCAAAGCCGTTGATATTACAGCTCATGCACTTGCTAATAATGGAAGGTTGATTTACATTGGTTCGGGTACAAGCGGCCGCATTGGAATTGTAGATGCATCAGAATGTCCGCCAACATTTGGTACGAATCCTGAGACGGTTCAGGGATTAATAGCAGGCGGTGAAGCAGCTATGTTTCGGGCTCAGGAGGGTGCAGAAGATCTTGAGGAAAATGGCGCCAATGACGTATTAAAAATGAATCTCTCAAACCGTGATGTAGTGTGTGGCATTGCCGCGAGTGGTCGTACACCGTATGTTTTGGGTGGTTTGAAAAAAGCAATTGAATTGGGAGCTAAAACCATTTTTATTTGTTGCGTGCCGGCTCATCAGCTACGCCTTAATTGCAATCCTGATACGATTATTGACGTGAGTGTGGGGCCGGAAGTGATTATGGGAAGCACCCGTATGAAAAGCGCTACAGCTCAAAAGATGGTGTGTAATATGATTTCAACCGGAGCCATGATTAGACTCGGGAAAATTTATGAAAATGTGATGGTTGATTTACAACTCACCAATCGGAAGTTAGAGGAACGTGCCCGGAACATTGTGATGATGTTTTCCGGAGTAACTTACGATGAATCTGATTTCCTTTTAGAACAATCGAACGGTCACGTAAAAACTGCTTTGATTATGGCTTTAACCGGTTTAAACCACACCAAAGCCACCGAACTTCTTGAGAATCATAACGGCTTTATCAAGCCGGCACTAAAATCTTTAAGCACATGATGAAGACTATATTTAGCGCGTTTATTTGGTTTATGTATGGAGTCTCATTCGTTTTCTCGCTTGTATTTTGCACTATCGTTTTTCTCTTTACTTTTCCATTTGACCCGCACAGAAGATGTACAAATGCGGTTATGATGTTTTTTGGACAGACAATGGTGCGTATCAATCCATTCTGGAAGATTCATCATATCGGGCTTGATAATTTCCAAAAAGGACCCAAAGGAAAAATTTGCGTTGCGAACCATCAAAGTTTTGTAGATATGCCTCTCATGGCTACGGTTCCTTACAATATGAAATGGGTTTCTAAAAAAGAAATATTTAAAATCCCGATTGTGGGCTTAATCATGCGAATGGCCGGACATATTTCAGTTGACAGAGGTTCTGTGAGCGCCGCAAAGTCACTTTTAAAAATGAATGAACCCATTAGAGACGGCGTTTCCGTGATGATATTTCCGGAAGGAACCCGATCGAGAGAAGGAAAACTCAAACCATTTAAGAAAGGTGCTTTTCACGCCTCAAAAGATTTTGGATTTTGGGTGCAGCCTGTGGTCATGGAGGGAACCTACAAACTGATGCCCCCTGATAATTGGAAGCTACATTACAAGGGGAACTTGTATGTATCTGTGCTCGAACCGGTTAACCCTGATGATTTTGAATCAGTTGAAGAAATGACTGATCATGTTCGTAATCTAATAAATACAGAAGTTCAACGGTTACAAGCACTCTGACCGGTACTAAATCAGCACTTTTTAGTACCTGTTCGGAAAATGTAAATGATTAATATTGAATTCATGTTAAAAATTGATCAATACACATGTAAATGAATAATGTGGTTTAAACGTGTTTATTGATTTTATCCGCTAATTTCCCCACTATAAATAACGATTATCAGACAAGCAGAATGAATATTACGTCCAACTTTGAATTTGATTTACCAACCCCGAAACCCGAACCCGGTTCGTATGAATGGTGGTATTTTGATGCGATTGATGCAACAGGAATTTGGCAATTGGTTGTAATATTTTATGAAGGTTGTCCATTTTCACCGCTATATAATAATGAATGGGCATCGAATAATAACGCAGCTCTTGCCAGCAAACATCCGGCAATAAGTATTTCAGTTTATAAAAAGGGAAAGCCAGTTTTTTACAGTATGAGCGAATATCCTGAAATACAATCACGGTTTGATATAAGTCAAAATAATCAACAGGTTAACATTCAAATAGGCGATAATGAACTGATCTTAACCAAAGATGGAGAGCATTTATCGCATGAATTGCAGATTAATGAGTTACTGCCTTCAGGTGATGCATTAAGTGGCGTCGTTATATTCCAATCAGATTACAATACTCATTTGTTTCCTTTAATGAAACAGGAAGGAAGTCATTTCTGGAATTTGACACAACCGCGAGCAAAAGTACATGTAAATTTGGAGCTTAATACAGGCAATGGTAGCCACGAGTCACTTAATTGGATTGGAAACGGTTATCATGACCACAATCTTGGGTGTGAACCGATGATGAATACGTTTACAGATTGGTACTGGGGGCGTGCTCATTTTAAAAATCACACACTTATTTATTATCTGATGAAAAAGCATGAAATACTGGATTTCAAAGGATGGCTTTTAGATGATAAGCAATCGATCATAGATATTTTCCAATCGGGACGTTTAAATGGAAAAATTTCGAATGTGTTCATGCTGGATTGCGCTGAAACACTTTCACTAAAAGGAAAAAAAGCAAAAGTTGAAATAAATCAACGTCAATTGTTAGATTCTGGCCCCTTTTATTACCGTTTTAAAAGTGATTTTGAACTTCATTTAAATGGATGGAAGGAATCATGCGAAGGTATATCAGAATATATTTATCCGTCACGCATTCATCAAAAAAGGTATTGGCCATTAGTTCACATGCGATACAGGTATGTCCAAAATCCGCATTGGGTTCAAAAGTCATCTCTCTTATACCCGCTTACCTGGTAAGGTAAATTATGCGGAGTATATTTAATTACGCTGAGTATTTACTGTGTGCTTTCGTATCGTGATATACTCCTTAAAAGTATCAAATATAAGCCACAAAAAAGGATAAACTGGAATGAGGATACAGCATATTATTTTAACCCAGCCAACTTCTTTTTTTGTATCCGGATTAGCCAATAAACCTGCTATACCAGCCAGCCAAATGATAAAAAATACAACAATCCCGAGGCAGATGATCAACGTCGTAAAAAAACCAAAATCAAGATAAAGGGAGCGAATCATTAAAACTGGTATCCTTTCAATATTTAAACTAAAAATATCCGTACATTTGAGCGCTGCATGACCAACGAAAACCAATGGTTTTATGCAACTTTGAATAACGTTAATATAGCTTTTATTTTCACATGCTTCCAACCGTTTCCATAGTAGGACGCCCGAATGTGGGCAAATCAACATTTTTTAACAGACTTATTGGCAAAAGACAAGCAATAGTTCATGATTTTTCAGGAGTTACACGCGATCGTCATTATGGACAAGCTTTCTGGAATGGTGTAAATTTTAATGTTATTGACACAGGTGGATATATTCCTGAAGATGATGATATTATGTTGGTCGGCATCAGGGAACAAGTGCATATAGCTCTTGAGGAATCTGATGTAGTACTTTTTATCGTCGATACCGAAACAGGAATCACTGATTTGGATGTTTCTGTTGCCGAAATATTACGCCAACAGGATAAAAGAGTCCTGGTTGTGGCAAATAAAGCTGACAATGAAGAAAGACGATGGAATACCTCTGAATTCTATAAACTTGGTTTTGAGGATGTATTTCCGGTTTCTTCAATGAATGGTGCCGGAACCGGTGAACTGCTTGATTATATGGTAACATTTTTACCTGAAATTCCGGAACCTGAAGAGACTAACATCCCCAAACTCGCTATTGTCGGACGGCCAAATGTTGGAAAAAGTAGCTTGGTAAACGCCTTGCTTAACAGCGAGCGAAGTATTGTAACTGATATTGCGGGAACTACGAGAGATACCATTAACAGCGCTTTTTCGTATGGTGGAAAAGAATATCTACTGGTTGATACGGCAGGGCTTAGAAAACGCACAAAAGTGAAAGAAAACATTGAGTTTTATAGCACTTTGCGCACAAATAAAGCAATTATGGAATCGGATATCACGATTCTTCTGATTGATGCCGAACGCGGATTTGAAGCTCAGGACATTCGTGTATTAATGGAAGCAGAGCGTTTTAATAAAGGCATTGTTCTTGTTATCAATAAATGGGATTTGATTGAAAAAGATACTCATACTTTAAAGGAGTTTGAAGAAGCTATCAGAGACCGGCTCAAAACAATGAGTTATATCCCAATTATTAGTGTTTCCGCAAAGAATAAAAAACGAATTTACAATGTTATAGAAGAAGCTGATAAGGTTATTGAGAACCGATCCCGTAAAATTTCTACCTCAGCATTAAATGAACTATTGGAAGAAATCCAGATTGAGCGACCGATGCCTTATGTTCGCGGACATCAGTTAAAAATGAATTATGTTACGCAAGTAAAAGCTAAACCACCGGTTTTTGCATTTTTCATGAATATACCAAAGGAACTTCCGCCTAACTATCGGCGGTTTATAGAAAATAAAATTCGTGAGAAATTCAATTTTGAAGGTGTTCCCATAACAATGGTTTTTAAACGGAAATAAGTGAGAAAATCGCCAATTATCTTTGAAACCAATCTCCCTACATCGTATCTTGCGAAATTGTTAGTCTTTTAATCACAACAACCGATTTTAATTTACTTATGCCGGACTTTACTCAAAATCTGGATCAGCCAGTTCGTAACGCACTAACTGAAAATCATGAGAATGAACGAAAACTTACTTTTTTAGAGCGTCTTTATTTACCGGAAATCTTTAAAGGATTGTGGTACACTTTTAAAATGATGTTCCGGCCAAAAGTAACGATGATGTATCCCGAGGAACGTTGGGATCCGCCTGCAATCTTCAGAGGTCGTCCGGTGTTGGTTCAGGATAATGGCAAAGAGCGTTGTGTAGCTTGTGGCTTGTGCGCGCGTGCTTGTCCCCCGCTTGCCATTAGTATGCAGGCAAATGAAACGGATGATGAAAAAGAGCGGTTCCCTGATTTTTTTGAAATCAACATGTTACGTTGCATCTATTGTGGATTTTGTGAAGAAGTTTGCCCTGAGGAAGCCATCGTAATGAGTAAAGACTATGATTTGGTCTTTCATTCAAGAGGGGAAGCCATTTATGATAAAGAAAAATTATTGGTTCCTAAGGAAGACCTCAAAGAACGATTAGATTTCCTTAAAGGATATAAAAATCGTCAGTTCGGACAATTCTGGAAGTTCCGTGAAGATAATAACATACATTCCGTGAGAAACCGTGATGAAAATTGGGATACAGGTCTTTCGCTCGTTGATATGTTAGAATCTCAAAAAGGTTCAAACTGAATTCAGGAATTGTATTTATTATTAGTCGGGGGAAAGCGTAATGGCTCAATCATCTGAATCAATAGAACATTTACTTGAAGATGTTTCCTATCTCATTTATGAAATGGATGCGTTAGAATCGGTTATTAATGAAGTTCCGCTTTATGAAAATCCGGCTAATAGTGAATCCATATTCGATTTGATCGCTATGATTGATTTTGCTCAAACGCATTATTATAAACCACTTCTGGAGCAATTATTTACACAGGTCAAGGTAGATGTTTCCATAAAACCCATAAAACAGCTGTACAAAGAATCGGAACAAGAGGTGGAAGAAATAGAAGAGTTGTTGCCCCGACTCATATCTAACCGCAAAAAAATCAGTGATTGGTTAAGCAAAATTCCGATGGATAGCTTTTTCAGAACGGGTAAAATTAACGCGGAACACGTATCAATGCAATCTCTTCTTGCAGACATGCTTCAGTTTGAACGAAAACAATTGCGTCTTGTCGCAGACCGTGTAATAGCTATGGATTCTACTACTTCAGAAAAACCACAATAATGGAAACCATAAGTATTATTCTTACGCTGATACTGTTTTACGGGTCTGTAAGGCTTTTACGTGCTTTTTTGAAATATAAATCACACAAACTGATATTATTTTCTCTCACATTATTTTTCTACGGTCTGGGTTCATTACTCTGGATTGATACATACATCGAGTTTAATATGAACCAATTTATAACACTCAAAAGTATTTTGGATTGGTTACAGGTTACCGGCGTTTCTTTTGGACTATCAGCTCTCGCCATTGAAAATTGGGAAGACAGGCCACCGGTTGTAAGGTTTCCGTATATTTTGTCGTTTACCCCGCTATTGCTTATTGTTACCTTTGTTTTTGTGTTTCAAACCTTTTATTTAAGAGAGCTTATCCTGAGTATTTATGAAGCCGGAGCCTTAACTATTAGCTTAATACTATTTTTGTTGTTTACTGTTAAAAATGCTGATTACCTGTATGTAACTATCGGTATGGTTTTATTTTTGCTGTGCTTTACCGTTTACTGGTTTCCTTCTGAAGTAATTGAAGCCAATATGTGGGTGTGGAAGATAATTGCTATTTCAGGCTTGTTATTGGCTATTCATGGATATATGTTTGCTACTATAAAAGTAATTGAACTACAAAAAGCGGAAAATGGTTAACTCAACAACAATCAAATCATACACTAATTAAATTAGGAACTCAAAATGAAAATAAATAAAGGCGATAAAGCACCGGATTTCACACTAAAAAATACTGAAAGTGAGGATGTAACCTTATCATCATTTCAAGGTGAAAGTAATGTGGTAATTCTATTTTTTCCATTGGCTTTTTCTTCAGTATGTACAGAAGAACTTTGCGCAGTAAGAGATGATATTAAGAAATTTGAATCATTAAAAACTCAGGTTCTAAGTATCAGTATAGATAGTTTTTTTACACTGAAAGAATTCAAAAAAGCGCAGAACTTAAACTTTCCACTTTTAAGTGATTTTAATAAAACAACCGCAACAGCCTACGGGGCGTTGTATGATGAGTTTTTCGGGATGAAAGGTGTAGCAAAACGATCAGCATTTGTTGTTGATAAAAAAGGGGTTGTCCAATATGCTGAAGTTCTCGAAAAAGCCTCCGACATTCCTGATTTTGAAGCCATAAAAACAACTCTTTCATCACTTTAAGATAAATTGTTTGTTTTAGGCTGAGAAAGAAATGAGGAGAGTCTGATAAAATATTCTTAAATCCTGACATGAATGTATGCAAGCGATTTCATGTCAAATCGTATCTTTTCAGGCAGTTGTCTTCGGATGACTGCCTTTTTTTGTTGGACTCTTTACTGAGAATTATATAGGAACATCCTGTTTCATTTGTGATAAACATAACCCGGAATATTCACGAATAAACAAAATTATTTAATTAAATTATTGATTATATATTATATAAGGCAAATTTAAGATAGCCCAAATTTGAGGTATTCAAAAGAACGGCGATATTTTCTCGTGAGCTTCGTTGAAGTGAAAAAAACGTGTTCAGAGTACTAAAAGTACTCTTCCGTCGCTTTTTCCCCTTCGCCTTGCTCACAAAAAAATATCTTGGTGAATAATCCGGGATAAAACATCAAAATCGAAATCGCGCAATTATTTCCAGGTTTGGAAAAAATTGTTTTCTTGGTATTCGTTCCGCATGTAAAAACAGCTCCCTGAATTCCTCCGGATATTCGGTAAACAGTTTTTGTCGCACAGCCTGTATCTGATACCAACCATTGACAATAAGCTCGTTTTTGCTATACAGTGGCAATCGCATCTGCACCATTGGTCCCCATTGTACTGTTGTCTGCCTGCCCGGCGCCGAGCGTGTTCTTACGATAGGTTCGCCTTCTGATGAAACATCATCAGTAACAATGGTTAAGCGTGGTTGAAAATCCCATTTGTAAAAGTATCGTACGCCTACAGAAGTTAGCATTCCACCTGATTCATGTGTTATCATGATTCTGGAATCGTACGTGATGAGTGTATCAGTCGGGATTTCACTGAACTCATCCCAAAGTAAACGTCCGATTCGCAATTCGCTTCTTGAACCTTGAACATCAACCGACCAATCTTGGGCAATACGTACATTAAACTGTGAATTCAGCGCAAACTCCCTGGATACCTGATCGTTTTTTTGTCTGCCCGGTAATTCAAAATCCTCAACGGTATAATTAGCCCGAACCAGTAATTGTTGGCGATACGTCAGCCAGCTTACTGGCTCCCATTCAAATTCAGGAATCAGACGTATGGAACGCCTCCAGTTGTTTTCTATGCTGCGTTCCGCAAACAGATAAACCGAGTGTACAGCTTCACCGGCTAGTGTAACTTTAGTTGTAAAATATTCACTGAAAATATGTTCATTCAAAAGTCGGGCTTGTAAAAATAATTCATCGCGATCATCCCTATTTAATCCGGGCGTATCATAATTCATGATACTGATATTACCGGATATATCAGTATTGTTTTTAGGGCTTAATTGAATGCGGTTGAATGTAAATAACTCGAATCGGGATTGATCAAAGTTTGAATTTATCAGAATGTCTGATCGTCTGCGGAGTTCATCATCAGGCAATGTTTCCGTGTTTATAAGTTGTGCGTCTCTTGCACCTATAGTATAATTAAAACCAATTGTGAAGTTATTATTTCGATTTGGAATGGATGTTTGAAACCGAATATTCACCTGTTGCCTTTGAATTTGTGTATCAAAAAAGGTTTGTTCGATATCCGGAAACAGAGGTGTATTTGTCACTTTTCTGACATTCGTTAGCAAACTGACATCTAAACGTGATTGCAAGTTATTAAATAAAGGGAAGCGTGCCGATAAATCAATGCCCGTCGTATCAGACCGCACAGACTCCACAAAATCATTAACCTGTTGATTAAAAAAGCTACTGGCCTGATAGCTTTCTCTGATATTTCGGGCGAATTCAAGATTTCCCTCTAAGGCAAAATTTTCTATATCAAGTTGTGAGATGGTATTCCATCTGTATGTTTGCATGGACCGCGGACTTATATCTGCATAATCTATATACAACTCACTTGCCACCGTGAAATCGCCTATAGTGAAGGGCTCGGCACGGCCTCTTAAACCGGCCATCCATCCACGGTCACTTTGCTGACTCCGCTCATCCTGCATTACCCCACCGAGAAGAATTAGGGAAATGGCATCCTGTGGTCGATACATGATACCAGCCAACGCATAATCATTTTTAACATTCGTGTTCGAAAACCTGTATGAACGCGCTTCTCCTGCAATTCCATAATGCTGATTTAACCATCCGGATGCATTCAAATGAGCCGTATTTTCATCCTGAAGATTTCTAACATCCCCTTCGAATAATGAAAACCGTGAATGAAACTGATTCGAAAATAGAATGTTCAAATTTTCTGTGGAATGATTAAAACCGGCCTCATATAACCAATTAAATGAATCTAACTGTCGCCTGAAATGACTGCTCCCGGTTATGCCCATTTCCTGCGCAACTGCCCAAACTGGAAGCATAAACAGGAAACAAAATAAGATTATATTTTTTTGAGGAATCAAAGAGAAATAATGAGGAGTTCAGTTCCGAACCAAACTATATTCGGCAAAAGTTAAATTACAGGTGATAAACACTGCTTCCAAACAACAAGTTAATATTTGTTCATGATATTATTCAGATATAACCTTAAACAAATATTGTTTAGATTCTTACAATATTAGATTCAAATAATTGGCGAAATTACTTAACTTAATCAGTTGAACAAAACGGTGGAATATTACAACTGGAATGCCTGAATCAGAATTACAGTCAAAAGCAAAACAAGAGCGGTCTCTGAAAAACCGGCAGGAAGATTATGATTTAGTGGATCGCGCTAAATTGAATGATCAGGCTGCTTTCGCCCGATTAATGGAAAAATATCAAAAGCCACTTTATTTCCATATAAACAAAATTGTACATGATAAAGAAATGTTGGAAGATTTGGTTCAGGAAATCTTCCTGAAAGCATTTGATAATATTCATTCATTTGATGCTACATACGCTTTTTCTACCTGGCTATATCGCATAGCAACCAATCATTCCATTGATTATTTACGCAAGAAAAAGCTCAAAACACTTTCCATCGATCAGCCCTATCAAACTCGAGATGGCGAGTTGAAACTTGAACTTGCCGATGATGATGCCGAAGCAGATGATCAAATACTGCATCAGCAACGGGTAAACATTATAATGGAAGCCATTGAAAATCTGCCGGAAAAATATGAGCGGATTATTCGATTACGCCACATGGAAGAAAAGAGCTATCAAGAAATTGCCGAAATAATGAATTTACCGTTGGGAACTGTAAAGGCACATATTTTCAGAGCACGGGAATTGCTGAATAAACATTTGAAAGATAAACGTGGTAGTTTTTAATACTGAAATTTGTTGATGAAACTGTATCACATTTGCGAGCAATTGAAGTGGGAATCGGCCGATAACGCTGTGTATGCTCCTGATTCTTTAAATGAAGAAGGATTCGTTCATTTATCAACTAAAGAACAGCTTTTGAAAACCTGGCTGACCTATTACAAAAATAAACCGGGATTGACTTGCCTTGTACTAGATATCCCCGAAAATGATAGCAGTTTAATTTTCGATTATGTGCCTGCAAGAAATGAAAAGCTTCCGCATTATTATCGGTCATTGCCTCGGAAATACATCATTGACATACAGCCTATTCCCGAATTTGAAGAAGATGTGATCGCATTTTTTTATGGGCTGTGAAAGTACATTTTCCTGTTACGAGCAAGTAAACAGATTGCAAGCCAATTGTATTTAATACGTTTGATGCGGCTTCTCTCATCAAAAATGTGCATGGTGCTTAGAGATACATCGCCACTTGGTGATATATTCTATTGATTTAACCCCTTCGCCTTGCTCACAAAAAAATATCTTGGTGAATAATCCGGGTTATACAAAAGTGCCAATTTTTTAATACTATTCACTTTAAAGCAGCTTCATTACTTGTTTAAAGCACGGACAGTCAGGATTCTAAACGGACTGCTATTCCGACCTAAAAAAACATGAAGAAACTAAGTTTTAGCTTCGAGTAGAAAAACAGCGTACTGCCACTATTAAACCCACAATCCATCTTTAACTTTTTTTGGTAATTTGTCTATTATCAAAGTTCTGGAATGAAGAATGCGTTCTTTCAAAAAATCAAGGGAGATATTGCCATCGAGAGAAATGGTAATCCTGTGTTTTTTGTCCATGTGGTAACCGGGTTGAATGTCATCCGGATATTCTTCAATGAGTTGCGCGCCAATGACCGGGTCGCATTTTACGGTGAGCCGTAGAGGTTGAAGTAAACCCATTAACATGAACATCTTTCCGCCAACCTTAAAGACAATGACATCATCTCCGAATGGCATGGATTCTTCTGTTCCCTTCAAACTCAGGACAAATTCATGTAATTGTTCAATATTCATTAGATTTCCTTTCGGACAATTCCGTCAAATTCAAGAATGTAATCGGCTCCAAAAAGAGTAGAAGGTGTATAAAAACCCGGTTTGGGATTATCATTAGTGACTCTGATAACAGATTCCAGAGCTGTCATGGCCGTCAAGTTATATCCATCCGGGCCGTTTAGGTAAGAACGCACTGATTTACCTGATGCATTTATGGCTTCTGCTATGATATTTACCTCAGATTTTTCTCTGCTTTTTTCTGATGGTCCGGCCTTCCCTTCCATAACTTTCCGACGCATAAAATTTTTAACAAACCCAAGTTTAAAAATGAATCCAAATCGTTTTTTAATGGAAAGCATTTTCATAGCAGAAGCAGGCAAACTCATATACACCTCAATATTCGGTATGCCAGTACTGTGAAAAGCCGTTGAGACATCTCCCCAGGGAATTGTAACACATTTTTTCTTCTTATCCCCAAAGGTAACCTCAAGCGATTTATAAGCAGCCCGAACTACTTTTATACGTCCGTCTTTACGAATGGCTCCGCCTTTATCAATATTCTCAACCATCGTTAGGCTGGTTCCTCTTGAGACACCTCCTTTACTGTAGATATAGAGATTCAGATGAGTAGCGTCGGGTAACTGTTTAGCAACAAAAGCAGCCTGACAATCGGACGGAACCACATCAAATCCAACACCCGGAATGGCGCAAATTCCATTCTCTTTGAACTGTTTATCCATCGCAGCGGCCATTTCAAAAACCGAAATTTCACCCGTAATATCAAGGTAATGTGTTTTTGAAAGCAAACAGGCTTTCAACATGGGCTCAGCCGTAAACATAAAGGGTCCCGCGCAGTGCAGAACCGCCTTAAAGGGTGTGAGTATTTCAGCTGACTTCTCAACATTATCAAGCGAAAATGCTATATATTCGAAGCCATACTCTTTTTTTAGTATCGCTAATTTATCTTCATTTCTTCCCGCTATTACTGGTTTTATTCCCTGTTTTTTGCAAAGCTCAAGAATAAGTTTACCGGTATAGCCGTATGCTCCATAAATCAGAAAACGATCTGTTGTTTTTTTCATATTAGTGCTATTTTTCAAGTAAAGTAGTCTTCTTAGATACCCTAAAAAACCGTATCATATAAGATATAATACATCGCTGAGATATTACTAATTAAGCTCAAATCCATACTTTATATTGAACTAATCGGACAAAATCTCTCGTCTATCTATTTTATTCATAAGGATAATCGCACAAATCCATGACATTTACTAAAAGAAAAGTTGCCTTCATTTCAGCTGCCGTTATACTGGTATTTTTTGCTCTTGCTTCCTCACTTGGCCTATTTTCACCAGATACAGGTTATATCGTTGTGCCGCATGGAAATCACAATCATTATATCCCACATGATCGTGATCCCGATATGCCCATTCATACATTTCCACAGCGTCCACCTCGTGAAGGCGAACTGATTACACCCGATGGGCGTATTATTCGGGATTCTACCGTTGTAGCACCAAATTAGTAAATCATTTTATGCCAAATATTCTGTTCCAAAGAGCATGAACAGACCCGCTTTCTCTGCGCCGGTCAACAGTTAGGGAAACCCGTTTTACGTCGAAATCGGTACTGCTCTCATTCAGAGTTAAGATATAAGAAAATGCATAAGGAGATTCCGTAGAATTAAATGCCGATACACGTCCAAAGCGAAGATCATTGAAAAGGAACCCATTTTCTGTAGGTTCAATTTGAAAAAATTCCTTGCTAATCCATTTCAGTTTTTTAATCGCTTCAAAATCAGAAAAATCAGAAATGAGATGATGATTACCTTCAATCTGTTCAAAAATGACGTTCGGTGAACCATCCACAATTGAAAAATATCCGGTTACGTAATCTCCGGAACCGGTGTCAGCAATTCCACGCCACAATAGATTATTCAATAAGGTAGGTTTAACTTCTAAGGACTGAACCTCAATGGATTGTTTGTTTAATTGTGATATAAAATGATATTCTACTGCGTATTTATTAACAATAGTGGTCATTAAATAAAAAACGGCAAGTCCGATTCCTACATGAGCCTTGGTTGTTCTTTTCTTATGATTTGCAGGTTTAATTAAAAGCCATAAACACGCAAATAGTAAAGGCAAGGTAAAAAGTGGGTCAATTACGGAAATAGTACTTAATGAAACCGCTGTATCCGAAACGGGCAAAAACAATTGTGTTCCATAAGAAGTGAGGCTGTCGAGCAAAACGTGGGTTAATTGCACAATAAATGCTAAGAACGACCATTGTTTCCAATTTGCATCCGACTTGAATAATCGATTGAATATCCAACCAATAATCGGAGACGTCAATAAAATAAAAGCAAAGCTATGTGTAAACCCTCTGTGGAAAAGAGCTTTATCTAAGTCATTCATAGCTAACCCGACGAGCACATCAACATCAGGAATGGTTGCAACAAGTGCGCCAAAGAGCATCGTTTTTTTTCCGGCCTGTTTACCAAGTACCGATTCGCCAATGGTGGCACCCAGAACTATGTGAGTAAGTGAATCCAATGAATTGAGAAATATTTCTTATTTTTAATTTCTTTCATGTTACGAACATGTCAGCTTTGAAAACCATTCTCAGAAAGCAATATTTACAATAACCTTCATAAAATTAATACCATGCCATCATTCGACGCAGTTAATGAAATTGACCTTCAGGAAGTAGATAATGCCGTAAATAATACGGTTAAAGAAATACAAAACCGATACGATTTCAAAGGATTTAATACGGAAGTTGAATTTAACCGGAAAACTAAAGGAATATCTGTCACTACAGCGGATAGTATGAAATTAAAAGCTGTAAGGGAAATGCTGATATCTAATTTTATAAAACGGGGATTAAGTGCGAAATCCCTTGAGTTTGGAGATGAGGAAGGCACCTCGCATGGAGGTGTTAAAATCAGTGTAGCAATCCGTGAAGGCATCGACAGGGAAACGGCTAAAAAGATGGTTAAACTCATCAAAGATTCCAAACTGAAGGTACAGGCATCCATACAGGAAGATCAGGTACGTGTAACAGGAAAGAAAATTGATGATCTGCAAGAAGTGATGACACTGCTCCGAAGCGCGAAATTAGATGTGCCCCTTCAGTTTGTCAATATGAAAAGTTGAGGCTATCATTTCATACTCAACAAATATATCAAGCGAAAACACAGATTTCATGTGTTGTTTATACTACAACTCTGCAAACAGTGTCCTTTAACTTTGAGCTTGTCTGTCAAATAAAACAATCCTATCTTTCTGGCTTGTTAATAATCACTTATTTTAATGAATAAAATGGCGAACAGACTTTCAAAAGATCAATTAGAAAATGATCAGTTAGTAACTTCTTACTACCTTTTCATGACATGGGTCAAAAACAATCAGGCCGTAATTTATGGTGGTTTTATCGGTTTGATTCTATTAATTGGAGGAGTTATTTGGTATGTAAACAATGCCGCGGCGAATGAAGTAGCTGCACGAGAAGCTATAACTTTTGCTGAAAATGAGTTTATGGATGGTAATTACGAAACAGCACTTTATGGTGATGAAGAAACCATGCAGCCCGGGTTAGCCGAAATCACAAGCCGGTACCCACGCACCACTGCCGGTAATCTGGCTTTTTATTATGCCGCGGTTAGCGAAGTTAACTTAGATAATTACGAATCAGCACTCAGTTATATAGAAAACTTCAAAAGTATCAAAGGTGTTATGGGAGTAGCGCCATTTAATCTGCAAGGTGTTATTCTGATGCAGTTAGAAAGATATGAAGAGGCCTATAAGGTATTTGAAAAGGCCGCTAATTGGCATACAAATTCATTCACTACACCATACAATCTAATGTTAGCCGCTGAAGCTGCTCATGCCGCCGGAAATAATCGTAAAGCGAATGAATTAGTGGAAAAGATAAAGAATGATTACCCACAATCAGATCAAATAACTCAGGCTGAACGGCTTTCTGGTGTATTGTCAGCCAGTTAAATTTTGATGAAACATTTTTTTTTCATGTTCGTTAGATGCAAATAACTACATGAAAATGACCTTTATATTTCACCCCGAATCCTGACAGATTCGGGGTTTTTTATTTCCTCAAATCAGATTAAACAGTCAAAATACACGCCGCCCACGTTAATCCCGAACCAAAAGCAACCAATCCGAGTGTATCACCTGTTTTTAAACGCCCCTCTTCAAAAGCCTCTGTTAATGCAATGGGTACGGAAGCTGCCGAAGTGTTGCCATACTTATTCACATTAATAAATACTTTTTCAGGTGGAAGATTGACAGATTTGGCAGCATATTCAATAATGCGTGCATTGGCCTGATGCGGGATGAATAAATCAATATCCTCCATTGTTAGACCTGCTTCCTCAACAACCTGGGTTAAAGCCTGCCCCATTTTAACAGTAGCGAATTTAAATACTTCACGACCGTTCATGGTTACATATTGCAATCCGGCATCAAGTGTTTCATGTGTGGGGGGATTTTTGGTTCCACCAGATGGATGCAGAATATGTTCCCATCCACTTCCATCAGAGCCCAGTAAATGCGATTTTAATCCGGTTTCCTCTTCTGTAGCTTGCAACACGACGGCAGCAGCCCCATCTCCAAAAAGTACACAGGTATTTCGATCTTCCCAGTTCACCATGCGGCTGATAACCTCCACCCCGACAACGATGATATTACGGTATTGCCCGGAACGCATAAATTGATCGGCTGTAATCAAACCATACACAAAACCGGTACATCCTACTACCACTACAAAAGCACCTGCTTTAGTTGCACCAAGATTATGCTGCACCTGACTGGAAACCGGTGGTGTTAAATAATCAGGACTTGATGTAGCAACGATTATTAAATCAACCTCATCTGCCGTGATTCCTGCTTTGTCCATAGCGGCCTGAGCAGCATCCGTTGCGAGTGTTGAGCATTGTTCATGATCACTCACAACATGGCGCTGCTTTATACCCGTGCGTTCAACAATCCATTCATCCGTTGTGTCAATTTTTGATTCTAAGTCCTTATTGGTAATAATTCTTTCTGGCAGAGCTTTACCATATCCAGCCAGTTTCCCGTAAACTTTTTTCATGCGTTAAATTTCCTTGTTCAGTATCAGTAAGCTTTTCAAAATCAATATAAAGTCTAAAGCAAACATCTATCATTAATTATAAATAAATACTTTCAAACAGTCGTTTTTCTGACAGACAATATACCACAATGACGCAAAAATACAGAATGCTTTGTATGGGTTGATTTTACTGCGTAATGATCTACCCCAAAAAATAATCAGCCAAATGCGTCAAAGCTTGCAGTTCTATAATCTCCAAATGTTATCAGCACCGCTAAATAAAAACCTACCTTTAAATCCATCAGAAAATAAATATTCCGCACATTCATTGTTTGAAATAACCCACAAATATGCATATATTTATTTTCTGTTCAAAAATCGAACCAGATACGAAAAAAAACAATGCCAAAATTAAAATCTGTCAGTGGTGCAAAAAAACGCTTCAAGCTTACCGGATCCGGTAAAATTAAGCGCAAGAAAGCATTTACAAGCCACATTTTGACCAAAAAATCAAACAAAAGGAAACGCAACCTACGCAAGTCAACTACTGTTACTCAAGCAGATACCAGTAATATCAAGCGTTTGCTTCCTTATCTTTAACCATAATTTAAACTCAAAACCTGAAAACAAATGCCACGTTCAGTAAATAAAGTGGCTTCCAGTCGCCGTCGCAAGAAGATTCTTCAACAAGCGAAAGGTTACTGGGGTTCACGCAGTAAGGTTTACACCGTCGCGAAAAATACGGTAGAAAAAGGCCTCCAGTATCAGTACCGGGATCGCCGCAACCGTAAACGCGAATTTCGTAAACTTTGGATTGTACGTATCAATGCCGGGGCGCGCCTCGACGGAGTTTCATACTCCCAATTGATGGGTGCCCTTAAGGCAAAAAATATTGAGATTGACCGTAAACTACTGGCTGATTTAGCTGTTAGGGAACCGGAAACTTTTTCAGCCATCGTAAAACAGGCTGTTGCCTGATCCCTACCCTGGTACTATATTTGAGGCAAGCTTATTCATCATGAGCTTGCCTTTTTTTTAAATATTATTTTATGAGTGATTACGTAGAAAATATCAAAAAGGAAATCGCTGCCATTTCCATCCAAAATCCGGAAGAATTGGAATCTTTTCGTCTGGAATATCTATCTCGAAAAGGAAAAATCCCGGCATTGTTCAGCAAAATGGGTTCTATCCCACCAGCAGAACGCGCTGAATATGGTAAAATGGTGAATGAGGTGAAAGTGCTTGCTACCAAGCTCTTCGATCAAAAAAAAGCCGAACTTGATGCCCAACAAACAAAAGATGTCTCCGCTAAAGATGATATAACCCTGCCGTGGCCGAATGAGCCTCTCGGTCTGCCGCATCCGCTTTCGCAAACACTCGACCGTATAAAAAATGTATTTCTTCGACTCGGTTTCAGCATTGCAGACGGTCCTGAGCTCGAAGATGATTTCCACAATTTTACAGCACTCAATTTTCCGCCTGAACATCCCGCTCGTGATATGCAGGATACCTTCTTCATCCGGAAAGACCACGACGATCCATCCAACGATCTGGTTCTGCGCACACACACCTCTCCCGTTCAAATCCGTTTGATGCAAAATCAGAAGCCACCATTGCGCTCTATCATGCCCGGTCGTGTATATCGGAATGAATCCATCACCGCAAAATCATACTGCCTGTTTCATCAGGTGGAAGGCTTGTATGTAGATAAAAACGTTTCTTTGGCTGAGTTAAAAGATACGCTGGTGATGTTCACGGAAATGATTTATGGTGAAGGCGTAAAATACCGTATTCGTCCCTCCTTTTTTCCATTCACCGAACCAAGCTTGGAAATGGATGTTTGGTGGGGCGATGAAACCACCGGTAAATGGTTAGAAATCCTCGGAGCCGGTATGGTACATCCCAATGTTTTGAAAGCAGTAAATATTGATCCTGAAGAATATTCAGGATTCGCATTTGGTATGGGTGTTGAGCGGATTGCGATGCTGTTTTATGGTATCGATGATATCAGGCTGCTCTATGATAATGACATGCGTTTTCTCCAACAATTTGTGTAATTGACGATCATCTGTTTGTTTTAATTGAATTATGAAAATATCCTGTAACTGGCTTCGCGATTATATTAAAACCAGCCTTTCTGTAGAGGAAATAGCTGATAAACTGACCCTGACCGGCCTTGAAGTGGAAGAAACTACGGAAACCGGCCAAAGTTTTGATGGTATTGTAATCGGTGAAGTCCTTGAAGCAATCTCACATCCCAATGCCGACCGCCTGCGTGTTTGTAAGGTAAACACCGGCAATGAAACCGTTCAGATTGTGTGCGGAGCACCCAATGTAGCTGCCGGACAAAAAGTAGCCGTCGCAACTGTTGGCGCTGTGCTGCCCGTTTTACTCGATGACGGTTCCTTCCTCAAAATCCGAAAGTCAAAAATTCGCGGGGAAGTTTCTCAGGGAATGATTTGCTCTGAAGATGAACTCGGTATCGGATCTGACCACAGTGGCATAATGGTATTGGAAACATCCCTGAAACCGGGTACACCTTTTTCTGAAGTACAACCATCCTCACAAGATTGGGTCATAGAAATCGGGTTAACACCAAACCGACCGGATGCGGCTTGTCACGCCGGAACTGCCCGCGATCTTCATGCTGTGACCGGCGAAGAGCTCACCATCCCTTCTCCTGATGCAGAAGCCTCTCAAATTACAGCCGACGGACATCCATCCGTATCTATATACATAGAAAACAAAGAATTGTGTCACAGATATGTGGGTGTAGTAATGAAGGGCGTCACCGTTAAGGAATCGCCTGATTGGGTGAAACAACGCCTCACAGCCATCGGACTTCGTCCGAGAAATGCCATTGTAGATGCCACCAATTATGTATTACACGAATTGGGTCAACCGCTTCATGCCTTCGATTTATCGAGTCTCGAAGGAAATGCCATTATCGTTAAATCATTCGAAACCGAGACCACATTCACCACACTTGATGAAACCAAGCGCTCCGTTCCGGCAGGTTCTTTGTTTATTTGTGACGCAAACCGTCCGGTTGCTTTGGCCGGCGTAATGGGTGGAATGAATTCTGAAATCAGTGATAAAACGACCGATATTTTAATTGAATCCGCTTGGTTCGATCCGGTTTCTATTCGCAAAACATCCAAAAAACTGGCTTTGCAAAGTGATTCATCCTATCGCTTTGAACGAGGTGTTGACCCAACCATTACGCGGCGGGCGGCTCTTCGTTGTGCTGCCTTAATACAAGAGTGGGCCGGTGGGGAAATCACCTATCCGGTTATTGATGTACATCCGGTTTCGTATGAAGCTCCCATTGTGACTTTGCGTCCTGAACGACTTCATAAAATTGTGGGAACCGACATTCCCGTTTCAGAAATGACGGCTATTTTGGATCGCCTCGGGTTTGAACCAACAGTTGAGAACGGACTCATTTCTTGCAATATACCCGGTTACCGCCCGGATGTTAGCGAAGAAATCGACTTAATTGAAGAAGTAGCCCGGATTTATGATTACAATAAAATTCCGACTACAGGTCGCATCACCTTTGCACGTCCACCGGTACTTCCATTTATGGAAACCTTCATCTCAAATGTTCGGAATACTTGTGTGTCTCTCGGATTGCAGGAAATTTATACAAATTCACTGCTTCCCGAAAAAATGGCGCCTCTTTTTGGAGATGAGGACACCTTAATTCCTACCTTAAACCCGATTTCTAAAGATCAGGCTGTTATGAGGCCAAGCCTCAGTTATGGTTTTCTGAAAGCGGCTTCATGGAACTTCAACCGTAAAACAAGCGGTGTTCAGCTATTTGAAATTGGCCATATTTTTTCAAAAGGAACCGGCACTTGGATTGATGGTATAGATGAATCTGCCAGTCTGTTGATTGGTTTGGGTGGATTTCGGAAAACCGAATATTGGAATCAGTCGGCTGAAACCTATACTTTTCATCACATACGGGGTTTCATGGACGCCTTCCTCAAACGCATTCGGCTGTTTGAAAAAACATCTTATGAATTTTCAGAGGATGAAACCATTCTCACCTGTAAAAATAAACGCATAGGTACGATTCGTAAGCCGGGTAAAGAACTTCTGCAAAAATTTGAAATTGATTCTGAATTGATCATCGCGGAATTTAATTTGGATATTCTCGGTGACTTGGTTCAGCGCAATCCGGCGGTTCGTTATCAGCCTATTCCAAAATATCCTTCGTTTGAATTTGATTTGGCACTCGTTATCGACAAACACATTCAAGCCGGAAAATTATTAGATTACATACGATCAAAAGGTGGAAAGAAATTAGAAGAAGTAGGAATCTTTGATGTTTTTGAAGGAAAGCCGTTAGAAAATCATCAAAAAAGCATTGCCTTCAGGCTTCAGTTCAAAGATGTCGAAAAAACACTTACTATTCAGGATGTTCAACCTGTTATCAATAAACTCCTGAAGGGACTTGGCTCCGAATTCAACGCAGAATTACGCTCATGAAAGAAAAGACAATAACTATGAAAAACGGAATGTCTGAATTCAATGAACTCATAGAGCAATTGACGCGGGAAATACGTAAGTTAAAGCAACGCAATGAACAGCTTCTGAGCGAAAACGAAAGAATCCGCAGTGAAGTGGACCGTTTGAGGGAATCCAAAGATTTGTTCTCAGACCTTCCGGAAAATCAGAAACGGGTTCTCAAAAATCAAATTGAAACCCTGATTGGCCGCATAGACGAACATTTACAGTAGTGACATGAAATCCATAAAAGTATCTATCTTAAACAGGCAATATCCTCTTGTTGTTAAACATGAAGATGAGCAGATTATGATTGATATTGCCACTTTTGTGGATAAAAGGCTTCGGGATTTTAAAAAAGATCTGGTCAATCAAACAGAAACAACTATTCTCGTTTTAACCTGCTTAAGCATTGCGGAAGAACTGTTTACGCTTAAAAATAAGCTCGCATCAGAACCCGAAAAAATGGATCAGATAAATAATGCTGTAAAATCGCTTATTTCTGAAATTAAAGCTTACAATACTCCTCAATAGGCCTTATATTTAGAACAAGGACAGTGATTGGATATTGCTTGAACGATAATATAGATATAGGGAGTTCGGCTTTGTTCGGTAACGACGTGCCTCATGTTCCGATTCGGAAATAGTGGAAGTCGAACCCGCGCAAGAGGATTCCCACCGTGTTTCTAACGGTTCTATGCAATTCCCGCTGTCCTTTTTTTATTTTTTTAACTTATTTGCCTGATTGTTTCTATGGCTTCTACTATTAATGTGTTATTCATCGGGGATATCGTTTCAGAACCCGGTTTATCACTTGTTGACACCCTCCTTCCTTCCTTCATTCAAAAATACAAAGCCGATTTTGTGATAGCTAACGGCGAAAATGCTCATGAAGGCATGGGTATGAATGAAGAGATTGTCCGTGGACTTTACGCGATTGGCGTTAATGCTATTACAGGCGGCAATCACAGCTTCGCTAAATGGAAGATTTATCCGTATATGAAAACGGATAATAAACTCCTTCGTCCGCTTAACTACCCCAAAGGCGCGCATGGCTATGGATATGGTATTTATGACGTTCCGGGAAAGAACGTGAAAATCGGCGTGCTCAATTTAATGGGCAGAACTTTTATGCAGCCCTTAGATGACCCGTTCAGAACAGCTGATTGGGCACTTGAAAAAATCAGTGAGGAAACCAATCTGATTTTTGTGGATTTTCATGCCGAAGCCACCGCTGAGAAAATGTCCTTTGGCTGGTATGCCGATGGACGCGCCTCCGTTATTGTAGGCACACACACACATATTCCCACTAACGATGCCCGTATTTTACCCAAAGGTACTGGCTATATCACTGATGTGGGCATGTCGGGCTCCTTTAATTCTGTGATTGGGATGGATAAGGATACAGCCATCAAACGGTTTCTTCTCCAAACACCGCACCGATACAGCTCAGCCAACGGAGACAACCGAATTTGCGGAGTCATAACGAAAATTGATACAGAAACCGGCAAATGCGTTTCTATAGAACCAATTGTCTATCCATCCTTTAAAACCTCAACCGAAGAAGAGTTATGAGTACTGTGCTTGAAGCTAAATCGGTTTCAAAATTGTTTCCCGCAAAACAAAGCACTGAGTCGCTTTGTGTACTTGATAATGTTGATATTACGATTGAAAAAGGAACGTCTGTATCCATCGTCGGGGCATCGGGCTCCGGAAAAAGCACGTTATTGCATATTCTCGGGGGACTTGACCGCCCAAACAGCGGCGAGGTATTGTTTAATGGAACCGACCTGACTTCATTATCTACGGATGGTCTGGCAGATTTTCGGAATAAAAACCTGGGATTCATTTTTCAGTTTCATCATCTATTACCTGAATTTACGGCACTCGAAAATGTATTCATGCCCGGTCTGATTTCAGGAACCGAATTTAATATTCTGAAAAAACACGCATCAGAGATTCTGGAATCATTCGGCTTATCGGGGCGCTTACATCACCGTCCATCTGAGCTCTCAGGCGGTGAACAACAGCGGGTTGCGGTAGCAAGAGCGCTCATCAACAACCCTGATGTCATTCTCGCAGATGAGCCCACGGGCAACTTAGATGAAATCAGCACCCGCAATTTACTCGACATCCTCTTCCCTCTTGTACAAAGCCGAAACCTCACATTGGTACTCGTAACGCACGATATGAACATCGCCAATAGTTGCGATATTCAATACCGTTTGGAGCTTGGAAAATTAAGCGGAAATCATGCAATTCCCGATTGATTTATTTGTCCCTAAACGTGTTTCCCCTTATATTTGAAATCTTTGCAAAAACGCAAAACCGGGCCTGTAGCTCAGTGGTTAGAGCAGTCGACTCATAATCGATTGGTCGGGGGTTCAAGTCCCTCCAGGCCCACAAAAGAAAAAACCTGCTTTATTTTAGAATAGAGCAGGTTTTTTGTGTTTACCGACCAGTTCGATGCCCCGTGGGGTTTGTATTGCTTGCAGATGCGGGTGCCGGAACCTGTCCTGAGCGGAGTCGAAGGACCTCTCCAGAGCGAAGACGAAGTGTCGAAGGTTATCAAGTTTATATTTCGTTCGGAGTTGGCTATCACATTTCAGGTTAGGAGTTTTGAACTAAGTGCATTACATACAGTATAGTGTGTCACTATATGAAAATATCAGTTTAATAAAAAGGGGTAGGATAGAATTATAGTAAGTCGGTACTTGAAATGTTAAATTTTACCCATAACTCAAATCCTGCAAGACCCAAACCGCCCAATAATTGCATTAATGCAGGTATCAGTGAGACCACAGATAAGTTCATATCCTTGATATCGGCGAATTTGACCATTATTATGATACATGTTACGAACTTCGACAATTGAGTAAATAAACAACAAACTGATTATCCGTAATTTAATTCTCTTTTTTCACGAAGTATTTTTGTCCACTTACTTAAATAGTAAAGCTTTTGCGTAAAACAGAGGCTTTGATTTTACTTCAAATAATTTACATACAATAAAAAAGAAGCAATTAATAATGGTCCAGATGCTAAGTATGTAACCCATTGCTTGGATGTATAATAACTCCACCTTTGATTTGATAAGAAAAATTTCAATCCGTAATAGATTTGAAACAAACTAAATACGAACCAGATAATTGAAAAGATAAAGAAGAACAGTAAAATAATACCTTCCCAAGAAGTATTTTTATATAGTATTTTGATAAAAATAATTGTACCTAAAAGCCAAATGAAACCTACTATAAAGCCTTTATTTTTTTTCATCTTCTTTTTTATTAATAGAATTTAACCCTCTACCTAACCCAGCTGAAGCTGAAGCTCCTGATGCTGTTGCTTTCATATTTGTTTGAGTTTTTGCATTAGCTGCATTTTTTTTCGCAGCATCAGCTTCATTTTGTAATCGCTGAACTTTTCCAGATCTGCTTCCCTTTTCTTCTGCATTTCTTGCATACCGTTGAGCTTTGCTTGCATCTTTATCTAATTGCTGTAACTTTGGCTCCGCCTTTGCTTTGACATTATCCCTTACCGGACTACGAACAGTTTGACCTAAACCCATAGCAACCGCTGTTTCTATAAAATCGACTTCACCTTTATTAACATATTGCTCTACAGAATTAACTGTCCCGTCTATTACCATTTCAGCCCCCTTTAATGTTTTACCATTAAACATTTTTCCAGCCTGAGAAATTAAACCTACTCCCGTAGCACCTGCCACCGCAGATACAGCTATAGATTTAGTATCAACATCTGTCCATGGATTTTCTTTTCCAGTAGCATAGTTTACTGCCACTTGAGTTCCATAATCAAAGGCTGCTCCAACAATACCACCAACTAACCACGGCAAATTCCCATCCGGATCCACATACCGCACCGGATTATTAAATGTATAGTGGTAGGTATTCCATCCCGGCATTTCCGAACGCATCGCATCCACACCCCAGAACCGGCCCGTTTCGGGTTCATAAAGGCGAGCAACGGCGTGGTATATGCCGAGGCCGCCTTCCTGCTCCAGAAAATGCCCCGTAAACTTCATATCGTCATGTGTATTGGCGGAATTGCTTGATCTGCCGTCCATCCCGAAGGGTCGGGACAGGTTCTGCAACCCAAACGGATAGTAATCGTCCCAGCCTAAAACCGTTCCATCTTCGGTTACCGTTACGCGCACACTTCCCAGATGATCTTTGAGGTAATACGCCCGTTCCTGACCTCTTATTACTCTACCCGCATGCCTACGCCCAATTGTTTCCCCGCCCGCCAAAATATTCCAGTATTGGGGTGAGGCTCCATCATATTGAGCTAGCATCTCGCCAAAAGCGCCGTAAATGTAACGGGTGTTTACACTCCAGTTCGATGCCCCATGGGGTTTGTATTGCTTGCCGATTCGGGTGGGTGTAATCATTCAACTACAGTTATTTGATCATTATAGACGTTGACCAATTTGTGGTTTTCTGCTAAATCTATAATCGTTTCCCAATGTTTATCAAAAAAATCATGCATTTGAGATAGTTTCATATTTCCCAGTTTAATATGAATTACCCGAGGCGGTGGTTCTGACATCATTATTCTGTCGGAAAAATCACTGTCTTTCGTAACAATCGTCAGGTTGTTCTTTTTTGCATATTCCCAGATCTCGCTATCTGCCCATGAATCACCCAATTCGGTCTGATGCTGATACCGGTTAGTATTCCAAATTGAAAACCGGAATGGTAAGTTGGCATCTATCAGAAACTTTACCATTACGCAATCTGCTTGATTTCGTATTTGACCTCCATCATGGCCGCTGCAAATCTAAGCACTGCATCTATATCCTCGGGCTCAAGCGTAGGATATTGTTTTAAGATATCTTGTTTGGAATCGCCCTCTGCAAGAAAACCCAGTATGGTCTGAACAGTAATACGCTTGCCCCGGATTATAGGCTTTCCATTGCATATTTGTGGGTCAATACTGATTCTATCTGATACGTTCATATTATTTATCTATTAGATAGGAAGATTAAGCTTTGAATTTAAAATAGGAATCATCTAACAAATTACTGAGTTCAAAACGCTTTGCTACTTTTTAAAAACATCTACTCAAGAAATATAATCAATGTTTGGGTACAATAAGAATAATTAAGGGATTAAATAGAGCGATTGAAATTGAGTTTTACAGGCTGTCTTGGTGGTAGATTTATTGGTGAGATAAGTCTTATTAAACTAATAGTTATACTGGTTCAAGGAATCCGGTAAACAAGTTTAATATACTACCAATATCCAAAACACTTGTAGCAAAAATAAAAGACTTAAGGTATGATTTCATGTGTTTAGGTTGTTCCTCCCATTCCTTGAAGTATTTATAATTTGATAACAATAATATGATCATTATAATTGTGGGACCATAAACAGGATGAATTCCAAGTGACCGAAATAGCTCAACAATAGTACCCCTGTACCAATCACGAATTTCAAATATCCAATCAAACATAATTAGTTATTTATGGAATGAGTTGTGGAGCAAGAGTTGCAGAGCCCCACAATGTGAATCCTTTATTATTGGAAACGAATCTACCTGTTGTGGAGCTTCTAAAAGCTGGACCTGCAGAAAAAGAAGTAGGTCGTATTCATGTTAGAGATGTTGCTTTTCGTCCACTCCATCACTTATAATAGTTCCTGCCATTGATTCTAAGGCTAAGCTATTTGGGATCGCATGCAAAAATGTCCCAAATCCGCTTAAGCCCCCAAACTTTTACTTAAACAATTTTTCTTTTTGCCTTTTTAGTCGTAATAATGATATGTTGACCAATACTGATAAAAATAATAATGCTAAATATGAGATACTCAGATTATCAAATACTTCAACTGACCCTAACGAGATCATAAGTATTAAAAATAAAACCAAGTAGATCAGATATAGTGTAGTACGAATTTCAGAAGACTTTATTTCTGTTATATCCAAATATTCTGAATTACCTTTATTAACAACGTATAAAATTAAAGGCAGGGACAAGAACCCCACAATAATATAAAATACTTGCATGAATACATAAATTATGCCATGCTGATCAAAATACATTATATGATATAATACATTTAAAATTACACCAATGTGATAAAACTGATACATTAACCATAAAGAGTCCTTTAATGATATAATCACTTTCTTGTCCGCCCTAAATATAGTTTATTTCCTGGATTAGCTCTCCCATAATCAATGATGCCAACTCCAAGACTTGCAGCACCAAGAGTGTTCAACCCATTTCCTATAAGTGGAGCACCAGCCCCACCAAACTTTACAGTTAAAACGCCTGCAGTCAATAACGCACCACCAACTACAAGTGAAGTCCCTTGACTCATTATTTGATCTGTAGTGAATGGACCACTACTCTTTTTTTGATGCTTAAACACTTTATCAACAGTATTTTGGTGACCTGCTGAACCTTCACTTACAGAAGTTGAAACGCCTGTTACTTCCCTACTTAGAAGCGCTGATTGCGTAGAATTAAAACCACCAGACTCTGTTATTTGCTCAGGTTTTCCATAAGTGGCCGTAATATCAACTGTAGTCATTGTTGTTTCACTTTTTGTAACCTGACCATCTTCTGTCGATTTTTGTACAGTTGTAGTCGTGGTAGTATGCCTGTATTGGAGCGTTATTGTTCCGTCTTTATTTGTTGTTTCTGAAACTATATTACTCGTTACTGTAGATACGGTATGTGTTTTTGAATCCTCATTGTAAACTGCTGAATGATGCTCGTCTGGATGATTCCCATCTGGATCCACAAACCTCACCGGGTTATTAAACGTGTAGTGGTAGGTATTCCACCCCGGCATTTCTGAACGCATCGCATCCACACCCCAAAATCGCCCGATGGCCGGGTCATACATTCTCGCAACGGCGTGGTAAATGCCGAGACCACCTTCCTGGTCCAGAAAATGCCCCGTAAACTTCTGGTCATCATACATATTGGCGGTGTTGCTTGAACGGCCGGGTAGTTGTAAGCCGAATGGGTAGTAGTCGTCCCAGCCCAGAACCGATCCATCTTCGGTTACGGTTACGCGGACAGAGCCGAGGTGGTCTTTGGTTCGATTTATATTCATCATTCATTTTTATTCTTGACTTACTCTTGTCCCATCTGCAGGACCCCTGTGTTTATAATTAGGTGCAGAACCAAGCCAAACAGTGATATAATGTATTACAGAGACTGCATGACATTTATCTCCTGTGTAATCATCCCTTAAAGGTATGCCGCGTTCATCTTTTCTATACTCATTTGTGAAGTGATATATATTTTGATCTAACTTGTTTTCCAATATGGTTACTTTATCATTGATAAGTTTCCACACAAAACCATCTTTATCCCAACAAATATCAATGTAATTCTTCCACCTATCAGATTCTACTTTGATGTAATTGCTATCTGGTATATTATTGTGCTTTCCAACAATAATGTATCTTATCGTGTTATTATCTTTCGAAATAACAGTGATTACATGCTCCTCATTTGGTGAATAGATGTAAAATCGTTGGAAATTACTACCCTGAGTATAAAGCCAAGCATAAATTCCTAATAATACCATGAATAACGCAAATATCGAACCAGTAATAACCAGACAAGTTCTCATAGGTTACTTCGCACCACTACTATTTTGAGGTACACGGCTTACAGTTCGTTGAATTAAATGATCAGCCCCCATTTGATGACCTAACTTCTGTGCTTTTGCACTTACCGGGGGTTCAGGTCCACGCTGCACATGATCAAAAGCTTTTGAAGCAAAAGAATATGGAATACCTTTTCTTCCTGCCACAAAACCAGCTCCTATATTACCGAAATCTCTGGCTGACCCTACTTTACCATCAGCGGCTACACTACCTCGATATTTATTCAGATCATCAGCACCACCTCGAACTTTGAAGTCTAAAAAATTACCTGGTCCACCTCCATCCTCTGTAAATATATATGTATATAAAGATGGGTCGGCATCTATAATCTCATCATCCAGAAAATTCTGCCCTTCATTAGAGTTCATATCAATTATGGCATCTACTACAACATTATCATCTTCATTAAAAAACGAATGTGTAGTAATCATTTGACCCAATAAATCCATGGGGCCTTCACCATCATGCTGGATATAGATACTTGTGTCATCGTTAAGTTCACCATCCACAACGGTATAGGTACCGTCTTCATTTTTAGCAACAACGATGTGATTGCCATCCGGATCAATATATTTGATGGGGTTGTTCGCAACATATGTATAGGAACCTAAATTCGGATACATCCCACGCATCGCATCCACACCCCAGAACCGGCCTGTTTCGGGGTCGTACATGCGTGCCCGGGCATGATATACTCCCAGGTCGCCTTCTTGTTCGAGAAAATGCCCCGTAAACTTCAAATCGTCATGTGTATCGGCGGAGTTGCTTGATCTGCCGGGCATCTGCAACCCAAACGGGTAATAATCATCCCAACCTAATACAGTACCGTCTTCAGTAACCGTTACTCGCACACTTCCCAAATGATCTTTTAGATAGTATGCGCGTACTTGGCCTCTTATTACTCTACCAGCATGCCTACGCCCAATTGTTTCCTCACCGGCCAAAATATTCCAGTATTGGGGTGAGGCTCCATCATATTGAGCTAACATCTCGCCATGAGCGCCGTAAATGTAGCGCGTGTTTACACTCCAGTTGGTTGCCCCATGCGGTTTGTATTGCTTGCCAACGCGGGTGCCGGTGTGATCATAGATATAGCGGTGAGTTCCGCTATTATCGGTTTCGATTCGCTGGGCGAGGTTGCGATGGTCGTAGGTAATCGAGTTTATATTTCGTTCGGAGTTGGTTATCACGTTTCCGGCAGCGTCGTATTGGTACTTATTGATCGAACTCCCATCCGTGTTTCGGAGTCTGTTCGTTCCAGAATAATACGAAAAGTTCAGGTTTTTCGCACTCTGGTTTGCGCCCATGTTACGGTTCAAATTCATAAAGTTACCATTGGCATCGTAGGCAATCGTGTTTTGCAAGATTCCGCCAGTGGTGGTCTTAATTCCGGATGCTGTACCAAAAACAGAGAACATACCGAGATTTTCAGTTGGGTTTGAGTAATCAGATTTAATCAATCGGTTGGCTCGGTCGTAGTGGTAAGTGTATTCCGGGGCGTCTGAGGATGAAATGAAAGTACTCGAATAGGGTCGATTGCTTTGTGTTTTATAGACAATTTGATTATGTTTGTAATGTTCAGATAGTAACTTAGTACGCTAAGTAAAAGACTATACATTATATTAAACATGCTAAGAGTACATCCAAAATATATCACAGATAGCACAGGCAAAAAAGTATCTGTTGTGATTACTATGAAGGAATTTAATGCAATTTTAGAGCAACTCGATGAACTCGAAGATATTAAGCTTTATGATGAAGCCAAAAAATCAAATGAACCGTCTTTTCCTATAGATGAGGCTTTCAAAATGATTGAGCTGAAGCGCAATGCGATGTAATGGCTTACAAAGTCACATTAAGAAAACGAGCCATTAATGCTCTTGAAAAAATTAATGAGCCCTATTACTCCAGCATCAAAAAAGCCATTTACAGTCTTTCAGATAACCCGCGCCCAAGAGGTTTCAAGAAACTAAAAGGCAGAAATGCTTACCGTATCCGTGTGGCTGATTACCGCATTATATATGAAATTTTTGATGATATCTTACTGGTTGATGTAATTGATCTCGGGCATAGAAAAAATATTTATGAGTAAAGCTCCATTCCAGCTTTGATGTTTTTCACATTTGTTAAGCCAGGTTGTTCACCATTTTTTTGTGAGCAAAACGAAGAATATAACTGTTTACTGTGAAGAAAACGGTGGTGATGTTCCCGTTAAAGTTGCCACTCCAGATACCGTTTTGGAACGTATAGTACTCCAACTGCTGGGCAAACAGACCATTCGTGCCCAAATTCTACTCACCAAAAAAACTATTTACTTTGCGTATCACTTTGAAATTTTCATGGTGCTTTTTTTTTGACTAATTTCATCACATATCATACATGATACATCAAATTGCAGTTAAAAACGTAGCGAGCTATGAAAGAAATAACCTTAAAAATACCTGACAATCAACTTAGTTTTTTTATGGAACTTTTCGCTCAGCTGGGTATTGAAGTTGCAGAAGAAGTTGATATTCCTGAAAAGCATAAAGAAATTGTCAGGGAACGGCTAAGAACGACTAACCCCGAAGAGATGATTCCCTGGAGTGAAGCCCGTAAGCAATTAAATTTTAATAGCATGCCATAAAATGGCTTATAAGCTTGTCATTGATCCAAAAGCAATTCATGATATTCAACAGGCTATTGATATTGATTATCTGGATGAGAAACAGCCCGGATTAGGAAAGCAGTTTGAATCTTCTCTAAATAAACATGTTCTTGCATTAAGAAAGAATCCATTTTTTCGTATTCGGTACGATGATGTGCGGTGTCTGCCATTAAAGAAATTTCCTTATATGATTCATTTTACGGTTGATGAGCAATATGCACTGATAACCATAAGAGCCGTTTTTCACACATCGAGAGATACTAAAAATTGGGGGAAAAGAGTGTAAATAAACGTTCCTGTGGAATTATTATTAACCTTCGATTCGGTTCATATTAGTTAAAACCAAGTCAGTAAAACCTGTGACTCATGAACTGCGAAGAGCCAGTACAGATCGCATTAGAAATTAGCTTCATTACTGAACAATACGAATAGTAAGGGTTTTTCGCACTCTGCTTTGCGCCCATGTTACGGTTCATATTCATAAAATTACCATTGGCATCGTAGGCGATTGTATTCTGTAGGGTTGAACCGGTGGTGGTCTTAACTCCGTATGCTGTACCAAAAACAGAGAACATACCGAGATTTTCAGTTGGGTTTGAGTAATCAGATTTTATCAATCGGTTGGCGCGGTCGTAGTGGTAGGTGTATTCCGGGGCATCATTTGCAGAAATCAACAAAGTGCTCACTTTTCCGGTACAGCTCCGCCGGGTGAGTCCCATTTGAAACCACTTTTATATTTCCAAATATTAGATTGAAAATAATAAATATGTAAATATATTTTTAACTTTATTTACTTATTATTCAATTTAAGAGGTGACAATGTAGGCCGTTAAAGCTTTGATTACGCTCAGTGTATTTAATTTGTATAATCAAACAATGAGTTATACCGAATACATCAACCTTCCCCGAATTATTCACAAATAGTATATTTATATTATTAAGTGCTTGATTATAATTTAAATACCTTAATATAGCTAATACCCAAAATTGAGCGTCCAACATTACGGCGCACCGAGCGAAGCGATTCCCACGCAGTGATATTTTCTCGTGAGCTTCGTTGAAGTGAAAAAAAGCTTACTCAGAGTACCAAAAGTACGCTTCCGTCGATTTTTAAAACAACTCTATGCCCTATCTATCTTTTTTTTTATCAAGGGTAGCTTTTATGCGTTTGGCGTCGGTATCGGTTATCAGGCCGACAAGACGGTTATTATCGCATACAGCAAGACATGAGGATTTGGAATTGTCCATCATTCGCAGTGCTTGCCTGATGTGCATATCCGGTGAGACCGAAATCGTATCCTGCACCATAACATCTTTTACGGTCTTTAAATCATTTTCATTGAGCTGCGATTCAAGGTCTTTCTTATAAATAATCCCTAAAAGTTTTCCATCCGAACCCTCTACCGGTAAATGACGTATGGCGCGCCAATTCATAATATGTAAAACCAATTCGGCCAAGTCGTGTTCAGTAACCGTAATTAAATCTGTTGTCATCACATTACTGACCGTTTCCACATGAAACTCAATGTGATTGATTTCATCCGGTTGACCAATCTCCCATTCATGAACGGGTTTTCCCGTTAGACGCCGTTCATGTAATAAAGCTGTCAAAGCGACGGTAGATTCTGTTCTGCTTAACTTCTTTTTTAAATTCCGAAACGATTTAATAGTCCATCTTGAACCGGTCTGAAAACTCGATGCTCTTGCTTCAATCACATTCAAATAGGTATCAATTTCCTCGTTGCTGATATTCATTTTTTGCAATCCTGTTTTAGCCATCGGCAAAAGTATATGCTGAATTAGGTCGCGTGTAGCAATAGGCTTCTTATTCCAGACCATTCCACTTTGTATTCCCCACATGGCAGCTTTATTGAAATTTTCGCGCGCATTATCAAAACTCATCACTTCCCAAATATTCTTGTAATGATCAGGCATACTTTTCATAAGCCCAACCCAAAACGCCATATTTGCCATTTCATCACGGATAGTAGGGCCACTTGGTATATAACGGTTCTCAATGCGGATGTGAGCAATACCATCTTTAACACCATAGCAAGGCCGGTTCCATTTATACACCGTACCGTTATGTAAATTCAGAGCCTCTAATTTTGGCATTTCACCGTTATTCAACATAGTTACAGAATCCTGTTCAATATCGGTCAGAAACAAAACCGTATGGCGTGCAATATCACTTTTATAGACGTCCATAGGATGCTTTATCCACTTGTTTCCAAATGTAACCCGCTGCTGACGCTCACGCAGATGAAATCCTTTACCCCGGGTATCTATACTCTGCTGAAATAGCGGAATCCGGGTTTCTGCCCATAATTGCTTGCCGAGCAACAACGGAGAGTTAGCGCAAACGGCGAGCACCGGTCCTGCAATAGCCTGCGACCAATTATACAAATCAACAAACTCATCGGGATCTACCTGAAAATGACATTGGAAACTGGTGTTGCAGGCTTCAAATAAAATATTGCTGTGGGAAATGATGAGTTCATCAACACCGGTAATATTCAATTCAAAATCCCCTCCGCGCAGTGTTTTCAGAATATCGGCCAATGCTTTGTAACGCACTCGAGGAGTAATATTATTTATTTGGACGGATTGATAATCTATAGATGGAAGAATGCCGGCCAATATCACTTTTTCACCAACTGAAGCGGCTTTCTCTTCCGCCAGACTCAGATTTTTTTGGAGTGATGCCTCCATCGCGTAAAAACAACCGGGTTCAAGATCTAACGGATTGAGGTTTAGCTCTAAATTATAACGAGCCAATTCTGTCGTGAAATGAGGTTCATTAATCATCTCCAGAATGCGCGGTCCAATTTTTGAAGGCTTGAAATAACTGTTAACAAGACAAAACTCTTGTTCAGCACCCATCCTGTTTTTATTTTTTTCTAACATCCCCTTTTCAAACATCATTTCAAGAGCTTGAATATCTCTTAACAGGTGCTTCAAAAATTGTTTTCTTGCTTCGGGTTCATGCGCAATCGATATATTTTGTGTTCCCATACTTATTCCTAACTCGGAAATTGATCAGCTTTATAGCAGTTCAAACCGATAATTAACACGTACTCATCTTATCTGACATAATATATAATATTATTATTATAATATCATTATATTTATTAATAATCAATGAAATGTGGGCAGATTTTCAAGCACTTGAAACGTCTTTGGTGGGAGTCCAAAGCCTGAACAGAAAACATTGACGGACATAGGTGGCTTTAAAACCAAAACTCTGCAAGGATTTCGAACCCTGTAAGCTGAGTCCGATTCTTAAGTCAAATTATAAAACCTATTTGTTGCCACCCCATTTAACCGCAGTGTTACACAGAGTACGGCACAGAGTTGCGCAGAGGTTTAAGGTTCAAAAACTCTGTGAAACTATCCACGCTAAACCGAGACAGGCTGTGAATAACACCGTGTAATGCCGCCTGCTCCGAGACTTCGGAGTGGTTATGCAAAACTTTACTCTAGAGATTGAGAGATTATACATTAAGTTCTAAATTAATAGTTGATATATACCTGCGAGGACCAAATATTTTTAGAATCGAACTCAGGTCTGTACAATTCTGGATTTTGAGTATCGAAAAAAGTGCACTTGCATTCAAATAGCATGAATAACCATAGATTATTTGCTATTCAAAAATAAAAAAAGCCCGGACTTGCTGATTTATTTTGAAATAAAACCAACAAGTCCGGGCTTAATCCGGATATATGAATCAAAAACGTTGCTATTTCACGAGCAACATTTTCTTCGTTTGTGTGAAGGAGCCCGCTTGTAAACGGTAGATATATACGCCACTCGAGAGCGCGGACGCATCAAAACTGACGGTATGATATCCGGCAGATTCAATAGAATTTACAAGTGAAGCAACTTTTTGTCCCATCATATTATATACATCTAAGCGAACTAATTCTGATTCAGGTAAATTATACCGAATACTTGTACTTGGATTGAACGGATTCGGATAGTTTTGGAGTAGCTCATATTCTGCCGGAAATTCAGATACGCCTTCTTCAGTTGAAGTAGCATTTCGCAATTCCGTCACTGTTCCATCGGCTTGAACAGCAATGAGTGAAAATGGCGCTCCATTTTGGTTATCTGTTGGATCAACAAAACCGGATGCCATCAAACCAATTACTTCTCCTTCAAACTGTGATAAATCAGCTTCAAAAACAAAGAGTAAATCATTAGTCTGTGCATGTCTGATTTCCAAATCGTAAGAATCAGCATCAAACTCTAACATCTGATCATTCAAATCAAAATAACCCAAATCAGAAACTAAAACGGTACCATCTGTTAGGGTAATGTTGATATTTGGTGCATCTGTGGCACTGTGATATGCATAAACCATAACTTTTCCAGCGGTTTCAAAATCATGCATTCCATTTAAAATGTCAATATCAGCAGAAATATCGGCACCATCAGGATTATCAACAAAACCACCAAGTGAACCCAAGCCGGTTATGACAAAAACATAGGCTTCACCATCTTCAAATGCATGAGTAGTACTCATAAGTGAAGTGGATGTGCCTGCTGCTTTAATTTCAATTTCATGGCTCTCCATCGATGGTACACTAAATAGTTCTGTGGCACTTCTGAATGTAAAATCAGCAGTATGAAGTTCACCATTCAGGTAAAGATCGACTATGGCTAATGACGGATCAGCCGAGTTGTGTACAACCTGAAGGCCCGCATCATCGAATGAGGTTTGTTCACCACTCACACTTACATTATCCACACTCCAGTACCAATCCCAATTTCCAACATAATTCCATTTAAACTTAACCTCCGATTCACCATCTAACTGCGGTAGTGATTCGCTGAAAGAAGCCGGGTTACTCGTAGAAGATGTCCAACTATCTATTTCTGTCCAGGTTTGACCATTATCAATACTGTATGAAAGCGTAGCTGATGAAGATTCATACTGACGGAAATAGTGATCGAATGACAGGGTTACATCTTCATAATTCGAGAGATTTATGGATGGTGTAATCAAATCTGAATCTTGTGAATTGCCATTTCCAAAAGCATCACTATCTAAAAACGCATAATTCCCAAATGACCCGGGTAAGCTCTCATCATCTCTATTATTGGTTCCAAACTGCCAAATCTGATTATTACCTTGATTATCTACTATTTCCCAGCATTCAGGTGTAATCTCAAAATCTTCAGAGAATGGCATGGCTCCGGCCACTGAGCAGTCAAACACATTAAAACTTCCAACTCGAGTGTTATTGGCTGGGTTCTCATCGCCCACCACCACTAAGGCCGCTTCGATAGAATATTCCCCAACGGGCAGGTTAAGCTCAGGAAATGTAATCGTTTCGGTTTCACCTGTTTCCAGAGAGCCTGTCCATTCTGTACTAACAACATCCCCTTCATTAATTGAATATTGGATGGTTGCAGCTTCTAATATTTCATTACCACCATTTCTGAAGATAAACTCTGGAATAATTTCTGTTCCGAAATCATAAGATCCGGATGGGCTTACAATCCCTGAAAGCTGACCATCAACATCTAAAACTCCGAGGTTTGGATCATATCCGTCCAATACTTCTACTCCGGTGCCCGAAGGATCTAACCAATCGCTCAGTCGGGTTGCCGTTGTTCCACCGCCGGTCCAAGAAACACCGAGACGGCCATACCAATCTTCATCTGTATTCCCACAGGCTGCATATCCGCCGTGTAATTGACCTATAAGGCGCTTATTACCATCATACAAAGATGAACCTGATGAGCCCGGTTCCGTGGTGGTTCCACCTTCCCAGAAACCAACCCTCCAGTGAGTGGTTCCTGAACCAGTCTCACCGAGATAATTGGAAGCGGTGACGCCATCGTTAGTGAAACTGAATTTTTTAATGTCTCCCCGAGGATGGTGAATCCCCACAATGTAACCATCAATTGAACTATCAGTTGTGCGGTTCCAGCCTGAGTAGTAAACATTGTAATCATCAGGAATCTCCTGATTCATTTCCATCAACCAAAAGTCGGATGCTGAATTTCGTGATCGGGTCGTGGCTCCGCTCATCACATCCCTGTCTGGTGAAACCGAAGGATTATCACAATTTTCACTTTCCCAATTAAACCAAAACATCACAGTACTTGGGTTGCTGAAACAGTGATTTGCCGATAAAAACAATGGCGTACCATCCTGATTGGTATTATTTATCAATGTACCTGAACAAAACCCACTGCTTCCGGATACAAGCATGGCAGTTGAACGAATTTGGTCTTCCCATCCATCGGTGGTCGGACAATTCACGTTCATATTACATGAGCCGGCACTACCAAATGCTTTTTCGAGATAATCCCCTACACTTCTATACCCGTGTGTAACGGTTGAAATATTCAAACTACCCTGAAATGCAGCCTGAACAGGCTCCATGTATTCTACAATTATTTCATCTGAGTATATGAACATTGCCGCAAATTGGCGGTCTTCCTGATTATTACGATGAGTAAATGCACCAATGACCTGTTCTTTATCAGCACTGTAAATAAACAGCTTAGCGCCCTCGGGCAGATGATAATCATCAAATGTTAGGTTGATGCTCAATGCGTCTTTACTTCTTATCCCGAGTCTCCAGACTTTATATTCATCTTTTATTGTTTGCCATGAGCCCGAGTTATGTAATCCCATGTCCACATCAATATTATGGCCAAAACGATAAGGCGCAGGTTCCGCATAATCGCGCATGCGATCTTCTTCTTTAAGTGCTTCAACATCAACAAATTCCATTTCCATAAAAGAAACAGATTCAAGTAATTGGGTCTTTTCGAGAGAAAAGCTAAGAGGGGTTCCGCCTTCGTTTATTTGAGCAAATCCTACTTGAATTCCAAAGAAACAAGAGAGAATAGTCAGAAATATAATTTTATAAAGAGTATGCATGTAATCCAATTTTTATGACAGGTTGTAATCTTTAATAAGAATTTTAGCATGTTAATATAAATAATGAATTTTTTAATTGACAGACTTTATTTTTTTCTTGAAAAATGGGACTATTCAAAGGCAGATTTTTATTTTTTTGTGGTGCTGGATTTTTAATAACAATCAACATAATGTTTCAAGCACATCAAAATAAAAACCTATTCAAAATAACTGCCAAACACTTTTTAAAAGAATACACTTTTTATACATTCATTTAGTATATTGCTAAGCTTAACCGTGAATATTCACGAACAATTATAGCTATTTACTTATGTTATTAATACTATTAAGTTTATAGCAAAAGTGTGGTAGTTAATATTTGACGTATTAGAAAGCGTGCCAAAGTTTCTCCGTGAACTTTGATGAAGAAATAAATGCTTACTCACAGTCTGTCAGCCGATGGTCACATACGTCGCTTTTTTTCTTTGTCTTGCCCACAACATAATTTTTTGGTGAATAATCCAGGTTAACAATAGTTTATTAATCATTGCTTACAGAACAGTACTGATTGTTTTATTTCCTCACATTTTATTAAGATACGATAATTATTTGATGTCCGATTCTACTGATAACATTGACCTTACCTTTCCCGATGGTTCTATCCGTTCGTTCCCAGCCGGCACTACCGGCTATGATGTAGCACATTCCATTTCTCCAGGACTCGCCCGAAATGCTTTAAGTATTACCTTAAATAATGATGTGCTTGACTTAAGCCGACCGATTCATTCCGGCGGTTCTATAAAAATTAACACCTGGGATACAGAAGACGGCAAAGCAACATTCTGGCACAGTTCTGCTCATATTCTCGCTGAGGCGATTCAGGAACTCTATCCTAATGCGAAGTTCGCCATTGGCCCAGCTATTGAACAGGGTTTTTATTATGATCTTGATCTCGGTGATATCACCCTTAGCAAAGACGATCTTCCAAAGATTGAAGACAAAATGCTGGAATTGGCGCGGAATAAATCTGAATTCCAACGGAAGGAAATCCCTAAAGAAGAAGCCGTTTCGTATTATTCCAAAAAAAATGATCCGTACAAGCTTGATTTACTGGAAGGACTTGAAGACGGAACTATCAGCTTTTACTCACAAGGTTCGTTCACTGATTTATGTCGAGGACCTCATATTCCCAGAACAGATGCTGTAAAAGCCATTAAATTGCTCAATGTAGCAGGTGCATACTGGCGCGGAGATTCCAAAAATAAGCAATTAACCAGAATTTACGGTATCACCTTCCCTAAGAAGTCTATGTTAGACGAATTCCTCGTGATGATGGAGGAAGCCAAAAAACGCGATCACAAAAAGCTGGGTAAAGAGCTTGGTATTTACATGATTGATACCATGATTGGCAGCGGGCTTCCGGTTTGGTTGCCAAATGGCACCATTTTGCGCAGACGGTTAGAAGCTTTCCTGCGCGATGAACAGATTAAACGCGGGTATCAGGAAGTCATCACTCCGCATATTGCCAACTTGAATTTGTACAAAACATCCGGACACTATCCTTATTATTCCGATTCTCAGTACGATCCCATAAAAGTGGATGATGAGGAATACATGATGAAACCCATGAACTGTCCGCATCACCACCGGATTTACAGTAATAAGATGCGCAGTTATCGTGAACTCCCCATTCGGTTATCAGAATTTGGTACCGTTTATCGCTATGAGCAATCCGGTGAATTGAATGGATTATCGCGAGTGCGTGGTTTTACACAAGATGATGCACATATTTACTGCACACACGATCAACTGAAATCAGAAATAAAGAACTGCATTGATCTGACCCAATATGTATTCAGTATTTTTGATATGCCGGTTGATATCCGCTTATCTTTCCGTGATGAGAATGAGGAAAAATATGGTGGAAACATGGAATATTGGGAACGGGCTCAACAAGAACTTCGGGAAGTTGCCAATGAACTTGAATTGGATTATACCGTAGCGCCCGGGGAAGCCAGTTTCTACGGACCAAAAATTGATTTTATTATACGGGATGCCATCGGAAGAAAATGGCAACTCGGTACCGTTCAGGTCGATTACGTGATGCCCGAACGTTTTGATTTAACGTATGTTGGTTCCGATAACAGCAAACATCGTCCTGTCATCATCCACCGCGCGCCGTTTGGTTCTATGGAGCGATTTACATCCATCCTGATTGAACACTTTGCCGGTGATTTTCCTGTTTGGCTCTCCCCCGTTCAGGTTGCTTTACTTCCAATATCTGAGCAATTTAATGATTTAGCTGAAGAATATGCAGTCATCCTACGAGATCATGGTGTAAGGGTTCATCTTGATGACAGAAATGAACAAATTGGTGCAAAAATCAGAGAAGCGGAAACCAATAAAACCCCATATATGATTATATTGGGAGAACGGGAAAAAGAAAGTGGAAATATATCCGTAAGAAGACACAAACATGGTGATATTGGAACTTTTACTTTTCAAGAATACCTTAATATATTAACAAGTGAGATTCGGGAGTACAAACTTCCACCTTCGAACTAAATAATCACAAACACTCAACAAGGAGAACAGCCATAGGTAAGCGATACAAACAGTACAAGAATTACAATACGGAACGCATAAACGAGGACATTGAGTCCGTTAAAGTACGCGTTATTAAACCAAACGGCGATCACGCCATACTACAAACTCCGCAAGCCGTAGCTATGGCAAGTGAAATGGGTTTAGACCTGGTAGAAGTAGCCCCCGAAGCAGATCCGCCGGTTTGCCGGATTCTTGATTACAAGAAATTCATTTACGAGAAAAAGAAGAAGGAAAAAGAGGCCAAGAAAAAGCAACATACGGTTTCCTTGAAAGAACTTCGTTTCAGACCACATACAGATGACCACGATTATAATTTCAAAATGAAGCACGCCCGTGAGTTTCTTGACAGCGGAAACAAAGTTAAAGCTACTGTTCAGTTTCGGGGTCGAGATATCATTTATAGCGAAAAAGGCAAGGAACTTCTGGATCGTTTTTCTGAAGATTTGGATGACATCGCGAAAGTTGAGTCCAAACCAACTCTCGAAGGCAAACGCATGTTCCTGATTTTATCGCCGAAGTAGGATTTTTGGGTTTCTTCCGCGCTTTGATATTTGATATTGAATGTTGCACATAATCAATACCGAAATCAGACAATCTGCATGTTGTCAAATTCTGGTCGGGAAAATTCAAAGTAAAAATTCATGAATTGAATTCGCAAGAGCATTCAATCAATCCCTCTATTATTACGTTTTCAGCATTGGATACAGATTACAATAGAGGTTCTCATTTTGAGTGTGTAGATAGTCTGTAAACAGCTAATCAATTAAAAAATATTGTGATCTAGAGTCACCAAAATGAATGGGGGATTAAAGTTGGTGGTTTAACCTTTTAGATATTGAAATACGCACAAACGGTATCAAAATCATCGTCTGTAATCTGATGATGAAACACAGCCCGAATGGTTTTTCCGCCAAATGGAACCATTCTGATACCTGATTTTTCCATATCCTTAAGTGCTTCATCAACAGAGTCAGAAACTGCATCAAACAATAAAATATTTGTCTTTACGGAATCTTTGTCAATATCAAACGCATTGGACATGTTAATGATTTGAGCCAACTTTTTTGCACGAATATGATCTTGTTTTAATAAAGGATAATGATGATCCAGTGCATATTCAGCGGCGGCGGAAAGAAGTCCTATTTGACGCATTCCACCTCCCAACATTTTCCGCATTCTGCGCGCTTTTTTGATATGCTTTTGCGATGAGAGCATCATGGAGCCAACCGGTGCGCCAAGACCTTTGCTGAAACAAACGGAAATAGTATCGAAATACGAGCCAATGGTTCCAGCATCGTAAGATGCTTCGGTAAGGGCGTTCCAAATTCGTGCCCCATCCAAATGCATAAAGAGCTCGTGCTTGTCGGCAACATGCCGAATTTCCTGAATCGTTGACAATTCATAAAATGAACCGCCTCCTTTGTTCGTGGTATTTTCGAGTGCAATGACCCGTGTAAGTGGATCCCAGTCATTTTTTGGACGAATGGCTTCTTCAATCTGTCTGGCAGAAATCATCCCGTTTTTACCGCGAATTGGTCGCAACTGAACTCCCGAGTGTACAGCAGCACCACCTGTTTCATAATTGAAAATATGTGATAATTCATCAAGAATAATTTCTGTTCCCGGTTCTGTCAATACATTAACACATAACTGATTGCTCATCACACCGCTCGGAACAAAAAGGCCGGCCTCCTGACCAAACATCTCCGCCACCCGTTTTTCAAACGCGTTTACCGTTGGATCTTCGCCGAATACATCATCCCCTACATCAGCCATGCACATGGCCTGTAACATTTCGGGTGTTGGTTTGGTTACCGTATCGCTTCTGAGGTCAATCATTTGTTATTGAAAAGTGAAAATTGAAAATTGTGTGTGTAATTTGAAAAATTATGGTTACAGAATATCTGGATTCTGAATCAGAGGTTTGTGTATTTATTTAGGAAAAGAACCATAGCTTACATTAATCAGTTTAAAACTCATCCATTTCCTGAAGCTCCCAAATTTCATTCAATTCCGCCATTAATTCATCAATCAAATCAAAATCTTTAACACCCGGAGATACCTCAAGGCTACTCGATAGATCAATGGCATACGGATGCGTTTTTTTGATGGCCTCTCTGATATTTCCGGAATGGAGTCCACCGGCAAGAAAGAACGGGTAATCTTCACCAATTTCCTGAAGCTGTGTCCAATCGAACGTCTTTCCGGTTCCGCCAAGCGCGTCTTTATCCCAAGAATCAAACAGTACATATTCCACCACGTTACGGTAGGGTTTTATCATTTCGATAATATCCTGAGTATTCATTTCAGGTTTAATCCGGAACGCTTTAATAACCGGTAAATTAATATTGAAACAATCCTCAGGGGTTTCATCACCGTGCAATTGTACCATGTGCAACCCGCATTCAAGGGCAATAGCATTTATCTCCCCAGGTTTTTTGTTTGCAAATACACCCACACATTGCGGACCCTCCACCCATCCAATAATTTCAGTTGCATTTTCCGGAGTGATATAGCGAGGGCTTTCTTCAACAAAAATAAATCCCAAATAATCTGTGAGGGCACCACTGGCAAAGCGTGCATCTTCCAAACGTGTGATTCCGCAAATCTTTATGCGTGTACGGTTGTCTTTTATAAACATGTATAGGGTATCATTCTGGCAATGAATAATGGCTTTTTACTGAAACGGAAAGGTATGAAAATTTGATGATAAAATGTGTTTATCTAACAGATTGAAATAGCGCTTTACGGTTCGCCAACAAGCGGATTCTGTTGGGTGATGAATATACATGAATAAAAGAAGGCTTTGCAAAACTATTTTTTTGCCCGATTATTTCATTGATTGGTTAATAAATGGTATTTTTAAATTATGAAAACATTGCAAGATATTAAAAACACATTGAGTAATCATAAACAAAGATTATTTCAAGATTACCCGATTAAGTCAATGGCGATTTTTGGTTCTTATTCACGTAAAGAACAAAATGACACGAGTGATTTAGATATTCTTGTTGAGTTTTCTGATAAGATTGGAATACGATTCGTTGATTTGGCAGATGATTTAGAAAATATAATTGGATTCAAAGTGGATTTGGTTTCTAAAAAGGGAATTCAGGCAAAGTATTTAAAATCAATAGATTCTGATTTAATTTATGTCTAAACGAGATACATTATTGCTGTTAGATGATATGATGCAATCTGCTCAAAAGATTAAGCGATATGTCACAGGCCTTAATTTTGACTCTTTTATAGCCGATGATAAAACAAAGGATGCTGTTGTCAGAAACTTTGAGATAATTGGAGAAGCAGCTAATCGAATAGACTCTGATTTCAGAGAAATATATCCAGAGATTGAATGGAAAAGAATTCGTGGATTTCGAAATAGAATAGTTCATGATTATTTTGGAATTGATTACGAAATAGTGTGGCAGATTATTGAGGGATATTTAGACGAGTTAATTGATTGGTTGGATACGATAATTGACAATAATAGAGCCACATAGCCCTAACATCGTGTATAGTGCATTTGGCGGATAGTGCAAATTTCAAGGGTGTTACATTTAATAAACGAAGTGCGGTTCGACCGAATGAATGACAAATTCAGCCAACATTATGTCGAGTCACATTCCAAGTCCACCCTATCAATTTATACATCAGCCCTGTAATCTGTTCTTCATAATGATATTTCTATTAAAATTCCCCCATCATCTCAGCTACTCTTTTTCCGAGGTTCATGCCAAGAGCCACACCCATACCTCCAAGTCCTGCAGCTATCCAAATACCATCTTTCACCTTAAAACATTCCGGTGATTTAGTATTTCCAAAACCCATTGTACCGGTCCACTCCTGCTCCATTTCCCAATCTGTATCTATTCCCAGTTTATCTGCGGTGAAATCAAGGAGCCAGTTTTTAATTTTCGGGTTGATGTCATTGGTATAGCTCGTTTCGGTTGTTTTATCTACATCACGGGCGCCGCCAATCAGCAAGCGATTCCCGAGGTCTCTGAAATATACATAGCCTTTATTATAGTGAAATGTCCCTTTCCACGGCATTTTTGTTAAAGGTTTTGTAACGAAAATATAACCTCTGGCCGGATCAACAGAGCTTTCCGGGATGAGTTTCTTTGAAAATCCATTTACAGCTGATAAAATTTTGTCGGCTTGTAATATGAGTCCATCATCAAGAATGACACTTCCCTTTTCTATTCTGTCAACCGGTGTATTCCAGCGAACCTCAACACCCACATTGGTTGCTTTTTGCAGTAGCCTGTTCAGCATTTTTCCGCTGTGCAGATATCCTTCCAATCGATTATAGATAGTCTTAAAACCGTTATACGTTTTCAGTTCGTAGGTTTCTTTTTCACCGGTTCCGGTTTCCACCCAAGAATTAAATAAGGGCAATTTTTCTTTACAATGTCGGTAGAGTTCTTCATCCGCCTTATCAAACAACTCATAACCGCCACACATGTGATACTCAATCTCTTGCGTCCCCAATTCCGTTTTAAGTAAATTCAGGCCATTGAACCGGGATTCTAAACGTAATCGAACATCCTGTTCTGATTCATTAGAGAGATCATCTAACAATTCACTCGCCGAACCAAAACAGGCAAAACCCGCATTCCGGGCAGTGGCTCCGGTTGGCCAAAATCCACGATCCAGAACTAATACCGTATGTTTAGGGTTTGCACGCTTATAAAATAAAGCGGCAGACAACCCGGTTATTCCGGAACCTACAATGATTACATCACGAGGATACGCCATCGCAGTTGATTCCCACCACGAGCGTTGTTTATAGTTTTGAAAGGCCATCTTCCCACTTCTTTAAAAGTTCATTGGCTTCATCCGTATCTTCCTCCGGTGCCCATTCCGCAAAAACTTTATCAGTGTGCTTGTCATACGGTCCCTTCTTAAACTCAATCAGCACGGTATCTTCAGATAATACAACAAAATTATGCCATACGCCGGGCACAATATCTATAACCGAACCAGCCGTGCCACTTTGAACATAATACCCATCTGTGATAGCACCTTCATCATCAAACACCAGAAAACACAGAGAGCCTTGCATCACATGAATGGTTTCTGTGGCATGTTTAAGCGGGTGGTAATGCGGACGAATATAGGTTCCGGGTTGCAAAAAATTAATCAGTCGCTGTACGTGATCATTTTGTGTGCGTTGAATTGGATAAATCATGCGTTTTCTTGAACTTTCACGCGATGCTTGTATGCCCGTTTCCAGAATTTCATCGGTGAGATAAAAAACGTCTCCTTTAAAGTTAGGAAGTGCCAGTGGTTGGGATTTTTGCTCACTCAAAATCAACTCCGTTTGCATTCGGTTGAAAAATAATACCAGCCATTACTGCTGAACCGGTCAGCAAAGCTTTTTCGTCAATATTATATTTAGGATGATGCCATGAGTACATGGAATCGGCTTCTTCGCTTCCTGTACCAAGAAGGAAAAAAGCACCGGGGAAATGTTCGAGATAAAAGGCGAAATCTTCACCTCCCATAACCGGTTCAGGTAACCACTCAACGGTAGCATCTGTGGAATGCGCCGCATCAACTATTACATCCGTAGCCCAATCGCTGTTTATGACGGCAGGATAGCCTTCATTATACGTAAATTCATAAGTTGCTCCGGCTGATTTTGTGATTCCATCGGCGATTTCATCAATCCTATTACTAATAAAATGGGATGTTTCCCTGCTAAACGTTCGTATCGTTCCAAGCATGTTAACTCTTTGTGGTATAACATTATGAGCTGTTCCACCTTCAATTTTTCCAACTGTTACCACAATGGGTTCCAAAGGATTGACATTCCGGCTTCTGATCGTTTGAATGGCGCTGATAACCTGCGCCGCTGTAACAATGGGATCGACGGCAAGATGCGGAGCGGCTGCATGTCCGCCTTTGCCAATTATGGATAACTCAAACTCATCAGGTCGTGCCATTGCCCGCCCCTTTATCACCCCAACACTACCGGGTTTGAAATAGGGAAATGTATGCAACCCATAAATGGCCTGGACTCCCAGTGATTGCAGAATACCGCTTTCGCTGATAAGCCTCCCTCCTCCGGGTAACTTTTCTTCTCCGGGTTGAAAAATCAGGACAACCTTACCGTCTATTTCGGCCTGCATTTCTTTCAGAATCAATGCGGCACCATATAAATTTGCGGTGTGTCCGTCGTGTCCACAGCAATGCGCCGCACCGGGATATTGCGACATAAACTCTTTTTTGGCATCTCCTTCTTCGGTCATAGCAAGTGCGTCAATATCTGCACGCAAGGCGATTGTCCGGTTCGATTTTATTCCACCTTCCAAAACGGCTATGAACCCCGTTTCCAAAGGACGATGAATTTCATAACCGACCTTATCCAATAAATTGACGAGATGTTCGGTTGTGGCGTATTCCTTATAACTGATTTCCGGATGCCGATGCAAATGCCGGCGCAGCCCAACCATTTCGGGATAAAAACGCTGAGCCAAAGTGGCAATTTGTTGTGAATGATCTTTTTTGAGCATGAGATTCTTTTTGATAATTAATGCTTGTCTTACAGAACGATACATCTCCTTACGTACGTTCAATCTATATTGCAATGAGTTTGCTTCGAAAGATATAACTATAGTTTTATTTGAACTTAGACTAAACTGTTCGTTGTATTAAAAACAGCTTTCTCTAAATTGAAAAAGGAAAGTTTACTGATTTTCAATAATCTCAATCATGACTTAGCAATGAAGCAGCAATATTTTTCGAAGTAACATTTATAATGATAACTTAATTTTATGTGTACTAAAAATGAAAGATTTCGATTTACAAATTCAAACAAGGCTCATTTTTGGCCGTGGTAAAGAAAAAGCGTTTTATGATGCGGTAAGCGAGCTGGGTAAAAACATTTTTATAGTCATTGGCGGAGGAAGTGTTAAGCGTCTGGGTTACCTCGATAGGGTGTTACATGGATTAAAAAAACAAGGAAAAACAATCACTGTTTTTGAAGGAATTGAGCCCAACCCAACATCGCAAACCATTAATAAAGCTGCAAAAGAAGCCACTGAATTTGGCGCGGAAGTTATTTTGGGTCTTGGTGGCGGTTCTGTGATGGATGCCTCAAAAGCCATTGCCGGACTTGTGTATGCCGGTGAAACCGATATTTGGCCGTTTGTCCTCGGTGAATCGAAATCCGGAACCATGAAAGGTGTCATTCCCATTGCAACTATTCCTACTACAGCTGCAACGGCCTCAGAAGTAACGCCTTACGCTGTTATCTCCAATCCGGATGTAAACGGAAAATCCCCGATTGGATATCCGTTTATGCGCCCAACCGTTTCCTGGCTAAACCCTGAGTTTACGCTTGATCTGCCACCAACAACCACTCGCGATGGCGCCTCAGACATTATGAGCCATGTTTTTGAAAATTATATTTTGGGTGGAAATCAATCGCCGTTGGCTGACCGGTATTCTGAAGGAATTCTCTCAACTGTAATGGAAACGCTACAAGCTGTCATTGCTGACCCTGCGAATTATGAACTCCGTGCGCGCATGTTATGGGCTTCAAATCTGGCACTAAACGGATATCAGCAAGCGGGACGGCAGCCTTCCGGATTTATATTACATGCAATGGAACATGCCATCAGTGGTTTTTATCCGAATATTGCACATGGACGAGGACTTGCAACGTTGTACCCGGCGTATTTCAGATGGTTATGGAAAAATGACCGCTGTCGTGAACGCTTCGCGCAACTGGGCGAGCGGTTATTTGGAATTGAAATGGATGATATCTCATTTGCCTCCTTATCCTTTATATCACACTTCGAAGAATGGTTAAAGAAAAATGACCTGTTCCAGTCGTTGTCAGATCTGAATGTTTCTCCCGAAAAATTTGATGAAATTGCCGCCTATACGCTGAAAGTTTACGGGAATGGAACGGAAATGGACGCTGATGGTCCGTTAACAAAACCTGATATCATAGACATTTTTAATATGACAGAACGTGTAGCTTTAGTGGGTTAATATGAGCATTTTATAATTACGATCAATCCGGTAATCAAAACCACATTGCAAATCAGGAGCAACTTATTTGAAGTAACAATAGAGGTCGGTTTAACTTTTAAGGCTACAAAAATCGCCAGAATTAATGCTAATACAAAACCTGTAACTGCATTGAAGATTAAAATGGCTCCGGCAGCCAATCCCTGACCTTCTGCTACTCCCGTTAAGATGGTGAAATACAAACCAAAGACGAATCCTGCCAATACCGACAGAAAGAAAAAAAGGATATATTTCAGTTTTTGCATATTTGATATACCGAGCGTTGTGCAGGTTTACATCGATTTTAAAACCAATTCTACTCTTCTGTTTTTGGCTTTGCCGGATTCAGTCGTATTGTTGTCATCCGGAGCAAGTGGACCAACGCCATGTGGCAACAGGCGATTTGAAGCAATCCGGTGTTGATTAATAAGATGATCTGTAACTGCTTTTGCTCTTTTAGATGATAAGTCGATATTATACGCTACAGATCCCGTCATATCCGTATGCCCAACAACAAAAATAACGGCAGATGTATGTTGATTTAAGAATTTGGCAATCTCATTAATCAACGGTAACGACTCTTTCTTGATGGTGGATTTATTATGATCGAAATGAATTCCCTGCAATGCAATTTTTCCCTCAGAAAATAATTTATCAGCAATAAAATCAGCATTTACAGTTATTAAATCATCTGTCATTTCCTGTGTTTCCAGAACATCAAGGAAAACGACCGTTTCGTTATCGGTGTATCTTTTTCCTGAAATAGCAAGATATGTACTGCCCTTTTTTGCAGCTATAAAAAAGGTGCCTCCCATAGTTCCCGATCCATGCAGCAGTGTGATGCCTTCATTCGTTGGGAATGGATTAGCTCGATAAAATGTCCCCAGCCAGGTATTTCCGCCAACTTCTTTGGAAACATTACGCTCCTGATGCAGCTGATTTGCAAGCAGGTCAAATGAAGCGGTATTCAATGCACTCATATAGTTATAATACACTTCAGTAACGCTCTTATCACCTTTTATAGAGTAGTAAATACGGTTTTGTTTACCGGCAACTTTTATCCAATCGTCTATTTGACGATACCCTGTCTCCGGCCCGACTGCGATATTGAATTCTGCAAAATTTTTGCTTTCACAATATGCAATAATCGCGCCCGGGTATCGTGTAATCACAGGATGATCAGTGCATCCGGTTTTATCGGCCTGCATAAACAGAGTAAATGATACTGTAAGTGTAAGAATCAGGATGTTTACTTTTTCCATGATGGCTTGTTTTGTGATAGAAAAGTGATTAAATATTTGGTTTTGTATAGCTACTAAGTTAGATTTTGATTAAATGTTTATCATAATTTTGTAAGGTTGGTTTATCTAAATTAACTTTTCGCGAATAGCTTTATTTACAACTTCTGCTCGAGAGTGTACCTGCAATTTTTGATAAATATTTTTGATATGTGCGCGAACAGTGTGACCACTGATGTAGAGCTGATCTGCAATATGTGTATAATTTTTCCCTTTACAAATCAGTTCAAGAATTTCCAGTTCTCTGTCAGATAATGGTGAGACTTTTATTGGGCGAAAATATCGTGTTACTTTACGTGCGATAGAAGCGGTCATGGGTGAACCACCATCGTACACTTCACGAATACCGTTAAGCAACAAATTAGGGGGCGTATCTTTAAGTAAATAGCCGGAAGCACCTGCTGTTAATGATTGGAAAACGGTATCATCATCATCCCGGATAGTGAGCATTATAAATTCTGTTTTTTCCAGATCAGTTTTGAGGTATTTAACCCCATCAATGCCACTTATTCCGGGTAACTCAATATCCATTAAAACCACATCAGGTGGTTGGTTTTTAATTGATTCAAGAGCTTCTTCAAATGAACTGAAAGATAAAGTACAAGAAAACCCAGAGGAATTATTAATAAGGATTTCTAAAAGATTTCTGATTTCTTCATCATCTTCAACAATAGCAACCGATATAATTTTCAGATCATCTGACATGTGTTTTTGATTAAATGTATTGTTTTTTCACTGTTTAATCTATACCACAAATGAGGTAAACTATATTAGCGTTACCGCAAGGACATACTATAAAGAATACCTGTACCCTTCCCTATTTCCGACAATATTTGTAAACTTGCATTGTTCATTTCAGCTCTCTGTTGCATGTTTTTAAGGCCATATCCTTTAAATTTAGCACTGCGACTGAAATCAATGCCAACCCCGTTATCTGTAAGCCTGATTTCTAATCGCTTATTTTTTTTGTACATAAAAACCAATTCAACTTTATTGGCATGGGCGTATTTGACACAATTATTCATCGCCTCCTTGAAAATTTGCATAATGGTTCGTCGAGTTTCCATTGTCAAAATAACCTCTTCAAAATGGGCCTGTACACCAGATACGAGAAAACGTGTTTCTGTTAGCGAAAATATCGCTTCGCCGAATTCCTGTAACCGAATGACTGTATCATGTAAAGTATCTTTATCGGAATCCATAGTCCATATAAAATCACGCATTCCTGATGCTAGTGTAGCGGTGTTTTGCTCAATACTTTCAATATAGCTACCTAATTCAACGTTATTGGGATTGTCTCTTTTTACTAATTCAACCAATAAATTAATCTTGGTGATTTTATTACCAGCTTCATCATGAAAATCACGAGCAATTTTTTTTCTGAATTCTTCACGAGCTTCTGTTCGTGCTTTTTCAATTTCGGCTTTTTGTCGCAGTGAACGGGTTGCAGAAGAAATTCGAAACCTTACATATCCGATTATTCCCGTCACAAACATAATGAAGTAAAAGAAATATGCAGCATTCGTTTTCCACCACGGTGGATGAATAACGAGTTTCAAACGGGCGCCTTCATGATTCCATACTCCATCATTATTCGAAGCCCTGACTCTGAAAACGTACTCACCAGCATCTAAATTAGTATATGTTGCCAATCGGTTTTCACCTGCATGAAGCCAATCTGTATCGAACCCTTCCATTTTATACATGTATCTGTTTTCTTCCGTATTAATATAACTTAATGCCGTAAACCCAAATGAAATGACTTTATGCTGATAATCAAGCTGCACTTCCTGTGTGTAAATTGGAGCTTTTTCCAACTCAAAATCGGGATTCATATTTTGATAGCTTTTTAATGGGACAGGTTCATTGTAAAGCATGATGTCTGTGATAACTACAGGTGGAACAAACGGATTATCTTTTAAACTGTCAGGATGAAAAAAACTAAGCCCACCTGCACCACCAAAAAACATTTCACTTTTACTATTTTTGAAATAAGCATTTTGATTATGTTCGTTAGACAGCAATCCATCGAGTGTAGTAAACACCTTCTCCACACGTTCCGACTCCGGATCAAATTTCAATAAACCCCCATTTGTACTGAGCCATAGTTTCCCTGCATTATCCTCCAAAATTCCATAAATCACTTCATTTGGGAACCCATTTTTCCGGCCATAATTTTGGAATAAATTCATCAAGTCTGGATTTTCTGACTTTTGCATTTTTTCAAACAAACCGCTCTCTAAAGGAATAATCAGCTTACTTAACCCTGCTACTGTTCCAAACCATAATTGTTTTTTACTATCTTCATAAATAGATAAAACAAGATTATTGGCGAGGCTGTTTGGGTTTTGTTCAGCCTTTCGTATGTAATAAAAACGCTCCTTTTCAGGGTTAAACAGATTAATACCACCGGTGGCTGTACCCAACCAATAATTGCCAAAACTATCTTTAAATATGTTGAATATATGAGAGTGATTTGGACCGGTTCCGTCAGTATTCATAGGATAATATTTTACTTGACCGGAGTTTTTCTCAAAACGGATTAAACCGTCACCACTGCTTCCCAACCAAAGGACATCACCGTCATCAAAAATGTGCTGAATACTGCTATTACCGAGTGTATGTTTTTTTAATGATGATAATTGCAGATTGTTTTCAACCAAACTTAACTCATTTAGGCCGGCATTCTTAGTTCCAATCCAAAGTTTATTCTCTTTATCCAGAGATAGTGAAAGCAGATAATTTGATGATAAAGATGCCAAATGTTCACTGTCGTGAAAAAACCTTGTATTCGTAGCAGTTTTACGATCATATATATTTAATCCTGTAGTTGTTGCAATAAATAGCTGATTATTCTCATCTTCAATTACATCTTTGATTATATTTCCAGAAATACTATTCTTATTATTAGGCTGATTATACAGTACTTCAAATCGATTTTTTCCTGACTCTAATTTTGCTAGACCAACTTTTGTACCTATCCAAAGAACGCCATCTCGTGAACGATACAAGGATAGGATATCATTATCAGGCAAACTATATCTGTTTTCAGTACTCTGTTTATAGAGTTTTGTTTGATTTGAAATTGGATTATAATGGATTAAGCCATTATTAGAACCGACCCAAAAACTACCATCCTTATTAATTATAAATGCGGAGAATATGGTCGCCGTTTCTTCAGAAGTGATATCCTCAGATTGAAGCAAAATAGAATACCTTTCACGCTCGAAATCCAATTCCAGAAAATGAGTAGTAGTAGTTATGAATAGTTTACCGTCAATTGTTTGAATATCCTGTATAAAACGAAGTGGTGGCCCGTTATCAAAAGGTACTGATTCGTAAATATGAGACTCCTCAGTTTCGATATTGAACGAGACCAAACCCTCATGATTACTCATCCATAATACATTCGGTTTCTGGAATGCTAATTTATCCAAGTAGTTACCGGCTTGCCCATCATGGTTGTTTTCTGATTCAAGAAAACGCTCAATTGTATCGGTTTTGATCGTTACTTTACACAAGCCATCATCGGTTGTTACCCAGAGTCCGTCATCTGTAAAGACTGAGGAAAATGTATTGTTATGAGAAAGTGTATTAGGGTTATTTGCATCTCGTTCATAGTGATAAAAATACTCGTCTTCCGTACTAAAACGCGTTAGGCCTCCACCAAAGCTGTTAATCCATAAATTACCGGATTCATCCTCAACTATATCCCAGATGTAATTGTTTTTTAATGAATTTGGTTGTCCAGGGTCATTACTGAATGTCTTGAACGTATATCCGTCGAACCGTACCAAACCATCTTGTGTGCCAAACCACATAAATCCCATTCGATCTTGATGAATTACGTTTATGGTGTTTTGTGGTAATCCGTTTTCGGTGGTAAATGATTTAAAAACAGGATTTACAGGCTGACTTAAAGAAGAACCTGTAAGTGTTAGAAAACATACAACAATTAGTATATGCTTTAAAAAAAGAGTTTCATACGAGTGAGATGGCATATTTCAACTAAATGCACAACAATTATAACTCTGCAATCTTAAATTTTACTATTTAAGTTGCATAGACCAACTCTTAAATATATAAAATTTATTTATTTAATTACAACTAACCAATTGATTTGATGATTCTTGGTTACAATCTTATAGATCGTTTAAAAAACCGTATGTCTTGTTGCATTTGTAGAATAAAAAAATCTATTTATGAATAACAACTATTGAAGCAACGTCATTTTCTTACTTAGTACTGTATTTTTTGATCTTAACTTATAAATATACATACCGCTTGCCATGTTGCGAGCATTCCAATTGGTTTGATAATTTCCAGCTGGTAAATTCTCATTTATCAATGTTGCGACTTCTACACCGAGGATGTTGTAAACCTTTAATTGCACAAATGAATCTTCAGATGTACTGAATTCAATATTTGTGGAAGGATTAAAAGGATTGGGATAGTTCTGTTTTAATTGAAAATCTGTAGGTGCAGTTTTCGGATATTCAATAGAAGTGGCGGCATTCACAAGTTCCAAATCATCTAAAATAAAATATGAACCTATACCAAAGGATGGGTCATCACCATCCATACCCAAACTAATTATGATTTGAAGCAGAGCTGCGTCATTAGTGTTACCAGGACTATCATAATCGAGTTCAACTTCAAAATCGATGAAAGAGCCACTGTCATTTGTGAAATTACCTTGTCCTACAGCAGTAATAAGCATGTTTTCATCTAATAAATTAATTTGAACCTGAAAAGTAGTATTGAACTCATTTATATTCTGAATCAGATATTTTCCTCGCAGGTGAGTATAGTTTTCCGATATAGGCGGTGGTGTATTAGCTTGCGATCCAAGCCAAAGTGACGGTAACCAGGGAGTCCCGGGGGTGATAGGGCTCTCTAATATTTCTCCCCGAACTGCAAATTGTCCGCTGAAACTATTATTCGTTTGTGTAATCGCATCTGCCTGAAAACCACCGAGATTATTACCCGTTGACCATCTTTCGGGCTGAGTATCATTAACCCAATTTACAAATCCGGCATTTGGAATTACATTCTGAGCAAATGCCTGTGTTCCGAATAACATTAAAAATAAAAGGTATTGTAGAATTCTTTTCATTTCAGTGACTCCTGCTTTTAGATACATAGTATTGTTGAATAAAAATGTAAGAGTGCATTTAAAATCAATCAATTACCCATATGGGGTATTTATATACTATCCTTATGGGGCTTTATCTTGAAGAAGGCTTTGATAAACCATTTTATTTTTGTCCGGGTTGAGAGAGTGAGATTAATAAACTCATAATGAAATCAACCATTTACCCCACAGTTTACTCCAAACGTGTTTCTAAACCGTATTTATTAGATGTAGCATTGAATTTATCACGGACGGCTTTTTCAAGATCAATCCCTTCATGCATACAAATTAAATCAACGCAAATGATAACATCTGCCAGTTCATCAGCCAATTCGTCCAAAGTCGATCGGCTGCCACGAATGTCCATTCGTTCCCGCTCTAACTTCTTTATAATATTACACGCCTCTCCCACCTCACCGGCTAATTCGTTTCCGCGATATGAAAGGGATATTTGATTTTCCGAATCCCATTCTTCCTGTCGTGCTTTGTTGGCTTTTCTAAGATTTGAAAAGAAAACAGGTTTTGTATGTTTACTCTGCATATACTTTTTAACTATTTTTGAAATTGGATATTGATTATTCGTATCAGCTGAAATCTTGCATATCTTTCTAATATAATATCATTTTTGGGTACCTTCCTTCAAGATTTGCTAATTGAATATTTTGATAGAAGGCTTTGCAAAACTGTTTTTTTGCCCGATTACTTCCTTGTCGCAAAAATAATATCCTTATTTAGATTAACTAAACTGCGGTTTTATTTTTGCTCCAGCGTTGTACTCGAACAAAAACCCTAGTTTATCAAAGCCTTCTGATAGACCATGAGTTATGTTGTCAATCGCAACGCAATAGAGGTAAACAATTTTGCAACACATTCAAATTCAGCATTTTTAAAAACTGTAGACTTATTTGAGTACTGTTTATGGAATTTCCACTTTACTTGTTAGTACTGTTTTTGATAATAGCATTCGTTTACGGATCTGTTGGTCATGGTGGCGCATCCGGTTATATCGCAGTACTCACACTTACTGGATTTTTTTCACCGGAATTGGTTCCCATTGTGTTGATACTCAATATTTTGGTGTCGTCCGTTGCGCTTTTCAATTATGGCAGTCACGGACATTTTGAGTGGCCACTTTTCTGGCCTTTCGCAATTACATCAATCCCCGCTGCCTTCTTTGGCGGATATATTACTTTTGAAGCCAACGTGTTTTTCACCATTGTCGGATTTGTTTTATTGGCTATGGCAGTCATCGTTTTTATTCGAACGATAAGAAAAGAAGAAATTGAGCAAAACAGATCTGTGAACAATCAAGTCGCAATGCTTTCCGGTTTGGGTATAGGATTTATCTCCGGACTCATCGGAGTGGGCGGTGGTATATTTCTTACTCCTTTTATGCTTTTTCTTGGTTGGGGAAAATTGAAAAATATAGCCGCTGTGAGCGCACTATTTATACTTGTAAATTCAACCAGTGGAATTATAGGTCATACTGTTACATCAGAAATTCAGTGGTCATTGGCACTCTACTTTGTTATCCCTGTAGTTATTGGCGGATTTCTCGGCTCTCGTTTTGGTGTAAAATCAGTGAAAGCGTTCTATATTCAATATTTACTTGCTGTTGTCTTATTAATCGCCGGTATTAAAATGCTGGCACAATATGTATTTTAAACCATTCATCCGACTTATATTCCCACATATTTATATGTATTTTGCAATATCTACACATTTTGTACGATTGATTATTTTTATACACTGAAATCACTTTTATACTGATGCCTGCTGATCGCAAAGCCATTTTTAATCAACATGAACTGGAACGCTATTCCCGACAAATGGCTATCCCCTCTTTTGGTGTAGAAGGTCAGCGTAAACTTAAGGAAGCCCGCGTAGCTGTAATCGGAGCCGGTGGACTCGGAGCTCCTTTGCTGCACTATTTAACCGCCGCCGGTGTTGGAACCATCGGAATATTTGATTTTGATTTTGTTGATAACAGTAACCTGCAACGACAGGTTCTTTTTGATGAAGGTGATATTGGTAACAAAAAAGCACAATCATCCTGTGCAAAACTGAAGAAAATAAATTCTCAAATAAATGTACAGGTTCATGATACGAGAATTGATCCGGCAAATGCGGTAGAATTGCTTCAGCACTATGATATTGTAGCAGATGGTTCTGATAATTTTTTTACGCGATATGTTGTAAATGATGCCTGTTTGATTTTAGATATTCCATTGGTGTACGGTTCCATTTTCCAATTTGAAGGACAGGTTTCCGTATTTAATTATGTAGATAAAGCAGGAAATCGCGGTCCCGATTACAGAACTCTTTTTCCTGAAATGCCCAAAGAAGGATTTATTCCGAATTGTGCTGAAGCTGGAGTTATTGGAGCACTGCCCGGAATTATTGGGTCTATTCAAGCTTTAGAAGTCATAAAAATCATTACCGGTAAAGGAAAAATATTAAGCGGAACAATGCTGGTTTTTGATGCACTTGAAATGGATTTTCAAAAAATACATCTTCCTGCTGTTGATAGCTCTTCAAATATTGACAAAGATCAAATTAAAGCAAGACTGGAGTCTCTGATGATACATATTAAAGAGAATCCGGGTGCGGAATGCGCGATTGATAATGAGACAGTTTCGGAATTGGAACCGGCGGAATTAGCGAAAATTATTGAGAATGAAGAACATATTTCACTTATCGATGTACGAACTGAGGATGAACACGCTACTTTTAATATTGGTGGCAAAGTACTCCCACTTGACTCAATAATAAATACTGAGGCCAAAATCCCCAATCAGGGCAAAATCATTTTCTATTGCTCTGTAGGTGAACGAAGCCGGAAAGCCGCGCAATTTGTTCAGAATACGTTTGGTTACAAGAATATGTACAGCTTGAAAGGCGGGTTGATAAACTGGCGATTATTTACTGAGAACAAGTAATCAAAGTCCAATCTTTCGAAAATGATAAACCGTATTAATACTTGAAATTTATAAATATACATGATAGATATCAGTCATAAGAAAAACACATTGCGTTATGCGCGGGCAAGCGGTAAAATCTATTTGAAACCGGAAACTCTGAAACGGGTTCAGGAAAATACAGTTCCGAAAGGTGATGTTGCATCTGTAGCGAGAAGTGCAGGTATTCTGGCTGCCAAGCGGACACCGGAATGGATGGTCTTTAGCCACACACTTCCACTTGACTGGGTTGAAATATCAATGGAAATTTTACCTGATTCGCTGAAATTCACCTCAGAGGCCCGCACGGTCTGGAAAACAGGCCTTGAAATGGAAGCTATGGTTGCCGTTCATGCAGCTTTGCTGAATGCGTATGATATGCTCAAACCACTTCAATCTGAAATTACGATGGGCGATATCCAGCTTGAAGAAAAATCCGGTGGCAAATCTGATTTTATAAAAGATTCCACCGCTACATCTTCATAAATATAATTGGGTTAGCTTGTTCTCTCGCTGATTGCACGAAGGTATGCAGAACTAAAATCTGCGGGCAAAATAGAAAACGCTCTATTTGTGATGTACTCGTTTACTGGGATATATTTGAACCACCAGGATGCGAAGGTACAAAGAATTTTTGGGTGAGTTTGGTGGTAAATCAACCTGGAGATTCGACTACGCAGTGGAATAATCCATTTTTCAATCAACCATTTATGCCACTGCTCCGCTCACTCTGACGCCTTTACTTGGTTACTCTATTTCTTTGTTTACGACAACATAAGCCATCACCTCGTCATGGCGGAATGCAGGATTGGTAAGTAGCGAAGAGCAAGAAACACGCACGGCATGTGGTCGTCCTTCGACTACGCTATCGCTCCGATCAGGATTTGGTTTTTGGGGAATGATGCGAATTGGTTGTATTCATCGTCTTGGTCTTGATTTTGAACCACAAGGATGCGAGGGAACAAAGGATTCAGGACTTATCCTTTCGGGGATTTGGCAGGTAGAAAAAAACCACTCAGTTTTTTTGAATATTCTGTTCCTTTTCTAACAAAAGCTCTTCTTTCCAAACAGAACGATCTTCGTACGTTTCTCTCTTCCAGATAGGAACACGTTCTTTCAGTATGTTCATGGTATCTGCTGTTGCTTTAAAAACTTCTTTGCGATGGGCTGCACTGATACCTAACATGATGGAAGCATCCCCCACTGCTACCAAACCAACTCTGTGAACGAAATAGATTTTTTTCAATGCATACCTGTCATACATCTTCCGTGCAATACTCATCATTTCTTTTTTGGCCATTTCTTCATAACAGTCATAAAAAAGCTCAGTAACTTTTTTTCCATCGTGGTGATTACGAGTCGTACCTGTAAAAACATTAAGTGCTCCGGCCTCATCATGCTGAATAAATTCAAACACTTCATCCAAATGCAGTTTCTCCCTCCGAATATCCACAAAAATATTTGCATCAGTTTTATCCGGCATATTATCCCCCTATCGCTATCATGCTTCGGTTATCCATTTCCGCGAGATTATTCATACCGGCATGGGCTTCTTTTTTTGAGCGCACACTCAAGCGGATTATCTCTTTTAAATCATGCCCATTCCGAAGCGCTGTCAAAAGATCGGCCTCCTGATTTGAAAAAAGACAGTTTTTAAGTTTCCCATCGGCAGTCAATCGCAAACGATTACACGTACCACAAAAAGGCTCCGTCATTGAACTGATTACCGCAAATGTACCAACACCTCCTTCAACTCTAAAACTTTTAGATGTTGAATGTTGCCCGTCCGTTAATTTTTCAATTTTAAAATGCTTCCGGGCTTCATTCAAAACATCCTGATAGGTAATCAATTTTTCTGTGTCCCATTTATTTCCCGAAAACGGCATAAACTCAATGAAACGAACGTGAATAGGGACTAATCTCGACCACTCTAACATCGGTAGTATTTCTTCCTCGCTGAAATCCTTCATTAAAACCGAGTTTATTTTAATGCGAAGACCAGCCTCCATTCCGATTCGGATATTGTTCATCACCCTATCAAATCGATTCCGTCGGGTCATATTCTCAAACTTATCAGGATCTAGCGTATCTAAACTGATATTCACCGATCTTAATCCAACGCTGAGAAAAGTGTCTATGTATTTGTCCAAAAAAACGCCATTTGTAGTGATATTCAGATCCCGTAAACCCATATCAAAAAGTGCGGATAAAATTTCGGGAAGTTCTTTTCTGACCAAAGGCTCGCCACCTGTAAGACGAATTTTTTGAACCCCCATCTCCTGAAAAACGGCTACAATGTTGAGTAACTCATCAACGCTTGGTAAGTGTTCATCCGGAGTAAGGGGAATACCATCTTCGGGCATGCAATAGTTACATCTTAAATTACAGCGTTCCGTGACAGATATACGCAAATAATTATGCACTCTTCCAAATGAATCTATAAGCCTCTCCTGCATAAACTACCCTCCCGAAACGGGTGTTATAAGAGCGATTTCATCATTAACCTGAGGTTTGTAATCAAGTGAAACATACTCTTGATTGACAGCAACGCGAATATAAGTGAGGTAATTTTGTATATCAGGATATTTTCCACAAAGCATATCTAATACAGTATTTAAATCCTGACCATTCGTAAGCGTTAACGTTTCTGTCCTCTTATTTGTTAATTGCGCCAGTACACTGAAGTATCTGATAGAAACGGTAATTGTAGTAATTGTTTGCATGTTTGAAGATACTAAAGAGACAGGTAGCCATCAACGTTTTACACATTAATTCTAAATGGAATAGCATGAGTAAGCGGATGAAGGCAGGTTTTTATTTTGAGGTGCTTTGACATTATATGTTCAAGGTTTCATCCATTTAGTGGTTCGTCATCCCAGAAAACTTGTCCCGGTTCACCGTGGAGCCCCACCGATAATATAAAAATGGGGAATATAGTGAGGCATATCCGGCTGAAAGTTCCGAGTGCTTCGGAGGAACTTCCAACTCAGAAATGGTTTTCTGTTTGTATCTGCGTTAGCGGGGAAATAAGTAGCACTAACAAGCCGCTAACGCGTATTCGGTCTTATTCTCATGTCAAAATTGGAAGTTCCTCCGAATAAGTCGGAACTTGCAGCCGCACAACCCAAAAGCTTCATCATTAATAAATAAACAGTTACATGGGTCCACGGTAAACCGGGACTGGTCTTGCGGGATGACAACCTTTTTAATTTTTAAAAACAATCAACACAATAACCCCAGCACCTCAAAATAAAAATCTGCCCGGATGAATAGAATACCCTTTAATAATCCTATTGTCAGATTTTCTACATAATTATTTTTCATTGCTATTGTGGAAAGAATTTATTCTGTGTAACTTTGAAATAAAAAGTACTTTGCATGAAAAACAAACAAAATTACATTCAGGATATAGCCGAGATACGCTCTATGATGGAGCGTTCATCCAAATTTCTATCTTTATCAGGTTGGGCCGGAATATTAGCCGGTGTATTGGCATTAACGGGCACTTTCATAGTTTACCGTAAATATCAATTTTACCCGGATGAAATTTTCTATCAAACCGAACATTTATCGTGGATTGTGATTACTGCACTTTTGGTCTTTTTTCTGTCCCTTATTTTAGCGGTGTATTTTTCATGGAACAAAGCGAAGATAAAGGGAGAAAACATCTGGAATCCAACATCAAAGCGATTGTTATTCAATATGTTAATCCCTTTGGGTACCAGTGGAGTTTTTATTTTAATATTAATTTCAAAAGGTCTGATAGGATTAATCATCCCTACTACCCTCCTTTTTTATGGACTATCTCTCGCAATTGCAGGTATTTACACTATTGGTGAAGTGCGATTGATGGGTTTTATCCAAATCATTATAGGACTTTTGAGCTTTTGGTATATCGAGTATAGCTTACTCTTTTGGGGCTTGGGATTTGGAGTAGTTCATATTCTGTATGGTATTTATATGTATGTAAGATTTGAGCGGTGATAACTTGTGAATGTTTCATTTGATAATTTACATAAAGCTTTTGAAAGCCGGATCAGACTTGGAATCATGTCCGTTTTAGCGGTTAATGATACAGTCGATTACAGCGCTCTAAAAGAATTTCTTGAGGTTACCGATGGAAATCTGGCCACCCATTTAAAAAAACTTGAAAAAGAATATTTTGTAGATAAAGAGAAATCCTTCATAGATGGTAAACCTAACACGAAATACTTCATAACCGACAAAGGGAAAAAAGCTTTTGAAGAACATCTAAACATACTGGAGAAAATTATTAATGCCCAAAAATAATGAAACCCTCATCCCCATCCTGACAATCACTACCGGGGTACTTTTAATGATTTTTAAAATGTATGCCGATAGTGAGCCCGGTGCAATTCCACTGCTGATAATCATTTTTGGTGGCAGTTGGTATTTCATTAAAAAAAGAGCCGGCATAAAAAGAACCTAAAAAAATTTATTCACTAACTTTGTATTACAAAGTACAATTAAACACTAATAAACATATATGTATGGAAACACAATCTGATTTTAGAAACTCAATTCTACGTCTTGCGTTAGGAACCAGCCTCCTCTTATTAATACCACTTATAGCCATGCAATTCAGTGAGGAAGTGAACTGGACATTAAGTGATTTTATATTTGCCGGTACCCTCTTGTTTGGAACAGGTTTTATGTACAAAATCATAACCAGAAATTCGTCTGAAACAGTTTACAGAATCGCCATTGGATTCAGTTTATTTACAGGATTATGTCTTATTTGGGTGAATCTTGCTGTTGGCATTATTGGTAATGAAAATAATGCTATTAACATTCTATACTTTGGTATAATTGCAGTAGGCTTAATAGGCGCACTATATGTACGTTTTAAGACGCATGGAATGATGTATGTGATGTTCGGAATGGCTGTAACCCAAGCATTAATTGGCGGTTTTGCAATCACCCTTGGCAGAAGTTTCACGGAAGGAATTCCGATTATTGAAATTTTAGGTGTAAACAGCTTCTTCATTTCCCTGTTTATTATAGCCGGATTACTGTTCAGATATGCTATAAAAGAACACGCAGAGCTGGAGTAAGGTGTTTTACAACTTTCTTTTTGACGATTGACTTTATTACAAGAAGGCTTTGCAATTATTCATAAAAAAACGACTGGAAGTATTACTAACAGTCGTTTTTTAATTGGGTGAAAAACATGCTGGAGAAATTACCGTTTATCTATGGGCACAAAATCTCTTTTTTGTTCGCCTGTATAGATTTGTCTCGGACGTGTAATCGGTTGATTGTCTTCGGTCATTTCTTTCCAATTGGCAATCCAACCGGGCATGCGTCCCAACGCAAACATAACGGTGAACATTTCTGTGGGAATTCCCATAGCACGATACAGCAAGCCTGAGTAATAATCTACGTTTGGATACAGTTTTTTATCAATAAAATAAGGGTCGTTCAAGGCTGCGTGTTCCAGTTCTTTGGCTATATCAAGTAATGGATCGTTTACTTTCATTTCTCCAAGTACTTCATCAGCCGCTTTTTTGATGATGGTAGCACGAGGATCAAAGTTTTTATACACACGATGTCCAAAGCCCATCAACCGCTGACCGGATTCTTTATCTTTAAATAAACCAATCCATTTATTGATATTTTCTTTTGTTGCCCCACCATCATCATAAATTTTCTGAAGCATTTCAACAACAGCCTGATTTGCTCCTCCATGCAATGGCCCCCAAAGGGCCATAACTCCTGCAGAAACTGATGCATACAAACTCGCCTGCGAAGACCCCACCACACGCACGGTTGATGTGGAACAATTTTGCTCGTGGTCGGCATGGAGAATCAACAACTTATTCAAGGCACTTGCTACTTTGTCGTTTATCTCATAAGGCTCTGTGGGAAGAGCAAACATCATGTGCAGGAAATTGGAGCTGTAGTCGAGTCTGTTTTGGGGATACATAACAGGATGTCCAATGCTGTTTTTATAAGACCAAGCCGCGATTGTAGCACTTTTAGCAATCAGCCGAAGAACAGTGAGATTAAATCCTTCTTTTTGAGTGGTTGGATTATATGTATCCGGATAAAATGATGATAGCGCGCAAATCATTGAAGCAAGTACTCCCATTGGATGTGCATGCTGCGGATATCCTTCAAAAAACTTTTTCATATCCTCGTGGATAAGCGTATGATTGGTTACCCCTGCTGTAAAAGTATTCAATTCATCATTGGTAGGTAACTCACCGTAAATCAACAAATATGCAACTTCAAGAAAAGTTGATTTTTCGGCCAGCTGCTCTATCGGATATCCTCGATAGCGCAATATTCCTTCTTCTCCATTCAAAAAAGTTATTTTGCTTAGTGTAACCGCCGTGTTCTTTAAACCATAATCAAGGGTCACGTAACCGGTATCGCTTCTAAGCCGGCTGATATCCATCGCACTTTTGTTTTCGCTTCCCGTAACTATAGGTAATTCAATAGTTTTATCATCTATTCGTATTTCAGCTTTACTCATTAATTAAGCCCTTTCGATTTCAATATTTGTTTAAATGTTGTTAGTACTATCATAATAAAAATACTTAATAAAAAAAGGTAAAAGTAGCTCTAATTCAATCAATCATTCCAAAGTTTTTTGATAGAGAAACCGGCTACAGTTGAGGGAGATATTTCAAAAAGTGACTGAATGAAATAAGAGTAATGCGATGATCTTTGAAAGATATCTCCGGAATCTGAAATCCATTTCTGCAAGGAGCTTAAGATGTAAATTATCACACCTAATTTAACCAATAAATACTTGCGTTTAGAACGGTTGCGAAACTTACCCAGGCTATGTAGGGTATCATTAACCAACCGGCAATGCGATCCGTTTTGAAGAAATAAAAGGTGGTAATAATGATTAATGGAAGCAGGATTAAGATTTCAATCAGTGCAAGACCGGGATTTTGAAGTGTAAAAAAAAGATATGACCACATCATATTGAAAAACAGCTGTATGCTATAAAAAATCAATCCGTTCCGGGAGTATGAACCCGTATCGCGCTTAAGCCAAACAAGCCATGAAGCAAACCCCATTGTAATGTACAAATACGTCCATGCAATCGGGAAAAGATAATTTGGTGGATTGAAGGATGGCTTTTCCAGAGTCAGATACCATGTAGAGACCGATTCTTGTGTGAAAATGGAGCCAATCACACCAATAAGAAGTGGAATTCCAATTGCCAAGATACAGGTAATTACTTTTTTCATTTTATACAGCTTTCATTTGTCTGATTCGGGAAATCAGATTTCCCAAGAATTTATTTCCATAAATTTGATTTATATGTTCCATATCTGCCAGAATTACGAGCTGTTCTTTCGCTCTTGAAAAAGCTACGTTCAATAATCGGGGAACACTCAATCCGTTTTTGGTTTCATCGAACGGTCGAACACTAAAATGCCGTTTATAGCTTCCATTGCCTTGTCCGCTCATCACGGAATCAAAAATAATGGCATGCTTTTCCCGCCCCTGAAACGTGTGAATAGTACCGACTTCAACATCATAAAACCCTTCTTCTCTCAGATATTTTCTATAATCCCAGACTACACTTCTGAATGGGACAATGATACCTATTTCAGTTGGATGAACCTGTTCATTGAGCATTAAACGCCGAACCAATTCCTTTACAAGCGAACGATGGACTTCATTAACCGGACGAAAACCGCCATCATTTTTATTTACCTGAATGGCAGCGCCATACCTGCTGGTATCTACTACATGAACGGAAAGCTTCGATTCGTCTTCAATGATAGTCCGTTTTATCTTGCCTGTTTTCAATCGTCCGTCATAGAAAACATCGCTTATAACACTTGCTAAATCGGCATTGAGCCGGTATTGTGTGTCAAAGAAACAAGTTATTTGAGGGTTTTCATCTTTCCACAAAAATAAATCCTCCATTTCCTTCGCATCAGAGACTAATGTATAAACATCCTTTTCCAAAAAATCTCTGTGCTTGGGCGTGTTTGTGGTGGAAATGGGTGGTAGTTGCATGGGGTCACCCGCAATAACCATGTGCAGTTTACATTTGGCCGCCAAAACTAAAAAATATGGTAACCCGGCCATCGATGCTTCATCAATCACAACGGCATCAAATGACAAGGTGTGCAATAAATCGGAGGTGCACAATCGGGCAAGTGTGGTTGCTATGAGTTGTTTCTTGCGAATTTCCCTGAATGTGAGCATTTCCAGTTCTTCAGATAGAGCCAGTTTTTTTGCTTCAGCGTCTTCTTTATCACTACCAAGCAATTCCAGTTCATAAGATATTTTGGATGGAATTTCCTTACCAGCTTTGGTGAGTTTATTGGTGATATCCAAAAGCATTTGCCGCCTGACATCATCCCTTTCAGGTTGCATAGCCAGTTTAATTTCTTCCTGTTTACTTTCAATCTGCGCATCAAAATGCAATTGGGTTATCCGCTCGTGATTGAGTGCAATATCCCCAAAACGGGTCATAATATCGGGTTCAGGATTGTGATTGATGTCCTGTAAAGCAGCCAAAACACTTAGTAAACCAACATCTACAGCCCGATTTGTATTTGAAGCAAAAAGCACTTTTTTCCCTTTCATCAAATAATTGGCGATGATGAATCCAAGTGTGGCTGTTTTTCCGGTTCCCGGTGGACCCCAAACATAAGTGACCCGGTTTGTAAGTGATTTATGTATCGCATCGATTTGCGCTTTATTCCTTAACCCATCCTGATGAATATCTTCTGTATGAACCGGTTTTTCTTTGGGATTCAAAATATGCTTTACCCGATCAAGGTATGTAGCGCTGTCTGGTTTTAATAAAAATTCTAACTGATCTTTTGTTCGCCTGAGGATGTAATCGTTTATCCACTCTACTTCTATGGCTATTACGGGTTCTTCAAGAGGTTTCTCAAATGAAATGATAACCTGATCATCATCAAAAGAATCCACCTCACCTTTAATCTCAGGTGTACAGCTGACAACCTTTAGTTCATCAACATGCTGAAAGGATTGATTTTGCGTTTTGAAAGCATAGGTATTTTCGTCGTATGCTTTTTTCTTTTTCCTTGTTAAATCATCTAATAGTAAAGAATCCCTTGAGGGCCGTAGGGTAACGGCTCTAATTTCATCATCAATAGCCTCTATTGCATCTTTAATCAGCTTTTTTACATTGATAGACACAAACTTTTATCTTTAATTGAATAAATCACGAATTCTGTCCCGCACGGCATCTGATCCTTTATTTTTCAAATACTCTGATACAATCGATTCAATTTTTTGAGTATCAAATCCGGCAGATGGGTTTTCAGTAGTTCCGGTAATTTTAAATGGTATAACAACTTTCCCGTCTTCACGTTTGAGGGCTTCAATCCCATCAGTGGTAAGTACTGGTTGCAGATTATTAGCCATATTTCCAGGCAATACAATTGAAACCTGATAATTAATAACATTTGTTAATAAATGTTGCGAGCCGTTCAAAACTACGCCTATGTCTTTACTGGTAATATTCAAATCATTCAAAGTCATCAGATTATCGACTATATCTACTTTTGAGAGTAAATTATCTAATGATAAATCCGAAAGACCTGCCGTTCTCAAAAGCTCCGCTGCTTTCAGTTGAGCAGGATGGTCTTTCAACCGTGCACCGGTCATTCCAAAATTTCCATTGGTAAGCGTGGTCTCAATTATAGGATCGAGGAAAACATCAAGTTCTGTGATATATTCTATGTTCGTACTAAATCCTCCCGAAAGGTGGTCTGGGACAGATGCCAAACCGGCAGGATTAAATTGCTTGAAAAGTTCTTCCACCCTCATATTTTCAAGCACTCCGTTGAAGGTCATTTTAGTACGGTCGGGTTGTGGCACATCCCAACGCATATCACCGTTTGCTTTTCCGCCAAAGAACTGAGCCACCGCATCTGAGATAGCAATAAACGTATCATTTGAACGCACAACACCTTTTACACCCGATACAGTTACGCCAAAAAACACCAATTCTTTAATATCAACATCCAGGTTACTTATCAAATTTGGAAGTTCAATAGGAAAAGGCTCTTTTTGATCTTCTGGGGTAGGTTCCCATTGATAAACTTCATCTACGTTTAACCTGTTGGACTTAAAAGTTGCCGTTAATTCTGCCAGTCCGGATGGATTTTCTTCAACCAATCTCATATAGTTTCTCAGTTCACCGGATAAGTTATAATCCGATTCTCCCATTTTCATTATCAAGCTGCGCAAATTCAGATCATTATTGCTAAATAATAACTCTCCATTCATATCACGAATGGGTTTATCAAGAGAATCAGCATCAATAAATACATCTGAAACTAAAACAGAGCCGTTAAACTGTAAGTTCTCAGGATTCATTGCAGGACCCGAAACACGCGTATCCGTAACAGCTGTACCACTTATCGACTTAACAATCGCTGATAAATCCACATATTCACTGAGTTCATCGAGGATAAAAGTGCCTTTTACAAGAACATCAAGCACAGGATTTTCAGACATAAATTTATTTATATCGCCGGAGGCTGAAAAATTATTTCCACCTGTTCGCATTCCACTACTATTAATGATAAACCGTTCGCCTGCAATTCGAGAATCAATCTGAATATTTTCAAGTGGTTTGGGAAACTCATAATAACGCAGGTAGCCGTCTGTCAGTTTAAGAGTACCATTTACAGTGGCTTTATCGGGTTCAGCTGTCTGTCCGGCCGCTGATCCATTAAAGACCAATTTCCCTCTCATATCGAGTGTGTCGGCATTAATGGGATAAAAGGATGAAATAGTTGAGAGATCAGCATTCATATTTCCCTTTAAATCAAAGGAAGACCGGGCTTCATCAATCGGATTTCTGACCGTTCCACTTACCTGAACCGTGTTACCGGCTGCTTTTGCTCCAAATGATTGTATAGTCAGAAGGTCTTGAGTAGCGTTCATTGAAATGGATATATCCCTGACCGGTTCATCTAAATCAACCATTTTAAAATATCCATCAGTCAGGTTCACATCCGCATTAAATTGTGCCTCCTCAGGGTTTGCCACGACTCCTAAGGCATTTGCGGTCATTTTAAGTGTACCGCTAAGATCATAGTTTTCTAAAGGATAAAATCTCCGAACAGTTGCGAGATCAAGATCAATATCCGCATCCAAATTAAAATCGGCATTATCCTCAAGCGGGTTGTTTATCGTACCGTTTAAAAATACGGAGTTTACATCCGCTTTTGCCGAAAACTCATCAATAGTAATCAGGGAGTTATTCGCTTCCATACGGATTTGTATTGATTCAACCGGACTATCCACACCGGGATATTTTAAATATCCGTCATTTACTGAAATTAAAGCATTGAAATCAGGAATCACGCCCTCTCCTGCTCGTCCTTTAATGGTCGATTCTACCAACACATTCCCACGTGTTTCTACACCCGCTAAATCTTCTTTCATGTTCTCGGGAATCATGGCAAGCAGGGACTCCAAATCGTCGGAGCTGGATTTTAAAGTCAAATCAAGTAAGAGTGCTTCCGATGACCATTCAGAAATCAATCCTGAAATATCCAGGTCGAGTCCACGAATATTAAACGTACCATTTTGAATGGACAGGACTTCTTTATCCATATCAAGAGTTGATTGCTGCACCAACCGCAAAGGTAAGCCATCAATTATGGTTGTTCCGTCAGAAATGATCCGGAATGAATCCACAGAGCTGTCAACATTTGTTTGCAATAAATCGCCATAGCTGAGCGATAAAAAGGCGTTCAATTGACTTAACTGAACGGATAACCCGCTTGAAAGATCATTGTACTCAATATTAGCCTGTTTAATCGATACTGAATTAAGATCTATTTGCATGGCTTGTTCTTCTGTAGCTGTAGCTTGCGGGTCGCCGGCCATAGATTCCATCAAACTATCCACATTAGTTGTACCATCTTCATAAATAACATATTTAAAATAAAGCTGATCTACTTCAAGTGAGTTAACATTGACATTCCCTGATATAAGTGACCAAAATGAAACACTCAAAAGTAATTCGTCTAAACTGGCCAAAGCAGGCTGATTGGTCCCCTCAGTTCTTCTGGCTCTCCCTTCGGTCTGCACTTCTCTAACATCCGTATCTGGTATTCTTAAATTCAAAACAGAAAGCCCGAAATGTGGGAAAGTACGAAACAGCGTAAATCCAACTTTTTCAACCTGAATTTCGCGCCCCATTTGCTCGTTCAATTTTGGAACTATGATATCACGCAGACGGTCGTCGGTCAGGTATAAATTCAGGCCAATAATCGCAATAATAATGGTAACAAATATACCTGCAAGCACTTTTAAGAAGGTATTCATAATAACACAGTTTTTCTTGTATTTGGATGATAATGAGCTTCTAAGATACTGATAATCAGGCAGATTCTAACATTAAATCCTTTTTATCATTTCGATTCTAACCAATTCTTAATAATGCGTGGACCTTGAGTGGTTAATATACTTTCCGGATGAAACTGTATTCCTTCTATGAGATATTTTTTGTGCCTCACTCCCATCAAAACACCATCCGGGGTTTGGCATGTGATTTCCAGTTCCTCAGGAACGGTGCCGGGTTTTATCACTAGAGAATGGTAACGCGTTGCAATAAAATCCTGTTCTACTCCTCTGAAAATGCCCATTTCATGATGCTGAATGATGGACGTTTTTCCATGCATCAGACTCGGAGCATGAACCACTTGAGCGCCAAAAACCTGCCCAATGGCCTGATATCCCAAACAAACTCCAAAAACGGGTGTCGTTGGACCGAGTTCACGTATTAAGGGTTCGGTCAGGCCTGCATTCTCCGGACGTCCAGGCCCCGGCGAAATTAATATTTTATCAGGCGCCATTTCCTTTATCTGCTCAATAGTCATGGCATCATTGCGGATAACTTTGTAATCGGCGGTGTGTTTTGCAACCAAATGCACCAGATTGTAGGTGAATGAGTCGTAATTATCGATGATTAGAATCATGAAAATAGTGTTGAATAAAGACTAAGAATAACTGATTTATATAAAACAGAGCTGTTTTACATTCGGGAATGTGTGCTCACAATGCCCAAGGCTTTCCGAATGGGCTCCATAACGGTTTCGGCTCGAATGCGGGCTTTCTTTCCGCCTTCACTTAAAATATCCCAAACAACATCAGGGGATCTTTCGAGTTCTTTTCTGCGTTCACGAGCATGTTCAAAATAATCAGAAATCATGGGTAGAAGTTCCTTTTTCGCATGACCGTATCCATAACCCCCTTTTTTATAGGCATCTGATATTTCCGCTTTTTTTTCTGGGGATGCGAAAAGTTTTATCATGGCAAACACATTGCATTTATCCGGATTTTTGGGGGCTTCAAGAGGCGTATCATCAGTGATAATGGACATCACTTTCTTTTTCAGAACTTTTCCTTCATCAAATATAAAAATATGATTATTGTATGATTTACTCATTTTCCGTCCGTCAATTCCCGGAACAACCGCTACATCTTCTACAATATGTGGTTCGGGTAGCTTAAGGAGTTTATCACCATACGTATTATTCATTTTTTGAGCCAAATCACGGCTTATTTCAAGGTTTTGTTTTTGATCAGCTCCAACCGGAACAATATCAGAGTGATAGATAAGAATATCAGCTGCTTGTAAAACCGGATACGTAAACAAACCGATGTTCGGAGCCAGTCCCTGAGCTACCTTATCTTTATAAGCAACTCCTTTTTCCATAAGGCTGACCGGACAAAGAGAACCCAGCATCCAGTCCAGTTCGGTAACTTGAGGCACATCACTTTGAGCAAAAAACGTGCACTTTTCGGGATCGAGTCCCAATGCCAGATAATCGATGGCCACATCAAAGGTGTATTGCTTGAGTAACGCTCCATCACGAAGTGACGTAAGAGCATGATAATTGGCAATAAAATAGAAAGCATCACCTTTTTCTATAAATTCAAGATGCTGACGCATGGCTCCGAAATAATTTCCGAGATGCAGGCGTCCGCTTGGTGTTATACCCGATAAAATGGTTTTCTTAGTCATATTTATTTATCTGAATACAATGATAGAGAATGAGTTTGATAATTGATTTATAAATTTACATGCTGAAAGTTTTCACACCGAAAGAGCCATTGTTAATGCTTCCACCAATGCTTTTGCTTTATTTACCGTTTCCTGATACTCCATATCGGGTTTACTATCCGCTACAATTCCGGCACCCGCCTGAATATAAACATCATTACCTTTGGTAACCATCGTTCTGATGGCAATGCAGGTATCCATATTTCCCGAGTAATCGAAGTACCCAACTGCTCCGGCATACGGACCTCTTTTAACCGGTTCCAATTCATCAATAATTTCCATAGCGCGTACTTTCGGAGCGCCGCTAACAGTTCCGGCCGGAAAACAATGGCGAAGCGCATCCACCGCATCAGAGGTATCGGAAAGCTCTCCGGTAACCTCACTAACTATATGCATCACATGGGAATAGCGTTCAATTACTCGATCTTTTGTAACCTCAACACTTCCGGGTCTGCAAATAATGGATAAATCGTTTCGTCCCAAATCGACCAGCATTATATGCTCAGCCAATTCCTTGTGGTCGGCAGCAAGTTCATTCGCCAAAGCGCTGTCTTCCTCGGCTGTTGCCCCTCTTGGTCGCGTGCCGGCTATGGGTAAAACTCGTGTGGTTTTTCCTTGAACAGAAACCAGTACTTCAGGTGAAGACCCCACCAGTGCAAATTCATCAAAATCCAGATAAAATAAGTACGGGGATGGATTCACCATTCGAAGCGCTCTGTACAACATAAAACGATCGCCTTCAAACCGGTTTTTGAAACGTTGTGAAAGTACTACCTGAAAAATGTCCCCTTCATAAATGTATTCACGGGCTTTATCAACCATTTCATGAAACCGTTCCGGCGTAATATTACTTTGAACGGTTTCATTTGTTAAGGAAAAGGGAGTTTGAGCATCATAAGGTTCAAATAATTCATGCTCCATTCTTACAAGTGAATCATTTGCCTGATTAAAAGCCAAATGTAACTCATTATCATTTAGCCCTTTCGTAAATACTGTTTTAATAAGTACAATACGATGTTTTACATGATCAAATGCAAATATTTCATCATAAAAAGCCCAAATGGCATCAGGAAGATTTAAGTCATCTTCTGGTGTATTTGGTAAAAACTCAGTCTGACGAATTGTATCGTAGGATGAATAACCAACGGCACCGCCTGTTAAAAGTGGCATATCCGGAAATTTGGGTTCTTTATGAGCACTTAACAACCGTTTAAGAGCATCATAATAACCCTCATCAAGAACTTGAGATGAGTCTTTTTTTGAGAGCGAAACTTCATTGTTCTGAAAAGTAAGTACCTGAAAAGGATTTTTCCCCAGGAAAGAATACCGCGCGAGCTGTTCCCCTCCTTCTACTGATTCAAACAAAAAGGGATAAGATGCTTGTTTTCTTAAACGCAGAAAAACGGATACAGGTGTGAGTGTATCGGCCATACACAGCCGGTGAACAGGAATGGCTGTGTATGATTTAGCATATTTTTTAAATTCAGAAAAGGTCATTTAAATAGGTTTATAAACAAAAAAACCCGCTATCAGAATATTTGATGCGGGCCCGGAAAGAAAAAAACACAGGGATGTATCAAACCGCATCGCAGTTTTTCCACCACCAAAATGTTATTTGATTATACTGATTTTTCATGGAAGAGAATTTAAACGGACTTGGCAGTAATGTCAACCAAATAGTGATTCAATTTTGGGGATATTTTATTTCTGCACCTTAACATAAACCCCGGCTAAATTTAGGCTAATAAGCCGTTATGATTTTGAGGATTCAACCCTTATTTTTGAATCTTGCAAGCTAATACTATTAGCAAACTAAGTTTTTCATTTAACTAATTGATTTTATGCGTCCGGATCCAACACAAGAAATTGATCCCAATGCCGTTAAAGCCTGGCGAATGACCGGTGGAATGGCATCCGTATTTTGGTGGGTGGTTCCAGTAATTTATGGTTTCATAGCATTGTCAGGTAGTTTACCAAAATGGGGAACCTGGGTTTTAGCTATTTTTTTTGTCATACTCACTATTCTTCAAGCTACTGTTATTCCATTAATCCGCTGGAGAAGATGGCGGTATCAGATTGATGAACATGAAATTTATTTAAAACACGGCATCTTTATCATTACCAGAACATTGATACCTGTGAATAGGATACAGCATGTGGATACGCGTCAGGGGCCGATTTACAGATCATTGAACTTATCATCAGTAACGATTACAACAGCCGCTACTACGCATGAAATTCCGGCTTTAAATGATGAAATTGCCGATGAAGTGCGAAATAAAATTTCAAACCTTGCGAGGGAAGCGGATCAGGATGTCTGAGTTTAAGCGTCAACATCCCGTTGCGGCCATTACCAATGTGCTGAAATCATTACGGGAATTTATTATTCCCATTGTGATTGTTTATTTTTTGGGTGGGGATGGAGGTAGTGAATCGAATGGTCCGTTTTCAGGACCTTATTTCATAACCGGGATTCTGCTTTTTGTATTGACAGGAGGTATTATTTCCTGGTGGCGCTATTTGTACAAGGTTGAAGATGATGAAATCAAGGTAGAGTATGGTTTATTTATTCGGAAAAAAAGCTACATACCAAGGCATCGCATTCAGGTTATAAATATCAGCTCAGGTGTCATTCAACGTATCTTTGGCTTGGTAAGCCTGAATGTGCAGACAGCCGGTGGAAGCACGCCCGGTGTTACCATCAACGCCTTGACTAAAACCGAGGCGACACGAATAAAAGAAAGTCTCAGCCGTGATGATACTGAATCTGAACCAAGTTCCGAGAATCTTACTACTTCTCAATATTCTGTACCGGAGTACGCATTATCAGCCAAAAATTTACTCATTGCAGGTTCAACCGCAGGCAGTTTTGGTATCGCACTTTCCATAGTTGGTACCATCATGTCGCAAATGCAATATGTTGTAGAAGATAATGCAATTGTAAACTTTCTCGAACAATTCATTTATTCCGATATCACTTTTTTTGCCATTCTGATTGTAGCCATGATCTTTTTTGCATGGGTCTTATCTATTGTTGGTACGGTTTTATCGTATGCCAATTTTAAGGTTTTCAGAAAAAAGAAAGAGATACTCATTTCACGTGGATTATTTGAAAAAAAACAAATCTCGATTCCTTACAGTCGTATTCAGGCTATCCGCATAAAAGAAGGCATCCTTCGTCAGCCTTTTGGGTACTGTACTATTTATGTCGATAGCGCGGGATATGGGGAACAAAGTGGTCAATCTACCATTTTATTCCCACTACTAATGAAATCACAAGCGTGGGAATTCATACGGGTGATGGTTCCCGAATATGATGAATACGTTGAGAAGAATCGTCCACCGAAACGCGCTCTTCGCCGTTACATTCTGCGGGCAATGATTCCCATTTTGCTACTTACTGGAATAACATACTGGTTTACAGAATTGGGTATCTACACATTGATTCTCTTGCCTCTTGGCGCATTATTGGGATACCTTCGGTTCCGGGTTGCCTCCATTGGTTCAAATGAGAATACTATCATCATCAGATACCGAAACCTTGCTAAAACAACAGCTATTGTTAAGAGACATCGAATTCAATCCATCTCAGCTTGGGATAATTGGTTTCAAAGAAGAAGACAACTAAAAAGTATCACCATGAACATCGCTTCATCGGATACGGGAGCTTCCTTTACAGCCAAAGATTTTGAGGAGGATATAGCGTTAGATTTGATTGAGTGGACTGAACCCGGATACCTACAAAAGCAGCGTCAACGTAAAGATGAGCTGCATTCAAATAGCGATTCACCAAAAACGGATTGGCTCGACCCGGGATTCTAACATTGAAGAAGTGCGTTAAAGGATAGAACAGTCTTTGAAGCCTATTGTTCTTTGTTGACACAAATCCAGAAACGTACAAGGTTATGAAAGCTTTGGCTGTTTGAGGCTGATTCCTGGATTGAAATTTCTACACTTTATAAGCAGTTTTTGGGGTTTAATTGATATGATAGTCTGATATCTCCCACTTACTTTTTCCAGAGCTGAATAGAATTTTAACTTCAGTCTTCAACATGATGGCTATGGTTCGATATCTACTTTTTATACAAGCGGTTTGTTCGTATATAGGTCATTACTTTTTGAGGAATATCAAACGAAAAGTTGTTTTCCCTTAGTGCTTGTCTGACTTCCGTTGATGACATATCAATTGGTGTATGTTCAACGAAATGTGTTTTATCCAGAATCGATTGCTCTAGTTCAGAATACGTATTCCCGGGGCGAGAGGCCACTAATAGACGAGCTATTTCTAATATTTCTTTGTATTTATGCCACTTAGTAAATGTCATTAAATTATCCCCTCCAATGCATAAATACCAGGAATACTCAGGGTATTTCTCTTTCAATTTTGAAAGTGTATTAAAGGTATAGGAAACGCCAATTAATTGACTTTCAAAATTGCTAATGAAAACTTGAGGAGTTTGCTCAAAGGCTAATTGAACCATATTAAACCGATGTTCAAATGGTGTTAAGCTATGTTCAGTTTTGAATGGAGGCATAGGGGTTGGCATAACCCAAAGCTCATCCACGATGCAAGTATGCAGAAAAGACTGAACAATTTGTAAATGCCCGTTGTGAACAGGATCAAAAGTACCACCAAAAATGGCAATTTTTTTTGCTCCGTTCGAAATCGGGTCAGTTTTCTTCATTAAGTGCGGTTTGGGAGCTGTTACTGAGACCTACAGTAGCAATATCCACATATTCTTCCGCTAAGGTTCTGTTCTGACCGTTTGGGAAAATCTGAATATAGGTTTCATAGGTATCAATCGCCATTTGGTATCGTTCAGCCTGACGAGCGGAGACACTTATGGCAGCAAATTCATTATATGCCTGAATTTGGTTTACAAGTGAACGTTCTGCTAGTGTAGTTTCCGGAAATCGTTCGAATGTAATTCCAAAATACAAGGCGGCAGCCCGAAATTGACCTAAGGTCATGTATTGTTCCGCTGCGTCAAAATATTTTAAAGCCAGTTTTTCTCTCATTTCATCAATCAGAGCGGCAGCTTCATCAGCCTGTTCAGACTGTGGATATTTGCTCAAAAATAGTTGAAACCGTTCAATAGCGTTATAGGTATCAGTTTGATCGAGTTTATATTTAGGGCTCATCCGATAATAAGAGTGAGCTTCCATGAAAGCGGCTTCCTGAACACGCTCAGAACGTGGATAAAACTGTGTGTATCTGTTAAATTCGGAAGCTGCAATGAGGTAATCACGACTATTATAATAACTGGAAGCCAGTAGAAATTGCGCATCCTGACCAAACTCGGTTCCACGGGCGATTGAAATTACAGTTTCAAATGCTTTTGCTGCGTCTCGATATTTTCCGTTGTCGTATAAGGTTCTCGCTTTGTCGTAAGCCACATCAATAGTATCGCCGGGGCGAATAGCGGTTCTTGTTCCGCAGGCTGATATTATAAAAAGTAGAAGAATTAAAAGGCTTAGATTAATCTTAATATTCAAAATGAAAAAATGATTTATTGGTTAAAATTCCCGGGCTGTGAGTTTATCAAGTAATCCTTTTATAGCAAATTTGTAAGGATTGTCCTTGAAATGCTCGAGAGCACGCAAACTTGTAATATAACGATTTTTTATGGCAAGTTGAGTATCAGAAATAACACCCAATTTATCAAACATCCCGATAACGTAAGCTACCTCTGTTTCCGTACATGATGATTTTTGTAATATCGATACAATTTTTTGACGATCTTCTGTATCTGCTCTGTCCATAGCCAAAATAGTCAAAAACGTTTTCTTACCTTCATAAATATCACCACCTTGACGCTTTCCGAACTTGTCAGGATCACCAATGGCATCGAGCAAATCATCCTGAATCTGAAAAGCCAATCCGGCCTCTTTTCCAATAATTCCTAATTGCTCAATAGCTTCATCAGAAGCTCCGGCTACCACACCCCCCATTTTGAGCGATGCTTCCAACAGAGCAGCGGTTTTGCAACCAATCATGTACAAGTAATCATCTAAACTAACAGAAAGTGACGTTTCAAATTCCACATCAAGTGCCTGTCCTTCACACACTATTTGAGTAGCTTTGGTAAAGAGTTGAAGCAATTGTGGCAGGACTTCCACTGGAAATCCATTTTCACCGCTGTAGGTTTCCAATTGCTGATAAGCGAGTGTGAATAAGGCATCACCACTTAAAATAGCTGTTGTGTTATTCCATTTGGTATGAACGGTTGGTTGTCCTCTTCTGGAATCGGCATCATCCATGATATCGTCATGAATCAGTGTGAAATTATGAAGCATTTCAACAGCCAATGCGGCCGGAAGAGCTTTTTGAACATCACCACCTGTTAATCCTGCCCCCATAAGTACCAACTGAGGGCGAAGACGCTTTCCACCAATATTTAACGTGTAACGAATAGGCTCATAAAGACTATGAGGCTTTTCCGGAACAGGAAGGCGGTGCAGGGCATCTTCAATCAGAGATAAAAACTTGGTTGGGTTACTATAAGTTGACACGATTCGTTAATTTGAGATTATTAATAGATCCATTGATTATACTGATATAATATTACTGAATTTAAAGACGTATTTAGTTCTCATCAATTTTAAACAAATCGAAGATGATTCTTTCCCAGTTCAACCGGGTTGGAAACACCCAGTAAACACATCAATATTCGGAATTCTGAATATACATTCTGGTACCACTGCTCCAATCCCTCTTCTCCATCTTCCACAATCGCTTTGATGACAGGTTGCGCTACCCCTGTGAAATGCGCGCCGAGACACAGTGCTTTTCCAATATCTAAACTGTTTCTGATTCCACCTGAGGCGATCACTTCTATTCTTTTAAGCGACTCTTCCGCAAAATACTCCAAACAAACAGCTGTTGGAATTCCCCAATTATTAAAAACAGAATTTTTTATTCCAGCTCGTTCATTCTCCACTTTTGACCAGCTTGTTCCTCCAGAACCTGCGAGATCAATAACCTTCACTCCTGCGTCTATCAATTTTTCCGCAACTACCGGTGAAATTCCAGCACCTGTTTCTTTCACAATAACCGGAATATCAATTGTTTCACAAAGATTACGAATCTGATCTGAGATTCCTTTGAAATTCCTATCGCCTTCCGGTTGCATCAGCTCCTGAAGCGGGTTCAGATGAATAATACAAGCATCGGCTCTTATAGCGTTAATTATGATATCAATGGCATTTTTTTTCAACGGTTTCAACAGCTGACAACCACCAATATTAGCTGCTATGAATGCATTTGGTGCATATTTCCTGACAATTTCAAAGCTTTTTACGGCTTCAGGATTTTCAAGCATTACCCGCTGACTCCCTACGCCAAACGGCAAATTGTTCCGCTCACAAAATCGAGCAATAATCGCGTTTACTGATTCGGCTTTATTGTATCCTCCTGTCATAGAGGAGATAAACAGAGGGAAATCAAACCATCTGCCCAATAGCTGCGACCGGGTATTCACCTCACTGAAATTAATCTCCGGAAGTGCATTATGAATAAAGTCGTAGCGTTCAAATCCACTACTTTTTGTGTAGGCTACTTTTCCGCTTACGCATAAATCGACATGGTCTTTTTTCCGTTGTTCAATATTCACAGGTGCAACTCCTTGATTTCATATCATGTAAGAGCCACTATTTATGTGCAGCGTTGAGCCGGTCATGTGCTTAAATGAACCGCTTGCTAACGTTGTTATCAGTTCTCCCACCTCCGTTGGTGGTGCTATTGCATCTAAAGCAAGATCCTTTGTAAGATAGTCTTTCCCGTAAACTTCAATGGATTCTTCAGCCATATCTGTATGGACGAATCCCGGTGCGATGGTATAAGCATAAATGTGGTTCCGCCCAAAACCTCTTGCAATGGTTTTTGTCAGGCCAACCAAACCCGCTTTTGCTGCGGCATAACTGGAATATTGAGCTGTTTCACCTCTGTAAGCGGCTCTGGAGGAGACATTAATTATAAAACCCTCTCTGCCCTTATCCATCCAATTCTGTACAGCCTTTTTACACAGCTTTGCCGGAGCTTTGAGATTCACTTCTAACATGGTCTGCCATTTGGTCTCCCACACATCATCTTCATCCGTAAATAATACCGGCTCAAAAATACCCGCATTATTCACTAATACATCAATTTGAAAGTTATCACTTAAAAAACCTGCTAAAACATCCACTTCCTTTTTTTTACTCAGATCAATTTGAAAGAATTTAAAGTCAGGATGATTACTAATATCATCTGGAAATGGTGTGTTTCTGGTTGTACCAATAACCTTCCATCCTTTCAAAAGCGCGCTTTTTGTGGCTTCGAGACCGATTCCCCTGCTAGCGCCCGTAATCAAAATGGTTTTGGATTCAGGCATTTGCTTGTTGAGCTGTTTTTTTGCGTCTGAAGACCGGCACAAAAGAGCAGGCTTCACCATACATAATACGCTCAGCTACTGATTGTAAACATGTAGTGGCCGTCATATAAACAGAAGGCGGAATTTCCCTGTCGCTGCATCCTTTCAGCAATACGCGTTTACCATTATATTGCTGCCAGTCATGGGCTTCCGTATTGCTGACAAATATTTTTTCTCTGACAGCGTTTGGTGTGCCAAAAACTAATTTTCTCGCAATTCCGGTTGCATGTGCGGCTACTAACATATACGCCCATTGCGCAATAATGGCATCTGTTGAACAGAAAACAGCAATCGTTTTATCCTGAAATTCGGGCCAGTCAATATTGTCTAAGGCTTCTCTGAAATCTTTCTCTTTGAGGATAAGCTCCATATAAAGAAAATCTTTCAAATCAAATGCTATAATTTCATCAGCAGGTTCAAACTGTTGTAAATCAATGGTTATTAAACCGGATTTGGCTACTTTATTTACAATAGGTTCCATATCTGTATCAGACTGCAAATGATTCACCACATGAACAGGTTCTGCTGGCATTTGGATTATTGAAGTGAAATCCTTTTCCATCCAAGCCATCAGTGTAGTCGAGTTGAGTGCCCGCGAGATAGAGAAAACTTCTCATATCGACTACAATTTTTATATCATCGATAACAAATTCCTGTTCTTTTTTCTCTTTATCAGCCGGTTTATCATCAAAATCAAGTTTATAGGTCAATCCGGAACAACCACCGCCTACCACGCCGATTCGTAATCTGGAATCAGGTGGACGGTTTTCGGCTAGCCGGATATCCCGAATGCGATTGGCTGCACGTTCACTTATGGTTATTGCCATGATTTATCTACTTTTTTACTTTAAACAGATTGTATTTCTATTTCCGGATGCACTCGTTTTACCATACTTTCGATGGCATAAAGTGTTCCGGTTGTGGCTGTCGGACACGTACCGCAAGCACCCTGGTAGTGCACTTTAAGGATGTTATCTTCCAAACCGAGTATTTTAAGTCCGCCACCGTCAGCAAGTAAATATGGACGAACCTGCTCATCTAACATTTTGTTGATAACTACAAGCCGTTCGTCTTCCATTGCTTCTTTACTGGCATGAACTTCATCATCGTCCGATTCCAAAGCCCCAATGGCCTCGGCTTCACGAATAGGTGGAGCGAGTTTACGGAGTAAATCATTCCAGTCAACGTTACCATCTTGGGTAACCGTAACATATCGATCTACATAGTAAACCGATATTACATTATCGATGGCAAATAACTGACTTGCAAACGGATCTTTTTCGGCTTCTTCCGCTTTTTCATACGAACGTGTAACGCCCTGTGAAATAGGGTCTTTCAATACAAATCGTATGGCATTTGGATTGGGAGTGCGTTCAATTTCTGCGATTTTTGGCATAATTTATTCCTTTGTTTTTTCTATGAAAAGTTTTATTCAGTAGAAATTTCTTCTTTTTGTTCTAATGCGGCATGTAATGTATGCCACGATAATGTTGCGCATTTAACCCGCGCTGGTAAATCTCTGACGCCGGCAAATACTTTTAATCGTTTTAAAGCAGGGTCTTCATCCGGTTCAATTTTACCGGTGGCCATATCATGAAATCCGGTGAAGAGGCTTTCAACTTCTTCTACTGTTTTCCCTTTAACAACGCTCGTCATAATGGAAGCTGACGCTTTTGATATAGCGCAACCATCTCCTACAAAACTTACATCCTCAACCCTGTCATCGGCATCAACTTTCAGATATACATCCAATTTATCGCCGCATAAAGGATTATGGCCTTTAGCAAAATGGCTGTAATCCTCAATCTTCCGATAATTTCTCGGATTTTTGTTATGATCAAGAATAACCTCCTGATACAGATTTTTTGTTCTGCTAGTTAACATCGAATAAGTCCACTACTTTTACCAATGCCTGATAGAGCATGTCAATTTCTTCAAATGTGTTATAAAAAGCCATAGAAGCCCGTGTTGTTGCCGGAATGTTGTATCGCTCCATAACAGGTTGCGCGCAGTGATGTCCGGTTCTGACAGCTACGCCTTCTTCATCCAGAATTGTACCTACGTCATGGGGATGAACTCCATTTAAGACAAACGATACCAGGGATATTTTATCGTCAGCTGTTCCAACGATTCTCAACCCCGGAATAGTTTGTAATTTTTCCACAGCATACTGAAGCAGTTGTTGCTCGTAAATTTTCAAAAATTCCCGGTCAAGGCTATTGAGGTAATCAATAGCGGCACCCAAACCAATTACCTGAGCAATAGCGGGCGTTCCCGCTTCAAATTTATGGGGAAGCTCATTCCAGGAGATATGATCGAAACTTACACTCAAAATCATATCGCCTCCACCCCGGTAAGGTTGCATGGTTTTCAGAATTTCTTCACGGCCATATAAAACACCGATTCCGGTTGGACCATGCATTTTATGACCAGAGAACGCATAAAAATCGCATCCCAAATCCTGCACATCTACCGTGTGATGTCCTACAGCCTGTGCACCGTCAATCACAGAAATGATTCCGCGTTCCCTGCAGGCAGCCGTAATCTCTTTTACCGGATTGATAGTTCCCAGGGCATTGGATACATGATTTACAGCGACTAATTTCACTTTTTCATTAAGTAAATCATGGAAGGCATCCATATCGAGGGTTCCATTATCCAGAATTGGAATCACCTGAATTTCAGCTCCGGTTTCTTTTGCCAGCATATACCAGGGAACAATGTTTGCATGATGTTCCATATTCGAAACCAGTAGCACATCCCCTTTTTGAATACGGGGACGTGCCCAGGATTGATAAATCAAGTTTATGGAATCGGTTGTTCCACTTGTAAAAATGACTTCCTTTAGGGAGGGAGCGTTGATAAATGAACGTACTTTCTCACGGGCAGCTTCAAATAAATCAGTAGCTTCCTGGCTTAATGTATGCACACCTCTGTGAACATTTGCATGATGAAATGTATGATAATCTGATATGGTCTGAATCACTTTTTGCGGCATCTGAGTTGATGCTCCATTATCCAGAAAAACAAGCGATTTATCGTTTATTTTCCGATTAAGTATGGGGAAATCAAGGCGAATGTCATTAATCCGCCGTTGAGTTTCCGCTTTTGTGATTTGGAATTCAGATGTCAGTGTTTCACTCATTATTTCAGGCTACGCCTTGCTGAATTATATTTTTTGTAGTCAATCGATTTACTTCTTCGCTGAGTTGCTCACGTAATGATTCAATCGGAAGGTTTTCTATAACTTCGAGTGCAAATCCATACGTGAGTAGTTGAGTTGCCTCTACCTTCGACAGGCCACGGCTCATCAAATAAAATAATTCTTCTTCAGACATTTGACCGATGGTTGCACCGTGACTACATTTTACATCATCTGCAAATATTTCTAATTGTGGCTTTGTAAAAACAGTGGCTTCCGGTGAAAGAAGCAAGTTTCTGTTTTCCTGAAAAGCATCAATCAACTGAGAGTCTTTACGAACGAAGATTTTTCCATTAAATACAGATTTCGCACTATCATGGACAATCACTTTATGCAATTGATGGCTTGTACAGTTGGGTTTAAGATGGTCTAAAACACTGTGCGTATCAGAAATCTGTTCGCCGCTTATCATCACAAGACCATCTAAGGTTGCATGCGCATTTTCAGCATCAACAAAAGCGATGGGTTCATTTCTGAATAGTAATGCCCCTATAGAGATGGTATAGGAATTAAAATTACTTCCGCGTCCCAACCGTGCAGCTGTTCTGCCGATGTGAATAGAATTCAGGTTTTCACGCTGAAGTTTCACATGCGTAACATGCGATTCGTCATCAAGTACCGCCTCCGTAATGGCTGTATTAAAATATGCACCTGAGCCTACACCTATGAAATCTTCCACAATGGTTGCTTCGCTGTGTCGTCCTGCAACAATAAGTGCTCGGGGTGTACTAAAAACCTGAGTTCCGGTAGTGACATGAATAATATGAATCGGTGTTTCAACCTGAAGGTCTTTTGGCAGGATTACCGCCACAGCATCTTCAAAATTAGCCGTATTAAAGGGTACAAACGGATCATCTCCATAATCAGCCACTTTATTGAATTCAGCAGATACTCTTTTCAGGTTATCATCTGATAAATCCGAAAAAGTACCGACATAAACGGCATCCGGAAGAGCAGTTGTATCCGATAATTCAGCGTTAAAACGTCCATTTACCAATACAATTCTCGCTTTTTCTGATTCACGGAAATAATAATTCGTTAGATCAGTATCGAGAATAGAAGCAACTTCCGCCGGTTCATAATCGTTTCTTGTAATGACTCTAAGCGGAATTTGTCGCCAATCTTCTGTTCTTGGTGTTGGAAAATCAAGTGTATGTACTGCCTTTAAAGCGATACTCTTTTCAGTATCAATAAAATCGATTCCAGTGCTTTTGGTTTCTTTACCATTCAATAAACCGGAAAGAAATGATGTCTTTTTTTCTACTATATCAGACATTACGCTTCTCCATTAACCATTAGTTCCGGTTCAATCCAATCATATCCTTTATCCTCAAGCTCAAGAGCAAGCTCTTTGGTACCCGATTTTACGATTCTGCCATTCATGAGCACATGAACTTTATCCGGTGTGATATAATTCAATATTCTTTGGTAATGCGTAACTAGCAGAAAGGCATTTTTTTTATTCCGTATTTGATTTATACCATCGGAAACAATTCGAAGCGCGTCAATATCAAGTCCGGAATCGGTTTCGTCCATTAACGCAATTTTGGGTTCCATAGCGGCAAGCTGAAGAATTTCATTTCTTTTTTTCTCACCACCCGAAAAACCAGCATTTACGCTTCTATCGAGAAATTTTTCGTCCATTTCTACTAATTCAAGCTTTTCGCGGATAAAGTCTTCAAATTCTAAAGGGTCAAGTTCTTCCTGTCCTCTTTCTCTTCTCACGTTATTAACACCTTGCCTGATTAGCATAGCGTTGCTTACACCGGGAACTTCAACAGGATATTGAAATGCAAGAAAGATTCCGAGTCGTGCACGTTCATCCGGATCGAGCTCCAGAATATCTTGTCCCTCAAATAGGACTTGTCCGGAAGTAACTTCATAGGCCGGATGACCCGCAATAACTTTTGAAAGCGTACTTTTGCCACTTCCATTTGGACCCATGATTGCATGAACTTCACCGGCTTTAATTTCGAGATTGATCCCTTTTAATATTTCATCGCCTTCAACGTTGGCGTGTAAGTCAATAATTTTCAGCACTATTTTATATTTTTTTAAGTTAATATTATGTATTTAATTTCTTTTTATCCGTTATCAACCAACGCTTCCCTCGAGCTTGATGGCTAATAATTTGGAAGCCTCCACGGCAAATTCCATTGGTAATTCTTTAAAGACTTCTTTACAGAATCCATTGATTATCAATGAAATCGCTTCTTCTTCGCTGAGCCCTCTCGACTGAAGATAGAATATTTGGTCTTCGCCGATTTTGGATGTTGTGGCTTCGTGTTCCACTGAGGAGGTACTGTTATTGGATTCGATATATGGAAATGTATGCGCACCACATTCACTGCCAATGAGCATAGAATCGCACACTGAGTAATTTCTGGAACCATCAGCTTTCTTGCCAATCTTTACCAATCCACGGTAACTGTTTTGAGATTTACCAGCAGAAATACCTTTTGATACAATGGTACTTTTGGTGTTTTTACCGAGGTGAATCATTTTTGTACCGGTATCGGCTTGTTGCATATCGTTCGTCAAGGCAACAGAGTAAAACTCACCAATAGAATTATCGCCTTTTAAAATAACACTCGGATATTTCCAGGTGATGGCAGAACCCGTTTCCACTTGTGTCCATGATATTTTGGAATTTGCGCCTTTACAGATTCCACGCTTCGTAACGAAGTTATAAATTCCGCCAACGCCATTTTCATCACCGGGATACCAGTTTTGGACGGTTGAATAACGAACTTCGGCATCTTCCAGAGCTACAATTTCGACTACTGCGGCATGCAATTGATTGGTATCGAACATGGGAGCGGTGCAACCTTCGAGATAACTAACCTGACTTTGCTCTTCCGCGATAATCAATGTGCGCTCAAACTGTCCGGAATTTTCGTTGTTGATTCGGAAATAGGTGGAAAGCTCCATTGGGCAGGTTACGCCTTTAGGTACGAAGCAAAAAGAACCATCTGAAAATACAGCTGAATTAAGCGCTGCAAAGAAATTATCGTTTGATGGCACTACACTACCAAGATACTTTTTAATCAACTCAGGATGTTCCTGAATGGCTTCCGAAATTGAACAGAAAATAACGCCGGCTTCAGCTAATTTCTTTTTAAAAGTAGTAGCCACCGAAACACTATCGAAAACGGCATCTACAGCCACAACACCTGCAAGCATTTTTTGTTCGCTAAGTGGGATACCCAGTTTCTCATAGGTGTCTAAAATTTCAGGGTCAACTTCATCAAGGCTGTTGAGTTTTGGCTTTTCTTTAGGAACAGAATGATATTGTATATTCTGATAATCCATTTTTTTGTAATGCAGATTTGGCCATTCGGGTTCTTTCATAGTCAGCCAATGATGAAAAGCTTTCATTCGATACTCAAGCATGAACTCAGGTTCATTTTTCTTTCTTGATATTTCCCGAATGATATCTTCATTAAGGCCTTTCGGAAAGTCTTCATAGTCAATTTTTGTGGTAAAACCATATTTATACTTGCGTGATGCAGCTGTTTCTACTGCTTGCGCTTCACTAAGTTTGGACATATCAGTCAATTTATCTATTAATAATTAATTCTTTAATCAGGTATCATAACATACCTGAACATCAGACCGTTCATATTTTCAGACGTTCTTGAACTTAAGTTCTATGTAATAAAAACAATACTTAAGCCCGACCCTGTTTGATTGGTAATCAGCTTAAAAGATAACCATTTTAAATCTTATTTCTAAACAATCTAAATAGAAACAACGTAACCGTTTTGATTCAAGGAGTTTACTCAAAAATCAGACGTTCAAATCAATTTGAGAAGCCCTCTTTGGCAGCTTGATGATAAATGTACTACCCACCCCTTTTTTGCTATATACTTCTATATGTCCCTGTATGAGCTGTGTGTATTTTTTACAAATATTTAAGCCTAAACCAACCCCTTGATATTTTCTGCGAATGCCTGCACTTTCCTGTGAAAAAGCTTCATAAATCTGGCCCAAAAAATCCTCTGAAATGCCTACACCTGTATCTTTCACGCTGATGCACGAATTCTTGTCTTCTTCAAAGATTTTTATTTCCACACCACCTTCTTCTGTAAATTTAAGGGCGTTATTCAATATGATATTCAAAATCTGATAAAGTAGTAGTTCATCTGTGTAAGCTGTGAGGGTTTTATCTCCAATTACTGAAATAGTTAAATTGGTTTTATTTGCAAGAGCTCTGTTAAAATTCACACTTTTCTGCACGATGGTGTGAAGCGTTGCATCCACAAACCGTAGTTTGGTCTTATTCGATTCAATTTCGGAAACCATCAAAATATTATTCATAGTTTCTAACAAGCGCTCCCCACTGCTTTTGATATTCTCAACATAAAAAAGCAAATCTTCATTATCTAACAGTTGATCATACAAAATGGACGCGAAACCAATAATACCGGTGAGTGGAGTGCGTACCTCATGGCTCATGTTGGCCATCAGGTTGGCTTTAAGTTTACTGGCTTCTTCCGCTTTAATTTTTGATTCGTTTAGTTGTACACGAATTTGCTTTTCTTCTGAAATATCTCTCGAAAGCCCTACAGTGGCATACGGTTTTCCGGTTTCGTCCTTAATGAGCGTAGTAGAAAGCAAAACCGGAAAATAGGTTCCATCTTTCTTTTTATTCAGCAGTTCTCCATGAAAGCCCTGACGGAATAAAGTGTCTTCATTTATATTGATGTTTTCTGGTTCAATTTGGTGATTCTTCCAAAATTCCGAGCTTTTCTTTCCTACCATCTCTTCATTGGAGTAACCGTAGGTTTTCGTGAAAGAATTATTAACAAATATGATAGTGTCATCTAAATCTGTAATGATGATACTATCGTACACTTCGCTGACTGTATCCCTGAATAGTTTCATCATCAGGTGATAATTCCCCTGAACACCCGATAATTTAGCCGTTTTCAGAATTTCTGAGTCAAACATGACCAAATGCTTATTATTCTCTAATGGAATAGTTTGCAACTTTTTCCGAATATGGCTGTCGAATTCAGTAAAAGATATGTGCTTGGGTTTCTTTCCCAATACATTTTTAATAAATTCTGTTAAAGTATTAGGATCACTTAATTTACTTTCCTCAATAAATGCCTGAAAAGCCTTATTTTTATCCGTAACTCTACCCTTCTGATCAATCAGGCATGATGGATTCGAAAATTTTTCAACAAATTTAGTCAAGGCAAATAAAATTAATCGGGTTGAGCATTAGCATCGCCTGCGAAATATGAATGTGAAGTAGTATAATATCAAAATTTGTCTTCATATTAAAGCGTAGTTAGCCTGACTGTAAAGTTACTATTTTTTCACATACTAAGTACACCGTAATGATTTCCGATTTTTTTCTTTTCAAGTAAGTTAAATTCACTTAATATTCATGTAGGTGTTTTTTGCTTGGTTAGATTCGCCGTAAATCACAATGAATTTTGATATAAAGAAAATTTCATGAACAATGACATCCCCGATTATAGCAGTTTTTTTTACTACAACCATTTACCTTCATGGGTTTATTCGTTGGAAACATTCCGGATTTTGGATGTTAATTTTGCAGCTATCGAACATTATGGGTATTCAAAAGATGAATTTTTATCCCTCACCTTAAAAGACCTTCATCCCAGACAGGAAATCCCCAAACTGGTTTCAGCCCACGCCGATATAGACACGTATGAAGGCAATAGATATTTTGGGGTTTTTACCCATCAAAAAAAGAATGGGAAGCTCATCCGTTTGGAAATCAACGGGCACAAAGTGGATTACCTGGGCGAAGCATGCGTGATGGTGGTTTGCCGGGATGTGACTGAAGAGGAGCAACAATTAAAAATTCTCAAGGAATCTGAAGAAGCCTTGCGCAGTAGCGAAGCAAAATTCAGGACAATTTTTGAAATTGCTTCACTGGGAATCATACAAGTTGACCCCACCAATGGCCAAATCATATTGGTGAATTCCTATTATGAAACCATCACTGGTTTCAGTATCGAGGAACTTTTAAATATGTCCTTTTTAGAACTTACTCACCCGGACGACAGGGAAAAAGATTGGGAAGAGTTCAGCAAAGCAATGCGCGGTGAAAAAAACTACCGAAATAAAAAAAGATACATAAAAAAGGACGGTTCAATTGTTTGGGTTCGTATTCATTTGGCATTTATAAGAGATAATAATGGTGAACCTTATAGAACAGTGGCTATATGTGAAGATATTACTGCACAAATAAATAGTGAACAAGCACTTATAAAAAGTGAAAAACGATTCCGAACCTTGATTGAAAATAGCGCAGATGCCATTGTTATCATTGGTGTGGACGGTAAACCAAACTATGTTTCATCATCTATTTACAAGTTATTAGGCTACACTGAAAAAGAAGCACTCGAACTCAACCTATTTGAAATAATACACCCTGATGACAAAGAAGGAATAGTCAATAAGATGGCTGAAGTCTTACAATCACCGGGTGTCCCCATTCAAGGCTATACTTCTCGTACACGACATAAAGATGGTAGCTGGAGGTGGTTGGAAGCTGTGCTTGTTAACATGCTTCATGACCCTGATATTAATGGTATAGTTGATAATTTCAGAGACATTACTGACCAAAAAATAGAAGAACAACGGCTGAAGTTGCTGGAAAGCGTGATCACCCACACCAACGATGCCATTCTGATTACCGAAGCGGAGCCTCTTGATGAACCCGGTCCCCGTATCATTTATGTAAATGAAGCTTTTACCAGAATGACGGGCTATTCTGCCGAAGAAGTAATTGGGAAAACACCCCGTATCCTGCAAGGACCAAAATCGGATAAAAAGGAACTTGCCAGACTGAGCCGTGCGCTCCGCAACTGGGAACCATGCGAGATCACAACCATCAATTACAAGAAAAACGGGGATGAATTTTGGATCGATTTTTCCGTTAGCCCGGTTGCCAATGAAAAAGGTTGGTACACACACTGGATAGCGATAGAAAGGGACGTTACCGAAGAAAGAAAACTCAAAGAACTCAACCGTTTGTCTTCTAAAATGGCCCGGATTGGCAGTTGGGAAATTGATGTGGCCGGAAACAAATTATTCTGGTCAGATATGATTTACGAACTTCATGAGGTCTCCCCAAATGAGTTTCAACCGGATGTAGAAACAGCCATCAATTTATACCGAGAAGATTTTCGTTCTAAAGTTACAGAAATCGTGAATAATTCTATTAAAACTGGAGTACCATTCGACTTTGAAGCAGTATTGGTAACCTTAAATAAGAATGAACTGTGGGTACGGGCCATCGGGAACGCGGAGATGGTAGATGGAAAATGTCAGCGTATCTATGGAAGTTTTCAGGATATCCACGAACGTAAGGAAGCCGAGCTACGCTTGCAATCCCTGGCCGATAATTTGCCGGGTGTGGTGTTTCAATATGTGCTTAATCCAGATGGCAGCGATGCTTTAAGGTATGTAACAAAAGGGGCGGAAGATATTTGGGGATATAGCGTTGAGGAGGTGGTCAGCAACAATGATTTGGTGTGGAATCAAATCAAGGCCGGTGGAAATTATGATGAGGTGCGAGACAGTATTATGACTTCCATCCAATCAAAGTCCAAATGGAAAGCAACCTGGAAATATGTATCACCCAATGGGGAAGTCAATACACATCTGGGCTATGGGTCTCCCTATTTTTTACCGGATGGAACGGTAATTTTTAACTCCGTGATACTGGACATCACCCAGGAAGCCAAAAACGAAGAACTGTTGGAGGCGGCCACCGAAATGGCCAAAATTGGCAGTTGGGAGCTTGACCTGGTCAATCAGGAAAGCGACGCAATGTACTGGTCACCCATGACCAGAGAAATACTGGAGGTAGATGAGCAGTACAACCCATCCCTGACCGGTGGTTTTGAATTCTATACCGAAAAAAGCAAAGAACGCATACAGCAGGCAGTGGAAAAATTGATTGAGGAAGGAAAAACCTTTGATGAAGAATTGCTAATCACAACTGCACATGGAAACGAAAAATGGATACGATGCATCGGTCAAAGCCAGCAAGTACAAGGTAAAAATGTCAGGATTTATGGTAGCTATCAGGATATTCATCAGCAAAAAATGGCAGAGCACCAAAAAAATAGTTTGCTGACAACTTTAGAAAGCAGCCTGAATGAAATTTATATTTTCGATTCTGTTACATTTCGATTTATTTATGTTAACAGAGGTGCCCTCAAGAACATTGGATATTCAGAACAAGAAATAAAAGCTCTAACCCCACTTGACCTGAAGCCTGAATTCACTGAAACATATTTTAAAAAACTTATATCTCCATTAAAAACATATGAAAAAGAGAAAACTATATTTTTTACCAATCACAAACGGAAAGATGGAAGCCTCTATCCTGTAGAAGTCCATTTACAATTAGTAAAGGAAAGCAATAATGATAGATTTTTAGCAATTATACTTGATATTACAGAACGAAAAAAAGTAGAAGAGCAACTAATCAATGCATTTAAAGAAAAAAACAACATATTAGAAAGTATTGGCGATGCCTTTTTTGCTGTTGATAGAAACTGGATAGTCACATACTGGAATAAGCAAGCAGAAAATCTTTTAGGAAAGGAAAGAGATAGTATTGTTGGTAAACATTTATGGGAAGAATACGCTGACGCAATTGATACAAAATTTTACCACCAATACCACAAGGCGCTTGAAAGCTATGAAATTGTAACTTTTGAAGAATATTACCCTACGGTAAAAAAGTGGTTTGAAGTAACGGCATACCCTTCTAATGAAGGCTTATCGATTTATTTTAAAGACATAACTCTGAGGAAAGAAGCGGATATTCGCCTGATAGAGGCCAATGAACGATTCCAAAAAGTAACCGAGGCCACCAATGACGCGATCTGGGACTGGAATATTGCTCAGGGCACCCTGCATCGTTCCAGTGCAATCGACAAGTTTCTTGGAATCGAAACAGCCAAATCCCTAAATGAAGAGGATTTTTGGCAGGATAAATTTCACCCTGATGATTTATTGGAAATTAAAAATAGCATTCAAAAATCACTCGATGATCCTCAATGTAATAGATAGGAAATGGAATACCGGTTATTCAATGAAAAAGAGGATGCTGTATATGTAGTTGACAGGGGTGTGATCATACGGGATGAAAATAACAAGCCCATCCGAATGGTAGGTTCCATGACCAACATTACCGATCGAAAGCATTTTGAGCAGCAACTCCTCGAATTGAATAAATCTTTAAAGCAGTACGCACACGAACTTGAACTTTCCAATGAACAATTGGAGCAATTTGCATTCATAGCTTCGCATGACCTACAAGAGCCACTGCGTATGATTTCAAGCTTTATGGATCAATTGAAACGGAAATACCAACATAAACTGGACGATAAAGCTCTTCAATACATCCATTTCGCCACAGATGGTGCCAAACGAATGAAGCAGATTATCTTAGATTTGTTAGAATATTCAAGGTCAGGAAAATTGGATGAATCAGCAGAAGATATAGATATGAATGAAGTGTTGGAAGAGTACAGTTTATTAAGAAGGAAAATGATTGCCGATAAATCTGCCATTTTAAATGTAAAGCCTTTACCTGTTCTCCGTGCATATAAAGCGCCGCTTACTCAAACACTTCATTGTTTACTTGATAACGCCATAAAATACACCAAAGAAAACCAACATCCAGTTATTGATATCTCAGCTGAAGAGGTTGATGATTATTGGAAAATCAAAATTGAAGATAATGGAATTGGCATTGACCCGAAATTTTTTGATAAAATATTCATTATCTTTCAGCGACTTCATAACAGAAATCAATACTCCGGCACGGGAATAGGTCTGTCAATTGCAAAAAAACATGTGGAATCGTGGGGAGGGGAAATTTGGCTGGAATCAACAAGTGGAAAAGGCTCAACTTTTTACTTTACAATACCTAAAACACCAATTGAAAATAATATATAAATGAAGCCTGCACATATTTTATTGGTTGAAGATAATGAAGGCGATATCATTCTTACACTTGATGCATTTGAAGAATGCAAAATAAAAACAAACATTAGTGTAGTAAGAAACGGTCAGGAAGCATTTGATTTTTTGTATAAAAAGGGGGCGTTTGAAGACGCCAAAAAACCTGATTTAATATTATTGGACATCAATATTCCCGTTTATAACGGACACGAAATATTACAAAAAATCAAACAAGACCCTATTCTCAAAAAGATTCCTGTTATTATGCTTACCACTTCGGCAAATCCAAAAGATGTTAATTTGGCTTATGAAAACCATAGTAATAGTTATGTCAAAAAACCGCTTGATATGGATGATTTTTTAGAAGCCATTCTGAAAATTGAAGAATTCTGGTTGCAATTAACATTATTGTCTGATTAAAGGAATGTACCATACTAATAATGTCAGAAGTCTTTTTCTGAAATGCTATAAGCTTAGTATATTGATGTCAAGTTTTTGAAGCATAAATATTTACCGGACTAAATTTAAATCACTATGAAGAAATATCTATCCCTGTATCTTTTAACAATTTTTCTAACCGCACCGCTGTTCTTCTCTGCCTGCACTCCGGAAGAATCTGATTCGACTTATACGCCCACACCCCCGGAGTGGAGTTATTCAGCAACAATCTATGAAGTGAATGTCAGACAATTCTCTGAAGAAGGAACCTTTGAAAAAGTGGAAGCAGCACTTCCGCGTCTTAAAGAAATGGGCGTAAAAATTATATGGCTCATGCCTATTCATCCGATTGGTGAAGTAGAGCGAAAAGGCAGTTTGGGGAGTTATTATTCTGTTAAAGATTATTTTGGAATAAATCCAGAATTTGGAACTGAAGATGATTTTCGTTCACTCGTAAACACAGCTCATGCTCTTGATTTGAAAGTAATTATTGACTGGGTAGCCAATCATACAGCCTGGGATAGTGAACTCACTACAACTAATCCTGAATTCTATGAATTGAATGAGGAGGGCAACTTCATTCCACCAAGAGGAACAGATTGGTCAGATGTAATTCAACTGGATTTTGAAAACCCCGAATTGTGGGATTACATGGTTAGTGCATTAAAATATTGGGTTGAAGAATTCAATATCGACGGATATCGCTGTGATGTCGCTGATATGGTTCCGGCTGATTTTTGGAGTAGAGCACGTATGGAATTAGATGAAATTAAACCTGTCTTTATGCTGGCGGAAGCAGAAAAACCCTATTTGCACCCCGCTTTTGATATGAGTTATGGATGGAACATGCACCACGCGTACAATGCCGTGGCGCAGGGACGTGAACCTATCAGTAAGATTGATGAACTTCGTGAATCCATAAAAGAAGAATTTCCGGAGAACGCATTTATGATGAACTTTACGAGTAATCATGATGAAAACACCTGGAATGGAACCGTTTTTGAACGCATGGGCGACGGAGCCAAAGCATTTGCCGTTCTTTCCGTCACTCAAGAAGGAATGCCTTTGCTTTACAACGGTCAGGAGTCGGGTATGTCAAAGCGGTTGGAATTTTTTGAGAAAGACCCAATCGAATGGGATTATGACAGCCCCTTTATGGATTTCTACACGCGCTTATTCAATCTGAAAAGAGAACATCCGGCCCTTCAAAATGGAGATAGAGGCGGGGATATGCGCAGAATTACCACATCAGCGGATGAGGCTATTTATGCGTTTGAACGAACAACTGGTGAGAGCTCCGTTCTCGTGATGCTCAACCTCACTGATGAACCTGTCATTTTTTCATCTTCAGATTTACCCGAAGGAGTTTTTACTGAACTCTTTTCAGTTGAGACAATAGAACCTTCCATAACTACTGAATTTGAATTTGAGCCATGGCAATACACTGTTCTCATAAAATAAACCCTGCTTTAACGATAAAGGGAGCTGCCATCAGGCTCCCTTTTTAATTAAAATCTGAATATTAAAGATTGGTTTGTTCAGGTAACCAGCTTTTAATTATATTCATTATTCCATTTCATTACGATTTTTATGAAGAAAACAAGTGTTCTATCAAACCATAAATGCATATTGAACTTTTAGTTTTTATAGGTTAATACAAATGGACGCTTTGCTTTCATCTGAACAAATACGTCCATTACTACTCACTGAACAGAATTCTCTGAACTTAAAACATACTTTAATGGTTAATTAATCAAGTGATTATTTAGCTATTCTATTGTCTTTAATATTATTAATGTCAGAAAACCGAAAACATTATTATTCCCCTACTGAATCATCCGAAATTAATTCTAATCTCGAAACAGAAGCCTTAGATTCAGCCATTCATGAAGTTCTGAAAGCCGTTAGAAAAGATGGAACTCCCTCTGTTTTATCCGTTACAATTCCATTTGAGAATCTTGATCCACTGGCTGTATTGGAAATTTTGGGTTCTGATAATGAATTTCAATACTATTGGGAGTATCCTGAGGAGAAATTGGCGATTTCAGCCGGACGTACGTTACATAAACTCCGCGCCGATGGCGATAACCGTTTTGAAACCATATCGAATGCCATCAAAAATTTAAAGCAATCAATTGTAGAATATTCATCTTTTGGCCACAGTCTTGCCGGAGTTCATTTTCTCGGAGGATTTTCCTTCTTCGACCAAATTATTTCGGAAAAATGGAATCGTTTTGGCGCTGCCTGTTTTATCATTCCTGAATGGACATTTATCCGTGATGGCGAGCTTTCACTCCTTACCATAAACATCAAAACCAATTCTTTTGATAAAGATGATGCGGTTCATGAACTCATCAGAACCCAATTTGATGCCATCAGCGGAAAACTATTGCAGTTGACTAAATGCCAAAATGGTTCACAAAAAAATGGTAAAGCGTCTGTTAACGTCAATGTTAAGGAAGATTCCGGCGCCCGTGAAAATTGGGTTGAAAGCATTCTTAAGGCACAGCAGAATATTAAAAACGGAAAATACAACAAAATAGTCCTTTCCCGTGAACTGCAAATAGAACTGAATGGTACGGTAGAGCCCACGAGAATAGTAAATCATCTGCGAAAAGAATATCCATCTTGCTATACTTTTCTTTTTCGCCCGGATGGAAAAACATCCTTCATCGGGTCAACACCTGAACGATTGCTATCAATCCGATCCAATTATATCCTCACTGAGGGTTTGGCCGGAAGTATTTCAAGAGGAAAAACTGCAACTGATGATACTATTCTCGAAAAACAACTGCTGAACAGCTCAAAAGACATTGAAGAACACAACTATGTTGTTCAGTCTATTCAAGAGCGATTATTATTATTCAGTGATGAAGTGAATTTTCCGTTAAAACCGGGCATCAAGAAATTCACGAATGTACAGCACCTTTATACACCCATTTCAGCCTGGATGAATAAAGACTACAACCCTTTTTTGATATTAGATATAATGCACCCAACGCCAGCGGTTGGAGGTTTTCCAACGAGTCAGGCTCTTGAAAACATTCCTGAACTTGAATTATACGACCGTGGCTGGTATGCGGGACCAATCGGATGGATTAACAGCAAAGGACGCGGGGAGTTTGTTGTATCTATAAGAAGCGGCATTATTGATGAAAAAGACGCACTATTTTACGCCGGTTGTGGCATCGTTGAGCATTCTAACCCGGATTCAGAGTGGGAAGAGACCAAACTGAAGTTCATCCCAATGCTCACAGCAGTTCAGCATGGATAAAACGGATGTTGGACGACAAAACGTGGAATGGTCACTTCACTTGTTGGCTCATTTAGCCGCTCTTGGTGTCAAACACGTCATTATTTCACCAGGCTCACGTTCAACTCCTCTCGTACTTGCTGTAAATGCCATTTCATCGTTTGAAAAACATGTCATTCTTGATGAACGCTCCGCTGCATTTTTCGCCATCGGTATCGGAAAACTCACCGGAAAACCTGCTGTTTTAATTTGCACCTCGGGTACGGCGGCTGCCAATTATTTCCCTGCCGTAATTGAGGCCTCTCAAAGTTATACTCCCCTAATTGTAATTTCGGCTGATCGTCCCGGTAATCTCCAAAACAGACATGCTCCACAAACGATCAATCAGGAACATCTCTTCGGCAAATATGCAGTTTTATACAGAAATTCAGAAAATTTTCTCAAAAACTTTACATCTGAGGATACCGCAAATTTAGCCTCGGAATTATATCACACCTCCATTCAAGAGCGTGGTCCGGTTCACCTGAATGCTCCGTTTTCAAAGCCATTGGAACCAACTGAACATATTTTGAAGAATATGTTGGCTAAAACTGATTTCAATGAATTTCAGACAGAGCAGCATAATGTTTCTTATGAAGATTCCGAAAAAGTTGCCCAACTACTCAAACCCGTTTTAGAGAAATTAGCACAAAAGTTTCGTCCGTTGATCATCGCCGGCCCTTCTACTGTTCGTCAGGGCACTGAGCAGCTTTTACTGAAGGCACTCGCTGAAAATGGAACCTATCCTATTCTTGCTGAATCGGTATCCGGTGCAAAATGCAACCAATTTACAGCCAACATGAATGCCGTTATTACCGGCTTTGAAACATTCCTTCGGAATACCACTACAGCTGAATCCCTGAAACCGGACTTTATTCTTCGAATAGGACTTCCACCAATTAGCAAAGCTTTAACTCAGTTTTTACTTCAGAATAAGGATACTGAACAATGGTCTGTAAGCCATGCCAAACAAGTACCCGACCCCGATTATACCGTATCACAATTTATAAAAGTACCCTTCCACTCAAGACAATTTGAAATGGAATGTCCGGATGCAGAGGGTGATAAAAATTGGCTGTTACAATGGAAGCAAAAAGAGAACGAAGCAAAAACGGCGCTGCATCGGGTTATCAGAGAAGCGAAAAACTTTACTGATGGAAATGCAATTCACCAGATAATTAAGCAACTACCCGAAAACGCCACCATGTTTATTTCTAACTCCTTGAGTGTAAGAGATGTAGATTTGTTTACCAACGGCAGGCTCTCCCCTTCTGTTATTCTGCACAATCGCGGTGCAAGTGGAATTGATGGCAACACATCCACAGCTGCTGGCATGTCGTGCGTTTCCGAATCAGAATCCTGGATGCTAACCGGTGACCTGGCTTTTCTGCATGATACGACGGCACTGTTAACACTATCTGGGATGAGAAATAATAAATTGACCATTTGCATTTTAAATAACGGCGGTGGAACAATTTTCCGGATGCTTCCTGTTTTTGAGCATAAAGATGTTTACACTCCATTTTTTGAAACACCACAAAATGTCGATATTAAATCCATTTGTGCCGGTTTTGGTGTAATGCATGAGCGAATTGTTAATAGTAATGAACTTGAAGCCAAAATGGCAATACGAGAATTGGAAAAATCGGGTGTACTTATTTTGGAGTGTATAACAGACCCTGATGAATCTTTGCTTCAACGGAAAAAGCTGTGGAATCAACCCTAAAAAGCATTTCTGTTCGGAATGTAACCTATTACGTATATGTGAGGAAAGGAACCGACTCGCTTTCACCTTCACTAATTTTTCTGCATGGTTTTACAGGTTCACATCTATCATTCAAGCATATTTATGATTTAATTGATGATCGTTTTACGATTATAGCACCCGATCTTTTGGGACACGGACAGACTGATTCACCGAATGCTGTGAACCGTTTTGAATCGACTGAACAAGTCGCTGATATTATTGAAATCATTGAATATATGGGGATAAACAAACCCGTTTTAATCGGATATAGCATGGGTGCCCGACTCGCGTTACAGGTTGGTGTAAAACATGCAAGCAAACTTTCCGGCCTGATTCTTGAAAGTGGCACTTTTGGAATCAGAAATACATTTGATGCAGAAGACAGACGAAGATCCGACAAAGAACTCGCTCAATTAATACGGTTAGATTTTGATGCATTTCTAAAGAAATGGGAAGAATTACCCTTATTTGAGTCCAAATATCACATTCCAGATGAGTTGCTTTCACAGGTTCGTATAATTCGAAAATCACAACGTCCAAAGGGACTCGCTTCATCTTTACTTGGATTTGGAACCGGAAGCATGCCTGCATTGTTTTGGAAGGACTTGCAAAAAGTAACCTGTCCAGTTTTGTTTATTACGGGAGAACTCGATATAAAATTCACAATTATAGCCGATTCGATGCAAAAATCAATTAAAAAGGCTGAGCATTTGGTAAGTAAGGATTGTGGCCATCGGGTTCATTTGGAATCTCCAAATTCCTATATTAACGCCATTAAACATTTTATAAAATCAATATAATATTCACGTTCAACACTATTATTATGAATTGGAAAACAGTTAAAGAATACGAAGATATCACGTACAAAAAATCTGACGGCATTGCCCGAATAGCGTTTAACCGGCCTGAAGTACGAAATGCTTTCAGACCCAAAACGTTATTTGAAATGTATGAGGCTTTTCTTGATGCGCGGGAAGATATATCCATAGGCGTGGTGCTGCTAACAGGTGAGGGTCCGGCAAAAGACGGGAAATACGCGTTTTGTTCGGGCGGTGATCAGCGAATTCGCGGAACTGCCGGATATATGGGAGATGACGGTATTCCACGATTAAATGTACTCGAATTACAACGATTAATTCGCAGTATGCCTAAACCTGTTATAGCGATGGTTGGTGGTTATGCCATTGGCGGCGGACATGTACTTCATGTTGTTTGTGATTTAACCATCGCAGCTGATAATGCCATTTTTGGCCAAACCGGTCCAAAGGTTGGTAGTTTTGATGGCGGCTTCGGTTCAAGTTATCTCGCAAGAAGTGTCGGTCAGAAAAAAGCCCGTGAAATCTGGTACTTGTGTCGTCAATATAGCGCACAAGAAGCACTGGACATGGGGTTGATAAATACTGTGGTTCCCATTGATGAGCTTGAAAATGAGGGCGTAAAATGGGCTCAGGAAATACTCGAGAAAAGTCCGATTGCTATTCGTTGCCTGAAAGCGGCCTTCAATGCCGATTGTGACGGTCAAGCAGGTGTTCAGGAACTAGCAGGACACGCCACCATGCTTTACTATATGAGTGAAGAAGGTCAGGAAGGCAAAAATGCATTCAATGAAAAAAGAAAGCCTGACTTCCGTAAATTTCCGTGGCTACCCTAATCAATTTTCATGCTTATGGCAAAAGTGTTTATTGATGACAAAACTTGATAAGCGCGCGACCTGACAGGATTCCAAACTCCTTCAGGTCTTGAAAAAGGCAAGTGGCGGCATTCTAAACTGGAAGCCCTGAAATAACCTTTAAAAGACATGTCAGGTGTTTGAAAACCTGACAGGTCGTCCCCGTTGATGAGAGAGGTTATCGATTCGTACTGCTTTGCCTTTTAAAAAACAGAATTCTTTGTAATGGTGGTATTTGGTGTTTGAACGTATCGGCTTCACACTCAAAAAACTTTTTATAAAGCTAATACTCCTCATTTTAGAACTAGCCTCAAACCTCCAAGTTTAAACTTGGAGGTTTCTGGATTTAAGGCAAATAAGAGTGTCAGGCTTCTAAAGACGTGTCTGGAAAAAGGCAAGTGGCGGCATTCTAAACTGAAAGCCCTGAAAAATCCTTTTAAAGACATGTCAGGTGCTGAGAGACCTTACATGTCGTCCAGTTGATGAGAGAGGTTATCGAATCATATCGATTTGCCTTTTAAAAAACAGAATTCTTTGTGATGATGACAATTGGTGCTTGAACGTATCGGCTTCACACTCAAAAAACTTTTTATAAAGTTAATACTCCTCATTTTAGAACTAGCCTCAAACCTCCAAGGTTTTAAAAACCTTGGAGGTTTCTGGATTTAAGGTAAATAAGAATGTCAGGCTTCTAAAAACGTGTCTGGAAAAAGGCAAGTGGCGGCATCATAAACCGGACGCTCTGAAAAAACCTTTAAAAGACATGTCAGGTATTGAAAGACCTGTCGTAAGGACAGCGAATCTCAAAAATATTTTTTTGAATAAACCCTTGATTCACGGAACATGCTTTTCAAACATTTCCGCCCAGGTTGCAGGTGTGTTATCCCGGTCATCTCCCCAAACATCTAACAAATGATCTATATTTTTGAAACTCAATTCATCACTTAGAAAAACCATTTGATCTTTATTGTCATCGAAAACAGATGAAATCAAACGCAAGTCACTCGAACGAATCGCATTTAAAATTTCCTGATCATTTAAGTTAGGGATGAATTCATAAGGATTATTATAATACAAGGAGTCATTAAAAAAATCTCCAAAGTAAGGTCTCAGATTTACAGGTCCGCAAATTGCAATCAGTTTATTGAATTTCTCAGGATGTTTCAGCATTATATTGAGGGCATAAAATGCACCCCCGCCAACTCCGGATAGTATCACAAAATCCTTACCTGAATCTTTTCGAATCCGGGGCAGGAGTTCATCCAACACGAATCCTTCAAAAAAATTGTATGAAACCAATCGTGCAGCCGGATCACTATTTTTGTTCAGGATATCAGCATCCTTAGACATGATAGGACAATACACATTGTTGAACTCATAATCGATTTGCATTTTAATACCTGAAAGCACTTCATTACGCTCTTTTAAGGTGCTATGAGCAGGATATCCGTCAAAATGAAGTATGGGAGTACCACCGGTTCCATAAACTTCTACTATTGCTTTTTGCCCGAGTGTTGGGCTGTTCCACTCCATCTTTGTTGGCTTCATATACCTGAATTTAGTTGAGTTTTAGCTTATTACCATCTGAAAATGCACAGGATTATTTTTTCTGCACAGTAATGCATAAGAATACTGTAAATCCAACTTTGGAACAAGTCCTTTCAGTAAATTAATCCGCTTATTTATATGGAAAAGCGCTTTTATATAGATAGACAGTTTTTGACACATTCAGTTTCAAAAATCTCATGTACATCTTGAAAACCTTATACCAATCTTGAGATTTAAAGAGAATAAATCGTGCTAAGCTGCTTTAATCTTAATATATGGGGCGATGTCATTTCCACGAAGTGAGATTTGTGGATTAATAATGCGGATTACATGCCTTTCCACCAAATACGAGGTAAAATAGAGAGTTTTTCCGTTGTAGAAAGGTATGCTCGCTGCGTAAAGACCTGATAATTATTTTTTCTGATTTTGTTCAGAATCCGGCTATAGTTTTGTCGAGCCAGGTAAACGGCATAACGACTGTCAGCGGAGAGTAAAGGTATTCCTTTATCCGATTGTTCGTAATAGCGTTCAGCTCTTTGGATTTGAAATTCCAGAAACTCAATCATATTTTCATTCATCGTATGTGAAAATAAATCATCCTCTGTGATTCCAAATTCATCCAATTCATCTGAAGGCAGGTAAATACGACCCTTTGTCAGGTCTTCCCCAATATCACGTAAAATATTGGTCAATTGCATTGCAATTCCCAAATCGACAGCATGTGGCAGAGCATTTTTATCTTTGTATCCAAAAACTTCACTCGTCATTAATCCAACAACCGAAGCCACTTTGTAAGAGTAGTTATAGAGTTCTTCAAAATTCTGATATCGTTTTTTGGTTAAATCCATTGAGACACCTTCTATTAACTCCAAAGGCAACTCAATAGGTATATCGTATGTTTTAAGGACATCAGAAAGCGCGACTAATATTTCATGCTCATACGTTTCACCGTTATATGTACCAATTAACTTTTGTTTCCAGGATTCAATTAATTTCACAATCTCACTTTCGGTCAATTGCTGCTTATTCATAAGGTCCTCCGCCTCATCAACCAAATCATCTATAAACCGGCAAAGTGCATAAATAGCAAAGATACTTCGTTGTTTTTTATTGGGCAGAAAACGGGTAGCCATGTAAAATGTCTTGGCATGTTCCCGGGTTATGACTCTACAGCGCCTGTAAGCATTTCGTAATTGTGGCGCATGTACTTCCTCAATCACATCTCTGTGAAAAGCGGTTTTTTCATACACAGGCCTGACAATATTATAAGGTAATTTTAAAATTCCGTTCATAGCGTTTTTAATTTTAACCTATAAAGCAGAATCTGCTTACATCGTTCCCATAGGTAAGATTCATTTTTTGAGATGATTAACATTTACGATTAACAGAAGGCTTTGAAAAACCAGGAATTTTGTTTGTATTCAACGCCAGAGCAAAAATAAAACCGCAGTATAGCCACTCTATTCGAGGATTTTATTTTTGCGATAAGGCAGAAGACGGACAAAATAACGGTTTTGCAAAGCCTTCTAACACATAAGCATATTGTGCTGATATAGAGCTGTAAACTACAAAATGATAATTATTTTGATGATAAGTAACATTTATTTAATACAATTTGATTAGTTTCTCAACTGTAAATGCAGAAGGCTTGCACCTTAAATATTGATAGTGAATGCCCTGAAATACTTAATTTAATTTAGTTTTTTACACAAAACATTGATAAGTGTCTGAAAGGAAATTATCTTTTTTTCGAAAATTTAAAATTATTCTGAAATTATAGCCGTGAAATTTGTACATTAACTTTACAAAAAATATTGAGTGTTGAGTAGAAATGATAATTGATTCGAATCATTCCAATAGTTCACGTTTGAGTTTGTATAGCAAAATAAATGGTTATGCATGACTTTTGGTATCTGAACATAAAACGACCCACAGTTACACATTTAAAGAGTATTGAGTATGGGAAAAAAAATAACAATCTATGATGTTGCCAAGGACGCAGGTGTGGCCATTTCAACTGTTTCCAGAGTATTAAACGAGTCTCCTTATGTATCGGAAGATACGAAAGCGAAAGTTAAGCAAGCCATAGCTAAGCTTGATTTTCACCCGCAGGTGAATGCGAGAATGCTGGCAAAACGTCAACCCCAAATTATTGCCGTTGCTGTTCCTACATTTACAACCCCCTTTTTTAATGAAGTTTTGAAGGGTGTAAAAGATGAAATCAGTAAATTAGATTTAGATTTTATTATCTATAACACGGGTTCTGATGACCCGGAAGAAAATTTCCGCAGGTTTATAGATCGTGGTATCCCTGATGGATTGGTTATTTTTTCCATAGATGTGACTGAAGAGATTGATAAACGCCTCAAGGATTATGACATTCCAATTATATTAGTAGGTGCCAATCACCCAAATTATGACTACTTCTATTGGGATAATTACAAAGGTGGTTTTATGGCCGGTGAGCATTTAGCCAAAAACGGTTTTAAAAAAATCGGGATGATTCGCTCTCACACAAAATCAAGAATATCGGATCAGCGCGAAAATGGATTCAGAGCTGCATTGGAAAAGCATGATATCACACTTGAAGATAAATACATGGTTTCGGGGATTACGCGAAAACATGCGGGTTTTAGTGAAGAAGCCGGTTTTGAGGCCATTAAAATCTTGTCTGACAGAGACGCCATTCCGGATGCACTTTTTTGCTCCAACGACACACAAGCCATCGGTGCCATTCATGCTCTTAAACAAATGGGTAAATCTGTTCCCGATGACATTGCCATCATGGGCTATGATAATATCAAAATAGCGCGTTATCTCGATATAACAAGTATTGATCAAGCCATGTACGATGTAGGTACCAGAGCAATTCAACGCCTTGCTGAGCGGTACAAAAACAAAGACATACCAATTAAACAAACCGTAATAGAGCCGGTTTTAATCGAACGTAATTCTACAAAAAACAAGTCTTGAACAGCGATTCATCTCTTCTCTTCCAGTACTGTTTACAAACAACCTCTGTAGATGGATTTCACCCACCTTACCGGGGTAAAGTTCGTGATGTATATTCACTGCCAAATGAGCGACTTGCCATTGTGGTAACGGATCGTATTTCCGCCTTTGACCATGTGATGCGCGAACCTATTCCATTTAAGGGACAAATTCTGAATCTGTTGGCAGCGTATGCAATGGAAAAGGTTTCCGATATCATACCAACGCATATTCTGAATATCCCACACCCAAATGTTACGATTGCCAGAAAATGCGATCCATTACCGGTGGAAGTTGTTGTGAGAGGCTACCTTGCAGGACATGCGTGGCGTGTGTATCAAGCGGGTGAGCGTGCGCTTTGTGGAGTCATGATGCCTGATGGAATGCGCCAAAACGAAGCGTTTCCCACCCCTATTATCACGCCAACGACCAAAGCCAAAGAAGGCCATGATGAAGATATTTCAGCTGAGCATATTTTAGAACAAAACTTGCTTTCTGAATCTATTTGGAAACAAGTTGTTGAAAAGGCACAAGCTTTGTTTAAACGAGGTTCGGAAATAGCCCGGGAACGCGGCTTAATTTTAGTGGATACAAAATATGAATTCGGATTATTTGAAGATGAATTAATTCTGATTGATGAAATTCATACTCCTGACTCTTCCCGCTTTTTTTATGCTGAAGGATATGAACATAATCTTAAAAATAACAAGCAACCCGAACAGTTATCTAAGGAATTTCTAAGAGAATGGCTGATAAAACGCCATTTTATGGGAAAAGAAAATCAGGAATTACCCACTCTACCGGATTCCTTTCGTCAAGAGATTTATTTCAAGTATTCAGAACTGTATCATCTATTGACCGGTGAGTCCTTTACACCAGTTTATACCCCGAATTTCGATACGGTCCTGAAAGATATTCTGTTTCAGGCATCCAAATAAGGACATCATAAAATCATTTTAAAATCTCAAAATGGTGAGTTATTCTCCTGAAACCTTCATCCCTCTCAAAAACCGAAGAAACTGTTCGACCGCTTTACCCCGATGACTGATTTCATTTTTTTCCGTTGAACTCAATTCAGCAAAGGTTTGCTGTTTACCATGTGGTTTAAAAACAGGATCGTATCCAAAACCTTTATCTCCCCTTACTTCGCGTAAAATAACCCCTTCGCAAACTCCTTGAAAAATAAACGTACCTTCTTCTGAAATATAGGCCAATGCTGTTCTGAATTGCGCTTTCCTATTTTCGTAAGGTTCCATTTCCTTTAGAAGTTTATACACATTCTCCTGATAAGTGGCTTTTTCACCGGCATATCTCGCTGAGCGCACACCCGGACGCCCCTCAAGTGCTTCAACTTCAAGTCCTGTATCATCAGCAAGACTTGGATAACCAGTCATATTAAAGGTGTAGAGAGCTTTCAGGTAGGCATTTCCTTCCAAAGATTCAGATGTTTCCGCTACATCCGACAATTCGGGAAAATCTAAACTGGACCGCAATTTTATGCCAATAGAAGACAAAATAACATGTAATTCCTCTATTTTGTTGGTATTTCTGGAAGCCAGTATAATTTTTTCCGGATATGTAAACCCCTGAAACATATTAAAAGCTTTTATCGGATTGAAGTGGAATAGCACTTAATGCGCGAAATTCGGTGTAACGGTCAGCTATTTCAGTTGGGGTTAAATCGAATAAGCGTTCAGGGCCAAATTTTTCTACACAAAAACTGGCCATTGCAGAACCATAAATAACCGCTCGGCGGAAATTGTCATCACTTAAATCACCGCTTCTGCCTAACCATCCGGCAAAACCACCAAGAAAGGTATCGCCAGCTCCGGTCGGATCAAAAATATCTATAATAGGATATGCTGGTGCAGAAAATATACTTGAATTCGTGAATAAAAGAGCCCCATGTTCACCTTTTTTTATAATCAGAATTTTTGGGCCCATATTCCGGATTTTATCAGACGCTTTCACCAAATTGGGTTCTCCCGATAACTCTCTGGCCTCAGAATCATTAATAATGAGCACATCTACCCTATTCAGTGTTCGCATTAATTCTTCCCGGTCGCCTTCAATCCAAAAATTCATGGTATCCAAAATAACCAAATCAGGATTATTGACCTGATCTAACACTTTGCCCTGCAGTGCCGGTGCAATATTTCCAAGACAAATAATTTTGGAATTACGGTACTTCTCCGGAATAACAGGATTAAAATGTTCAAATACATTGAGCTGTGTGTCAAGTGTATCGCGGTTATTTAAATCAAAATGATAGCGTCCCTTCCAGAAAAACGTTTTCCCGCTTTCATCAATCTGAAGACCATCAATATCAATTTCCTTATCTTTAAAACGTTGTATATCTTCATCAGAAAAATCGTTACCAACCACACCTACAAGGTTCATGGGTTTTTGAAAGTAACTTGCGGTTAATGAAATATAGGTTGCTGACCCACCAAGGATTCTGTCAACTTTTCCAAAGGGCGTTTCAATGCCATCATAGGCAACAGATCCAACTACTAAAATGCTCATATATTCAGGTTTTCGATGTACAAAATGTTTAATTTTCGGCTTAAGGTAAGAATGATAATCGGGTGTTGAAAGTGAAAGAATTTTTTTTTGGATTTTTATGCGGCTTGATTCATCATTCAATATCACTATTAAACGGGGAAATTCAAAGTTAGTCAAAAACAACTTAAATGCGCTGTTTAATGGCGTTATTTGTTTTGTTTTTAAAAACCTACCTCCCCCCTCTATTTTATTAGAACAAAGCTATTTGGATAGCAGGGGGTTTGCCCCGTTT